>JACCDW010045832.1_pt1 | contig 31860 bp, 31 predicted proteins | sample 7449781 | NCBI WGS metagenome assembly JACCDW01 (sample SAMN15323449, study PRJNA562643) | freshwater metagenome | isolation source: river surface water | place: USA:Blue River Watershed | collected 2017-08-18
AACATATTGTTTTATTTGATGAATATCGCGGCAAAGGGCTCGCGGAAGACCAAAAAAGCCTTGCTTTCCGCATGACCATGCAAGATACTCAATCCACCCTGCAGGACGATTCGGTGGACGCTGCGATGGCGGCCTTGGTCGATGCTGTTAGCAAAAAACATGGCACCACGCTGAGAAAATAAAACAGCCAGAACAAGCCAGCGAACTTTAGCCAGCGAACAAAAGCCAGCATCCAGAGCCCGCACTTCGGTAACCCATCACATCATGAATCACAGTAATCCTGCCGAAATGGAATCCGTCCTCGCTGCCGACCTCGGTCGCGCAGTGCTGGCCTCGCAGGCGCGAACCAAGGCCGAGAAAGAACTGCCGACCCTGACCAAGGCCGAACTGGCTGAATTGCTGTTCGAGCAGGTCGGCCTGAACAAGCGCGAAGCCAAGGACATGGTCGAGACTTTCTTTGGCGAGATTCGCGACGCGCTGGAGCGCGGCGAATCGGTCAAGCTGTCGGGCTTCGGCAACTTCCAGTTGCGCGACAAGCCGCAGCGCCCGGGCCGCAATCCGAAGACCGGAGAAGAAATCCCGATCAGCGCGCGTCGTGTGGTGACCTTCCACGCCAGCCAGAAACTCAAGGCCATGGTCGACAGCGCAACCCAGCGCAACTCGTCCCACGCCGCCTGACCCTTCCTGCTGAATGAACGACCGCGCAGCCAAGCCCCTGCTGGAACCGTTGCCGCCGATTCCGGCGAAGCGTTACTTCACCATCGGTGAGGTCAGCGAGCTGTGCGGCGTGAAGCCGCATGTGCTGCGTTACTGGGAACAGGAATTCACACAGCTCAAGCCCGTGAAGCGTCGCGGCAATCGCCGCTACTACCAGCATCATGAAGTGCTGCTGATCCGCCGCATCCGCGAACTGCTGTACGAGCAGGGCTTCACCATCAGCGGCGCGCGCAACAAGCTCGACAGCCGTCCTGAGCCCGCGAACGGTGCCGCCCGCGCGCCTATGGACCTGGTGGCCATCCGCAGCGAACTGACCGCCATCCTCGGCCTGCTCAAGGCCTGATTTCCCGCTTCGAATTTCGCTGTACGCTGAGCTGCCTGCTGACGCGGTGCGGCATCTTGCTGCGCGTTTGATCTTGCGCGCGACCGGCCGCAGGCCGCACCAGAATCGCAGGCAAAAAAAAGCCCGCTCCGAGGGAGCGGGCTAAATCTATATCTGAGGATAGACATAGAGGAGACAAGTGCGATTATGGTGCTCTGCCGCATATAAAGCAAATTCAAATTTTCGATCAGTTCTATAAAAATATTCAATAACTCGTCATACCAGTATCCGTCTGCCTTGCCCCGGTAGCGGGGGAGCGCGGCCTGCAAAGGCCATTCCTACGGCGACCCTACAAACCCATTGTCCGAGTAACAAGAAACGCAGGGTAAGCCGGAAATTGAAAAGAATTATTTGCGAAATTTCGAACATTTCCCCTTATAATTTCTTTTAGGAATCAAATCGGCGCAGTTCAGCCTCAAGAAATTGCACGAGGAGAATAATGCAGCCGATAATCGTGATTATTTCTGACCTGAAATCTGGGAGGCGGTGTTGGCGGATTCAAATCAAAGCGGTTGCCTGACGGTAGGCGAAGGCGTCGTCCTGAACGGCACTTTTGTCGTGCCCGACATTGCTTCGGTCTCGGGTAGCATCGAAGGCGATATCACGGCGCGTGAACTGATCGTGGCCAGCTCGGGCGTGATCAAAGGTAAAGTGACTGCGGATATCATCGACCTGCGCGGCGAGATCCATGACACGCTGACTGCGAAAAAATCCCTGTTCATTCGTTCGACCGGCAAGGCACTGGGCTCGGTCCAGTATGCCGAGATCGAAATCGAGAAGGGCGGCGACCTGCAAGGTGCACTGCAGAAGATCGACGAAGGCGCTGCCAATTAATTCGGGTTCACATAGATTTCAGGGTATTCAGACGTGTTCAACATTCGAAGAAACGACGAACGGGACAAGATGGCAACCACGAATGAGGTGAGTCAGCCCGTCAGCCAGCCTGCGCCGGTCGAGCCTGAAGTTGTCGTGGCTCCTGCCGTGCAGGAGGCCGAGACGGTTCAAGCCGGCAGTGCCGTTGCCAAGCCGGGCGGTAACAACCTGAAGCCTTCGATCATCAGCGAAGGTTTTGAATTCATCGGTGAAATCCGCTCCAGTGGTTACCTCACCATCGACGGTACTGTGCGCGGCACACTGTCGCTGCACTCGATCCAGATCGGTGTGACAGGCGTCCTGGATGGTAACGTCACCTGCGACACGATGAACGTGAAGGGCAATTTCTCCGGTTCGCTGGATTGTCGTGACCTGACCATCGGTAGCCGCGCAGTGGTCGATGGCAAAGTCAGCTTCAAGAGCATCACCATCCAGCGTGGCGGTGTGGTCAAGGGCGAGCTCAAGAAGAAGCCCTGAGCGCAGTTCGACGCTGCGGCCGCGATGTCTGGTGCGGCCAACAAAAAAGCCTGATCGTCGATCAGGCTTTTTTTATGCGTTGCCGCCAAGGCTGCCGCTACTGTCGGCAGCGGGGCGGGTTACTTCATTTCCTGCGCGGCCTTGATCACGGCTTGTGCGTCAGTGGTGCTGCTGCTGTTGTTCTGCGCCTGGATCACGAGACCCAGCAGCTTCGCGCCATGCTCGACGCCGATGGTGCCATAAGTGATGTCGCCGCGGACTTCGGAATCCTTGTGGAATTCGGCGCGCTCGGTCGCGTAGATATTGCCTTCGATCTTGCCGGCCACCATCACGCGGTGCGCGGTAATGTCACCCGAGACTTCACCCGAACGGCCGATCGCCACCGTCACCTTCTTGTCCTTGGCCGTCTCTATGTTGCCAACCACCTTGCCATCGATGCGCACGCTGTCCAGCAGCACCAGGCGGCCATAGATTTCGGTGGTGGCGCCGATCAGCGTATCGAATTTTTCCTGGGTCGGTAGCAGCTTGTTTTGTTTCATCTTGCGGAACATCCGGGTCTCCAGTCCCTCTTGCTAGGCCACAATATACCGGACGCCGAGGGACAGCGGGGTTGATTTTTTGCCAGAGAATCAAGTGCTTAGCTTGCTTTGGCTTGCCTGTGGGTGCAACAAGAAATTGCTCCCAAGTAAATCAAAGACTTGCGCCGACTTCCTAGAATCCGCCTTACCCGATGGATCCGTAGGGGAAATGTAGGGTGGCTCCAGTGATCAGCCGTTGTTGAGCGGCAGGACCTGAACCGGATTCAGCACGCGGCCGGCGCGGAACACTTCGTAGTGCAGGTGCGGGCCGGTCGAGCGGCCGGTGCTGCCGACATCGGCAATCCGCTGGCCGCGCTTGACCTGCTGGCCTTCGGCCACGTGCCGCTTGCTGATATGCGCATAGCGGGTCATGAAGCCTTCGGCATGGGTGATCTCGACGATATTGCCGTAGGTGTCTTCCCAGCCCGAGCGGGTCACGACGCCATCGGCAGCAGCCAGGATGGGGGTGCCGGTGGCGGCGGTGAAGTCCAGGCCTTCATGGCGCGCCAGCATGCCGGTGAACGGGTCGTTGCGCATGCCGAAGCCGCTGGTCACGCGGAAGTCGCCGGAGATCGGGATGCCGGTGGGCAGGGTGGTCAGCCAGGTCAGCTGCTTGTTCCAGTCCTGGCGCATGCTGCTGACGACCTTGTTGAATTGGGTGAAGTCCTGCATCGCCTCATCGAGTGACTGCGTCAGCGCCTGGTTGGCGCTGTGTTCGCTGCGCGTGGTCGGCAGCAGTGGGCCGCCCTTGCCATCTTCCTTGACCGAGGCCGGCGAATTGTTGCGCAGCGCGCTGGGCGTTGCGATGTCCATGAAGCGATTCTTCAGCGTCTGCAACTGGCGAATGTCCTGCGCCGTCGAGTCGAGCATCGCTTGCAGCTTGGTCAGGCGCTCGCGATACACCGCCTCCATGCGCGCCTGCTCGGCTTCGGTCGTCACGCCGCCCAAGCTGCGGGCGAGTTCGGGGCGCACTTCAATCGCAATCTTGAAGCCGACCAGGTACAGCAGGAAACCGGTGGCGACCAGTGAAAAGGCGAGCGCGCAACTACCGATCAGCACTTTGCGCGCGGTGATCGAGATGGTGCGTACATGTCCGGTCGGACCAGAAACCCACATCAACTGCATCGAGCTTTCCTTATTCGCATTGAGGCATCCTCAGAACCCTTGATTATATTGTTTTTCGGAAAGATTCCGGAGGAAAACTGTCCAATAGTTAGTGGATTGAGAATGGTTTTTGCGTAAATTGTCAGTTTGGGAAAACGTTGGGGAAGCTTGTTTTCTTGAGTGAAAACAAGGGTTTCGGTTCGTTCGCCATCGTAGATCTATGGGTTATGAATCGACCGCAAGGAGGCATCTTTTACCGCACGGCTTCGCGAGCTTCTTTGTATCGGCGCGGTGCGATGTGGCGCGCGCGGCATTGAAATTTGTATTCGATCGAATACAATTATCTCAATGTACGTGATCAAACCGCTCCCGCAATTTTCGGATTGGCTCGATGGCTTGAAGGACCCGGTCACGCGGGCACGCCTGATCCGTCGCCCGGAAAAGGCCGCGCGGGGATTGCTTGGGGATGTGGAAGCTGTTGGCGAGGGCGTCAGCGAGATGCGAGAGCACTTCGGTCCTGGCTGGTGCATGTATTACATCGAGCGTGATGACGTGTTGATCATCATGCTCGGCGGCGGTAGCAAGGCCACCCAGAGGGCCGACATCGCGCGCGCAATTGCGATCGCGAACACGATAGAGGACTGAGACATGATCAAGAAGATTCGGATTGCAGATATGCCGGATTTCGATCCGGCAGATCATTTGAAGAGTGAGGCTGATATTGCAGCCTATTTGTCGCTGGTGATCGACGAAGGTGACCCGGGCGAATTGGCGCATGCCCTTGGCGTCGCAGCGCGCGCACGCGGGATGGCACAGATCGCAGAAGAGACGGGAATGGGGCGTGAGGCCTTGTACAAGGCATTGCGCGCCGATGCGCAGCCTCGCTTCGATACCATCGCGCGCGTTTGCAAGGCATTGGGCGTGAAGTTGGTCGTCCAGCCGTTGCATGCTTGAGCAATCAACGCTCAAGCATGAGGGGAATCCAATCTTCCAAGCAGTTGAGGATGGGGCGCATCGAACAACGCCGAACGAAAAAGAAAACGGGCTACAACCTTTCGGATGTAACCCGTTGTCTCTACAACTTATCTATGGTCGGGGCGGCGGGATTCGAACTCGCGACCCCTTGCACCCCATGCAAGTGCGCTACCAGGCTGCGCTACGCCCCGACGAAGCGCGGATTATAGCAGAGAGGCATCGTTTGAGGTCCCTTCTACGCGACGTTCTGGCCAATTTCCGGCGCTGATCGCCATTCATTCACACTACTCTCACCACGCGCACCACGCGCTGTCCGGCTCACGTGATGCACGCAGCGCGATGCGGCCCGATGTGCCTTCATGCAGCGCCATGCAGTTCAGTCCAGCATCAATGCATCATCAATGCAGATGCCCGCTGCCTTGCCCCGCATCTTCCGGCATCTCCGCATGCACCATCTCTTCGTCGACGTCGCTGAAGAAGGGCGAGCCGCAGTCGTCGCAGAACTCGGGTGACATCACCGACTCCACCTGGTGAATGCGTGTGATGCCCGATTCGCGCAGGATGGTGATGATCAGCTGCTGCGGCGTCAGCGGCGCGTTCGGGCCGCGACGCAGGCCCAGCGAGGGCAGCATCTCTTCGGCGCTTTCTTCGTCGTACAGCGGCCATACCACGCCGTAGTACACATCATTGCTGCCGGCCGGGCCGAAGCTGATGCGGAATTCATCGACGCGTCCTTCGCCGGCTTCGTCACCGACCGGCGCGATCACCACTTGCAGCTGTTCGGCTTCGGTGCCCAAGGTGTGCGTCAGGTAGTGCACGGCAGCGCGCAGCGAGATCGGGCGAATCGCCTTGTCCGCTTCGCGGCAGGTCACGTAGTAGGCGCCCGGCAGCAGCAGCTCGATGCCGCAGCCCGGCAGCATGGCTTGCACATTGGGGCCGGCCTGCAGCTGCCATTGGGTCAGTGCGGCCTGCGTGCTGACGCTGCGGCTGGTGCCGGCATCGTCTTCCTGCCAGCGCAGCAGTGGCTGGCCGGCTTCGGCGGTGACGGTCACCAGCAGGTAGCGCGTGTCGGCGAGGAAGGGCGCGGTCTCGGGGAGGTCGGTCGGTACCTGCAGCGCCTTACCGGCGATGGCAGCTTCGCCCATGCGGCGGACCAGCAAGTAGTTGTCGCAATACGAGCGCGGTAGCTGGTCGATCGAGAACAGGGTTGGCGTGATGGCGGCGCGTGTATTGGCAGCCAGTATGTGGCCATACAGGTGCGCCATGAGGGCTTGCAGCGTCGTGGCATTGACCGGTCCGGACGGGATCGCGAAGCGCGTCCATGCGAGGATGGGCACGGCGATCAGCATCGCGTCCCATGTCTTGCCATCCTTCTCGATGGTGCAGCCGGAGCTGATGGCTTCGACCGAATCGAGCAGCGCATCATAGGCGTCGAGGTCGGTATGGAACAGGTGGTCGAGTGCGCTGTCGATGGCCTGCTGCTGGTTGCTGCCGAGCTGTTTCTGCAGGACGGCGTCCAGCCGCGATTCCCAGCTGCGGGCCTCGAGGCGGCTGGTCGCTTGCACCATGGATTGCGCGAGCGTGGCCAGGCGCTGGCTGTCGGCCGAGAATTTGCGGGCGGGGTTTTTAGGGGTACGGCGCACGAAAGGTCCTTCGTTTATAGCGGTGTCGAGGATGACATTGTAAGAGATGCCACGTGCCGGCAGTGCCTTCGGCAGTCCCTGGTGTGCACGCAACAAAAAAGCGCGGCAGGCCGCGCTTTTTCGTGAGGGCAGAAGAAGGACTACTTCTTGTCGCCTTCGGGCACAGCGGTATCGGCTGCCGCCGGTGCTGCCGGCGCCGCGGCCGGTGCGTCTTTCTTTTCTTCGGCCTGCTCGGTGTGGCCGCCGGCCTCACCTTGCATGTCGGCCTTGTCGCCGGCCTTGAACACGACGGTCAGTGCGATCGCCGCGAAAATGATGAACGCTACAAGTATCTTCCACATGGTTGTCTCCGGATGGGACTCTGGTTATTGATGAAGCGGCCGGCGAGAAACCTCGCCGGCCGTTGTTGCAATGGCGCTTACGCCGCCAGCAGCTGACGCAGCACGAACGGCAGGATGCCGCCGTGACGGTAGTAGTCAACCTCGATCGGGGTGTCGATACGCAGCAGCAGCTTGACCTTTTGGGTCTCGCCGTTGGCGCGCTTGATTACCAGGGTGACTTCCTGTTGCGGCTTGATGTCATTCTCAAGGCCGATCAGATCGTAGGTCTCGTTGCCGGTGATGTTCAGTGACTGCACGCTGTCGTTGCCGAGGAACTGCAGCGGCAGCACGCCCATGCCGACCAGGTTCGAGCGGTGGATACGCTCGAACGAACGTGCGACCACGGCCTTCACGCCCAGCAGCTGGGTGCCCTTGGCGGCCCAGTCACGCGACGAGCCGGTGCCGTACTCTTCGCCGGCGAAGATCATCGTCGGAACCTCGTCCTTGATGTACTTCATCGCTGCGTCATAGATCGACATTTCGGTGCCGGTCGGCTGGTGCAGGGTGATGCCGCCTTCGACGCGCGAACCGTCCGGCTTGGCCGGGATCATCAGGTTCTTGATGCGCACGTTGGCGAAGGTGCCGCGCATCATGATCTCGTGGTTGCCGCGACGCGAGCCGTAGGAGTTGAAGTCCGCCTTCAGCACGCCGTTCTCCTGCAGCCACTTGCCGGCCGGGCTGGATTCCTTGATCGAACCCGCCGGCGAGATGTGGTCGGTGGTGATCGAGTCGCCGAACACGCCCAGTGCGCGTGCGTTGCTGATGCCAGCGGAAGCGGCCTTCGGCTCCATCGCGAAGTCGTCGAAGAACGGCGGCTCGGCAATGTAGGTCGAGGTCGGCCAGTTGTAGACCTGACCCGACGCGACGCCCTTGATGTTCTCCCACAGCTTGCCCGGCGCGCCCTTGACGTCCGCGTAGTTCGCCTTGAAGGTCTTGGCGTTCATTGCGTGCTTCATCAGCTTGTTGATCTCTGCCGAGGTCGGCCAGATGTCGCCGATGAACACATCGCGGCCATCCTTGGTCTTGCCGATCGGCTGGGTCATCAGATCGACGGTGACATTGCCGGCGATCGCGTAGGCGACGACCAGCGGCGGCGAGGCGAGGAAGTTCGAGCGGATGTTCGGATGGATACGCGCTTCGAAGTTACGGTTGCCCGACAGGACGGCGGCCGCAACGATGTCGTTCTTCACGATCGCTTCGTTCATGGCCGGGGTCAGGTCGCCGGCGTTACCGATACAGGTGGTGCAGCCGTACGCGGTGATGCCGAAGCCCAGCTTCTCGAGGTAGGGCATCAGGCCGGCGGCTTCGAGGTACTTGGTGACTACGCGCGAGCCGGGGGCCAGCGAGGTCTTGATGTGCGGGGCAACGGTCAGGCCGAGTTCGACGGCCTTTTTAGCCAGCAGGCCGGCAGCCAGCAGCACGCTCGGGTTCGAGGTATTGGTGCAGGAGGTGATCGCGGCGATCAGCACGTCGCCGTTCTTCACCTTCACGCCGTCGGCGTTGGTGTACTCGGCGTCGAGGTCCTCGGCCTTCTTGTTGAAGCCGTTCTCGGCGACCGGCTTGGCGAACAGTTCCTGGAAGGTCTTGCGCACATGGCCGATCTCGATGCGGTCTTGCGGGCGCTTCGGGCCGGCCAGCGACGGTGCGACGGTCGACAGGTCAAGCTTCAGGACCTTGGTGTAGTCGATCTCGCCATCCTTCGGGATGCCGTACAGGCCCTGGGCCTTGAAGTAGGCCTGGAAGGCGTCGATCTCGGCCTTGGTGCGGCCGGTGCCGTGGAAGTAGTCGATGGTGGCATCGTCGACCGGGAAGAAGCCCATGGTCGCGCCGTATTCCGGTGCCATGTTGGCGATCGTTGCGCGGTCGGTCAGCGAAAGCGACTCGGTGCCTTCGCCGAAGAATTCGACGAACTTGCCGACGACCTTTTCCTTGCGCAGCATCTCGGTGATGGTCAGCACGAGGTCGGTCGCGGTCACGCCTTCGCGCAGCACGCCGGTCAGGTTCACGCCGACCACGTCCGGGGTCAGGAAGTAGACCGGCTGGCCCAGCATGCCGGCTTCGGCTTCGATGCCGCCCACGCCCCAGCCCACGACGCCGATGCCGTTGATCATGGTGGTGTGCGAGTCGGTGCCGACCAGGGTGTCAGGGTAGTAGACGCCGCTGCGGTTGTGCACGCCGCGCGCGAGGTACTCGAGGTTCACCTGGTGCACGATGCCGAAGCCCGGGGGCACGACGCCGAAGGTGTCAAACGCTTGCATGCCCCACTTCATGAACTGGTAGCGCTCGTTGTTGCGCTGGAACTCCAGTTTCATGTTCAGGTCCAGCGCGGCCTTCTCGCGGAAGTGGTCGATCTGCACCGAGTGGTCGACGACGAGGTCCACCGGCACCAGCGGCTCGATGTTCTTCGGGTTCTTGCCCATCTTCGAGGCGACGCCGCGCATCGCGGCCAGGTCAGCCAGCAACGGCACGCCGGTGAAGTCCTGCAGCACGACGCGCGCGACGACGAACGGGATCTCGTCGGTACGGGCAGCGTTCGGCTTCCAGTTCGCCAGCTGGCGAACGTGGGCCTCGGTGACCTTCTTGCCGTCGCAGTTGCGCAGCACGGACTCGAGGACGATACGGATGGAGACCGGCAGGCGGTCGATCTTGGTGCCCAGGGCTTTCTGCAGTGCGGGCAGCGAGTAGAACTTGCCTTTCTTGGCTCCGGAAATCTTGAATTCCTTGAGCGTGTTTAGCGTGTTGTGCGACATGTGCTCTCCTTGTTATTCAACTCAAAACTGGATTCTTTTTGCTTCAGAATTTTCTTCAAATTTGCTTCGAAACTCCGCTTCGAAACTTGTGCTGCCTGTGCTTTTGTCGCCATGCGCCGCGCCGCTGCGTCGCTGGCGGTTGTTACCGTACCGGCCGGCCGCCATTACCCCGCGCCTTGCACTCGTTGGCCACCGGCTCGCCCAGCTTGCTGTTCAACAGCATGGCCTTGCTCGGTATGCTGATCCACACCAGTCCGCTGCCGTGGTCCTCGAAGCGGTTCGCGCCAGTCGAGGTGGCCACCCGCAGCAGGCGGTAAATCTGTCCCTGCCATCGCAAGTCGATCGCGCTGTCCGTCTGCGGGTTGCCCTGCACGGCCACGCGCTTGCCCATCTCGCATGCCAGGTCCACGAAGGATGCGTGGGCTGGCAGCGTCGCCACGGAGAGCAGGAAAACGATCAAACCACCTATAGCGAAGATCCGTGCCTGCATGTCTGCCTCCGTGTCTCTGTGTTTCTAGGTCAGCGCCTCCAGCGATGCCGGCAGCGGCTGTCCGTTGCGTTTTGCTTTCTGCAGCACCGTCCAGTAGTAGCGATAGCTGGCGCGGTCATGCAGTTTGCCTTCGTGTTGTATCGGCCCCCAGTCGCAAGCCTGTGCCTGCGTCAGGATGGCCACCGCTTCATCGACCTCGCTGCCATCCGGGCTGAAGGCTGCCAGGATGGGACGGATCTGGTCGGGATGGATGCTCCACATGCGGGTGTAGCCGAACTGGCTGGCCGCCGTGCGCGCATCGCCGGCCACCACGGCCAGGTCGCGAATCTCGGTGCACACATTATGCGACGCGACTATGCCGTTGGCATGACAGGCCGCAGCAATTTCCAGTTTGGCACGGGACACCAGCGGATGGCTGAATTGCCCGGGGCTTTTCATGGCCGATGCCGGAATCGCGCCGTAATGCGCGGAGACAAAGTCCATGATCCCGAACGACAGGCATTCCACGCCCGGCAGGGCGGCGATGTCCCAGACTTCGCGCAGCGCGCGGTGGGTCTCGATCAAGGCATGGATGGGCAGGTCGGGGCGGCCGGCAGCCACCGCATGGCGGCGCACGATGGCGATCGCATCGTCGAGCTGGCGCGCGCTGTCAGGCTTGGGGATCACGATGTAGGCGAGGCGCTGGCCGGCGCGGCCGCAGATCGTCGCTACATCCTGTTCGAAATGTTCGCTGTCCGGATCGTGCACACGGGCACCGATGCGGCCAAAGCGGTTGTCGTCACTGGCGATCAGTTCACCGACGAGGGCGGCATGCGCGGCCTCGTTGCCGGCGGCAGCGCCATCTTCGCAATCGAAGGTGATGTCGAATACCGGGCCCAGTTCCTGCTGCAGCGCCATCGACTTGCGCATCAACTTTTCCGAACCTGCATAGTGGTCGCAGGCCGGCAGACTGACCGGTTGGTGCGTACCCTGGAACAGGACCTCGGAAGGATGCATGGAGTGTCGTCGCTGGAGCGCTTCGGTTGATTCAGGTGGTTCGGGCGGAGTGACGGGGGAGGGACGGTGCCGCAGCGAACTCCGTGTTCGCCGCGGCACGGATGACGCAGATTACGGCAGCAGGTGCTTGACGCCGTCCTGCTCGTCGGTCAGTTCCTTCAGGGTCAGGTTGATGCGTTCTTGCGAGAACGCGTCGATCTCGAGGCCCTGGACGATGGTGTACTCGCCGTTCTCGGTGGTGACCGGGAAGCCGAACATCACGTCTTTCGGAATGCCATAGGAGCCATCCGACGGGATACCCATCGTGGTCCACTTGCCGTTGGTGCCCAGCACCCAGTCACGGACGTGGTCGATCGCTGCGTTGGCGGCCGAAGCTGCCGACGACAGGCCACGTGCTTCGATGATCGCAGCGCCGCGCTTGCCGACGGTCGGCAGGAAGGTGTCCTTGTTCCAGGCTTCGTCGTTGATCATTTCCTTGACCGACTTGCCGTCGACGGTTGCGAAGCGATAGTCAGCGTACATGGTCGGCGAGTGGTTGCCCCACACGCAGAGCTTCTCGATGGCCGACACCGGCTTGCCGGTCTTGGCAGCCAGTTGCGAAGCAGCGCGGTTGTGGTCCAGGCGCAGCATGGCGGTGAAGTTCTTGGCCGGCAGCGACGGTGCCGATTTCATCGCGATGTACGCGTTGGTGTTGGCCGGATTGCCGACCACCAGCACTTTCACGTTGCGCGAAGCGACGGCGTCCAGCGCCTTGCCCTGCACGGTGAAGATCTGCGCGTTGGCAGCCAGCAGGTCGGCACGCTCCATGCCCGGGCCGCGCGGACGTGCGCCAACCAGCAGGGCGACGTCGGCGTCCTTGAAGGCCGTCATCGGGTCCGAGTGCGCGGTCATGCCAGCCAGCAGCGGGAATGCGCAATCGTCGATTTCCATCATCACGCCCTTGAGCGCCTTCTGTGCCTTCTCGTCCGGAATTTCCAGCAGCTGCAGGATGACCGGCTGGTCTTTGCCCAGCATGTCGCCGTTGGCGATGCGGAACAGCAGGGAATAGCCGATCTGGCCGGCGGCGCCGGTGACGGCAACGCGCATGGGGGCTTTAGCCATGATGAATCTCCAGTATGAGGTCGAAGTGAAAAAAACTCGCGTCGCGGCGGTGGCCGCTCGTGGCAGGCACCGTCGCCGGGGAGGGCGTTTTGATGGCCGAGACTCCCCCTTGAAACTTGCTCGCGAGTTTAGGCGGCAGTGTTCACTCTGTCAATGCATATCATATATCTTATATAAGACATATTACTGCACAATTTTCTGGACGTTAAGTCACGCTTGTGGTGAAATTGCGCGCCATGAACCAGACCGTTTCCCCGCCTGCTTCCACCGGGACGGCCGCCTCTTCCGGCGGTTCGGGGACGGCTTCACCGACGTTCAGCCCGCTGTACCAGCAGATCAAGGCTTTGATCGTGCAGAGCCTGCAATCGGGCGAGTGGAAGCCGGGCGAACTGATCCCCAGCGAAGTCGAGCTGGCGGTACGCTACAAAGTCAGCCAGGGTACGGTGCGCAAGGCGATCGACGAACTGTCGGCCGAGAACCTTGTTATTCGCCGCCAGGGCAAGGGCACCTTCGTCGCCACCCATCATGAAGCGCGCGTGCAGTTCCGCTTCCTGAAACTGATGCCGGATGCCGGCGACGCCCATCAGCCCGAAAACCAGATCGTCGACGTCAAGCGCCTGCGCGGCCCGGCGGAAGTGGCGCGCGTGCTCGACATCAAGTCCGGCGATTCCGTCGTCTGCATCAAGCGCGTGCAGTATTTCGACGGCGTGCCTACGATTCTCGAGGAAATCTGGCTGCCCGGCGCACCCTTCAAGGGACTGACCGCCGAGCGCCTCGCCGAATACAAAGGGCCGATGTACGGCTTGTTTGAAACCGAATTCGGTACCCAGATGATCCGCGCGACCGAGAAGCTCAAGGCCGCCATCGCTGATGAAGCCGTGGCCGAGCAGCTCGGCATCGCCACCGGTACGCCGGTGCTCAATGTCGAACGCGTCGCGTACACGTATGGCGACAAGCCGGTTGAGCTGCGACGTGCGATTTACCTGACCACGCATCACCACTATCACAACGAACTCAGCTGAAGCGGGAGCGAACAGAGCAGGGCAGGATCAGGAAGGTGCATTTCCTTGCCATAAAGGCAAGCAGTTTTTGCAAGATCAAAAGTTTCACCGGATGACCGAGCAGCTAGAATTGCAAGGTTTGTCCGAAAGAGAAAGTTTGCAGGAAAGAACACAGAATAGAGTCAACCGCCGGAGAAGAAGCACATGTCCCAAACTGCCAAATCAAGACGATTCACCAACATCCACGTCTTGCAGATCATTAAGTATCGTCTGCCGGCCGCCGGCATGATCTCCATCCTTCATCGCATCAGCGGCGCCGCGCTGTTCCTGCTGCTGCCCTTCCTGCTGTTCCTGTTCGATAAGTCGATCACCTCCGAGATCTCGTACGCCTTCCTGCAGGGCTATGTGAGTCATCCGCTGGTCAAACTCTTCATTGCCGGCTGCGCCTGGGCCTACCTGCACCACTTCTGCGCAGGCATTCGCCACCTGATCATGGACCTGCACATCGGTCTGACGAAAGAAGGTGCTGCCAAGTCCGCGATGATCGTCTTCGCTGTCAGCCTGCCGCTGGCCGCACTGGTTGCATTGAAACTGTTTGGAGCATTCTGAGATGGCGAACAACAACATCGGACCGAAGCGCCTGGTCGTCGGCGCGCACTACGGCCTCAGAGACTGGCTCGCGCAGCGCGTGACGGCCATCGTGATGGCCATCTTCACCATCGTCACGCTGGTGCTGTTCCTGAGCGCACCCGAGCTTGGCTATGAAGCCTGGGCCGGCCTGTTCGCGCAGCAGTGGTTCAAGATCCTCGCCTTCGTGACCGCGATGTCGCTGTACTACCACGTGTGGGTCGGCATGCGCGACATCTGGATGGACTACATCAAGCCGGTCGGCATTCGTCTCGCACTGCAAGTGTTCACCATCGTGTGGTTGGTCGGCTGTGCCGGCTGGACCGTCCAGATCCTTTGGAGAGTGTAATCGTGGCATCCATCAAATCTTCCATCCCCAGCCGTCGTTTTGACGCCGTCGTCGTCGGCGCAGGCGGCTCGGGCATGCGCGCATCGCTGCAGCTGGCCGAGGCCGGCCTGAACGTGGCCGTGCTGTCGAAAGTCTTCCCGACCCGTTCGCACACTGTCGCTGCACAGGGTGGCGTCGGCGCATCGCTGGGCAATATGTCCGAGGACAACTGGTACTGGCACATGTTCGACACCGTCAAGGGTTCGGACTACCTCGGCGACCAGGACGCGATTGAATTCATGTGCCGCGAAGCCCCGAAGGTCGTGTACGAACTCGAACACTTCGGCATGCCGTTCGACCGTAACCCGGATGGCACGATTTACCAGCGCCCGTTCGGCGGCCATACCGCGAACTTCGGCGAAAAGCCCGTGCAGCGCGCCTGTGCCGCAGCTGACCGTACCGGTCACGCGATGCTGCACACGCTGTACCAGCGCAACGTGCGCGCCAAGACCCACTTCTTCGTCGAGTGGATGGCGATCGACCTCGTGCGCAACGCCGACGGCGACGTGCTCGGCGTGGTGGCGCTCGAAATGGAAACCGGCGATGTGATGGTGCTCGAAGCGAAGACCACCGTGTTCGCGACCGGCGGCGCGGGCCGTATCTGGGCTGCGTCGACCAATGCCTTCATCAACACCGGTGACGGCATGGGCATGGCGGCGCGTGCCGGCCTGCCGCTGGAAGACATGGAGTTCTGGCAGTTCCACCCGACCGGCGTGTCCGGCGCGGGCGTGCTGATCACCGAAGGCGTGCGCGGCGAAGGCGGCATCCTGATCAACAGCCAGGGCGAGCGCTTCATGGAGCGTTACGCACCGACGCTGAAGGATCTCGCGCCGCGTGACTTCGTGTCGCGCTCGATGGACCAGGAAATCAAGGAAGGCCGCGGCTGCGGCCCGAACAAGGATCATGTGCTGCTGGACCTGCGCCACATCGGCGCGGACACCATCCGCAAGCGCCTGCCGTCGATTCTGGAAATCGGCCACAAGTTCGCCAACGTCGACGCCACCAAGGAACCGATCCCGGTTGTGCCGACCATTCACTACCAGATGGGTGGCATCCCGACCAACATCCACGGCCAGGTCGTCGCACCGAAGAATGGCTCGCAGGAAGTGGTCAAGGGTCTGTACGCGATCGGCGAATGCGCGTGCGTGTCGGTCCATGGCGCGAACCGCCTCGGCACCAACTCGCTGCTCGACCTGCTGGTCTTCGGCCGCGCAGCCGGCAACCACATCGTCGCATCGAACCTGAAGGCACAGAGCCATCAGCCGCTGCCGGCCGATGGCGCCGACCTCGCGCTGTCGCGCCTCGCGCACCTCGAAGCCTCGACCGGTTCGGAGCGCGTGCAGGACGTCGCCAACGACATCCGCAAGACCATGCAGCAACACTGCGGCGTGTTCCGCACGCAAGCGCTGCTGGACGAGGGCGTCAAGATGATCAACGAGCTCGACGAGCGTCGCAAGCACGTTTCGTTCAAGGACAAGTCCAAGGTCTTCAACACCGCCCGTGTCGAAGCGCTGGAACTCGACAACCTGATCGAGACCGCGAAGGCCACCATCACCTCGGCAGCTGCCCGCAATGAATCGCGCGGCGCACACGCACACAGCGATTTCCCGCAGCGTGACGACGAGAACTGGATGAAGCACACGCTGTGGTTCTCCGAAGGCAACCGCCTCGACTACAAGCCGGTCGTGACCAAGCCGCTGACTGTTGAGACCTTCAAACCCAAAGCTCGTACTTTCTGATTAGCACGACGGATACCACCATGCCACGCACTGTCAAATTCCAGATCTACCGTTACGACCCGGACAAGGATGCCAAGCCCTACATGCAAGACCTGACGGTCGAGCTGCAGGATACCGACAAGATGCTGCTGGACGCGCTCCAGCGCATCAAGGCCGACGTCGATGATTCGCTCGCGCTGCGCCGCTCGTGCCGCGAAGGCGTCTGCGGTTCGGACGCAATGAACATCAACGGCAAGAACGGTCTGGCCTGCACCACCAACCTGAACGAGCTGACCCAGCCCATCGTGCTGCGTCCGCTGCCGGGCCTGCCGGTCATTCGCGACCTGATCGTCGACATGACGAACTTCTTCAAGCAATACCACTCGATCAAGCCGTTCCTGATCAACGAGACGATTGCACCGGAGAAGGAGCGCCTGCAATCGCCGGAAGAGCGTGAAGAGCTCGACGGCCTGTACGAGTGCATCCTGTGCGCTTGCTGCTCGACCTCGTGCCCGTCGTTCTGGTGGAACCCGGACAAATTCGTCGGCCCGGCCGGCCTGCTGCAGGCTTACCGCTTCATCGCGGACAGCCGCGACCAGGCCACCGGCGAGCGCCTCGACAACCTCGAAGATCCGTACCGCCTGTTCCGCTGCCACTCGATCATGAACTGCGTCGACGTCTGCCCGAAGGGCCTGAACCCGAACAAGGCCATCGGCAAGATCAAGGAGCTGCTGGTTCGCCGCGCAGTCTGACGCAGCCAGCTATCTGATCAACAAGGCAGTACCAGGGCAGCAACAAGGCAGCATGATGAGCGGCATGAACAGTGAAGGGCAGAGGCATCAGGATGATCCGGCAAAACGCGCGCGGCTGCGCTGGCGCAGCCGTCGCGGCTTGCTGGAAAACGACATCATCCTGACCCGCTTCCTCGACGCGCATGAGGAAACCATGAGCGATGAGGAAGTGGACGCACTGACGCGCCTGCTCGAACTGGCCGACAACGATTTGATGGGCCTGCTGCTGGGCCAACGCGAGCCCGATGCCAGACTCCATGACGGACTCGACTTGCCGCACGTGAAAGCCTTGCTGGCGAGACTGCGGCAGATTTAACTAATTTTGTTCATTCGAAGGTAGAGCCATGACCCAATCCGACGCAAAAGCAACGCTATCCTTCTCCGACGGTTCGCCTTCGGTCGAATTCCCGATCTACAAGGGCTCGATCGGTCCGGACGTGGTCGACATCCGCAAGCTGTATGGCGCCACCGGCAAGTTCACCTATGACCCGGGCTTCATGTCCACCGCCGCCTGTAACTCATCGATCACCTACATCGACGGCGACAAGGGCGAGCTGCTGTACCGCGGCTACCCGATCGAGCAACTGGCCGTCAATTGCGACTTCCTCGAGACCTGCTACCTGCTGCTGAACGGCGAACTGCCGAACCAGGCGCAGAAGGACAAGTTCGTCGGCACCGTGACCCGTCACACGATGGTGCACGAGCAGATGCAATTCTTCTTCCGCGGCTTCCGTCGCGATGCGCACCCGATGTCGGTGCTGGTCGGTACCGTCGGCGCGCTGGCCTCGTTCTACCATGACTCGCTGGACATCAACGACCCGCATCACCGCGAAGTGTCGGCCATCCGCCTGATCGCCAAGATGCCGACCCTGGTCGCGATGGCGTACAAGTACTCGGTGGGCCAGCCTTTCGTCTACCCGCGCAATGACCTGTCGTACAGCGCGAACTTCATGCGCATGATGTTCGCGACCCCGGCCGAAGACTACAAGCCGAACGACGTGCTGGTGCGCGCGCTGGACCGCATCCTGATCCTGCACGCCGACCACGAGCAGAACGCCTCGACCTCGACCGTCCGCCTGGCCGGCTCGTCGGGCGCCAACCCGTTCGCCTGTATCGCCGCCGGCATCGCTTGCCTGTGGGGCCCGGCGCACGGTGGCGCGAACGAAGCCGCGCTGACCATGCTGCAGGACATCCAGCGCAATGGCGGCGTCGAGAAGATCGGCGAGTTCGTCGCGCAGGTGAAGGACAAGAACTCCAACGTCAAGCTGATGGGCTTCGGTCACCGCGTGTACAAGAACTACGACCCGCGCGCCAAGCTGATGCGTGAAACCTGCCACGAAGTGCTGAACGAGCTGGGCCTGCAGAACGACCCGCTGTTCAAGCTGGCCATGGCGCTGGAAAAGATCGCGCTGGAAGACGACTACTTCGTGCAGCGCAAGCTGTATCCGAACGTCGACTTCTACTCCGGTATCGTGCAGTCGGCGCTGGGCATCCCGGTTTCGCTGTTCACCGGCATCTTCGCGATGGCGCGTACCGTGGGCTGGATCGCGCAGTGGAACGAGATGATCTCGGACCCGGAGCAGAAGATCGGCCGTCCGCGCCAGCTGTTCGTCGGCTCGGCGCCGCGCGATGTGCCGCCGATCGCAAAGCGTTAATCCGTTCGACGAAAGCGGGCCCTGCGAGGCCCGTTTTTTGTGTCGTGGCAAAGGTGGTGGTAACGCGCGGGCGATGGTATGCTCGCGCAGCTGTCAGTAAAGAAATGACATGGCGTCGTCCATCTGCAGCATGAATGGATGGTGCCGTAATTGCAATCTGCCGCGCGGAAAGCCCGCAACGCAGAAGGTTTTCAACCCGCTAATCTCGCGAAGCGCGAGGCAAAGGTGAGCACGATGATGCAGCAGTACTTCTCCAACTCCTATCTGTTTGGAGGCAACGCTCCGTACGTCGAAGAATTGTACGAAGCCTACCTCCTCAATCCCGGCGCTGTCCCCGACAACTGGCGCGCGTACTTCGACGCGATGCAGCACGTGCCTGCCGTCGATGGCACCGACCGTCCGGACGTACCGCATGCCAGCGTGATCGCCTCCTTCGCCGAGCGCGCGAAGCATGGCCCGATCCGTACCGTGCAGGCGTCGGCCGATGCCGAGATGGGAAGGAAGCGCGTCGCCGTCACCCAGCTCATCGCTGCCTATCGTTTCCTCGGCACCCAGTGGGCCAACCTCGACCCGCTGCAGCGCCAGGAGCGCCCGAACATCCCTGAACTCGAACCGTCGTTCTACGGCTTCACCGATGCCGACCTCGACACCGTGTTCAACATCAGCAATACCTATTTCGGCCCCGAGACCGCGACCCTGCGCGACCTGCTGCAGGCGCTGCGCGACACCTACTGCCGTTCGGTCGGCGCCGAATTCCAGTACATGACCGACCCGGCGCAGAAGCGCTGGATGCAGGAGCGCCTCGAATCGACGCGCTCGACCGGCAACTTCACCCGCGAGCAGAAGCAGCACATCCTCGACCGCCTGACCGCGGCCGAAGGCCTGGAGCGCTACCTGCACACCAAGTACGTCGGCCAGAAGCGCTTCTCGCTGGAAGGCGGCGAGAGCTTCATCGCGTCGATCGACGAGACCATCCAGCGCGCCGGTTCGCAGGGCGTGCAGGAAATCGTGATCGGCATGGCCCACCGTGGCCGCCTGAACGTGCTGGTCAACATCCTCGGCAAGATGCCGAAGGACCTGTTCGCCGAATTCGAAGGCAAGCATGCGGACGACTTGCCGGCCGGTGACGTGAAATACCACCAGGGCTTCTCGTCCGACATCTCGACCCCGGGCGGCCCGGTGCACCTGTCGCTGGCGTTCAACCCGTCGCACCTCGAGATCGTCAACCCGGTCGTCGAAGGCTCGGTCAAGGCGCGCATGGATCGCCGCGGCGACAAGGAAGGCAAGCAGGTGCTGCCCATCCTCGTGCACGGTGACGCGGCATTCGCCGGCCAGGGCGTCGTGATGGAAACCCTGAACCTGGCGCAGACCCGCGGCTACGGCACGGGCGGCACGGTGCACATCGTCATCAACAACCAGATCGGCTTCACCACCTCTGACCCGCGCGACACCCGTTCGACGCTGTACTGCTCGGACGTGGTCAAGATGATCGAGGCGCCGGTGCTGCACGTGAACGGCGACGATCCGGAAGCGGTCGTGTTCGCGACCCAGATCGCGCTCGACTTCCGCATGCAGTTCCAGAAGGATGTCGTGGTCGACATCATCTGCTTCCGCAAGCTGGGCCACAACGAGCAGGACACCCCGTCGCTGACGCAGCCGCTGATGTACAAGAAAATCGGCGCACACCCGGGCACCCGCAAGCTGTACGCCGACAAGCTGATCGCGCAGGGCAACCTGCCGGCCGATGGCGGCGATGCGATGGTCAAGGAATTCCGCGATGCGATGGACGCCGGTCGCAGCACCGTTGATCCGGTGATCTCGAACTTCAAGAACAAGTACGCGGTCGACTGGATGCCGTTCCTGAACCGCAAGTGGACCGATGCCGCCGATACCTCGGTGCCGGCTGCGGAACTCAAGCGCCTGTCCGAGCGCATCACCACCGTGCCGGCTGACTTCAAGGTGCACCCGCTGGTCGAGAAGGTGCTGGCGGACCGCGCCGCCATGGGCCGCGGCGAGATGAACCTCGACTGGGGCATGGGCGAGCACCTCGCATTTGCATCGCTGGTCGCGTCCGGCTACGCGATCCGCATCACCGGCCAGGACGCCGGCCGCGGCACCTTCACCCACCGCCACGCGGTGCTGCATGACCAGAATCGCGAGAAGTGGGATGCCGGCACCTATATCCCGCTGCAGCATGTGTCGGACCAGCAGGCGCCGTTCACCGTGATCGACTCGGTGCTGTCGGAAGAGGCGGTGCTCGGCTTCGAATACGGTTACTCGACCGCCGAGCCGAACACGCTGACGATCTGGGAAGCCCAGTTCGGCGACTTCGCCAATGGCGCGCAGGTCGTGATCGACCAGTTCATCAGCTCCGGCGAAGTGAAGTGGGGCCGCGCGTCCGGCCTCGTGATGATGCTGCCGCACGGTTACGAAGGGCAGGGCCCGGAGCACTCGTCGGCACGTATCGAGCGCTTCCTGCAGCTGTGCGCAGACAACAACATGCAAGTGGTGCAGCCGACCACCGGTGCGCAGATCTTCCACCTGCTGCGTCGCCAGATGATCCGCCTGTTCCGCAAGCCGCTGGTGATCTTCACGCCGAAATCGCTGCTGCGTAACAAGGACGCCGGCTCGCCGCTGTCGGAACTGGTCAAGGGCTCGTTCCAGACCGTGATCGGTGAAGTCGACAGCAGCATCGATCCGAAGAAGGTCAAGCGCGTGCTGGCCTGCTCGGGCAAGGTGTACTACGACCTCGTCAACGCACGCAAGGAGCGTGCAGCGAACGACACCGCGATCATCCGCATCGAGCAGCTGTATCCGTTCCCGCACAAGGCCTTCGCGGCCGAGCTGAAGAACTTCCCGAACTTCAATGAACTGGTCTGGGTGCAGGACGAGCCGCAGAACCAGGGCCCGTGGTTCCAGATCCAGCACAACGTGTTCGAGAACCTCGCCGAAGGCCAGAAGCTGGCCTACGCAGGTCGCCCGGCTTCCGCATCGCCTGCTGTCGGCTACTACGACAAGCACTATGCGCAGCAGAAGGCGCTGATCGATACCGCATTTGCGAAGCTCAAGGGCTACGTACTGACCAAATAAAGACCCCGCATTGCGCCGGATGCCGGCGCCTTGCGTGACCCAACCCGAAACGGAGAGAGTAATGGCTATTCTGGATGTCCCTGTTCCGCAATTGTCGGAATCCGTCGCTGAAGCGACCCTGCTGCAATGGCATAAAAAAGTCGGCGAGGCCGTGGCCCGCGACGAAAACCTGATCGATATCGAGACCGACAAGGTCGTGCTCGAACTGCCGGCGCCGGCACAAGGCGTAATCGTTGAAATCCTGAAGGGCGACGGCAGCACCGTCGTCGCCGGCGAGATCATCGCGCGCATCGACACCGAAGCCACCGCATCGGCCAGCGCTCCGGCTGCCGCTGCTGCTCCGGCTGCCGCTGCACCCGCAGCCGCTGCCGCCCCGGCACCTGCCGCGGCGCCTGCTGCCGGCGGCGCGATCGCGATGCCTGCCGCTGCGAAGATGCTGGCCGAGAACAACATGTCGGCGTCGGCGGTTGCCGGCACCGGCAAGGATGGCCGCGTGACCAAGGGCGACGTGATCAACGCGCTGTCCCAGCCTGCACCTGCGGCACCGGCAGCGAAGGCCCCGTCTGCACCGGCTGCTGCGCGTCCGGCCCTGCCGGCCGTGCCGGCCCCGACCAGCATCGACCTCGGCGACCGTCCGGAGCAGCGCGTGCCGATGAGCCGCCTGCGCGCGCGTATCGCCGAGCGCTTGCTGGAATCGCAGGCGACCAATGCGATCCTGACCACGTTCAACGAAGTCAACATGCAGCCGGTCATGGACCTGCGCAACAAGTACAAGGACAAGTTCGAGAAAGAGCACGGCGTCAAGCTGGGCTTCATGTCCTTCTTCGTGAAGGCGGCCGTCGCGGCGCTGAAGAAATACCCGGTGCTGAACGCATCGATCGATGGCAATGACGTGGTCTACCACGGCTACTTCGACATCGGCATCGCCGTCGGCTCGCCGCGCGGCCTGGTGGTGCCCATCCTGCGCAACGTCGACCAGATGAGCATCGCAGAGATCGAAAAGAAGATCGGCGAGTTCGGCCAGAAGGCCAAGGACGGCAAGCTGACGCTGGATGAACTGACCGGCGGTACCTTCTCGATCTCCAACGGTGGCGTGTTCGGCTCGATGCTGTCGACCCCGATCATCAACCCGCCGCAGTCGGCCATCCTCGGCGTGCATGCGACCAAGGACCGTGCCGTCGTTGAAAACGGCCAGATCGTGATCCGCCCGATGAACTACCTCGCGATGTCGTATGACCACCGCCTGATCGACGGCCGCGAAGCCGTGCTCGGCCTGGTCGCGATGAAGGAAGCGCTGGAAGATCCGGCGCGCCTGCTGCTCGACCTGTAAGGAGCGAGCCATGGCGAAAAATTTTGACGTCGTCGTCATCGGTGGCGGCCCCGGCGGTTACGTCGCTGCGATCCGTGCAGCGCAACTGGGCATGTCGGTCGCCTGCATCGACGAATGGAAGAACGACAAGGGCGGCCCGGCACTGGGCGGCACCTGCACCAATGTCGGCTGCATCCCGTCGAAGGCGATGCTGCAGTCGGCCGAGCATTTCGAGCATGCGCATCACGGGCTGGCCGAGCATGGCGTCGAGATCAAGGGCCTGAAGCTCAATCTCGCGCAGATGCTGGCCCGCAAGGATGGCGTGGTCAAGCAGAACAATGACGGCATCCAGTACCTGTTCAAGAAGAACAAGGTCACCTTCCTGCACGGCCGCGGTTCGTTCGTGAAGGCGGGTGCCGACGGTTACGAGATTGCCGTGTCGGCGCCAGCCAATGAATCGGTCGTCGGCAAGCACATCATCGTCGCTACCGGTTCGAATCCTCGCGCGCTGCCGAACGCACCGTTCGACGAAAAGCTGATCCTGTCGAACACAGGCGCTCTGGCGATCGACGCCGTACCGAAGAAGCTGGGCGTGATCGGCGCCGGCGTCATCGGCCTCGAGATGGGCAGCGTCTGGCGTCGCCTCGGTGCCGAAGTTACCATCCTCGAAGCGCTGCCGACCTTCCTCGGCGCGGCTGACGAGCAGGTCGCCAAAGAAGCCCACAAGCTGTTCGTCAAGCAAGGTCTGACGATCGAGATGGGCGTCAAGATCGGCGACATCAAGGCCGGCAAGGAGGTGACCGTCAATTACGCCGACGCGGCCGGCAAGGAGCACAAGGCCACGTTCGACAAGCTGATCGTCTCGATCGGCCGCGTCCCGAACACCACGGGCCTGAACCCGGAAGCGGTCGGCCTGAAGCTCGACGAGCGCGGCTTCATCGTCGTCGATGACCACTGCAAGTCCAGCCTGCCGAACGTGTGGGCCGTGGGCGACGTGGTACGTGGCCCGATGCTGGCGCACAAGTCGGAAGAAGAGGGCGTGGCCGTCGCCGAGCGTATCGCTGGCCAGCACGGCCACGTGAACTTCAACACGATTCCGTGGGTGATCTACACGACGCCGGAAATCGCGTGGGTAGGCCGGACGGAACAGCAATTGAAGGCCGACGGTGTCGCGTACAAGGCCGGCAGCTTCCCGTTCCTCGCCAATGGCCGCGCCCGTGCGCTCGGTGATACCTCGGGCTTCGTGAAGTTCCTGGCCGATGCGAAGACCGACGAGATCCTCGGCGTGCACATCATCGGCCCGATGGCGTCCGAGCTGATCTCGGAAGCGGTCGTGGCAATGGAGTTCCGTGCGTCGGCCGAAGACATCGCCCGCATCTGCCACGCTCACCCGACCCTGTCGGAAGCGACCAAGGAAGCGGCGCTCGCCGTCGACAAGCGCGCGCTGAACTTCTGATCGGCGCAGCCTGACCGAAGCCTTGCCATGCAGACCGGACCGCGCGTTGCGCCGGCCTCGGGTAGCATGGCAGGGAGTCGGTTCACTGCGCGGTGTAGCGCAAAGCGGGCGGCCGGATGTAGCCACATCCAGCTTGCCCGTACTGCCTGTGCTGCCTGAGCCGTCGCGCCCGGGAGAAGCCTCATGACACACCGTTCCCTGATCCTGCCCCTTGCTGCCGTTGTTGGCCTTTCGGCCTTGCTGAGTGCGTGCTCGAGCACGCCGAAGCGCCCCGAAGGCCAGATCGATATCCTCACCACCGCCCAGGGCCAGCCCCTGTCCGGCGCCGAATGCACGGTCGAGACCGGTGCCGGCAGCTGGCGGGTCGTCACGCCCGCGGTGGCCGAAGTCGGACAGGCGCGCGGCGATTTGCGCGTAGTCTGCAACCGCGCCGGTTTCCGTACCTCCGAAGTCCTGATCCGAGGCGGTGGCGGCGACTATATGCCGGGCAACACGCGTGTCGGCATCGGGGTCGGCGGCGGCACCTGGGGCCGGCATAGCGGCGTCGGCATTTCGCTCGGTTTCGGTTTCCCGCTGGCCGGCGGCAGTCGCCAGCGTTATCCGGCGCAAGTCATCGTGGACATGACGCCGCTGCCGGCAGTGCAGCCCGTTACACAGCCGGCACCACAACCTGTGCCGCAGCCTGTACCCCAGCCCGTGCCGCAGCCGGCACCGCAAAACAAGAGCCCATGAACGTCGAAGAGTATTACCAGCACGCGCTGGCCGAACGCGGCTACCGCTCCGATCCCGCCCAACTGGCCGCCGTCGGCCGCCTGCAGCAATCCTATGAAGCATGGGTTGCCTACCGTGCCAAGCGCTCGACCCGTATCTCTCGCCTGATCCGCCGTCCCGACATTCCGCGCGGTGTCTATCTGTGGGGTGGCGTCGGCCGTGGCAAGTCCTTCCTGATGGACAGCTATTACGCGGTAGTGCCGGTCGTACGCAAGACGCGCGTGCATTTCCACGAATTCATGCGCGGCGTGCATCGCGCGCTGGACGAGCAGAAGGATGTCGAAGATCCGCTGCTGATCGTCGCGAAAAAGATTGCGCGCCGCTACCGGTTGATCTGCTTCGACGAGTTCCACGTCTCCGACATCGCGGATGCGATGATCCTGTACAACCTGCTGCAGGCCTTGTTTGACCATGGCGTGTCCTTCGTGATGACATCCAATTACGCTCCGGATACGCTGTACCCGGATGGCCTGCACCGCGAGCGCATGTTGCCGGCGATTGCCTTGCTGAAGGAAAAACTGGACGTGCTCAACGTCGATGCCGGCACGGATTACCGCAAGCGCATCATGGAGCAGGTATCGGCCTATCACACGCCGCTGGGCGCGGAAGCGGACCGTTCGCTGCAGCGTGCCTTCCTCGAGATTGCCGAAACTGCGGAGCAGGATCACAAGATCAAGATAGAATCACGGGATGTGCGCTGCGTGCGGCGCGCCGGCGGTGTGATCTGGTTCGATTTCGCGACACTGTGCGGCAGCCCGCGCTCGCAGAATGATTACCTCGATATTGCCAGCCGCTTCCATACGGTCATCCTGTCGAATGTGCCGAAAATGTCGGCCGAGATGGCGTCCGAGGCGCGGCGCTTCACGTGGCTGATCGATGTGCTGTACGACCATCGCGTGAAACTGCTGATGTCGGCCGCCGTTGAGCCGGAGCAGCTGTACACCGAGGGCACCTTGTCCGGCGAATTCCATCGCACCGTGTCGCGTATCGTCGAGATGCAGTCGCGGGAGTACAAGGAAAGCGAGCGTCGTCAGGCTGTCGGCGCGATTGCCTGAATGTTGTCCGGGCAGGCCGGACCTGTCACCGTCACCCACAGTCACGAATTGTCCTAGTCCATGAATACCTGCCGCCTGCTGAAACTTGCCCTCCTGTCCCTGCCTGCGCTGTGGGCAGCGCCGGCCTTTGCCGGCCCGGAGGCCGAGCTGGTGGCACGCTATCCGGCCAAGTCGATTGCCAGCGCCAAGCAAGCCGACGCTGCACTCGACGAAGTCAAGCCGATGCGCGAGCAAATCGAGCGCCTGTACCTGGACGAGCAGGCGGACTGCTATGAGCGTTTCCTGGTGTCGTCCTGCCTGGCCGAAGCCAAGGACAAGCGCCGCAAGTCCCTGCAGGCGGTGCGCCGCGTCGAAGTCGAGGCGAAAGCCTTCCTGCGCAAGGACAAGGCCGACGAGCGTGACCGGGCCGTGGCCGAGCGCCAGGCCAAGGCCGCCAATGGCGGCCGGACGATCCCGATTTCCGGTACTGCGCGCGACGGCGGCGATGGCTCGGATGCTGCCAATGCTGCCGAGGGCAAGCCGGGAAGCCAATGAGCGCCGATGCCCAGCAGATCCGCGAGCGCGTGATCGAACTCGAAATCGAGCATCGCGACCTCGATGACGTGATCACGCGCATGAGTGCCGCCCCCGATCGTGATGACTTGCAATTGCGCCGGCTCAAGAAGCGCAAACTGCAGCTGAAGGACCAGCTGATCGCCCTGAAGATGATGTTGGTGCCTGATATACCCGCATGAGCAATACCCAGCAGTCTGCCGACCCTGCGGCCGAGCCCGCACCCGCATCCATAACTGCATCCGCACCCGCACTCGCACCCGTAGTCGAGGGCGAGCATGATGCCGAAGTCGATGCCCTGTTCTCTGCCGACGGCACGCTGGCCGAAGGCATCCCCGGATTTCGTCCGCGCCAGTCGCAAACCGACATGGCCAAGGCCGTCGCATCCGCGATCGCGACCCAGGGCTCCCTGATTGCCGAGGCCGGTACCGGCACCGGCAAGACCTTCGCGTATCTGGTGCCGGCCTTGCTGTGGGGCGGCAAGGTGATCGTGTCGACGGGTACCAAGAACCTGCAGGACCAGCTGTTCCTGCGCGATATCCCGGTGGTGCGCAAGGCGCTCAATGCGCCGGTGACGGTCGCGCTGCTGAAAGGGCGCGGCAATTACCTGTGCCATTTCCATCTCGACCGCACGCTGCAGAACGGTCGCCTGACCGCGCGCGAAGATGTCGGTTACCTGCGCGAGATTGCGCGCTTCATGAAGACCACCGCGACCGGCGACAAGGCCGAGCTGTCGCGCGTGCCCGAGAACGCGACCGTCTGGAATCTGGTGACGTCGACGCGCGACAATTGCCTCGGCAATGAATGCGCGCACTACCAGGATTGCTTCGTGATGAAGGCGCGCAAGGAAGCGCAGCAGGCCGATGTCGTGGTCGTCAACCACCACCTGTTCTTCGCCGACGTCGCGCTGAAGGACACCGGCGTGGCCGAACTGCTGCCGACCGCGAACACCGTGATCTTCGACGAGGCGCACCAGCTGCCCGAGACCGCGACGCTGTTCTTCGGCGACACCGTATCGACCTCGCAGGTGATGGAGCTGTGCCGCGACGTGCTGGCCGAAGGCCTGAGCCATGCGCGCGACGGCGCCGACTGGGGCGCGCTCGTGGCATCCGTCGAGAAAGCGGCGCGCGACCTGCGGCTGGCATTCCCGCCCGAAGGCACCAAGCTCGCCTACCAGCAGATCGCGCCCAGCAGCCCGTTCTTCCCGGCGCTCGCGCACCTGAAGGCGATGCTGACCAAGATGGCCGAGGTACTGGCAGGGCAGGCTGAGCGTGCGGAATCGATTGAGCAGTGCCGCGCGCGCACCGTCGAGCTCGGTTATGCGATCGATGCGTGGGCGCCGCCGGCCGACCCGACCGAGGCCGCCGGCAAGGTGCTGTGGGTCGAGGCGTATTCGCAATCGCTGCAACTGCATACGACGCCGCTGTCGATCGCGCCCATCTTCGCGAAGCAGCGCGAGGGCACGCCGCGCGCGTGGATCTTCACCTCGGCCACGCTCGCAGTGAAGAGCGACTTCACGCATTACAGCGCGCAGATGGGGCTCAAGGATGTGCCGGCCGCGATCTGGCCCAGTCCTTTCGACTATCCGAAGCAGGCGCTGCTGTATGTGCCGGCCAGCCTGCCGGAGCCGAACTCGTACGCTTACACCGATGCCGTGATCGATGCGGCGTTGCCCGTCATCGAAGCCTCGGGTGGCCGCGCCTTCCTGCTGTGCACCACGCTGCGCGCGGTGAAGCGCGCGGCCGAGCGCCTGCGCGAGGAATTCGCGCAGCGCCAGCTGCCGTTTCCGCTGTTCGTGCAGGGCGAACTGGGTCGCACTGAGTTGCTCGACCAGTTCCGCGCCGCCGGCAATGCGGTGCTGATCGGCAGCCAGAGCTTCTGGGAGGGCGTCGATGTGCGCGGCGATGCGCTGTCGGTGGTCATCATCGACAAGCTGCCGTTTGCGCCGCCGGACGACCCGGTGCTGGCCGCGCGCATCGCGGAAATGGAAAAGCGCGGCCTGAACGGCTTCATGCACCACCAGCTGCCCGAAGCCATCATCAACCTCAAGCAGGGGGCAGGGCGGCTGATTCGCGACGAGGGCGACCGTGGCGTACTGATGATCTGCGACCCACGGCTGATCTCCAAGCCCTACGGCCGCCGCATCTGGCAAAGCCTGCCGCCATTTTCGCGGACGCGGGAGCTCGCCACCGTGCAGAATTTTCTGATGACCGCACCGCGTTGAGCGTGATCAAAACGCCAAGGCGAAACCGCTGCTTCAGGTAAAATCAAGCCGATGAAAATCCTGATCAGCAATGACGACGGTTACCTGGCGCCCGGCATCAATGCACTGGCCGAACAGCTCGCCGGCATCGCCGACATCGTCGTCGTCGCGCCCGACAGCAACCGCTCCGGATCCTCGAATTCCCTGACCCTCGACCGCCCGTTGCGCGTCATGCGCGCGGCCAACGGCTTTTACTCGATCAACGGCACCCCCAGCGACTGCGTGCACATCGCGCTCACCGGCATGCTGGACCAGCGTCCCGACCTCGTCGTTTCCGGCATCAACCAGGGGCAGAACATGGGCGACGACACGCTGTATTCGGGCACCGTCGCCGCCGCCACCGAGGGCTTCCTGTTCGGCATACCGGCGATCGCGTTCTCGCAGGTCGACCATGGCTGGGCGCATCTCGATTCGGCCGCGCGCATCGCGAAGGACATCGTGCTGCGCAAGCTCGATGCGCTGCACACGCCCTACCTGCTGAACGTGAACATCCCGAACCGGCCGTACGATCAGCTGACCCGCATCGTGCCGACCCGGCTCGGCAAGCGCCATGAGTCGGAGCCGGTGATTCGCACGCAAGACCCCCATGGCAACGAGATATTCTGGATTGGCCCGGTGGGCAAGGCCAAGGAAGCCTCCGAGGGTACCGACTTCCATGCGACCGAGCAGGGCTGGGTATCGGTCACGCCGCTGCAGATCGACCTGACCCACAACGCGCAACTCGACCGGTTGAAACAGGCCTTGTCATGAGCGAACCGGGCCAGCCGAAAAAGCGCTTTCCGCTGACGCTGGACTTCGTCACCGGCATCGCCGGCCGCAAGCAGGCCGCGACGCCGCATCGCCTCAACAGTACCCAGACCGCCAGCCAGAATGCCGCGCAGGCGGCCGGCCAGACTGCGGCCCGCAATGCGAATGCCGCGCGCGGCGCCATCACCGCTCGCACCAACGGCAGTATCACCGGCAGTTTCACCGGCCTACGTCCGTCCGCCGGCTCGCTGCCCGCCCCCGGCGGCGCGGCGTCATCCGCGGCGGGCAGCATCCCGCGCGGGACCACCGCCAAGGCGCTGGGCACGCCCAACCTGAACAACGACCGCCACGCGAACGTGCCGCTGGTGTCCGATGCGGTGCGCAAGGCCATGGTCACCCGTCTGGCTGACCAGGGCGTGCGCGACCCCATGGTGCTGGCCGCGATGGAAGCGGTGCCGCGCCACCTGTTCCTCGAGCCCGGGCTGGCCAGCCAGGCGTATATCGATGCGTCGCTGCCCATCGGCTACCACCAGACCATCTCCCAGCCCTACATCGTCGCGCGCATGATCGAAGTGTTGCGCGAGGGCGCCAGCGGCAAGCTCAAGCGGGTGCTGGAAATCGGTACCGGCTGCGGCTACCAGGCGGCGGTGCTGGCGCAGGTGGCCGAGGACGTGTATTCGATCGAGCGCATCCGTCCGCTGCATGAGCAGGCGCGCAACAACCTGCGGCCGCTGCGCATACCCAATCTTCGCCTGCACTATGGCGATGGTATGTTGGGCTTGCCCCAGGTCGGCCCATTCGATGGCATCATTTTGGCAGCGGCCGGGCTGGAAGTACCGCAGGCGCTGATGGAGCAGCTGGCCATCGGCGGCCGCATGATCGCCCCCATCGGCCAGAACGACCAGGTGCTCAAGCTCGTGGTGCGCACCGGTCGCAATGAATGGATGGCGGACACGCTGGAGCGCTGCCACTTCGTGCCGCTGAGACCTGGAACCTTCGGCTGAGGCTGCGCCCGCAGCCGGCCCTGAACGAGAGACGTGCTGTACCCATGAAAAGACACACCCAGGCCATCCTCGCCGCCGTTGCGCTTGCAGCGCTGCTGACCGGCTGCGCCGAGATGCCCTCCAACGCGCCGGTCGACGACCGCACCGCGCCCAAGCAGGCGAAGAAGCCGGTCGAGCCGGTCCCCGTGGCCGATCCGCCCGGCTATTACACCGTCAGGAAGGGCGACACGCTGTCGCGCATCGCCTACCAGTTCGGCCAAACCTGGCGCGATCTGGTGGACTGGAACAGCCTCGCCAATCCGAACGACATCAAGGTCGGCCAGCAGCTGCGCGTATTGCCGCCCGAAGGCGCGCGCATGGCCAGCGTGCCGGACTCGGGCATGGAAGTCCGTACGCTCGACAGCAATGCGCCGCCGTCCGCCTCACAGGCGCCACCGGCTTCCCAGGGCTCGCCGGCACCGCGCGTTCCGGGCGGTCTCAAGAGTGCGCCGCTGGGCAACAAGGTCCCGTACTCCGAGCAGGCGCTGTTGGACATGCAGCGTGCCGAGGCGGCGCCGCCGTCGCGTGTGCAGGAGCTGGTCAGGAAAACGGATGCCGCACCGTCGGCCTCGACCACGCCGCCACCCGGGCTGCGCTTCATCTGGCCGACCGAAGGCAAGCTGCTGAATGGCTTCGATGCCGCGCGCAAGGGTATCGATATCGCCGGGCAACTGGGCCAGCCGGTGGTGTCGGTCGGCGACGGCACCGTGCTTTATGCGAAGAACATGCGCGGCTACGGCAACCTGGTGATCATCGATCATCAGGAGGGCGTGGTGTCGGCTTACGCGCACAACAAAACCATACTGGTCAAGGAAGGTCAAACCGTCAGCCGTGGCCAGCAAATTGCGGAAATGGGCAATACCGACGCCGATGCCGTGAAGCTGCACTTTGAGATACGACAACTCGGCAAGCCGGTCGACCCCACAGG
>JACCDW010185470.1_pt1 | contig 31853 bp, 33 predicted proteins | sample 7449781 | NCBI WGS metagenome assembly JACCDW01 (sample SAMN15323449, study PRJNA562643) | freshwater metagenome | isolation source: river surface water | place: USA:Blue River Watershed | collected 2017-08-18
ATTCACAACAGGTCAAGCAAAATATTTTTTATACGGTTTGCTGTGTGGCTACGGTTGTGCGTGGGTGGGGCATTTTGTGTTTGAGAAAAACAAACCAGCCAGTTTCAAAAGACCCCTGTACAGTTTCTTGGGTGACTGGGTCATGTACAAAGACATGTGGACAGGCAAGATCAAATTTTGATCACATCCGCCACCTTGATGTTGGGCAAATTCATTTGCGTCCACAAAGGTTCTGTGTGGTCAGTTTGAAGCAGGCACAAACGAGTCACCAAGGGTGCCAACAAAACCTCGTCTAAGTCCACAAGCAATACCCAAGCACTCTCCAAACGGAGGTTGCTCTGTTCTAACTTACCAACCCATTTAAGTTCTTCAAGCGCTTCCAATGCCTGTTGCGCGTGCCGGTGTTCAATGTGCAGCACCTCCGCCAATTGACTGACTCGCAAACCTTGAGGTGATGTTTTTCTGTCCAAAGCCAGTTGTTCCAAAATTTCCAAAGCCAAACGAAATGACCAGCCAGGACCGTCGGCATGCCGTTTCGATTGGCGCCCCATTTCTGGCAAGCTGGCAGTGACAACAGCGCCCAATAGAACCACCACCCAAGCCACATAAATCCAAACCAACAAAATAGGTACGGCAGAAAATGCGCCATAGATGGCGGAATAAGTTGGCATTTGCGCCAAGTAAATTGCCAAGCCCTTTTTGGCCAATTCCAAGCCCAAGGCAACGGCCACCCCCCCTGTCAGGGCATGTCGCCAATCGACTTGGGTATTGGGCAGGTAGTAGTACAAGCCTGTCACACAAGCCACCAACAACGCAAACTCCACAAAGTCCAACAAGTTTCTGACGGACACCGGCAACCAACCGCCCAAGCCAGACAAGTAACCTGTGAACAAATAGGAAGAAATCGCCAAACTGCCACCCAACAGCAAAGGACCCAAAGTCAATCCAGCCCAATACAAAAGCAGCCTCTGCGACCAAGGGCGTTGCCGCCCCACACGCCAAATCTGCCCCATGGTTCGATCGATCGTGACCAACAGCGCGACGGAGGCCACCACCACCGCAGCCAAACCCACGAGCCCCAAGCGGCTGGCTTTTCTTGAAAACTGAGTCAATGACCCCAGCACTTGGCGGGAAATGCTCTCTGGCACCAAACTTTCAATCAGCCAGCGTTGCAACTGGTCTTGAACTTGCGAAAAAATGGGGAAGGCCGTGAAAATGGCCAAGACCAAGGTAAACAGCGGGACCAAGGCCAAAACTGTCGTGAACGTCAGCGAACTGGCCGTCATACCCAGTCGAACTTCACGGAAACGCGTCCACAAAGTGCGCAGCATGGGGCGCCAGGGAAACTGAAGAAATGCGGTCAAACTTGAACGGAAAGAATCAAACGGCTTCATGACCGGTATGATGCCATCGCCATGAACAACTCTTCTCAAAATTCCACTTTTCTCAGCCCTAAGAGCATTGAATACACCCGTTGGGTGGCTGTTGGCAGTCTGTTAGCCCTGATTTTGCTGGGTTTGCTCTGGGAATTGTGGCTTGCCCCTTTGCGCGAAGGCGGGTCTTGGTGGGCCCTGAAGGTGCTGCCGCTTTGCTGGCCTCTGGCTGGTTTGCTCAAAAATCGCATGTACACCTACCGATGGGTCAGCCTGATGGTTTGGCTTTATTTCATTGAAGGCGTGGTCAGGGCCTGGGGCGACAAGGGCATGTCTGCTGGCCTTGCGCTGATTGAAACCATCTTATGCGTTGTCCTGTTTGCGGCTTGCGCATTTCATGTCCGGTGGCGCTTTCAAATGGCCAGGGCAAATGCCAATCTTGAGACAGACCCCGAAACGATCACACCCTCTGACCTTCCAAAATGAGCGACTTATTGGACCAGTTCCGCCAAATTTGCGGCGCAGCCCATGTCCTCACCCACGAGGACTCCACTTCGGACTTGAGTGCCTGGGAGCGCGATTGGCGCAAACGTGCACAGGGCCGTGCCTTGGCCGTGGTCAAACCCGCCAATGTGCAAGAAGTTTCTGAAGTTGTGAAGGCTTGCAGCAAAGCCAATGTCAGCATTGTTCCGCAAGGTGGCAATACCGGCTTGGCCGTAGGCTCCATTCCAGACGATTCTGGCCAACAAGTGGTGTTAAGTCTGCAGCGAATGAACAATGTCCGATCGCTTGATGCAGCCAACCTGACCGTGATTGCCGAGGCAGGTTGCATCTTGCAACAAGTGCAAACGCATGTTGAGCAAGCAGGCTACCTGTTTCCTTTGAGTTTGGCCGCAGAAGGCAGTTGCACCTTAGGGGGCAACTTAGGCACCAATGCAGGCGGCACCCAAGTGCTTCGTTTTGGCAATACGCGAGAACTTTGTTTAGGACTTGAAGTCGTGACAGCCCAAGGCGATATTTGGCACGGCTTGTCTGGCTTGCGAAAAGACAATACGGGCTACGATTTACGCAACCTCCTCATTGGCAGCGAAGGCACATTGGGCATCATCACAGCGGCCTGCATGAAGCTCTACCCCCAACCTGCAGCGCAATTGACGGCATGGGCCGCAGTGCCGAGCATGGAAGCGGCGGTATCTCTTTTGGGTTTGGCCCACGAGCGACTGGGCGCAGGCCTAACGGGCTTTGAAGTCATGGGGCAATTTGCCCTTGGCCTGGTCGACAAGCACCACCCACAACTGCGTGTTCCCTTGTTCAAAGAAACACCCTGGTGTGTGCTGTTAGAAAACTCCGATCATGAATCCGAAGCCCATGCACGGGCTGGCTTTGAAGGCTTGATGGAAACCGCTTTAGACAAAGGCTGGGTGACCGATGCGGTGGTGGCAGAAAGTCTGGCCCAAGCCCAAGGCCTATGGCAAATTCGGGAAAGCATTCCCCTTGCCCAAGCCACCGAGGGACTGAATATCAAACACGACATCAGCATTCCTGTTTCACGCATTCCTCAATTTGTTGTAGAAACCGACGCCCTTTTGCAAAGCAAAATTCCTGGAATTCGCTTGGTGAATTTTGGTCACCTAGGCGATGGCAATTTGCACTACAACGTCCAAGCACCGGCCGGCACAGACGGTCCTGCTTTCCTCAAAAATCATGAAGATGAAGTCAACACCTGGGTTTTTGACCAAGTCAAAGCCTTCAATGGCTCCATCAGTGCAGAGCACGGCATTGGTAGCCTGAAAGCAGACAAATTGACACATTACAAAGATCCAACGGCTTTGGCCATGATGAAAGCCATCAAGCAGGCCCTAGATCCGCAAAACATCATGAACCCCGGTAGAGTGATTAAAATTTAGGTCGAACCTGCCAACGTCGTTGACAACTAAGCTGCCCAACCATCACTCGCCCTCAACGCGCCTGACCGCCCTCTTCAACCCATTAGAGCCTCTCATGACCACACGCCCTATTCGATCGCAATACGAAGATTTCATGCGCCATGTCAACGACCATGGCGTCTTCAAAGCCGACCGAACAGGTACCGGCACCACCAGCGTTTTTGGCCACCAAATGCGTTTTGACTTGAACGAAGGCTTTCCCCTAGTTACCACCAAAAAGGTTCACCTGCGCTCCATCATTCAAGAACTTTTGTGGTTTCTAACAGGTTCTAGCAACAACAATTGGCTGCGCGAACGTGGCGTGACCATTTGGGATGAATGGGCCCGCGAAGATGGCGATCTGGGACCTGTCTATGGCGTGCAATGGCGCAGTTGGCCCACACCCGATGGCGGCCACATCGATCAAATTGCCGATGTGATTCGCACCCTCAAAACCAATCCAGACTCACGCCGAATCATTGTGAGTGCATGGAATGTGGCTGAGCTTTCCAAGATGGCGCTCATGCCTTGCCATGCCTTCTTTCAATTTTATGTCGCGCCCCCTCAAATTGAAGGTGGCAAAGGCAAACTCAGCTGCCAACTTTACCAACGCAGTGCCGACATTTTCTTGGGCGTGCCTTTCAACATTGCCAGTTACGCCTTATTGACTCACATGATTGCGCAGCAATGCGATTTGGATGTCGGCGACTTCATTTGGACCGGTGGTGATTGCCACATCTACAGCAACCACAAAGAGCAAGTGGCGCTGCAGTTGAGTCGCACACCTTTTGCATACCCCACTTTGAACATCAAGCGCAAACCTGCTTCCATTTTTGAATACGAATACGAAGACTTTGAGGTGCTCGACTATGAGTGCCATGCTGCCATCAAAGCACCTGTCGCTGTCTGATGAAACTCAAACTGATTTACGCGCGTGCAGCCAATGGCGTCATTGGTTTGAACAATCAAATGCCTTGGCACTTGCCAGAGGACTTGGCACATTTCAAACGCACCACCCTCGGTTGTCCGGTCCTGATGGGCCGCAAAACTTGGGAGTCCATTCCAGCCAAATTCAGACCACTGCCCGGCCGCGCCAACTTGGTAGTCACCCGGCAAAAAGACTGGCAAGCTGAGGGGGCCCATGTGGTTCACTCGCTTGAAGAAGGCATTGCGCTGGCCTTGGCGCATTGTCCTGAGGGCAAAGACTTGTGGGTCATGGGCGGCGCCGAAATATATGCGCAAGCGGCACCCCATGCCAGCGAAGCCGTCGTGACAGAAATTGAAGAGGACTTCGAAGGCGACGCCTTTGCACCTGAATTGAGCGCCGCTTGGCAAGAGGTATCTCGTGAATCTCATGTTTCAGCGACGGGCTTGAAGTTTAGTTTTGTCACCTACCGTCAATGAATTCAAAGAAGCGGAATGCACCATGAAGCTCGCCACCTGGAATGTCAATTCACTGACTGTCCGACTGCCCCAAGTCATTGATTGGTTAAAGGCACAAGAAGCGCTTGGCCATGCGCACGCCATTGATGTCTTGGCCTTGCAAGAGTTGAAGATGACGGACGACAAATTTCCGCATCAAGCTTTTTTAGAAGCCGGCTATCACGCACAATGGTTTGGCCAAAAAACTTACAACGGTGTTGCGCTCATTTCTAAAGCACCCGCTGTTGAGGTGATTAAAAACATTCCTGGCTTTGAGGACGACATGGCCCGTGTCATCACCGGAACATTTGGTGAAGTTCGTGTCATTGGCGCTTACTTTCCCAACGGACAAGCACCCGACAGCGATAAATTTATCTACAAAATGCGCTGGCTAGAAGCGCTCCGAAATTGGGTCAAAGAAGAAATGACCAAACATCCCAAGCTGGCGCTGATGGGCGACTACAACATCACCTTTGACGATTTGGATGTTTGGGATCCAGTGGCTTTGGCGGGCACCATTCATTGCACCCCAGAAGAGCGCGCGCATTTGAATGGCTTGATTGATTTGGGCTTGCACGACAGTTTCAGGCTTTTCGAACAAGCTGAAAAAAGCTTCAGTTGGTGGGACTATCGTGACTTCGGTTTTCGCAGAAACAGAGGCTTGCGCATCGATCACATCTTGATCACTGACGCCTTGAAGGCTCAAGCGCAAGCCTGCGTGATTGACAAGCAACCCCGAAAAAACGAACGCCCCAGCGACCACACCCCCGTGGTGCTGAGCCTGAGTTAACGGGCCGCCAGGGCCTTACCCACTTCCAAGTTGCCTTGACCTGACCCAGAGCCTGGCACCAACTCGCCAGTGCGATCTGTCACTTGGGGCATGGCTGCCAACAATTTCTCTGGGGTGTCCTCAGCGATGCCCAAGTAAACGCCTTGCGTGAGCGTGATGTGGGCGACTTCAAAACTGCCTGCGCCAGCACACATGATGGTGCGGTTGGGGGCTTGCTCAGAAGCCATGACCAACATGGCAGGGACGACAGCTTGTGGTTCAAGTGCTTTCAATACCGCCTCTGGCATCAAACCTTCGGTCATGCGCGTAGCCGCTGTGGGCGCCAGTGAATTGACGCGAATGTTGTACTTCTCACCTTCAATGGACAAAGTTTGCATCAAACCTGCCAAAGCCATTTTGGCCGCACCGTAATTGGATTGACCAAAGTTGCCATACAGGCCACTGGAAGAAGTTGTCAAAATCACTCGTCCATAGTTCTGCGCTTGCATGATGGGCCAGACAGCTTTGGTGCAATGCACAGCGCCCATCACATGGACTTCCATGACCAAACGGAAATCGTCAATTTCCATTTTTGTAAAGCTTTTGTCGCGCAAGATACCTGCGTTGTTGACCAAAATATCAACGCGCCCCCAAGTGTCCATGGCCAACTGCGTCATGGCCTTGACCGCTTCAAAATCAGTCACTGAAGCGCCATTGGCGATGGCTTCACCACCCGCTTTGACAATTTCATCAACGACCAATTGCGCAGCACTCACCGAGCCGCCCTCGCCATGCACATTTCCACCCAAGTCGTTGACCACGACCTTAGCGCCTCTCTTGGCCAAGGCCAAGGCATGTTGTTTACCCAAACCACCGCCTGCGCCTGTGACAATAGCGACACGTCCCTGAAAATCAATGCTCATTTCGATTCCTTAATCTGATAGCCTTGCAATGATTGAGACTTTAAACCAAGACTTGCAAGTTCACTGTTACCAGATTGACACTGACCTTGTTGCAAAACTACTTTTCTAACGATTTGGCCCCATGGAAATCACTTCTCACATTGTTGATACACCTCCCCGTGATGCGGCCACAGTCTTGGTTTTGCGCCAAGGTCAACAGGACTTGGAAGTCTTGATGCTGAAGCGTCATTCCGACTCCAAAGATTTGGGTGGCGTTTTTGTCTTTCCTGGCGGTAAGCGCGATGAATCAGATGGCTCTCCTGAAGCCTTGGCCAAATTGAAGATTGACACCCAACTTCTTCATGCGCAACTGGGTGAACACCAACTTGAACCCAGCCATGCCGCCAGCTTGTTCATCGCGGCACTGCGTGAGGTTGAAGAAGAATGTGGTTTGCAACTGGAAGCATCAGACCTGCAAGCATGGTCTCGGTGGATCACACCGCGCATGCCTTCCATGATGTCCAAGCGTTTTGACACACGATTTTTTTTAGCGCGTGCACCGCATGCGCAAACAGCCGTTCAAGACAACCTTGAAACCACTGAAGTGTTATGGTCTACACCGCGTCAAGCACTAACGCAATACTGGCAAGGCGAGATTGTGTTGGCGCCACCACAAATCATGAGCCTCTCGCATTTGTGTCTCTTTAAAACTGTCGACGAGGCCATGCAAGAAGCCGCACAACGAACGCCGCCAGTGATCTTGCCCGAACCCTTTGACCAAGATGGCATGCGCGTCATTTGCTATCCCGGCGATCCACAGCATCCGATTTCTCAGCGGGCATTGCCTGGCCCTACGCGCTTGCATTTCAGAAACAAGCGGTTTGAACCCGCGGGTGGCCTGACCGATTTGTTGCATGGTGCTGTATGACTCGACCACAATTTTTATCCATGAGCAAAGCCATTCAGTATTTGGGCGATGCTGCCAGCGCGCAACAACTTCTGGTAACGCTGCAAAGCACTTTGGAATCAGAAACACATCAATTGGCACAAGCCATTGATGCGGAAAACATGGATTCGATCCAAAAACTTCTTCACCAACTGAAGGGCTTTGCACCTGTTTTTTGTGCCGATGCGCTCATCGCCGATATCAAACAGACCGAGTCACTTTGCAAAATATCTGAAAGCCCAGAAGATCGCCTTGTGGCCGTGCAGACCAGTAGAAGTTTGTTGGTCAATTTGAACCATTTGCTAGCGGAAGTGAATGCGCATTTGTCTGGGCAGGCTTGAAAGCAGGTTGCATTAACCATGCGGCCAAGATCTGCGGATCGTGTACCAAGCGAAGTGATTCAAACGCTTGCTGCGCTTCAGGATAGTGACGGCGCAAATAATTGAGCCATTGCTTCAAGCGCCCCGAGCGGTGGCGAGGCGCCACATGCAAACTCATACGCTGCCAAAAGACACTGAGCAAGGGCCACAGTTGTTCCCAGGAAAATGACTGGGCCATGCCATCCAAGTTAAGGCCCTTGGCTTGAGCGTCATGAAACTTAATTTCCAAGGCCAAACCAGGATTGTTGATCATGCCCCGGCCAATCATCAAATCTTGGCAACCTGTCACTTCACGACAGCGAACGGCATCTGCCACTGTCCAAATTTCACCGTTGGCCACCATGGGCAGTTTCACACATTGGCGAACATCTGCAATCCGCTCCCAATAAGCCGGCGGTTTGTAACCATGGGCTCTGGTTCGTCCATGGACCACCAACTCGTCAGCCCCTGCCCCTTCTATGGCCTGCGCGCAATCTTCAGCACGCAAATCGTCGTTAAAACCCAAACGCATCTTGGCCGAAACAGGCACATGCGGAGGCACAGCACGCCGAACCGCAGACACAATTTGGCCAATCAACTCCGGCTCATCTAGCAACACTGCGCCACCCCGATGTCGGTTGACTGTTTTTGCAGGACATCCAAAATTCAGATCAATGCCTGCGGGATTGAGTTTTGCCAATCGTGCCGCATTCTCAGCCAAAACTTGCGGATCTGAACCCAGTAGCTGCGCTTTCACTGGCACGCCAGCCACTGTTTTACCCCCGTTGAGTAATTCTGGAACCACCCTGAAAAAAGCGCGCTTCGGCAAGACCGCATCAGTCACACGAATGAACTCAGACACACACATGTCAATGCCACCCACACGGGTGAGCGTGTCACGCAGGCTGTGGTCCAACAGCCCTTCCATGGGGGCCAATAAAATTCTCATTCAATGCGATGCTTAGGCCAATGAACGCTTCATCCGCACTTCTTCTACTTTCACAGTGCCAAAGGGCACTGTGCGCGCGGTGTTCATCTCGCGCTTGAATCCTGCCAATTCGTGAAAGCGCACAGTTCTCTCGTTCAACAGCGGAACCCAAATGGTGACATCTGTGCAATCTTCCTCTAACAAGCCTTCTCTGGCGGCATCCCACAATGCCAAGCCAACGCCTTCACCCAAGCGATCGGGGTCGGCGTAAATGGCCCAAATTTCACCCGTGGTGTTCTTTGACTTGGGGTCGCGCGAGCGATCGAACCCCACAAAACCCACAATACTGCCACCCTCAATGGCCACCATGACTTGGGGCTCACCATATTCAATGGCCTCTTTCCAATAAGAAACCCTTTTTGCCATGGGCGTGGCATCCCAATGGGCTTCAGGCACTTGACCGGCATAGGCTGCGCGGCTGGCAATCAGGTGAAGATTGGCCACTTCGGCGGCTTCTTTTTTAGTGGCAAAACGAACTTCAAAGTCAGACATATCGGTCAATGTTAGAGTCTCAAAACCCTATATTGTCGCCTGAACTGGCAGGCAAGGGAATTTAATGGTCGAAGGAGCCCCAGAATGAACCGTCAAAATGCTTCAAATTTGGTTTTAGAAAGAACCGTTGACGTGTCTCCAGAGCTGTTATTCAAAGCTTGGACGACCCCTCAACACCTCATGCCCTGGTTTTGTCCAAAACCATATCAAACCATTGAATGCGAAATTGACCTGCGACCTGGTGGGAAATTTTTTACGCAAATGATCGATCCTGAGGGCAATCAATTACCCTCAGAGCCTGGCTGTTTTTTGGAGATCATTCCCAACCGGAAAATTGTTTGGACCTCAGCCCTGGGGCCTGACTTTAGACCGCTCGAACCTTCTGCATTTCCGTGGGTATTTACGGCAGTCCTTGAATTCGAACCCCATGGAAATGGCGGCGCAATCTATCGGGCCACGGCCATTCACAAAGACCAAAAGGATGCAGACTCACACGAAGAGATGGGATTCAGTCAGGGCTGGAGCATTGTTCTTGATCAATTGGTCGCCTACGTTAAATCGAATCCCATGTCCTGATGCGCATGCATTCAATGACAAGTACCATCACACCCATGCTTCGTAGAAGTTTGCAAATACTCAGCCTGTGGGCTTTGTGTCAACTAACAACCTTGCACGCGCAAACACAAGTACAAGCTTTCAAAGACGACATGGCCGAACGGACTCGCGCTTGCACGGCTTGCCATGGCGAACAAGGTCAGGCAGGGCCAGATGGGTATTACCCAAGACTGGCTGGCAAGCCTTCAGGCTACTTGTTCAATCAACTCAAAAATTTTCAAGAAGGCCGTCGTCACTACAACCTGATGACGCGCTTGGTCGACCCCTTATCGGACGCCTATCTGCTGGAAATGGCAGACTATTTCTCCAATCTGAAGTTGCCCTATCCGCCGGCCGCAAGGCCTTCCGAGCGCGTCTCTCAGCGCATTTTGTCAGACGGTAAAAAATTGGCTTTAGAGGGCGATAGCACACGACAAGTACCCGCTTGTAGCAACTGCCACGGCACACAACTTACAGGCATCCAACCCAATGTGCCTGGACTTCTGGGTTTACCACTTGACTACTTGAATGCACAGTTGGGCGCATGGCAAACCCACCAAAGAAAAGCTGCCAGCCCCGACTGCATGAGTGACATCGTGCAACGATTGACTTCCGAAGATTTGGTCGCCGTCGCCACCTGGCTGTCAACACAAAATGTGCCCTTGAACGCTTCGCCTGCCAAACAAATTTCTGTGCCACTGAAAGCGCCATGGCGTTGCGGCAGTGCGCCAGAATTGTCCAAGGCACAGCCATGAAGTTTCCAACTCATTTCTGGCGTTACTTTGCCATTCTTTGGATCGCAGTGCTTGGTGTACTTGGTGCTGCCATTTGGTTGGACAACCATCGCGACATTTTCGAAACACAAACACCCACACTGACCCAATTGGTTGCTGACAACAATACAGTCAGCAAAGGGCATGAACTGCTTCGACTTGGCAATTGCATGGCTTGTCACACCGAACGCGGGCAAGCGGCTGGCGCAGGCGGCCGCGCGTTCCAAACGCCTTTTGGCAAGGTTTACAGCAGCAACATCACGCCCGATGTGCAACAAGGCTTGGGCGCTTGGGATGTCAATGATTTTTGGCGCGCATTGCACTATGGAAAATCCAAAGATGGCCGATTGCTGACGCCAGTTTTTCCTTATCAACACACCACGCTGATAACGCGAGAAGACAGCGACGCCATGTTTGCGGCACTCCAAAGATGGACGCCCGCAGTCAATCCAAAGTCAATTGCAAAACCTTCCGCCACTTTAGATTGGCCCTACGGCACACCGCTTGCCATTGCGCTTTGGAGAAGTTTATTTTTCACACCAGGTGTCTATCAATTTGACACTCAACAGAGTAAAGAATGGAATCGAGGCGCCTACCTTGCACAAGGACTTGGACACTGCGCAGCTTGTCACAGTGAGCGAAATGACTGGGGGGCCATTGCTGCGATGAATGACTTGACTGGCGGACTCATGCCGGGGGTCAATTGGTACGCCCCGTCACTCATCAGCCTGAAAGAAACAGGCTTGGCCGAACAAACAACGCAAGACATTGCAAGACTTCTACAATCGGGCCGCAATGACCACGCCAGCGCCATGGGTCCCATGGCAGAAGTGGTTCAACACAGCACACAATATTGGCGCAGTGAAGATCTTTTGGCAGTCGCAACTTACCTCAAGGACTCGGCTCAAAAAGAATCACAACGTACCGGCTCGGCATCCGCTGATTCTTCAATTCAGAATGCCGCGAGTCCCACGGCCAAAGTCTTGAGCCTTGGCGCCAAAACATACGACGATCATTGCGTTCAATGCCATCAAAGCCAAGGCCAAGGTGTGCCAGGCGCATACCCCGCCCTGGCCAATAATCGAGCCGTTCTTTTGAACGATCCCACCAATTTGGTTCAAAGCGTTTTGTATGGCGGCTACCCTGTATCTACGCCTCTGAACCCCAGACCCTTTGGCATGCCGCCCTACATACTGACACTGGATGATCGTGAAATAGCGGCTGTGCTGACCCACCTTCGAACACAATGGGGCCATCAAGCGCCCGAAGTGACACCGCTTCAAGTCAATCGCATCAGAGCGCTGCAAGGGCCTTGATCATGTCTGCGCTGAACGTGATCTTTGTGGATGATCATCTCGCCATTCTCGATAAGCCTTCGGGCTTGCTGAGCGTGCCTGGTCGTGGCGAAGACAAACAAGATTGCCTCATCGCCAGAGCGCAAACGCAATGGCCTGAAGCACTCACAGTTCACAGGCTCGATATGGCCACCTCAGGTTTGATGGTCATTGCGCGTGGCCCTGAAATGCAACGCTACCTCAGCCAAGCATTTGAACTCAGGGAAGTTAGCAAAACGTATGAAGCGGTCGTGTCTGGCGTGCTTGATCCAAAGACAGCCAACATGGCAGATGCTTGGCAAGACATTCAAATACCGCTTCTCATTGATTGGCCCAACAGACCCAAAAGCAAAGTTGATTGGGAACACGGCAAACCCAGCCACACCCAATGGCGCATCATCCGCTCCGACTTAGAAAATACAACCCGTGTAGAACTCAAACCCATCACAGGACGAACCCATCAATTGCGATTGCACATGATGGCCATTGGCCACGCCATCTTGGGCGATACCCTTTACGCCTCACCAGAAATTCAAGCGCAATCTAGCCGCTTGTTATTGCATGCGCGCATTTTGCAATTCAAACATCCCATTACGGCAAAATGGATGACGTTTGAAAGTAAAGTCCCGTTTTAACAAACAACTCACTGAAATAAGCACAAGCATGTCACAACATCTCTATATCTTGACCGGTGGTTCACGCGGTATGGGCTTGGCCATTGCAGAGCAACTCTTGCAAAAAGGCAACACACTCATTTGCATTTCCCGCAACACCCAAAGTCGTTTGACGGAACAGGCCCAAAAAGTAGGCGCAACGCTTGAACAGTGGTCTCACGATTTAGCAGACGGTGTCAGTGCCAGCTTTGCGCTCAAAAATTGGCTAGAAGCTCATTCTTCTAATGAGTTTCAAAGCGCTACTCTGATTAACAACGCGGGCGTGATCCCTACCATCGCCCCACTCAGCCAAGCCGACCCCCACAATTTGGCCATGGCATTGCGCGTGGGTTTAGAAGCCCCCATGCTATTGTGCGCAGCATTTTTGGGTGCCACAGAAAATTGGGCGGTCTCACGCAAAGTCGTCAACATTTCATCCGGGTTGGGTCGCCGCGCCATGGCCTCTCAGGCAGGTTATTGCGCCGCTAAAGCGGGCATGGATCATTTCACACGATGCCTTGCCTTGGACGAAGCCTTGAAACCCAATGGGGCGAAGGTCACATCATTGGCGCCCGGCGTCATTGACACCGACATGCAAGTTCAATTGCGAGGCGCACCAGCCGACAAGTTTCCAGATCAAAATGGCTTCCAACAACTCAAAGCCACAGGCATGTTGGTCACCCCCGAAGAGGCCGCCAAGCGAATCCTCAACTACTTGGCGCGCCCCGACTTTGGCATTAACCCCGTCAGTGACGTGAGAGACACCCCATAAGGCATTTATAAGGCATTTGTCAGCCCCCTGTAGTCTTTTTTAAGCAGACTATTGGACTAATTTGATTTAAATTCAAGGAGACCGAAATGAGTCGTGAAGTTGTTGTTGTCAGCGGTGTGCGCACTGCCATTGGAACCTTTGGTGGCAGCCTCAAGGATGTTTCTCCCACTGAATTGGGCGCGCAAGTTGTCCGCGAAGCACTGAAGCGCGCCAACACAGACGGCAAAGATGTCGGTCATGTGGTGTTTGGCCATGTTGTCAACACGGAGCCTAAAGACATGTATTTGTCACGCGTTGCCGCCATCAACGGTGGCTGCGCAGAAGGCACGCCTGCTTTCAACGTCAACCGCCTGTGTGGTTCTGGCTTGCAAGCCATCATTTCAGCCAGCCAGTCCATCTTGTTGGGCGATGCCGATGTGGCCATTGGCGCAGGTGCAGAAAATATGAGCCGCGCGCCATACGCCAGTTTGGCCACTCGATTTGGCGCACGCATGGGCGACACCAAAATGATCGACATGATGGTCGGCGCGTTGCACGATCCCTTCCACACCATTCACATGGGCGTCACAGCGGAGAACATTGCGGCTAAGTGGGGCATTACTCGCGAAGACCAAGACAAGCTGGCCGTTGAAAGTCACAACCGTGCCGAACGCGCCACACAAGCTGGCCATTTCAAAGACCAAATCATGCCGGTCATGCTCAAAACACGCAAAGGCGAAGTGGCCTATGACACCGACGAGCACTTCCGTCCCGGTTGCACCCTGGAAGAGTTGGCCAAACTGAAACCCGTCTTCCTCAAAGAAAATGGCACCGTCACTGCAGGCAATGCGTCTGGCATCAACGATGCTGCTGCAGCGGTGGTTTTGATGGAGGCAAGTGCCGCTAAAGCTCGTGGCGCAAAACCTTTGGCGCGATTGGTCGCCTATGCGCATGCGGGCGTCGACCCTAAATACATGGGCATTGGTCCTGTGCCTGCCACGCAGTTGGCCTTGAAAAAAGCGGGCCTCACTGTCAATGATTTGGATGTCATCGAAGCCAACGAAGCATTCGCAGCACAAGCTTGCGCTGTCACACGTGACCTGGGTTTGGACCCCGCCAAAGTCAACCCCAATGGTTCAGGCATTTCTCTGGGTCACCCCATTGGTGCGACAGGCGCATTGATCACTGTCAAAGCCTTGCACGAGTTACAACGCATCAAGGGTCGCTACGCATTGGTCACCATGTGCATTGGTGGCGGTCAAGGCATTGCCGCCATTTTTGAACGCATGTAATTTTTCAAAAATTCACACAACAAAAAGGCCATCTATCGATGGCCTTTTTTTCGACAACGCGCTCAGGCTGATTTAGCGATAACGCTCACGCGCAATTCGAGCACCCTCTGCCAAAGCTTGCAATTTTTTCTCAGCCACTTCTCGGCTCATAGGCGCTAAGCCGCAGTTGGTACAAGGAATAATGCGCGCCTTTGGAACAAACTGAAGGGCACGGCCAATGGTATCTGCGACTTCTTCGGGCGTTTCTACGACATCGCTGGCAACATCAATCACACCCACCATCACATCTTTGCCTTCTAGCAATGCCATCAGGTCCATGGGCACGTGAGAGTGGAAGCACTCCAAGCTCACTTGCTGAATGCTGCTCTTGGCCAAGGCTGGAAACACTTTTTCATACTGGCGCCATTCATGGCCCAATGAATTTTTCCAATCGATGTTGGCTTGAATGCCATAGCCGTAGCAGATGTGAACAGCGGTAGTGCAGGTCAAGCCCTGTGCCGCACGCTCCAAAGCTTTCACACCCCAATCGGCGGCCTCTTCCATGTACACATTGAAAGCGGGCTCATCAAACTGAACAATGTCGACGCCATCCGCTTGGAGTGCCAATGCTTCCTGGTTCAACAACTCAGCAAAGGCCATGGCCATTTTGACCTTGTCGCCATAAAAACGATCCGCCACCGTATCGACAATGGTCATGGGACCAGGCAAGGTGAATTTCAATTTTTTCTTGGTGTGCGCTCGCGCCAGTTGCGCTTCAAATGCATGCACACGGCCTTTGAGTCGCAAAGGGGCAATCACTTGCGGCACTTGCGCGTCGTAGCGGTTGTTGCGAATGCCCATGGTTACTTTGTTTTCAAAGTCAATGCCTTCGACTTGCTCAAGAAAACCATGCACAAAGTGTTGACGCGATTGCTCTCCATCGCCCACGACATCGAGGCCGGCGTCCTCTTGTGCTTTGATCCAAAGCAAGGTGGCATCGGCTTTGGCTTGCTTCAGGCTATCGCCTTCTGCCATCCATTTGGGCCACAGTTTGTTGGTCTCAGCCAGCCATGCCGGTTTAGGCAAACTGCCTGCAATTGCGGTTTCAAACATTCAAATGCTCCTAAAAATAATCAAGGTTTTAAATTAAATTCTTGTGCCAACAACGCATATGAGTGCGCTTGGGCTTTTGGGTCATGCGTCCAAGTGATGACCGCCAACTCGTTGACTTCGAATCGATTGGCCAGGGCTTTCAATTTGTCTGCGACTGTTGCGGCGCTCCCTACAAAGGCGTTCGACTTGAGCGCATTCAAAGCCAATTGTTCAGCCGCCGAATAATCTCGGTCCGCTTGATCGGGTGGCAACATGGGGCCAATTCTGCCCAGATTTCTGTCCATTCGCCAACGCGCACGGCTTTTGAACAGATGCCAAGCTTCTTCGTCCGTGTCTGCAGCCAAGGCCCAAACACACAAGGTGGCGTGCGGTTTTTCTAAACTGGCACTGGGCTTGAAAGTGTCTCTGTAAATTTGCAAAGCCTGGTCTGCGCCTTGGCCATCTGTGATGAACCATGCAAAGGCATAGGGCAATCCCAAATGGGCTGCCAACTGAGCGCCGTAGTCAGAACTTCCCAACATCCACAGTTCGGGCGAGGTGGCAGATTGGGGATAAGCAAATACGCCATGTCCAGGATGCCCTGCTGGCAATGGCGAGCCTTTGACCCAGGCTTGCAACTCCATTACTTGTCTTGGAAAATTTTCACTGGCATAACGATCAGGGTTTAAGAGTTGGGCAGTTTTGCCATCGCTACCAGGGGCACGACCGACGCCCAAATCAATTCTTCCGGGCGCCAGTGCGTCTAGCACTCTAAATTGCTCGGCCACTTTGAGTGAAGCATAGTGCGGCAACATGACGCCTGCACTGCCAATGCGAATTTTGCGGGTCTGTGTGGCAATGGCCGCCATTAAAATTTCGGGTGCAGTACCCACAATGCTTGGGTGCGCATGGTGTTCACTGACCCAAAACCGGTCGTAACCCAACTTCTCGGCATGCTGCGCCAAAGCCAGTGTTTGACGAATCGAGTCGTCTTGACCACGACCCACAACGGCCACGGATTGATCGAGCACTGACAAACGCACACTCATGACTTAACCGTTCTTGCTTGAGACAAACACATCAGGTCTTGGCCATTTCTGCTTCTTGTAGCGCACGCCACATGACTTTGCCACTGCCACTTTTGGGTAAAGCATCCATGAACTCAACCACACGGGGTACTTTGTAAACAGCCATGGTGTCGCGGCACCAATCCACAATGTCCTGCTCACTCACCTGGCCCTTGTGACTGCTTCGAAGTACAACCACTGCTTTGACAGATTCACCGCGGTAGGGATCTTTGGTTGAAATAATGCACGCTTCCTGAATGGCTGGATGCTTGAACATCAAGGCCTCGACCTCGGCGGGCCAAACCTTAAAGCCACTGGCATTGATCATTCGCTTCAAGCGGTCGGTCATGAAGAAATAGCCTTCTGCGTCAACGCGGCCCATGTCGCCTGATCTAAAGAATGATTTGCCATCGAGTTCAAAAAAAGCGTTGGCAGTGGCCTCAGGTCGCTTCCAGTAACCCTTGAATACTTGAGGGCCGCTAATGACAATCTCGCCAGATTGCCCCATTGGCAATTCCTTCAGTGTTTCGGGGTCGACCACTCGGGCATCGACACTCATGAACGGAATGCCCAGACATTGTTGCTTAGAGTCATCGGGCGGATTGGTGTGCGAAGGCGCCGCCGTTTCAGTCAAGCCATAGCCTTCGATGTATTTCAAATTGAACAATTCAAAAAGCTTTTGCGCAACGGCCTCTGGCATGGCAGCACCGCCACCACCGATGTTTTGAAGGCTACTCAAATCGTATGTCGACAAGTTGGGGCTTCCCAATAAATCGATCACCATGGTGGGAATGTTGGTCCAATGCGTAATTTTCCATTTGGAAATTAATCGACCTGCAACATCGCGATCCCACCTAGGCATCAGCACCAAAGTAGCACCTAAATACAAACTGGCATGCATCACACTCACCATGCCGGTAATGTGGAACATGGGCACCACACACAAACACTTGTTTTCGGCAGTGCCGTTTGACCACAAACCACTGGCCAATGCGTTGTGCATGATGGTGCCATGCGTATGCATGCAACCTTTGGGCAAACCCGTTGTGCCGCTGGTGTAAGGCAACACCGCCAAATCTTGTGACGTAGCGCTAACGTCAGCTAAGTCGATGCTTGTTTGCATGGCATCTTGCCAAGCATGAACTTCTCCCCCCATCAACTCAGGCAAAGCATGCGTTGTCAGCAACCAGGGACGCCACGCTTCTGGCATTTCTTCTGGACTTACAGCGTCAGCATCGAAGACATCGGTAAATTGGGTCACCAACAAATGCTTTAAGCCTTCTTGCACAGGCAATGCATTGCTAGCTGCTGCCAACTCTGGGGCTAAGTCCGCAGTAGTGACGGCAACCTTGGCGTCGGGGTCGAGGATGTAATGCTTCAACTCCTCCATGCGATTCATGGGATTGACGGGCACCACCACGGCATCTAGGCGCAAAATGGCAAAGTGCGCGATGACCAGTTGAGGACAGTTTTGCATGTCCAGTACCACACGGTCACCCTTTTGAACGCCCATTTGGCGAAGCGATGAGGCAATTCGTTCAGTGGCATTGAGAAGTTGCGAGTAGGTCCATGTTTGCCCCATGAACACCAGTGCCAGCCTCTCTGGATAACGCATGGCACTGACTTGCAAGTTGAACCAAAGTGAAGTTTGGGGGGCGACCAATGCATGTGGCAAGCGTTTGGGCCAAACAGCGTGGTGAACAGGCATTCGAAAAAACTCCCACTAAAAAAGCTCAACAAAGCGCTAGGAAATGCCCCTTGAAGGTCTGCATTTTGATCTGTTCATCGTAAACAGGAATGTCGCCAGAGAACATCCCTATAGTCCCTAGGTTGAAGGCCCTAATTGCAAGCATTTGTAGCTTTTAGATATAGGAATAGCGGCTAAATTGTTGTTTTCCCAATCGAGGCTCACATGTCCCCTTTGCCTACACCCGCCTGCTGCGGCACAAGCAAAGCAGCGTTATTGCTCCAACTCTCAGTTGGAACAATCCAAAGCTTGGTTGACAAAAAAATACTGGACGCGTGGGTGACAGAGGGCGGTCACAGGCGCATTTCTATGAATTCCATTCATGCCTACCAAGACCACCAACAAAAGCTTCCCGCCCTAGTGCGCCTCATGGACGAGCGCCTCAAAGTGATGGTGGTCGATGACGATCCCGTTACCCGGCACCTCCTTCAGGACGCATGCCTTTCCACCCATGGGCGAGTTGACTGCTGCGCTGTCGATTCAGGCATTCAAGCTTTACTCACCTTGCCAGTCTTCAAGCCTCAAATCATCATTTTGGACCTGCTCATGCCTGGCGTCGATGGCTGGGAAATGGTGAAACAACTTCAACAAAAAGAAGACTTTGCTCAGCTTCAAATTATCAGCATTTCCGCACTTTCCCAGGCAGAACTGGACCAGCGAGGCGGCCCGCCCGAGGGGTCGCATTTCATGGCCAAGCCCGTCGATACAGGTTGGCTCAAAGGTTATTTGTTGGGCTTAATGACACCCCAAGCTTGGGTTTAAATCAAACAAGCGCCGCCCAAATTTTCAGGGCGAAAACCGGTATTTCAACTGAAAGCTCACCGCACCATAAAGGCTGTCTTTTAAAGGCGGCACCAGCATCACATTGAGGCCTAAGTTTTTAGACTCCCAGCTGGCCACTGGCAAAACCGCAGGAAACCATCCGCCATCAAAAGCTTTGGGGTAACCATTGAATGCACCACCAACAACGCCCAACTTGATATTTCCGAAGTGCCAAGGCTGATAGTAAGCACCCAAATAGCTCGAATGTGCGTTGTCGCTATTGGTGAAACGGCCTGCTGTCAGACTCAAGCTGTCGTCCATTGTGACTTCAATGCCAAAGCCCGGATTGGGATTTCGCAGACCTTTGTTGGTATCAAAGTGCGCAGAATAAAAACCCGCATTGAACCAAACCTTGGAAAGCTCAGACTGCGCATGAGCGACACTGCATTGAAGCAGCGTCAAAAAGATAAAAACTGAAAAAACCCTGCGAAAGGACGGACAGTCTGCAGGTGCAATTAACTTTGTCAGTTTGGGCAAACTTAGATGCTGTTTTTGAGATTTATTCATACGATTATTTTGTAAAGAGAAGATCTATGAATAGGCTTCACGCGTTAGAAACAACAATTTCAGTTTGGCCTTTGGGTCACCATGCATTTCTATGGTTTGACACAAGGAGAGTCTCCGATTGATTGGAACTTTCTTACTAGGTTTTACGAATCGACTGATGGGAAACAATTGTCAGTCTTTATTTGAATCCATGCCCAACGTCTGTATAGAAGGAAGCTCACATCCATAGCTAGCAATTTGCTTAAAAACCATATTGCCACGCTCGATAGCTACAATTTTGAATTTGACAATTGAATAGTAAAGTCTATTCTGTGCAATGTAGGAATTGTTAGCGTTATTTACTACTGAATTAGTATTAAATTCAATGCGTAGTTTTTGAAATACTTAACAAAGCGATCGATCATGTTTTTTAGAATACTTGGCGTGGTTTTTTCATTAACTTTGGCATCGTGCGCAGCCAATGTCCCAATTTCCTCCGCAGTCGAGTCAACTCCAACCGGCGTTAAATTGAACTTCCTAGACATTTCTAAGTTTGACCGCGACTTATCGGGATCCCTGCAAGAAAAAAACTCTTCAGTTGAAGTCGCTTTTTATGACAAAGTGAGTCCAAATAATGTGCCTGATCGATTACAAAAATGGATTTCAGTCGTTGAGGCTGATGGGGGCAAAATCTTGGTTGAGCCTCCTCCCAACGAATTGGTCACGAGAAATCCACTTGCAGCCCTGAGCATGGTGGGTACATTGCTATCCACTATCAAAGGATTCACTAAATTTAATTCGGAGAGAATTTACGAGACTGCGAAGGGAAGGAATGCAGTCATTGCACTCGAGAGAAACAGTAAAGGTGAAGTTGTTATCAATGCCATCAGATTTATTAAAAGAGCACCATGAAATTACACATAGCTTTAATCGCTTCATTATTGTTAGCAGCTCACACTGTTTCAGCGCAGTCATCGTCCAGCAGATCCGCCTTGATTATTGGGGTTGGTGAGTACGGCTATTCAGGCGCAACGCCACTCGCTGGGGTGAAGCATGACATGGTTAGCGCTGCAAAAATTGCTGCAGCAATGGGAATACCTGAGGATAAGGTTAAGTACCTTAGGAATTCACAGGCGACCAAAGCGAACATTCTGGAGGCATTGAAACAATTGGGTGAATCTTCAAGTGAAGGCTCAAGAACATTTGTCTATTTCTCAGGACATGGCACAAGACAACAAGCTGGAAATGAATGCGTTGAAGGATTATTGACCTACGAAGGTTCAACGATTACAAATCAAGAGTTCGCTGGTGCTACCCAAAAAATAGCAACGCGTTCAGACAAGTTCATTACCCTTGTAGACGCTTGCCATTCTGAAGGAGTTTTGCCACCAAAGTCACAAACAAGGACTCTGCTTCAAGACCAACTAACGCCGAAGTTTTACTTGAAGTCTGGCACTTCAGGTGACACATGCAGTGTTATCGCTAATTACAAAACGCGTAGCTTGCTGCCTGAAGTAACAAAGCTGGGCGCTTTGAAAGAAAACTTTGTTCAGATTTCCTCCTCAAGGCCAGATGAAGTTAGCTTTGATGAACCCGACAAAGGTGGTCTTGCAACCCAAGGCATGAGAGACTGTCTGCTTGGTCAAGCAAAGGATACAAACCAATCGGGCGCTATAACTTTAGAAGAAGTACAACAATGCGCACAAAGGTTTGTTGATAGTCGACTGAAAAACATACCAGGAATAAAGCCACATCACATTACAGTGACAGGCAACAGAAATCTGATTCCTGTTCAACGTCCTCCATCTGTTGTCGCGGTTGCGCCTCCAACTATTGAGCCGCCAAGGCCTGTCGTTGTGACTCCTGCTCCTGCTCCTGCTCCTGCTCCTGCTCCTGCTCCTGCTCCTGCTCCTGCTCCTGCTCCCGAGAAAATTCCTCCTGCCGAACCGGTGCTGGCATCATTAGCGACACTCAAGGACATTGAGTAGCAGCGAAATCCTCGAAGAATTGTTGATGTGAAATTGTCCAAGCCAGTCATGAAAATTGGCAAAGACAACTTAGATCTGAGCATCAAATCAAGTCACGATGGTTATATCTACATGATCCTTCTTGGAAGTGATGCAAAAAGCTTTTATGTTTTATATCCCAACGGCTTAGATAAAAATAATGCCATCAAGGCTGGCCAAACAGTTCGAATTCCCAAACCAGATTGGGAGGTCAAAGCCGCAGGTCCAGCTGGTACAAACAACCTACTTGTATTGGTGTCTGATATCCCCAGAAAGTTGAATACTTTATCGATGGCAGAGCCCACCGCAGCAGAACCATTCACCTATGCTCTCAATGATATTGGCGGTAGATCTGCATTAATTAGCTTTCTCACAACTTCGGATGGACGATCTGAAAGCTTTGGTGCAAAACTGGTATCTATCAAGGAAGTGAAATGAAATTCTTATTAGCTCTCACGTTAGTCAGTTCTGCGGCATTTGGCCAAACACCAATCAAGTCAAGCTCGGCAACAGAACTTGTAGAAAAATTAGCGCCTACTGAGAACCAAGCAAAGACTCGAAGCCTAGGCAACAGAAATATTGTTGTTAAGCCGAAAAGTGTAGATCTAGTCATCCAATTTGATTTGGACTCTGCTGTATTGAAGAGCGAAAGTCGTCCACTCTTGGATGATTTAGTTGCAGCAATGAAAAACGAGCGCCTTGCTACCATGAATTTTAAAATTGAAGGCCATACCGATGCTCAAGGATCCGAGCAACACAATATGAAATTGAGTCAAAACCGCGCAGACTCAGTCATTACTTATTTAACTTCTAAAGGTATTGAAAATAGTCGCCTCACCGGAGAAGGTAAAGGATTTTCGGAGTTACTTTTACCTGAAAAACCCAAAGCTGCAGAAAACCGCCGAGTCAGAATTACGACACAACCATGAAAAAGTTACTTGGAATCATCTATGTGATGAGTTGCGCAGCGTATGCAAATCAACCCCTTGTATCAATTGAAGAAATGAACGCTTCCAACAATGCCCAACCCACGTTCATAGCCAAATCCATCCCACCCAAAGACGCACCCGTCATTGAATTGTCTGCTCCTAAATTATCTGCACCGGTCAGTAGTCCAACATCTATCGAGTTGAAGTTTCAACCGACTCCGCCCAGCGCTGTTAAACCAGAGACCTTCAAAGTACTTTACGGTTCATTTGAAATTGACATCACCAAGCGGATCTTGAATGTAGCTGAGGTGACTGCAACTGGCGTTTATGTTCAAAAAGCTAGCCTCCCAAGAGGCAAACACAAATTGCAAATGTTAGTTGAAGACACCTCTGGACGCAGAGGCAATAGAACAGTTGAGTTTGAGGTTCAATAAACTCAAATTTAATTTATCAATATATATAAATTTTATTCATCACAACATCAGTTGTTTACTTAAGTTCCTCGTAACTTAGCCGTTCAAATAGCTTATTGCTTGAAATAAAACTCACCAATTGCTTGGTCGTAAAGCGCCGGCGTTTGTTCATGTCCAACTGACTTGGCTAAACGAACCACCTCAGTGCGAACATTTCGCAGTACCCTATCGACTGAAACGCCAGGCTTCATCATCTCTTTAACAAAGATACGTGTAAACAAACCATTTTTCTCAGTATCTTTTTCACCCAGTCGATCCAAGGCTTGTTGACCCGATCCTGCAGAAAACATAACCATCTGACCGGTAGCCGCTGAAGTTGGCGCTAAACCTCGTCCTCCCAAAGCACGACCTTTTGTTTTGAATGGATTGTCTCGACAAGCATCAATGACTGCCAAGGCAAATTTAGTTTTCTTGTCTTCCAATTCATCCAAGATTTTTTGCAACAAGATAGCTTCATCTTTCACCTGGTCTTCACCTTCGCCCTTGATGTCGATTGGAAGCAAGTAATTAGCGCTACCTAATTGAACGCCATGACCTGCATAGAAAACCAAGACTTCATCACCGCCCTGGACGTTGGCACGAAAATCACGAATAGCTTGTTTGAATTTTTTTTCATCTAAATTCAGATGCTTAAAAACCTTGTAACCAACCTGCTCTAAAGCAATTGCCATAGAGTTGGCGTCAGCTACCGCGTTGTTTAGTTTTGCTACATCTGTATAAAGATCATTACCAATAACCAAGGCTTTACGATTTGCAAAAACCAAAGGCTTAGCGGGTACAACTGAATCAGCTAATTTTTGTTTAGCAGCCTCGGCCTCCGCCTTTGCCTTGTTTGCCTCTGCCAGCTTTGCATTTGCAGCTGCAACTTCATTCTCTTTTTGAAGCTTAGCCAACATCTGACGCATAGCCTCCAATTGCTGCGTGACTTTATTTTTCTCGTCTTCCAATTGTTTGCGCTCTTGTTCTGCACGACTTCTTTCTGCCAATTCAGTTGCAGAAGCCCCAGATTGCACAGGAGGTGATGCCGCAGCAGTCACAACTGGCGTATTAACTGCAGGTTTAACCTCAACCACTGACTGAGGAGTTTGTGACGCAACTGCTGGAGATTTAGCTGGTGACTCGGTTGCTTTAGGTGGTGTTGCAGTTGCCTGTAAATTTGGTTTTGCAGATTCTGACGCTGCTGCGACAACGGTTGCTTGAGGTGGAAGAATCAACTTTCCAGAGCTATTGGTCCATGGCACATTGAGTGCCATGATCGGTTGGGGCTTCTTTTCAAAGAAGGATTTGTGTATTGAGTCTATGTAAATTGAGTTCCACATTGACATCATTTCGGTTTCGGGACGAGGGATGCCCGCGTCCATGTCATCTCTGAATTTTTTCAGACTAAAACCCTTAGGCGGCGGAATGAATGCTTCGATTCTCAGTTTGTAACCGTTGAACTGCTGAACATCCAACTCGGAAACAAACATTGAAGAGTTGCCATACTTTGCCAGATCTTTCAAACCAGGTGCAGCACGCAACCACCAATCCCGATCTTCCTGTGACCAATTTGGATAGGAAACATCTATCAAGGGTGCGACATTTGCAAATGCCCATGTACGTGAACATTTATTTAAAATTGCGCTTTGCGTTGTTCCGTGCTCGTTATATAAGTGAACATTAGGTCTTTTTTGCGCACAAAGCGTATTACCCCAACGATGCGGTCTCGTAGCCTGCCTTACAACCAGAAATGCTACCGCTGGATTAGGTTGTAAATTTTTAAGGGTAAAGATATCCCAAGAGGTATTACTTTGCGGCAGGCTCGCAACATGAGCAGTCTCCCAATTTCCTTCAGGTAATGCCACACTTGCGCCACTGCCCAAAGGTAAAAAATCTTTGTAAGTTCTGCCTAAAGTAGGCTGCGAGAATGCTTCGGTTGTCATTCCTATCGCCAAGCCGAGAATCGTTACAACGAAAAAAACAGCTTTTCTTATCGAATAAAAAATCGCACCATCGGATGCCATCAGGGAATTCCTCAACATGATTCAACCTTTAAAATCGCTGACTGGACATTATTTTTTGATAAAAATCTTGCACATGGGTTACTAAAGTGAATTAATATTAACCTTAAAAGTTAATATTGACGAAAAAAGGGTTGTATTTCCAACTCGCAAATACTCGAATTTGTTTATGCAACGCAATCACACGAATATCTTATTTGCGGTGGCGATGGGATTGGCCACCTTAAACTCCGCCGCCCAAGTCAAACTGATCACAGAGCAAGAGGCCAAAGCGCCTAATCTACAGGTCCCTACCACTCGGGCCATCACACGTGGACCAGGCATAAGTATGATTTCACCATTAGAGGTGACTGCTAGCTCTTTTGCATTTAAATTAAATTTTGTGCCAAGAGGAAGTGCAAAAATTGATCCCGCTTCAGTTAAATTCGAATATCTGAAGAACCCCCCTATTGACCTTACCAGTAGGTTTGCGCCGGGTATAACGGGGAACCAAATTGAGCTTCCATCAGTTAGCGTGCCCAAAGGAGTTCACCCGATTAGAGTCTCCGTTAGAGACTTCGATGGTAGAGAAACCAACTCCATTATTCAGTTGACTGCCAAGTGAGTCTCTCTACTTACACATGCCCCTACTGCTGGGGTGACGTTCACGAATCAGCAACAGTCTGTATGCATTGCGCAAAAGATCTGACTGTAATTAGGCCAATGGCCATTCAGATGAAGCTTATAAGAAATGAGGTTACCCAACTTAAATCTGAATTGAAGTTACAAGAACAAAGATTTAACAGTCTAGTCGCATTAGTCAGCAATCGCTCTAGTAACCACTCTGAGAAAACAAATAGAGATACCGAGTCGATTGACGAGGTAACTGATCCGCCTACACCTTCATTTCTATCACTTTTCAATTACATCGCATCTACTTTATTGATCATCGGTATTTCACATTGGTTGCTTTTATTTGTCTATGATGCGCCCCCAATTCAACTCAGAATTTGGACTATTCTTTGGCCAGCCCTGCCCGGATATTTTTTAGCAAAACGAATTGGAAAGTCTGGACTTTTTCAATTTTTGATTTCAGTCTTTGTAGGACTTTCGAGCGTGGGACTCATGCTTTTTATAACTGCACAAATTGATCAGGTACCTTTTTGGCCAACAAGCACCAGAGATTGGAAAGAAGCGTTTGAATATTCGGCAGCGATCTGTCTTTCCTTTTTCACTGGATATCTGATTCTGAAACAAATTCAAAAAAACAAATCAAACGACAACCGTCGTATTAGCTTGAGTGTTCTGCTTGAAAAAGATAAGGACGGAGAGTATCAAATTGGTCAAATTTCTAAACAGGTCAACTCTCTTATTACGAACGTAGCGCCAATCGTTTCAACAGCAACGGCTCTTTTTACAGGATTAAAAACTTTCGCCGGAAACTGATGCACTTCATGATCGAAATTGCATTCTCCAAGACCTGCAGTTTCAAATACTATTTCATTGATCTAATTACTTGATCAACAGTCACTACTCATTGATTTCTTTGAAAATATAGTTTTCTAGATAGGTAATTCAAGTCATCATTTAAAGTGACGTAATCAGCAATTAGTGGGTTACAGACTTGGTAAATTTTAATCAACTGGTATAGGAAATTTTCTACTTTCAACAGGATAAGACCTGGTCAAACTTCCGTTTTCCCACCATCCAGAATTGAAAGCTACGCCTCCTAAAAGATATTTAATACCTTCGCCATTAGCTTTGCCATCGCGAAAATTTCCAACAAAAATTTCACCGTTATTTTTTTTATGGACACCCATCCCATGAAAGTAGCCATTCAAGAAATTACCAGAATAACTATCCCCTTTGTATTGATTTTCAGCCAAAAATAAATAGTTGCCCTTACCATTTTTTTTGCCTTGCTTCCAAGTGCCGATATATTTATCGCCATTGGCATGGATAAAGCTACCAAACCCGTCAAACTCATCCTCTTTGAAATCCCCAAAGTAGAACTCTCCGTCGACCGAAGTGTAAGAACCTTTTCCATGGAATTGATTGTTCAAAAACTCGCCTAAATAAACATCCCCATTGGCAAAAAAATAAGCGCCATGGATTATTTTTCCTTGTCTAACTTGAACATCATATTTATCACCATTTCCGGGAGTTGTTATACCGCGACCATGCTTTAGGTCATTGACCCAATCGCCTATATAGACCTCTCCGCTAGCATATAAGTACTTGCCTTTTCCATGAAATTTATCATCTAACATTTCGCCAATGTACTTATCGCCGTTTGGATGAATCCATTCACCCAAACCATTGGCCTTTCCATTCAAATACTGCCCAGAATAGGTTCCTTCTCCAAGTTTCCCTTTTCCAGTACAAGTTTGATTTAAAACTTTCTCAGTGCAAGCAGGAAGAACAACTTGTCCAGCCACTTGCAAAGCAACGCATGAAACTATGCAAACAAAAAGAATCTTCATTATTTTTTACAGTGAAATAGAAAGACTTTATTTATGGGATTAAAACTATTGCGGGTACTTGAGATGTTGCAATCGTAAGAGATGCTCCTAAAGCGAAAGAAATCGCAAAGCTTCTAATTATTTTTTAAAAAAAGGAAGCTTCGTCTAATCGATTGAAGCCCGAAGACTTCTCTACTAGTGATTCAGTAACGTCACCATCAACGCTAACTAGCAGTTTCAAACGAACTACTCCCTCTTCTTCAAGTCGCTTAGAAGCTGATGGATACTCAGGAAACGCACAACTTCCACTTATGCTGATGGGGTTTGTATTTTGAGCATGGGCAGTAGCCGAGAAAAACAAACAAAGAGTGAGAAGTATTCGTGCGACTTTCATTTGCAAATAAGATTTCTATAAAAAATTATTACCCAAAATCTCAATAAGAGTTATTTGCGCACAGTAAAAAAGAAATCACCACTCAAACTCGTATTTTCCCAAGGAGTCTGCTGATTCTTAGTTTCGTCCTGCACAGCCCTTCTGACCTCTTTGAACACCTGTTCAATAGGCTTGTTAGGTGACTGCATGACTTTTACAAGATGCTTTGTGTAAGGGCTATTACGCTCTCTAGGGTCGCCATCAGAAGCCACCCTACCAGGCGAAGTTGCATACGCGATGATCGTTCCGCGAGGTGCATCCATCTGCACCAAACCTCTAGATGATGATCTGAAGCTGCGGCCGAATGGATCATCGCGACAAGCATCTACAATCAATATATTTACGCCTTTGCCAGCTGTACTCATTTTTTCAAGTATCAGCGCGACATCAAGCCCTTGATCAGCGATCTCATCCTCTCGTTGGATATCAGCGTTTACAGGAATGAAGTAGTTACGACCTTTAACCTCTACACCGTGGCCTGAGTAGTAGACCAAACCAACATCGTTATTCACTAAACGATCACCAAACTGACGAACTGCTGTTCTCATTTGAGGAAGTGTCGCATCACGCAGATCAATCACTTCAAAGCCGGTTGCCTTCAACGATCGCGAAACATCGTCAGCATCGTTTCTTGGATTTTTTAAGGGTCGTACTTTGTAATTTGCATTTCCAACTACCAAGGCGATTCGCCGCCCAACTACCCCAACAGAAGCAGTTTGGGTTGGCATTGAGGATCCTTGTTGAGCCTGCCTAAGTTGCTCCTCAAGCTCTCGCTGCCTTTGCCTTGAAACAGCAGCCTCTTCTCTTAATTTTTCATTTTCAAGGCGTTGTTTTTCCTGAGCAGTTAATTGAGGTGTTTGCTGTTGCGGCAAAGTAACCAACTGTGCTGTTTGTTCTGCGGATATAACTACTTTTTCAAACTGCCCATAAGGAATTCCATTGCGATACTGCCCCACATATGTTTGCCCCTGCTGATACATTACACCCATACAGCCATTCCAACTAGCGACATCAGAGCCCTCACATCTAGGTAGATTGCTTGTAGGCAGCGAAACTGAGGAAGTAGTGGCCTGATTTAGATTGTTTGAGCTAGAGAAATCTGGTCGTTTCCGGACGAACTCTCCATGCGGTATACCATTTTTATACTGCCCGTAATAAATCACTCCTTCAATTTTCTGAGATCCAATACAGCCACTCCAATAATCAGAATTTGTGCCCTGACAAGCTGGCAGATTGTTTTGACTGAATGCTTTTCCCGTACCAAAAAAAACCACAATAAAAAGTAAAACTTTAATCATCGCTGTACCGTGAAGTAAAAATCACCAACAAGGCTTGAGTTCTCCCAAGGTATCTGCTCACCATTGGTCTCTTCCATCACATTACGTCTGACAACCTTAAAGACCTGCTCAATTGGCACATTAGGTTGTTTCAGCGCTTGAAGTAAGTGCTTGGTATAGGGGCTATTTCGTCCCGCTCCATCAGCGGCAACCCTACCCGGCGCAGTTGCAAATGAAATGAACGTACCTCCAGGTGCATCCATTCGGGCTAGGCCGCTGTTAGTAGATCGCCAACTCTTCTGAAGCTCATTGTTTCGGCAAGCATCAACAATCAATATATTCACCCGCTTATTGTTTGGACCCCTGATGTTGTCCATCATTTCTAGGAACTGACTTGCATCAAACGCCTGATCAACAACTTCGTACTCGCGCTTAATGTCTGCGTTAACGGGGATCAGGTAGTTCTTGCCCTTGACTTCAACGCCATGTCCTGAGTAGTAAACAAGGCCAACATCACTATTGCTAAGCTTGTCGGCGAATCGACGTGTGACTTCACGCATTTGTGCAAGTGTGATGTTATTCGCCTCGATAACGTCAAAGCCAACCGAGCGCAGTGAACGTGCCATGTCGGTTGAATCATTGACAGGGTTTTTGAGTGGATTGACTTTGTAAGACGCATTACCAATAACTAAAGCTACACGACGCTCAATTACAAAACTTTGTGTTGGCTTATTTGACTGTTGTTGGACAACCCTGAGTTGCTCTTCTAATTCTTGTCGCTTTCTGCGTTCCAATTCAACTTCCAATGAAAGGCGATCACGCTCAACTTTGTTTGCAATGGCATTAGACTGATTATTTGATGTCAGTGAAATAGGCTGCGTGTTAAAAGGAAAGCGAGTTTTATCAACTGTATGTGAATTTACCAGTTTGTTATTAATCCATGTTCCTGAGCGAAGTACCAAACCATTTTTATCGTATTCAATTCCTTGGCCATTTCGCAAACCATTCTGATACTCGATTACGTCTTTATCACCATAGAAGTAATTAACTGTACCGATACATTTATCCCAAGCCGCCGACTTATCGCCTTGGCATATTGGAAAACTACTTGTTGATACATTTCCTTGATTTGTTTCAGTTAGTGTCGATAAATTAGTTGCGTTGATAGGTAACCGCGTGACGAATGGATAACGTTGCGTATTGAGATTTCTCTCAGAAACCAAATTTTCACCCTCAAAAATACCAGAACGAAGCACATTCCCAATTTTGTCGTACTCAATACCACGTCCACTTTTTTTTCCATTTTCATATTCAATTACGCTCAAACCACCGTTCGGTGTATTTATTGTTCCCAGACAACGAGTCCACTTGGTAACATCACTTCCAACACATGGATTAAAAATCTCTAATTCCCATGTGTACTTCATAGAAGCCCAAGATTTTGTAGCTACACCATTGATCATTCCGGGCTTAAAACTACATTTTGTTAAGCCTTGTTTTGCGGCCTCATCTAAGCGAAGGAATCCAGAAGATTTTTCTACCGCAGACTCAATAACACGTCCGTCCTCACCGACTAAAAACTTAAGTTGAACAGTCCCCTCTTCATTTAGTCGTTTAGATGCACTCGGATATGCAGGCTTCTCACAAACTGAAGCATTAATGGTCGGAGCAACATTTTGTGCAAGTACACAACAAACTCCAAACAAGTAACTAAATAAAATTTGGCAAACGATTTTCATTAATCAATGTTAATCATTTTCACAATCATGTCCAAACATGGCCGTACATTTCATTTGCCAAAATTTAGTTATACCCCCAGCTTTGCGATTTCAATAAGCAAGGTGAGCCATTCGCAAGTTCATCGTTTGAGCAAATTAGTATGCAAACGCGACTGGGAGTCTCATCGCCAACAAGTGGGGGTGGGGGTACGGTGGGGTCTGGCTGGGCTGGATTTTGAACACCCTACCCCCTTTGCATCCAACTGATCACTAGACCGAGATGCAATTCATTTGAGACATTTGAAAAACCTGAGTGCCCATCTACAAGCATTCAGATTTCAAAGGTGGGAAATTGGTCGGTAGAAATGAAAAACGCGCCCGAAGGCGCGTTTTTACATGCTTATGGCGGAGTGGACGGGACTCGAACCCGCGACCCCCGGCGTGACAGGCCGGTATTCTAACCAACTGAACTACCACTCCTGGTAGCTTGAAGCTTTTGTACTGTTGATCTAGCAACAGCACCAAGTGCAACAAAACTTGGCGACCCTACGGGGATTCGAACCCCGGTACTCACCGTGAAAGGGTGATGTCCTAGGCCTCTAGACGATAGGGTCATAACCTGGACTATTTTGAAATGTTTCGCAAGCATTTCAAAATATTTTTCGACACTTTGGTGGAGGTAAGCGGGATCGAACCGCTGACCTCTTGCATGCCATGCAAGCGCTCTCCCAGCTGAGCTATACCCCCTTTGTGACGCCCTTGCAAGCATCCCTCGTTGGTGTCGAGAAATGGATTATAGACAGATTTTTA
>JACCDW011458676.1_pt1 | contig 31847 bp, 25 predicted proteins | sample 7449781 | NCBI WGS metagenome assembly JACCDW01 (sample SAMN15323449, study PRJNA562643) | freshwater metagenome | isolation source: river surface water | place: USA:Blue River Watershed | collected 2017-08-18
ATTGAAACTATCACGAACTCTGTAGCGAAAGGATTGCATCAGATGTCATCATATGTGTCGCCACTGCGTCTCGGTGATAAAGAATCTAAATACTTGGAGGTAATGTTCAATATGTTTGATGTTCCAGTAGGAGAAAAGATGGAGATTTTAGGAGCACTACAACAGAAAGGGTTCTCCCTAGAAAAAGAAAGGAGTATCTACAAATATATGATCCAATTCAAAGGAGAGCCACCGTTCAACAAGTTTTTTGAGAAATATTTTGGCAATGAAAGTAGAACAAAACTGGCACATTTAAAATTCTTGTTAGACAAACGTCCGGAACTGTTTGAGCCACAGTCGAGTGGACATATAGTCATACAAAAGTCTAAAGAACTATGGGGTAAACTAAACGTTCCTGCATCAGCGTTCGAATTGTCGCGATATTATAACGGCCGCCTACCGTTTTACATCCAAGTTCGAGATGCAGTCGCAGTTTTAAGGCATTATCAAAACAATGCAGACGTTTTACCGTTGCGGTTTGCCATTATGAAAATCGATGAGGCAACAAAGGCTGCTCTTATATCAACGAGTCAGAAGATAGTTGACCTTGTATCCACTCAAGCGGATATTAAACGTTTTTTATTGAATGATGCTGAATTCTATACGTCCTCACTTGAACATTTAGGCCAGAACACAGTCGAAGTAACCAGCTAACTTTTACCCTTCCTTATTCTTTGTATGTTTTTTTTATTTACAAATTTTTGATAACGAAGGGAAGGACGAAGTTTAAGAAATAGCACAACACATATACCCGATAGAAAGCCACAAGTATGACCAAATGCTGTTTTAGAGAACAAGGAAGATAGCGTGTAGGTGAACTCCAATGGCTCTTTGAACGCCAATAAACGATACGTATCGATTATGTCAATACCACAAGACCAGATCGGACGCAAATAAAAATGCTTTATGGCCATCAACCCGTAAATAACCCCAGAAATCCCTTGATATCGTAACATCATTAAACTATCATCGTTAACCATGTGTTCAAAATAGAGCGCGAATAAAATCTGAATAACCGCCTCTGTCACTATCAAAACATTGATTAATAACAGATACCGCATGTGCCCAAAATATTTTTCAATTGAGTAGCCATATAAAAGAAGCCAAAAAATATTGCCCATAACATGACCGAATTGGTCGTGTCTTAAAGCTGCAGCCCAAATATTTTGTACTTTTCCCAAAAGCACGAAGTCCACGGGAGCAAAATTTAGTGTAAGGCAAAAATCAGGTATAGTCTCAATAGGATCTCCAAAATTACAAATATATCGTATAATCCCCTTTCTAGTGCGTATCGAATACATCAAATAAATTATTAGAATAGTAACTATTGGAACACGAAAGCCCATCACCTCCATTTTTCATTTGTGTTCACATTTCCCATCCATTTTTTCGAAATTTTCAAAATTTTTGATTTCAACGAAAAAGTGGTGGATTTTATTCACAAAAACATCACACGTAAAAAAACATCATATTTATTTACAAGCATTTAATCTGTGTATTTGTTTACATACACGTCTTTTTACACTAATTGGGCATTGAATGAGACCCATGACAAATCCTCTAATAGAAGAATTGAATGGTATGACCATCAATAGTATGCTAAAATTAGATAAACATATCATTGAAAAACACGGTATTCAAGTAATCGCTGATGTACTCAAAGACAACAAAACAGTGACATATCTTGATCTTAGTTTGAATTTGATTAAGGACACTGGTGCAATAGCAATCGCTGAGGTACTACAAATCAATCATACATTGACACATCTCGATCTTTCTTCTAATTTCTTGTTCAAAAATGGTGTGGGAGCAATCGCTGAAGCACTCAAGTTGAATACGAGTCTGACTCATCTTGATCTTGGTTTTAACGACATAGGATATAATGATATTCTTGTAATCGCCGATATGCTTAAGGTGAATAATACCATGACGCATCTTAGTCTTAAACGTGGATCATGTGAATACAATCGTCATGCTATTGCAATCAGTGAAGCGCTCAAAGTCAATACAACACTGACACATCTTGATCTGTCGAGCAACGAAATTAGAGATGATGGTGTGTATGAAATCGCCGAAGCACTCAAAGTCAATAATACATTGACATATATCGATATTAGCTATAATAAAATTCGAGAATATGGTGCATATAAAATCGCCCAAGCACTCAAGATCAATAAAACATTGACGCATCTTAATATAGGATGCAATGATTTTGAGAAAGATGGTGCTTGGTCAATCGCCCAAGCACTCAAAGTCAATAATACATTGACATATCTTAATATTGGTAGTCATAGTGCTATTGCAATGTCTGATACACTCAAAGTTAACATGACATTGACACATGTTATTATTTCAAAAAATAAGATGTGTATCGAAGAAGTTACCGCAATTACCGAAGCTCTAAAAGTCAATACGACACTTTTGGAAATAGAGATAGACGAATCAATCGATGTGTCACCATATCTTTTAAGAAACAAACGACTGGATACAAAACGTAAGATTGTCTTATTAAAACGCACAACGATCAACGATGATCTGATTCGCGTAATTGTCGACTATTTGCTCGATACGAAGGATGTTTATGGATGAAAACTTTTTGTATATAACTAAATCCATATTGTCGTATAATATATCCATGTACTCTTGTTTATCGCAAAATTTCAACATGCAGATTGATCGCACTGGTTACAGCAAATGTTCGGAAAATGTTTTCACTCCTCTTTTTTAAGCACGAAAGTCGTGCTTGTATGTGAAAAAAAAGTTGACGGGCTGTTAAATAAATAGTATATATATACTTTTTTTTAACAGCCCGTCAACTTTTGAAGTCCAGCTTTAAGCACAAGATTGATTTTTTTGCATCCCGGATACAAGCACGAGTGAGAAACACAGCAGGATTTCCTGTTATTTGTGTATAGTAACTATTTACACATTATTGTTTTTTTACCAGTCTTAGAAACGTGTTTTTTAAGATTTTCTCTAACTTTTTGATTTTTTTCGAATGAAAGATACCCACTTATTGTTTTTTTCCTTTTTAAAAAATCTCACATCACTTTTTTATGTTTTCTTATGGATAAAAACCGCCATGTCGTCTGACTACGCAACAAGACAACAAACCGTTACCACCTCGACCACCATGATGACCAACCACATCACGACCCTCACTAACTCGTTCTACGAGAACCTCAACAGTCAACTAGACTCTCAGGCAATGAAGCGAGTCATTCACCCACAAGGACTTGTGGTGAGCATTTACCCTTCAAGTATTGATGGGTTCGATATCGAATGCTGTGGGGCGGATATGCTGAACGGGGCATCCACTGCCATCACATCCGGGTTTATTGATTATCTCACGAGCCGTGGGTATCCGGCGCAGAGGTACTCCTCGCGAGGGTCGTTAGCGGAAACGATTACGTCTGATGCTCAAAGCATCACTTCTAATTACTTGTCTTTTACAATCAATATTTAATTGAATCGTTTTGCGAGCGGTCCTCTTTTATTATTTGTAACATTTAACAGATGAAGGAAACCACTGGACTGCTTTCTCATTTGGAGACGGCGAGGCGTTCTATATTCAAACATTCGAGCGCGCGACCACTATCTGGCGGTCCCTAGTTCCTTTTCTTTCATGTGTTTCCAAACACACTCACAAATGTGAAGGAAGTATGTAAGGGGGAAATCTGATCTCGAAACATTGATACTACTCGAAACCAAACGAATATTTTCTTTCACATATCCTTTGTTTGAATCGATCCGATCTATCGATGGGTTATTTAGATGAAGACGGATAAACTCCAGCGTGGGGTCCTCGTCTTTTGATAATTTTTTCGTGTAGTACGTGAACGGTATTCCGCTAAGCACACACCGCCCTTGTTGTTTGTCCAATAGATCATAAATGTCCTTTCTAGTAATAGTATGTTCAAACTTTTTGAGTGCCGAGCGCTGTTTGCTCCAGGTATACATTTTCTCCACTAACGCATCGCGCTCGTTGCGATGTCGCTTTGGAATGAAACCCTCTTTCGGAGTCCCTGTGAAGTCCGGGGTGACCAGAGATCGCTTACGTTTTCTTGGTTGTTCGTCGCTCTCGTTCGATAGCTCGTCCGGAAATAGCACACTCAGATCATATACGGGGACCTCTTTGGGTTGTTCGGCGGGATTCATCCGTAAACTCCTCATTCGCGATTCGTCCCGCAATAGTCCGTATATATTGTTCATTTGTGATAATCGCAAAGAACGTCTGCCAAACATCTCTCTATTGAAAATTGAGAACATATTTTTTATTTAAATTTTTTACCACGCAAGAAAAATTAACACTCTTTTAGCACCAAAATTATTTTTTAAATATTCATTTACAAACACGGATACCCAATCAAAAAAATGGAGGACCTGCAGCGAGATAGTAGACACACTTGTAAAGTGTTTTTCGATACAGACGACGCGCATGCGCGTTTGCAGTACATCTATAACCAGAGCTTTATTTTTACCCACTTGATGAGCATCATCGACCATTTTCTGACGAAACAGGACTACAACGTGGCCTCCGTGATGGGGGACCAGCCGGTGGGCATCAAGAACGCGTTTTCCTGGATGCTGTTCTCGAGGAAAAAACTCATTTTCGATATCAACTCTACCGCTGGTAAGGGGTTATTGGAATGGGAGGGCGAGGTCAACCCGAATTTCTGCCCCTGTCCGCACAGGGGCGACGCCCAGTTTCCGATCGCCGCTCTGAACGTGTTGCGTTTCATGATCCAGATCGACGCAGACAAGGTGTTCTGGGAGAACTTCGAGGACATCAAGAGCACCTACGAGCTGAGCATGGGCCAGGTGAAAAAAAAGTACGCGAACAACCATCACGAGCGAGTGGTGAGGCTGAAGCACAAGATCGCAGAGGAGATATTCAGAGAGCGAGGCGATGCGGAGGAGCCCATGGCGGACGACGAGGACGTCGCGTACCTGGATCTGCTCACGAGGGAGGAGAGAATGGAGCTGAGCAGACGCGTGCGCGAGGCGCAGAAGCAGGAGCGGCAGAAGAAGAAGATCGCCGAGATCGCGAGGAAGAAGCGGAACCGACGGGTGAACGACAAGACGAAGCACACCGCTTTTACGGTGCTGCAATAAAAAAGGAGTTCGTATCCAGTACGTTCCACGACCACCACCCGGTGAACGACGCCACGGTGATCGCAGAGAAATGGTATTTTGTGAATAAACATTTGAGTAAGTAATATTTAGTTACATTGACGCATTTTCTCACACAGATTCTTGCATTCGACCCGTAACAACTGGTTTAAAGGAATCAAGAATGAACCTTCATCGGGGCTCTGAACGATGATGCCGAGCTGCTCATTCGGCTCGAACTTGAGCACGCTCCGTCGTCTAAATTCCGGGAATAGTGCCTTTACCGATAGAGCAATATCTTGTCGCGAGATGACATCAATGACTTGCATGGGCCATGCATCGGTGATATACTCGAGAAGGGCGGGCCTATCGATCCCGTGCAGCACGGCGGAAATGTTCCTCAACGGATGGGATGCATCATCGATGATCCTTCCGAGAACGCCATTATCATCGATGTAGAAGGTAGGGCATTCCTGTGTGCGATCCAAGTTTTTCTCTAGATCAATGACAATGTCTTTTGCAATGGTTTTGTATCGAAAACGCTCGGCCTCTTGTAAAGCTCGTCTTGCGTTTTCAATGTTATCGGTCTCCATGAACATGGATGCCATTGTTTTTTTTTTATTTTTTTTTTGAAAGAATGAATGGCGGAAAAAATACTCATTTACAAGACAATTTCTCTGTTTATCTCTAAAAGTTCCTTTGGCACATCAAACTTATGCCTAATCAAGTACTTGATCAAAGCAGAATCGGGTTTTATGGCCGTCGTATCACTCATACAGAAATGGCCAGTTGGTAGTTTATCAAAATTAAAGCTCAATAAGACACGCTCTTTGGATACATCGATGATTTTTCTTATTTGAATCTCCGGGGACATTGGCCTTTCTACGCCGTGATAATGGCTATGAGTATAATGTTCATGTGCTGTGAAAGGCACAATGCTCTCTGTTATCCCGTCGTCTCCATCAACGAAGTAAAACTTATCGGAGTCTATTAAAAATCGAATACCCATTTTTGACTTTGATTTTTTTTTGTTTTTTTATTTTTTTAAACGAGTGGTTTGATTCAAATACAAGCACGACCAACAAAGTAAAAAAAATTTCTCGTGTTAATTTTTAATCATGACAATGAACACATCGATCATCTCCACTCCCACCAAATACGAAGGCAAAATGGACGAAGACGTGAACGATGTGTCTGTCATTGAACCCATCCTGGTCGAGAATCCAAACAGGTTCGTTTTGTTCCCGATCAAGTACCCAAATATATGGGACATGTACAAAAAAGCAGAGTCGAGCTTCTGGACCGCCGAGGAGATCGATCTGGCCTCTGACGCAACGCACTGGAAGCAGCTCTCTGACAACGATCGGTACTTCATTAAGCACGTCCTGGCATTCTTTGCCGCCAGTGATGGCATCGTGAACGAGAACCTGGCCATGAATTTTGCGAACGAGGTGCAGATCCCGGAGGCACGGTGTTTTTATGGGTTCCAGATCGCGATGGAGAACATCCACAGCGAGGTCTACTCCCTGTTGATCCAGACGTACATCAAGGACGAAACCGAAAGGATGAACACGTTCAATGCCATGGAGACCATGCCCGCTGTTCGGCTCAAGGCCGATTGGGCCCTGAAATACGTGCGAAAAGAGCACGCCTCTTTTGCCGAACGACTGATCGCCTTTGCGGCAGTAGAGGGCATCTTTTTCTCTGGCAGCTTCTGCGCCATCTTCTGGCTAAAGAAACGAGGGTACATGCCAGGACTCACGTTCTCGAACGAGCTGATCAGCCGAGACGAAGGGATGCATTGTGATTTCGCCTGTTTGCTTTACACTATGCTAAATAACAAGTTGTCATTCGAGCGTGTGATGGCTATTATCGGCGATGCAGTGGCAATCGAGTGCGAGTTCGTGAAGGCCTCTCTGCCAGTGGAGCTCATCGGGATGAACTCGGACATGATGCAGGAGTACATCCGATACTGCGCAGACCGTTTGCTATGCTCTCTCGGGTACGACAAGTTCTACAAGGCAAAGCAGCCGTTCGATTTCATGGATCTTATATCATTGGAAGGGAAAACGAACTTTTTTGAAAAGCGAGTGGGAGAGTACTCTAAATCAGGGGTGGGGAGCAAACAAGAGGACAGAGAGTTCAAGTTAGATGAGGATTTTTAAAAAAAAATGACGTCATTCGTCTCCAAGCACGAATGCATGTTCAAAAAGTCTGGACGCTTTGAACCCTTCATCTCGTAAGTATTTGATACGAGGTTGCTCTTTAGCTTCATTCCAATAATCGATGACGAAAATCGCCACGAAATTCATACGACGCACAAGACATTCAACATCATAGCAAATTTTCTGTGTGAGTTCAAGGGGTGTGAATTCTTTTGTTTCTCCATCATCACCCCATCGAGACAAACTCTCGATTCGGACAAGAAGAGGGCCTTCATCGAACCTCCCTTTTCGAACGAGGGCAGAGAAACGTTCGTCATAATGAATCGTTTCGGAGTAGAATCGGAGTGTGTGATCTTTTGGTACTTCTCTAGACAAGAAATCTTCAAATGCATCTTTAAAACTTTTAAAAAAATATGGATTGCATGATGAGGTTGACATTTTCAATGTTAAATGAACGAATGGTTTTCATTTTTTAACCAGATACAAGAACAGAGAGTAAAAAAATGCAGGAGCTTTTGTTCAAATACGACTTGTTAAGCCTTAGACTTGCTCGTTTTGTTATCTCGTTTGTTTCTGATTGTGTGCTTCTGATGCAGAGCTATCTCTTTCGCACCAGACGATTCTTTCGCAGTATCGCATACAAAGACACCACAGAGAGTGTGAAAGCAAGGGTGATATCTGACATCCATCTCGAGTTGAGAAAAGATATTCGCGATTTATCGTTCCGGTTGTGTTCCTTGCAGACTGCTACGCCTTGCAAGTACCTCTTCATGGCTGGTGATATCGTGTCCTCCGGCAAGATCAGGGAACAGGATCCGGAGTTGGACGAGTTCTTCAGGAAGTTGAGCACCCAGTACGAACAAATATTTTATGTGTTCGGCAACCACGAATTCTACAAGACGGAAGAACCGACCATCGTATCGGCCTCGCTCGAACTGAAAAGGTATTTCATACGATGGTACCCGACGATCACCATTTTAGACGATTCGGGGGCGCTCCTTCCGGAAGGGCACATGGTCATCGGAAGCACTCTATGGACTAATATATCAACCAATGCGTATTGCTCCATGAACGACAAAAATTATGTTGACAAGGAGGATATCACAAAAACGCACGAAAACTCTCGCCATTATCTGGCGGCCCAACTCGCTCGATTCGAGAAGAACCACCCGGTGATCGTCATGACGCATCACCTTCCGTCGTTCGAGTTCATCGATCCAAAGTACAAGAACCGCATATACGGTAGCGTGAACTCTGGGTTTGCCTCGCATTCCGATGATCTTTTTACCTTCAAAGGAAAATGGATTTTCGGCCACACGCACACCCCCATGAGACACAAGATCAAGGAGATCGACTTCATCTGTAATCCCCTGGGTTATCCTAAAGAGAACAAGGAATTCGAGACGTGTTTTGAGCAGTATGACTGTGTGTTCGACATCGATCCGTGAGCTTCTAGATGGGGTTTGTAGTTTTTTCATTGCCATTCATTTTTTTTTAAATTAATTTTCAAGAAAAATGTCAACTGAATCAAAGGAAGTAAAAACACCACTTTTCAGGTGGATAAACGTACAGGATTCACCCTATATGGAGGCCGTTACCGTACCCGATGAGTACAAACACCTTTCCCGAAAGGAACTCGCGAAAGAACATCCAGGGGTAATTAACGCGATGAAAGCCGCTACATTGGATCATCTACGAAGTCGTGATATGCTCACCGACTTTGAGTACATGTTTGCAGATTTGGTCACGAACACCGATGATGACTGGATATTCTCTGATTCAAGGGCTCTTACCAAAGAGGAAAAGCACAAAATAATGGAGAAACAAAGAGAAGATGAATTAGAGCGCAGGAAGCGATTACAAAAACTAAAGGAAGAGAACGAACGACGCGAAAAGCTTTCACGTAAGATTTTTACTTTAATGACATTGGACCCCTCGTTCTTTAAGGAAATGGAAGAAAGGATGGATGAAAAGACGTAACTAAAAATTTTTTAATTCTTTCAATATTCTATCAAACAATCAAAAGCAAAGGCAATTGAATCACCAAGCAAATAACAATGAGAAATAAAGCACTCGGCAGTGAATCTACTAAAGTTCGTTGTCTTTCTAAATGATGTTTAATAAGTTCACTCAGTTCAGGAACAAGTTGTTCTCGTAATTGTTGAAGTTTTTCATTGATCATTTCAGTTTTTCTAATCGCCATATCCAGTTTTTCATTGATCATTTCAGTTTTTTTTATCGCCCTCTCTAGCTTTTCATTGATTGAAAAAAACATTTTTTATTCATCTTTTTTTTCCATGGAGGTAAAAAAAAACACGTGCTTACATATGCTTCGTCTCCTTGATGACGAATACCCAGCCATAAAGCTTCCTGTTCTCGAGTGGCTCTACGATACCCCAACGGGTTCGATCATTGTAGCGGGCCAAAAGGATTTCAAAGAGAAAGACGCAGCTATTTTGCTTGCCCCTACAAACGAAATCAAAGATTTCTTGGTCAAATCATCCATCTGGGGGCCGTATCCGGTGTGTAGAGTCTTTACCTACCAAGAAATGTTCGGAAAAGCTGATTGTGTAAGCACTTTTTATAAGAATTAAGTCTCGAATCCTAAATACTGGTTAATCCCATCCACTGATACGATGTTCAAATAGTCGCCGATGTTTCCATTGGTGGTCGGCCATATCACATTGAAGCCGTCTAGTTCGAACCTCACCTCTCCTCCATTGGCTGCTCGGATAGTGAACTCGCCCTTCTTCGCGTTATCGTTCGCATCACTGGAGAGCCCGGTTTTCATGACAATGTCCCCGTTCTTGAATGGCGCAACGCCACTGGTGTTCGACACGGACACCAAGATATCGCCTCCGGTGCGAAGAGGGTTCAGATCCGTGCCGGTGCCGAGGGCGTCGCCGGCCCTGACCTGCAGAAGCCCCCCGTTGCGGTAGACCGAGGAGGTGGAGCCAGAGGCAATGACGAAGTTCTCCGCGTCTGCTTCCACGAAGCGGGTGCGGATGCCGGGGCGGATGCCGACGCACTCGCCGTTCGCGGTGGTAGTGGGCGACGTCTGCGCCAGGACCAGGTCCCCGCCAGGCGGGGTCGAGACGGTGGTGCCGTTTTTTGATAGCGCGATCACGGGGTCGCTGCCCTTGCGGATCTCGAAGCCCTGGCCGTCCGAGTTCGGCACGAGATTGAGGGTCTGCTCGGAGAACGTCCAGACGCCGTACCGGCCCATCTGGAACACGTTCGGGACGATGATGCCCGCGGTGAAGGGGTTGAACTCGAAGCCGTCCAGGAACCCGAACAGGTCGTCGTCCGGGACGTTCACGATCTGGATGGAGTACTCGTCCCCTCTGGCGGTGAGCGTGCTTTTCTTCTTCGCGAACAGGTCGCGATTGAGCAGCACCGAGTTCGTGTTCGACTGGTAGAGGTTGTTCACGTCCGAGGTGGCGAACTCTAGCGCGTTCGAGGTCTCGACTCGCTGGCCTTGCAGCTGCGTGGTCGAGACCGCGTTGAGCGTCCCGCCCATGCGTCTGGACTGCTTCTCTAGCTGGCGTTCGAGTATAGGCTTCTGGATGCGAATGTCGTTCTGGTGCAGAATGTAGTTCGTGTCCGTCTCCGTGGCCGAGGCGGTCACGTTTTCGAATTTCGCCAGACGGTTGCCCATTTTTTTTTCCGCTATAAAAAAAACGGGACAAAAAAAATCCGTCATTTCTTTAAAGCAACAATGCAAGACGCATCAGAAGTGGAAGCGGCGCTCGCGCCAGTGCAAGAAGCGGCGGTCAACGAGGAGCTCCCCACGCTCATGAACCCCGAGGAGGCCGAGAAGCTCCAGCTCGCGACGGACATGGCCAGGCTGCAAAATTTCGCATCGAAAAATTTCATCACTGCTGCTCCGTTCAGGAGCACGGTCATGTTCAAGCCCGCTGCGCCCTCCAAGGTGGACGAGAACGGCAACGTGGTACAGCCCACCGAGGAGGAGAAGCAGAACGTTTCTGACCGTCCCCTGGCCGAGGGTCTTTTTCTTAATTTAGAGAACCTTGACGAGGACGACATGGAGACCAAGGAGGCCGCACTACGACACGCCATCAACGCGGTCGGGCTCACGCCCCCGCGGATCGCGATGCAGATCATTCCCATGCGGGACATCAAGATCGAGCTCTACGAATCGTTCGACAAGAACGCCAAAAAGCTGGGCTACACCTACGAGGACCCCGACCCGAAGAACCCACAGCCGCCCGCGGCCGTGATCGTGTCGTGCTGCGCCGACATCGCGGATATCTCTTCCATCCTCCCGCGAGGCTACGGCATGGCGGTCACGAAGAAACCAGGGGACGACCCGAACAAGAAAACCCCGAGGCCCAAGAGCGTCGTCAGGGTCAACTCGGAGTACCCCGTGTTCATCTGGTTCCGGGCCATCAACCTGCTCATGGCCGAGAGAGGCGAGCTGCGCCTCATCCCATTCCCCGTCATCATGGAGCAGTATGGCAAAGAAAAGGACAACTTCGAGGAGAACCAGTTCACCTTCTGTGGGATCATGGCCAATCCCGCCGAGTACACCGAGTGGGCCAATCTTCTCCAGGAGGCCGTCGCGCAGAACGGACTCGAGCTCGGGTACGCCACGGCGGCTCGATACGGGTACGCCGTGATCAAAAAACGCATTCTGGACGAGTACGAGGACAAGTGCGAGCGCATCAGGCAGTCAAACGAGAAAATCAAGGCGAACAACGAGTGGCGAACCCAGCAGAACGAAATCATGTGCAAGGACCTGACCGAGGAGCAGATCAAGACCGCAAATCTGAAGCAGCTCGAGGAGTTCCTCCCCTACCCTGCGAAGCCCGACATCGAGAATCGCGGTCCTGCCGACGCGGAAGTCGACCAATGGTGCACGGATTTCGTTCTGATGCACAACTCTGGCATCTCCGGCATATTGCTCACGCAATGGAGCGACATCGAGTTCCTTTCTGAAAAGGAAATGGAGACCCAATATCAGCTTTACCGTTAATTTTTATAAGCATTAATCAAATAATATGTCATGCAAACCTGACGTAGCTCCGGTATTTCGATGCCCCGATGGGTACCTCGAAGGAGGCAGCGGTGCGGGCGGAACCTGGTGCTGGAAGGCCGGCGTCCCGCCCAAGGACTCGAACGGCAAGGAGATCAACTTCCCGAACGACAACCTCTGGGCGTGTGGTGCGATAAAGAACAGCCAGCATTACTGGAGAAGCGTCGCCCTCGGCTCCCCATGTCCGACTGGTGGTGTGTGCGCGACTGTTTCCGGAGATCCACGATTTTCCGGAAATTATTGTGTGTTTGAGAAACAGAACATCTGCCCTGCGGGGTATGAGCTGCGGAACCTGGCAGTGATAGGGCCTCGCTGTGTGTATCCTCATTCCTCTCCCGTTGGTGACGGAAAAACCGACCCGAGACAGGACAACGGCGGCGCCATCAACCCTGAAACCCCGGAGCAGCCGCTCGGCAAGTGGTACGATTTCACGCCGCGATGGTTCCCCGAGGTGAACGAGAACCTGTTCAACACCCAGACCAAGGCGGACAAGTGTCAGCGGTGCGCGACCGCGTTCGACCCGGTCACGAACGCAGTGTCCGGTGGCACCGACTGCCGGCTCTCGTACAAGCGCAAGAACGAGTTCGACGCCTACCAGCACAGTATCCGCACGAGCGACCTGAACCGAAAAGGCATCGATAACGAGACCGGGCGGTACACCCAGATCGGCACGGTGTTTAATATGAAAGAGCAGGACGGAAAGGTAGATTTCTCGAATCCACAGGCTGTCACCCAGACCGTGTATGCGAATCACGAAACCCGAGATAATGGCACCTCGTTGGATTCGAACTTGCCCATCACGGCCGTACGGTACAAGACCCACCCGGCCTACAAGGGCCTCATCTGGCACGCCATCCACAACAACAATAACGGGTGCTCCGCGAACCAGAACGCCCTAGTGGATGCGCAGCGCCACCCATGGGCGACGAACTTTTCTCGCCTTTGGACAGGAGTTGCGGGAGTGAATGCCAAGGCATCTGACACATCGAATCTCTCGTTTCAGCTAGGCAACTATCCCAGGGGCAGCTTCCCTAACACCAACTGCAATGACAAGAAGTGGGTACAACACCCAGAGAACCCGATGCTCAAACAAAGGACCTGTCCGTACATCCCCTGGCCGACCCAGAACAAGGGAGGCAACCTCTACGACGAGGGCCAGAAGTACCCCGCCGTGAACTGGGACGGGAACATGAGCACGAACCCGCTCTTCAAGCACATCAAGTTCCCAGGAACGAGTATTGGGTTCACGGAAGGAACAGCCAACCTTGGAAATAAGAACTGTGTCGGAGGGCTCGGCTCACAGTTCCTTTTGGCCAGGGAGTTCGACGCCGCCAACAGCTGCGCCACTATCGGGCGGGTCAAGGGCGCCGACGCGGCCGCCAACGGCCTGAAACGGGTCCTAAAAAGAGAAAACGTGAGTATCAACAGCGAAGACGACGCGAAGGCTGCACTGTCGATCGTTTCCGATAGCAAGAGCGTGATCTTCCAGGACGCGGCCTCCGACCCGAGCACCGTGGCCACCATGCCGGACTTACAAGTTACGGGGCTGCACTCAGGCAAGGCAGGTGTGCTCTCGAACGCCCCTTTGACCGGACACGGGTGGTGCGAGTACCCCGTCTCGAAGTTCAAAAGCGTGAACACGCTGAGCACCCCGGCCCATGTGAAGGACTTTATCGAGCGAACAACGGTGAGAAAGGACTACATCAATGACCCCCTGCCCGATATCGACTCTGATTTTGCGCAGCTGCTCCTCTACCACGGCTGCTCCATGGAGTACAATCACGGCGAAGTTGCGGGCCACGCGTGCGATCACAAGCTAGGCGTGAGGAACAATCGATGCTCGATCTACTTTTCTTCCGGGTCTGAAACGAACCGCACCGCGGGGTACCTCTGTCGCCAGCACCTGAAAAAGATTCCCGGCGTCACTATTCAGGGCGAGGTTATTAAAGACTCGCTAGGAGTTCCGTTACGAATCAAGGACGCCATGATCCGGCAGTTCTGTCGGGTGGACAACGCGACTACGGGATCGACCACGACCGATATGAAGTGCACCACTCGGGGCATTGCCGAAAAGTCGGACCCGGCCGTCGGCGATTACACGGAGGCCACGCTGCCCGAGAGCTGCCGGTGCATCCGAGCGGGAATGCTCAGCGAGTTCATCCAGGCGGCCACCAGCAAGGACCAGGGCACCTGCGCGAGCATGTACCCCCAGAGGGCCTGCTTCTGGGGCCCTTGCCAGATGACCTCGCTTGCCTCGCCGGACAACGACTTCACCTACCTCCGCACCTCGGATATCAACACGGCCACCGACGACTGCCCTTCCGTGTGCTTCAACACGACCTCGATCACGGGGACGAGCAACATCGTGATCAGCGCAGGCCAGACCGTGGCATGCACGAGGGCCACATCGACAGACGGGACCACTGTAGAAACAAAGGAAGTTACAGGGCCTTCACCGCAGGATACGCAAGACGTCTTGGACCAGGTGGAGAACACCCTACGGCAGCGAAATATCCTAGAAGACCCCTCGTTCTGGGAGGAGAACAAGGTGTACATCGGCATCGGGATCGCGATCATCGTGTGTGTGATTATCATTATTGCAATGGTTGTCTTATCGAATAAAAAGAAGTCTAAAAAGTAAAACTACGTCCTCAATTTTGTTTCAAACTCGTTCACCTTATTGCGGCGTTCGGTCTGCCACTCACCCATCAATTGGTGATTCAGCCCGAGTTTCCACAATATCATGGTGATCTCTGCGTAATCATCCCGTTCTTGGAGATCTTCCGATACACTAGCCAGAACGCGAATCCTTCCAGGTGCTGCCCATGAAAACAGCATGTTACTCCTGTCGATCGTGATCGGTTTTTCGTAATCAGGATGAGACACGGTGATCTTGTCGTGTGCATGGCGAAGACTGGATCGAGTCTCGTACATCATTCGAACCATTCTCTCCAGTGCCTGTCTGACCCGGAGTGTCTCTGCCATCACGACTCGAACCATCTTTTTATGGTAGTGTTCGATTGGAATTCCGCTTGGATCCAGGCCGAATTCAATCATAGAGGCGACATTAAGAACAACTCGGTCGAAATCGTAGACTTGAATATACCCGAACTTTGGATATTTCGTTAATAATGCGTTCACCTCTCGTTGTAATGTGTTGAGGAACTGCTCCTTGGTACACGTTTCCTGGAGGCAAAAGAAAATGTCCATGATGGACACATACAAGGAGTCTTCAGTGGGGGGGTATTCGATATCCATGTTAGATTTAAAATGTGTGTAAAAATAAAAATGAAAAAAAAATAAAAAAAACCGACCGAAATGACTGGATTTTTGTGAAGTTCACATACACGCACCTATCGAGAGTACTTATCAAAGAACTCTAAAAACAAGGGTTCTTTCGATGTCTGTATGCTATCAATGACCACCGAGCCGTCCAATGACAGGATCTCGAATGTGGGGATCTTCATCCCAGGTTTCCTCTCAGCGATGGTGATTTGCTTTTCGGAAATCTTGGCGATAGCACCGTTCTCGGCAAGCCGAGCAATGGTAGGCTTGATCCGCTGGCACGGCTCGCACCACGTGGCCGTGTACGATACCATGGTGCTTTCATTCGCAGCAATGGACCACTCTGTAACATCGATCATTTGAATGGAGGAGGTCATTTTTCACTTTTAAGCGAATATTTTTTTCGACCATTCATTTTTTTTCAAAAAAAAAGATGAGTGATCCACCAAGGAAAAAAACCAAACTGGCAAAGCTCACAAACTACAATACCAAGTGTTCTGAAAGAAAATGCGAATCCATCATCCACCATGTATTCGAACATAATTTTATGTTTTGTGAACTCTGTCAAAATCAAGGGAAATTGTTCGAATCTGGGTTTTTTACCATCTATGGAAAAGGATTCGATCCAGTGAATCAAGACAATTATTACTTTTTAAAATCACGAAGACGAAGCGAAATTACTGCTATTGTAATTCAGAAATCAGATATCAAAACTCGAACCGCTTCATCGCCTCTTTCACTGACGCGAGGTCCTTCTTCACCTGGAGTCTTCGATAGAAGATCTCACAGTCCGCGTTAGAGCAGATCACCTCTTCGTACTTATTGCCCTGGCAGTCCTTGCACTGCTGTAAATACTTATCGTACAATTCTTGCTTCTCGTTCACCTTTGTCTCCGCTTCCTCCTTGAATTTCGGCCTGGAGCTCTCGCAGGACTCACACACTGGTCGGGAATCCTCCAGTACCTTCTGGCACTTCAAACACGTGAATTTTTTCACGGTAAACTTGAGCAACCCCGTCTTGTTCGTAGGCATCGTCTTCACGATGTGCAAGGTGTGCGTTCCATGGAACAGCACCGAGGTGTCGGGTATGAGGTGCTCGAAGAGCCGCTCCAAAGGCTTGCGCAGTTGCTGCTCCAAGTAGTAGTTCGCATCGATCGGTAGGTTGTTCTCCATCACGTACAGCGGGTGCTCGCTTTTCTCGAACGCCTTGGCGTTCTTCTCCGTTAAAATGTACACAAAAGGCACACGATCCCCACTCACGGGAGCACTCCCTGGATCCCGCTTTTTCATGCGCAGAGCAAGCTCTACGTGGGCCTGTTTCGACCCGTACATCTCCGGAGCAGTGGCCAGCGACTTGGTGATGATCAGTAGCGACAGGTCGACCTTGTTCGTGAGCAAATCTCTCACGGTGTTCTTCGCGTACTCCACCGCCCCTGGAATATTGCGGTTCTCGATGATGAACTCGAGGCACCGGTCCATGGTGTTCCGTACGAGACCGCAGTTATCTCGCCGGGCGTTTTCCAGGCCCTTCACATCGAGCTTGTCGTGTTTTTCTGCCTTGGTCCAGTAGAGTCCTGCGTATCTTTTCTTGTTAATGAGTAAGTAGGGATAGTAAATCTTCTCAAACGCGAGCGAGATCGGTCGAACGAAAAGGGTCTCCGTGACCCTTTTCGCCGCTTCCGGACCGAGTTTCAGCGCTTCTGCTACGGTGGAAACACCGAACTTGACCATAACACTGTCCGTGTCCCCGTACACGACCACTGCTCCTGGGTAGTTGCTCTCGACGAAGTTCTTGGTGGCCTCGATCATCTCCCGCCCGAAGGAGGTCACGCTCGCGCTGATCGGAATGCATGGCAGAGCACCGATCGTGGCCCCTGTGAACCCGTACACTGAGTTGGCGCTCACCTTTAACGCAAGCTGACGCCCGTCCATCACGGCCTTTTCGGAAGGATCGGTGGCCTTCTTCATGTCGGCCTTGGCCTGTGCTCTTGCGTCAAGGAGTTCCGTTAAAATAATAGGTAGAATGCCCTTGCAGAACGTCGAGCGGACAAAGTAGTGACCGGCTGGCGTTTTCTCGTAGTTCTTCGGGTCCATCTTTTCGACGTCCTCTGGTCTCAAAAGAGTCGAGTAGCACAGGTTGTGCGCCTGCATGATCGAGGGGTACAGCGAGGCAAAGTCGAGAGTGGCGATCGGGGTATCGTAGTACCCTCGCTTTGGCTCCAACACAGTGGCACCTTCGTAGCCCACATCGTTCGAAGGCTGCTTCCCGAATGCCTTCGGGATATTCGGAATGATCAAGTTGTGCTTCCTTGCCTTCCTGTAAATCATGGAAAGCACCTTGATCTGCTGGCCTCGCGAGAACAGGTAGGTCACCGGAACACCCGTGACTCTGGCCATCTCGATGTATCGGACAACGATCATCTGCTTCACCATCAGTAGCTGCGGCAACACTGCGTCCTTCACGCAGTAAACCGCAAGTCGAGTGCGGTCTGCTGCACTGCCGTTGTGCAGCACACTGATCATGGTGTAGTGCACATCTTCCTTCTCCTGCTTTAGGAATTCCGCACTCACCGCATTCAGGGAGTACGACGAGAGCTTCTCGTTCCTGTACATGTGCTGAATAACGTCCATCATGACCCGGCCGTCGTAGTTGATATCAAAGGATTCGCGTTTTCCGAACGCAGAGCTTTGAAAAGTAGACTTTTTCAGCATCGACTTGCGGTTCTTAAGCCGCCCGAGCAGCGGAAACGACTCGCTTTTGAGCATGGCGGCTCTGTTAAGCAGGTAAGGCCCGTCGAAGTTCTGGATGTTATACCCGGTTATGATATCGGGATCGCTGGCCCGCATGAGCCTCGCGAAGGCCTCGATCATGTCCTTCTCGTTCGAGAAGGTGCACACCTCGACGCCCTCTATGGGAAGGCACGAGCCGAGCACAAAGATTCGCTTTAGTGGTTCTTTCTCGATCGTGGAGAACTCATCCTGTTCGCTAGTAACGCCCTCTTTTCCGCCCTGGACGCACAAGTTCACGGCGATCTGGATCACGGGGTCGCACTTCGCGTCCGGAAAGTGGCCAGGTCGTCCAAGACACTCGATGTCGTAACTGAATATTCGCAAAGGCGCGAGTCGGGAGTACTTTCCTATGCTCTCGTGCGAAATGATCTCGTCGTACGTGACGTCCACTTCGATCTGGCACAAGGAGTTCTTTTTATCAGGCAGTCTCATCGTGTACGTTCTCGCAGGCAACTCAAGCCAGTTGCCTCCTACAATCGAGTTATCGATCATATATCGCATCGTGAACGCCATGTTGCTCTCGAACGTCTGGAGCGTCTGCTGGCGCTTCATAAGCTTCAAGTACGGAGACTGCAGCACGTTTCGAACAATACTCTGCATTCCTGGCTGAGACAACATCAACTTCAAGAACATTTTGGTCTGTCCGTGCGCGTAATACATGATGCTCTGCTGCATAACAGGCAACACTGCGATGACTGGCTCCGAAGGAAGGTCCGGGTGCTTGTTCAGAATCAAGCGGTTTAGATCGGCCCTGAACTCGCCACACTGCTCCGTACTCATCACATTTAATGGTGCTTCGCAGTACAAATACTGAGTGAACCCGTGTATATGCACGCATACACTGTTCCCATGACCAGTCAATCCGAAAACTCGTAGAATTCCAATCTTGCCTTTCCTGTACCCGAGCTGTTTCTTCTCTTCCTTTGAGTTCGGGTTGTTCTTCAAAGGATACCCATTGTAAGAATCAATATCCATGCATTGGAACACGAGTGGTTTCTCGATTGTATGGTTTTCAGCAGAAGGTCGCAGCCAATTTTCTTCGTCCTCAAAGTTCTCGGATCGGTCTACCACAGAACCTGATTCATCATTGCCGTCTGCCTGTTCTTCGTCGAAGTCCTCTTCTTCAAAATCGTTTTCGAATTCGTTGTCTGACATTTTTTTGATGTTCGAAAAAAGATTTTTTATATTGCTAAAATCAAAGTTCAGATAGAAGAGAGATGACTGAATCTGCTGACCCTACTGTAATTCCAGATAACCATTTGAAGAATATACAAGATCAACAGACGTGCGGAGACGGTAACTGTTTCCTTTACTCTATTTTGGGAGATGACGTATACAATGATAAAAAACGAACAAGTTTATTCCCTCATACAAGCACAAGAGCGGCACGAGATTGGTTGCTGAAAATTTACAAAGAAAACGGAGGCACGGATGAAGATGTAATGAGAAACATCAAACAAGATGGAGCGTGGGTAGTGGAAGATGCGAACTTAATACAGGCGATCGCAAATAGTTTAAAACGACGAGTATTTGTTATCGTTAGGAAACATTCGAAAACTGAGCAGTTCAGTGCCATCACCAGTTTCGCATTACCTGATAAAGATGAAAAACCCCCATTGTTTCTAATGCATAATGGATGGAACCACTGGACAAGAGGACACCTGGTTGAAGAAAAAACTCAACAATATTTTAAAGATTTCGTTGAACGCCATCCTGAAATAAACGTTCAGCAGCAGCTTTTAAGTCTATTAGAATTAGGCAAGATAGAAGTAGAAAACAGTGATGTTTCGAGAAAATCAAAACTTTCTTCCAAGTTGTCTGTTTCGAAAAGAACGAAACAACCAAAGTTTTTTATCTCTGTTGCCGTGTCCATCTTCATCGGTTTGATACTAGTGGCAGTTGTTACCATCGTGTCGACTCGAACTACGAAAAGTGTGCCGAAAACGGCCTTGCCAACAAATAACACACCAAAGTTTCCGGATTTACCAAACCAGCCAATTCCTCTGGTTCCGGTTGATAATGTATCTTCTGATACTCAATATATTATTTTGATTGTTCTTGCTTCATTTGTGGTGATTGAAATCGGTTTTATTTCTTACTCGCTAGTTAACGTCTAAAGCGGCGTAGGAATGTACTGCCAGTACGGTTTACCTTTGTTCTTGTTGCAAATAGACATCCATACCCTTTCTGCTTCACTTTCCTTCGACTTTGCATCGAACGATGAAAGATATGGGAGAAAACGCGTCAGTCCTACCATCTGACAGAGCTTCATGAGCAAGTACTGGTACTTGGGGATGTTGTTCCGTTTTGCCTTGTGTTTGATCTCCTCGAAGGGTTTGATGATGTCGTCGAACAAACGGGTGAGCACCTCCATTTCCTCCGGTTCAAGCGGTTCGGGTGCGCCCTTGTTGTTCGTGATGAGCCGGATGATCTTGGTCGCGTGCGCGTAGTACTCGGGCATGCGGAGCTCCTCGAGCCGCTTGATGATGCACTGTCTGGTGACCTTCTCGTAGTTCTTGATGGGGTCGACGCCCAGTTGCTTCAGGCGCTGCAGAACGCCTTCCTGCACTCTGAAGGGGATGGGCGTGCTCTCCACTCCCTGCATGTTCTCCACGTGGTCCTTGAAATGGGATCGGGGGTTGTAGGGCTGCTTCCTCCTGGATGACGGCGCGGCTGTGGCCCGCTCCAGGTCTTTGAAGGTGAAGTTCTCCAGATGGACGCTCGTGTCCACGGTGCCGCAGGCCATGCAGACCATGGTGGCGTGCTTCTCGTCGGAGATGAAGCTGTCCTTCGCCCCACACGCACTGCACGGCTTCTCGTCGTCGTTCATGGCCTTCGAGGTCTCGGTGGTACTGTTGCTCTTTACGTGCTGTAACGGGCGAAATCTTGCTGGAATCGCCATTGGCAGCACCTGTGTGTAGTAGTCCTGGATCTTCTTCTTGATCGCCCTGGCCTTCTCTGTCTCGGGAGTGAAGGCGAAGAACGCCGTGATCGTGCCCGGCTGCCTCGTGTGCGAGAAGAACGACTCTGCGGGGCAATTCACGATGTCGTTGTAGGACGCCATCCATTTCTCGTGAGCCTTCTCGAACTCGAAGCAGAGCGACGCGTGTGACGTATCGTTCTCGCCCAAAAGCATTTTCCTGACTTCCAGGAGCATCACGTTAAAGTCCTTTATTTCGCATAGCTCTTCGTACTTGTCTTTCCAAAAAGCGTTTTCGCTATCGGGGTCTTTCGTGTCCTCTTCAATAGAATCCGAGTCAGCGATATTTTCGCTGCGGTCGATTTTTTTCGGTCGCACGGCCAGTGACTTCTTGTAAGCGGTCTGCGCCTTCTCCTTCCTCTTCTTCTTCGAGAGACTGCGCATCCACTCGTGCGAGTCGCTGTCCCCGCTCTTTGCTTTGAAGTACGGTACTGCAGCAGAGGTTTCCATCTTTGAATGTATGTTAAATTTTTTTACTGATCATTTTTTTCAAAATAAAGGAGAAACGATTTTCGATGTGATCTTGCCCGCCTTGCAGATAAAAGGCACCAGGCCGGCGGGCTCGCACTTGCCGTTGAAGTGGATCACCGAGTCCTTCTGGTTGCCGAAGCGGATGACGTGCTGCCGCTCGAGCGGCTTGCGCACCGTGCACGACGAAACGGCAGGGTCGAAGGTCGTGCAGTAATTGTTTAAGGCATCCTCGAAGTCCAGAGATTGATCTGCGATTTCCCCCTTCGAATCAGGAGTATAGCTCTGGACGCGATTGCACGTCGCCTTGGGCGCGTCGACAAAGACACCGATGACCAGGTCCGTGAAGTACCCGAGGCCCATGAAGCGTGTGAGGTTCACGGAGCCGCACGCTACGAACCGAACAATGAAGAACGCCATGAACGCGTTCGAGATCCAGCGGAGCAGCTCGACATAGATGAACTTGTCCAGCACGACGTTCACGGAGTAGGCCACGCGGCTCACGATGCCCTCGGTGTTCTCCGTGATCACCGAGAGCGTGCGGATGAGCAGCCCGAGCAGCACGTACAGCGCGATGTAGAACCAGAGCCACTCGAGGGCGTAAAAGAACGGGTCCGCGAAGGTCTCGCCGATCGTGCTGATCACGGCGAACTTGAAGATCTCATACGCGAGCGGCAGGAAGACGTACATCCGGTAGAGCTTCTCGATGGCCGGGATCGCGCCTAGAGTGCCCCCGAACCTGGTGCGCTCGACCGACAGCACGACCCGGGTGTAGAACTCCAAAAGCTGCTTCATCTGCCCGTCGTAGAACGCAGGGATCGGCAATCTCGGGTACTCCTTCTCGAGGTACTTTATGACGATCGCCATGCGCACATTCTCGGGGATGTCGTTCGAGTTGAGGATCGCGTTCACGGTCGTGTTGATGTAGGCCAGGACTAAGGACAGGCCCATCGCAACGACCAGGAAAATCCCCAGGATAAACAAAATCGTCCTGACCATCTTCTTCACATAGTACATGAAGAACGCCGTGATCGGGGCGTCTTCCAGAAGCAGCTCCTCCTGCTTCGTAGCCGCGGACGTGTCCTTGAACAGTGCCACTTCGGCTGTTTTGAAAATCTCTGGCGCAGCGGCCTTGGTCTTCAGCTTCCGAATGTAAAAATTCGGGTCCTTCAGCTTGGCCCACGTCACGTCGGTGTTTTCGATCGCCGCTTTAGTGTGCTCTTGTTTGCCCTCGAGCTCGTTCCGTTTCTCCTTCAACTCGGCGATCTGCGCGGCGACCTTTTGCTGGTCCTCGAGAGCGGACCCCGACGTGCGCATCAAGTACGCGCGGCGCTCGGCTCCTGCGAGCTGCTCGTTCACGCTCTGGATCTCGGCAGTGTACTTCTTCTCGCCCGTCGTGAGCACCTTGTTGTAGAGATAGTGGTACCTGCGATCTGTGTTCTGCTTCGAATCATCGATCTTCTTGTCGATTTCTTTTTTCAATGCATCCTTTTTGGTCTCAATGTTCGACTTGATCTCGTCCAGGACGCTCATCCCGATCCGATGAAGCCGGTAAAACTCTTCATTTTCGTTTTTGTCTGTGGGTTTCCGAAGATCGGCTTCGCTTTTTCGGGTACTAGCCACTTCGTACGTCGCGCTGCCTATCGTCGCATACAGCGATGGAATCCTTGCCTTGTTTACCAAGAATCGCACAGTGTCTGATTCCAGTTTTTTGAACCCGTCCAGAACTGCTTCCGATATCATCAGCTTTTCTTTTCTCTGGAGCAGCTCGTTGTAGTTGTTCTCTACCGTCTCGATCCTGACCGAACTCTTGTCACTCGGGTAACGCAGCCCGTGCATGTATCCGAACTCCTGCCTTTCGGCCGCGAGCTCTTGTGCCTGCACTAAGCTTTTTTCGAGCTGTATATTCGCGATCAATGTTTGGAGGTAGAAAGTCACCGATTCTAGACCCTCGTGTGGAAGCACCTCTGTTTTTGTAGCTATCGGCTTTTCCTTCTGCAGCGCAATTGTTGTGACCGTTTCGTCGTCTAAGATGATTTCGTTGTACTTTTTCTTCAAGTCCGGGTGTTGATCCAGTAAGTAAGAGAATGACACCGTGTTGCGACCATCTGTTGCGTACGACCGCGTAAATTTTTCGATTAGTGGTTGGTACAGTGCGACTTTGCTGAAGGAGGCAAACAGGTCTCTGCTTTTCATCACCAGAATTAAATTTAGCAATTTCACGCTCCGCTGTTTCTTTGATTCGCTTAGACGATGATCCGCTTTTTTTTGCTCGATGATGTTCTTGATCTTCGATTCTAGTACGTCTACATCGATAATCATAGGTTCACCGGACATGATTTTTTTTCTTTACCTTTGGCGTCATAAAAAAAATTCCCATGGAATTAATTGCAGAGTCATTTGTAGACGACAAGCTGCACGAGTTAGAGGACGACGAATTCGTCATCGACGAGGAGATCATCGAAGAAGACATTGCCGACCACATTGCTGATGACCCTCTCTTCAACCCGGACGAGCAGGGCCGACCATCAAAAAAACCGAGCAGAAAAAAATTATCGAAAAAAAAAACCAGTGCCCCAGTTACAAGGAAGCGAAAAACCGAGGACGACGAAGCCGATGATAATTTTTCGCTCAACAGCAACGACAGAGTCTCTGACGAAGATGAAGAGGCCCCCATTTCCAGTGAATCCGAGCTATGCGACGAGGACGACGGCTTCGACGAGTACGACGAGGACGACGACGATAGCGGAGACGATCACATCACTGCGATGATGAGAGAGGAGATGTACAAACAAGAGCAAGCAAGACAGAGAATGGCAAAACTTCGAAAGCGAGTCGTGCGAGTTCTTCCCCCGAAACGAGAAATCAAACCAAGTGCTGCGAAACTGGCAGCTGAAGCTGCGACTGCAGCACTTGCAAAAAAGAAACTCGATGAGAAGATCACCACTCCCGAACAGTACCACATCGTTCCGCTAAACGCGTTCCCCACACACACGATCGGCTACGAGGACTACGCGAAAGAGGTCAAGGAGCGAGTCGCTCTTGGGCAGTCCAGGATCCGCACGGGCTTCGTGCCCTGCCAGAGCATCGCCTGCCCGGAGTTCTACACCACGGAGACGACACTGTGCTGCATGCATTGCACCGAACCAATCAATGGGATTCCGATTCCTCGCCTCATAAAACGCCACCAGTTTGCGAAGAACAATTTTACTTCGAATACAACACCAAAGGATCGCAATTTATACGTGGATGGCATGTACTGCACGTACGGGTGCGTCATTGCCGCTACCATCGAGCACGGTGATAGCGTGCTACTACAGCGGCGAATGCTTCGCGATTTTTACGGGCGGGACCAGGAGGTGCAGTGCGATTTCGGAGGCCACGGCGCCGACCGGCGCTTGGTGGACGCGTTCGTGCCCGCGCCGCCGAGAACGGCCCTTGCGAAGTTCGGCGGGCACATGTCCATCGAAGAGTTCCGGGGCTGCTCGCTCCGGGGCGTCAAGGTGACGCAGGTGCGCGTGCCGCTCATCCCGATCGTGCCGGGCTTCGAGGAGGAGTTCATTTCCAGGTGGTCCGTGTACCACATGGGCCTCTTCCAGGGCAGGGTGTTCGACGTGAACGACATGGCCGAGACGAACAACTCCAAGATGAACTCGAACAAGGGCGGCGCCACGCGAGCGCCGAGAAAACGGACGAAGCGCACAACAACGCAGGAAATCGCCCCTCCTGCCAGTTTCTACGAGAACGCCAAGAGCATCGACGACCAGATCCGCATCGCGAAGGAGGAAGCAGAAAAAACAGAAATCAAATTGTTCGGGGAGATACTGCCCTCGTCGGGTCCCACTAGTCCCGCTCGCCGCGCCAACAAGCCAGGAATACTGGCCTTGAGCGAGACGCCAGTGATGGGCAGTCCTCCCGGCGTTTCGCCGAAGAAGAAAAGTTTATTTGACTACATGAAACGGTCTTAAATATATCTTGTTTACAATAAACTGGAATGGGGATTTTCAACATGCCGAGGCCGGGCAACGCTATTCTAAACAACACCAGGGCCGCCATGGACCCTAGCTATCTCTACATGCCGCCAGTGGCTCAAATCGGGTTCGGTATAGAGATGATCAAAACAGCTGAATCAGTGCAGCAGATCGAATCGATGCAAGCGAATGTGCGCCAGATGCAAGCGCAACAGATCGTGCAGGCAGGAGGAGCCAACACGAACCTGGACAGCCTGCAAAGAAACGTCATCTACCGATGGACGCGATGGCTTTCGAATCTCGCCCCGTTCACCATCATCGCAGGAGTAGCTCTCCTGATCATCGGAGCGGTGACGAACAAACTCGAGTGGATCAACAAGACCGCGGCTGCGATCATCGCCGGAGTGGTGGGCTTCATGGCCACCATTCTCTTCATCACATGGGGCCCTCAGAGTGTGCGACATGCGACGAATTACAACATGTCGGGAATGTTAACATGTGGTACGTTTGGAGTTATTTCAGGTGTTATAACACATCTGATTTACCCTTAAATTATGGAGCAGCTGCTGTGCTATCGGGAGCGACGGGGGCTTTTGGTACAGAAGCTTTTGTATCATATGCTATTTTTATTGCTTCTAACTCATCCGCTGTATGGTAATCAGGTTTTAGCATTTCCAATAGTTTGCTGAATTCTTGTTTCATATTCTCATCTTTAGCTTGAGATTCTGCTGATTGTATATCTGCAATTAACTTGGCTTTGATTTTTTTCAATTTATTAGACATTGGAGTTTTTTCGGGTTTTTTATTATCGTCTTCCTTGTTGTCTTCGAAAAAACTATTCACCCATTCTTTGAAATCTTTCCATACCTTTTTGTATGTTTTGAATTCAAAATCTGTGGCAACTCCCATAAGCGAACGAACGACGAATACGAGATATAATGCCACTGATACCCAAGTAGCCACCCTGAATCCATTGATGTACATCTCGGTTTCTCGTAACAACGCTCTCGCCTCATCGATCTTGGCTTGTTCGTTACCGGTACCAGGGTTAAATAAAGATCTACGATCAAGGATTCGATTTAACCGTTCAATTTCGGCCAAAATCTCTGGCTTCTTTACGGTTTCCAAGTAGTACTGCATACCATAGAAGAGAAGCACTGCGGGTACGAAGAAAAAAGTTGCCGTCATGATTCGGTTGAGCTGAGAGGCCGCGTGTTGCACGAAATCGTACACTCCCATCATCACGAACGCGAACCCAACGAAAACGGCAGAGTAGAACAACAAGAGTACTTCGATTCGCAAAAGCCCGATCGCAGACGAAGTGCCCGGAATGAAATTGAACGTCGTCGTGGTAGTCGTGTCGGTCGGCACGTCCTGGTCGAAGGGGACGGCTTGGATGCGTTTTCGCGTTTCCTGGACCGTGTACACGACGAGAGCTACGAAAACAGTTAAAACGACAAGCAAAAACAGCTCGTCGGAGTAATTGAGAATGGTTATAGAGGGTTTCGGCTTATCGACCATGTACTCCTGGTGATGCACGACCCGCCCGTGAGGAGCATCGAACAAGTCGTCTTCCTCGTAGTATCGTGCGAGTTGTCGCTGATCGTGCATTCGCTTTGCGCGCTCGATTCGGTTCTTGTCTGCAGCAGAAAGGTCCATAGTAGTGGTCTGAGTAGCCATCGTGTTTGTAATATATTTAAATATTCTTTTCTTAAAAATCAATCTTAATATTTTTCGAGTCCTCTGGAGTTTCAAGCGGTGAGACCTTCACAGACGCGTTGGGGGCCAAAGCGGGCACCACTTCTCGGATAAACGTGTTGCCGTCCATGTTGTTCTGCTCGACCTCCATCTTCTGGCGCTCAATTAGTGCTGCGATCACGGGAGGCGAGTCTGTGATGGCCGTGAGTCGGAGGTTCTTGGACTTGCGCGTTCCGGAGGACGCATCGCTGCTCAGAAGAGGGTTACTGATCTCCGGCTCGGGGGTGACGATGAGCATCTGCTCCTTCGGGATGGACGGGAGCGCGGAATCCGTGTCGTCCTTTGGCGCGCTGTCCACGTAGGACGCAGGGAACGCGTGGGCGAACGGGTCGGCGACCTGGACCTCCTTCGAGTTGATTGGCGGAGGAGGCCCGGGGGTTTTCTTCATGTTACTGATGATCTGGTCTAATCGTAAGGATGGGGGCACTGGCCGTCCCCCGAGCACTTGGCCGCCGATATTCTTGAACGCCTCGCCGTGCTTGTCGCCCTCCGTGATGATGGGGGTGGTGTTGAACGGCCGGCGCTCCATCCGGTCCTCGAGGGTTCGGCGAACGGGCCCTGGAGGCAGCTGTTCCTTTGACTTTTGCTTGTCGTTTGGCCGCCCGGCGTCGGGGGTGTGGTAGATGTCCATGGGCTGTGGCGGAGGCATTAGCCGCTGCATGGGCTGTGCGTAGAGCGGGGGCGGCGCGCCCACGGCCGCGGCCATCTGCTGCTCGTTCTGCATGGCCCGCGCGAACATGTTCGCCTCGTTGGCCTGGTTCGCGAACGTTCTTGTAAGCGAGGGCGTGCTCGCATACAGAGGATTCTGGATATTCACTGCCGCGCCAGTTGCCGAAGAAGAATTCAGATGCGCCTTCTGCAGTTGTTGTATTTGTGCCTTCATCTCGTCCGCTTGCTGCTGATAGATCTGCTGCAGACGTTTTGCCTCCTGTTCCACTCGCGTGGTGACGAGATGGTCGACATCGGCAGAGGCATTCGACGAGGAACCCTTCTCCAGAGAGTACATGTACCGCTGGAACGCAAAGAAGCACAGTTGTTTCATGAACGTGACGCCTATGGCCAGCCAGGGGTTCATGCCCGACGTGCTAAAGACGGGCGTGCTGCCGTACTGCTCCGCTAGTCTGGAGATCGCGTCGTCGTACTCGCTGATGTTGCCCTTCACATAGCTGCCGATGCCGCTGAAATACCCTCGCATGGCAGAGGGGAACCGGGCCTGGTTCTGTAAGATCTCGAGCCCGTTGGCCACGCCGTTGATGTAATGGTAACTAGCACTTCTCGCCTCAAAAACACTCTTCATGTGCTGCAATCGCCCCCACTCAACCCTCAGAGTCTGCAGAGAGTCCTTCTCCGTGTAGCCCCTCTTTTTCGTCAAGGGAATCCCCTCGTTCTTCAGCATCGATAGTCGGTGCAGCAAATCTGCCTTCTCCCGCTCCTCGGCCTCGATGGACGCCTCTTGTTGGGCGTAAAAATCGTCCTGTTCCGCGTAGCTCGGCTCCTCGGCGTACTGCTCCGCCGGGGCCTCTTCGGCGTACTCCTCTACGTCTGGTCTCCTCTTCGACTTCTTCTTCTTCCTCCTCTCCGTGATCACCGGGACGTCCTCGTCCTCGTAGAGCGGGCGGTCGACGTCGTCAGGGTCGTAGTAGCGGTTCGTCGGCTCCAAGACCTCCTCTTCTTCTTCCCGTTTCCTGGCCTCGTACTCTGCGCGCTGCTCCCGTTTCTTTGCTTTCTTCGAGATGGCGAACTTGGCCTGGTTGTTCCCGATGGAGCTGAGCACGGCCTCCTCTTCCTGGTTGAGATCATCGTCGGCCGGCGGGACGAGCTTCTCCATGCTCGGGTTCTCGAGGCCGACGTCGTAGTGGGAAGGCAGATTGGCCTGGAACGGCACCGGTGTGTTGGCCGTAAGACGGACGCTTTTCAAAGCACCTATACGGTTTTGCACCACCGGTCGATACTTCTCTATGTCGTCCTCCTCGGGATCATCGAGATTGTAAAGAGTGCTGGACTTTTTTTTAGAGCTACTGTTGCGGTGTAATTTTACGCTACGTCCCATATTGTTTAACTTAAAGATACATTTTTTTAAAAACGAATTATTTGTCTTCACGACTCCATCCGGACTCGCTTCGACGGATCGGAAGCAGGCTTCACAGGGCTGTTATTCGGCGTGGACTTTGGGGTAACTTTTCCTGCCATGAAAATTCGGATGATGTTACCATTACTACTCGCATGAGAGGAATCACTGCTCTGCGTTTCCACTTGCTCGGTGTTTTGAATGTCCACCATCGCACTCGCACTCTTCAGGCAATTTACAAATTCTTCCTTATTAAGCACGTACTGCTGCCCGTCGATCATGATCAGGTTGTTGTGTTCGTAAATCGCCCAAATTGTAGGAGATACCCCAATTTCCATCAAAGGTGCTTTGAGCGGCGTGTCTGCCATGCAACACGCCAAGCGGAAGGCGCTCTTGATCTGGTCTTGTTCGCTTGGCCTGGCGGAGAGATCGCTCAGGCGCAAGTAGTATGTGGACATGGAAGAAAAAAACGCATGCATGATAGTCCTCCAGTGCGTCATCTCTATGGAGGTGTCCGTGAAAACGTGCTCCAAACATCCGGACTTCACTGCATTGATCAGTTGGGTGATCAGCTGTTGTGCGTTTGACATTTGGGTAGAAGTAGGAGTTGATGGGGTGCACACCACAATAGAGCCCTTCATCTTCCCCGCCATGAACGAACAAATCGCGCATTTTGTTTTTTCCTGTGATCGTGTCGTTGGTATAAACATCCCCTTGAAAACCTTTGCTTGGTTTGTGACGATCTCGAGTTCCATCAAAGAGAACCAGTACGCGATGTTATAGATCTTGTTGCTGGACTCTTCGCATGAGAGGAAGAAGTCGTGTTCGTTAACGGACGTCATTATAAAGTATTTACAGGAATTGGGTGGTCACTACTACGCGTGCTTATATCCGATTCAGCCGTTACGATGTCATTACAACCCATGGCCTTGGCACGTGCGACGATTTGTTCTACTGAGTATCCCGTTATGATCATGATTGCTATCTCTCTCTTCACAGGGCACAGTATCTTCGAATGGATGCCGTGAATAAACCGTTTCGCTTCCATTTCCCCCTCGATGAGTACGCTAGTCTCTGTGAAGTAGAAAGGAATCTTCGTGTCGCACAGATTCGCACACAGGCTGTTCATCAGCTTCTTGTTCTCGTGCACGAAGAGAACTCCTATGTGATCGCTGCACACCTTGAATAATCCTGCTCGCGAAGTAAATGCCCCGCTCAGGAATCGGAGCGAGTTCTGATCACGCAGGGGCTTCGATACGGCCTTGTCGAAGAGATGGCGTGTGATCGAGTACGAGTAGTTGAACGAAGGAGGGGCGTCTAACTTCACCACTCCTCCTATACTGTGCTCGCACATCTGGAACGCAAAGGGATATACTCCGTCTGTACCCAATCTCCCATTCCCTTTGTCTGTGAGATGAAATTTTATATACGTCGTCAGAGACTCTGGACTTGCAAATCCGACAGGAACCTGAGGAAACGACGGGCCTAGACCACTGCAGGTGTTCAAGAGTTGCTGAAAATCACACGGCTTCATCTTGCCCTTGATGGCCATCGTGTTTAGCTGCATGAAGGTCGTGTATGCATGCATTTTTTTTGTCGCTTCTTATATAATAAATATTTTCATCTCCTTTCGTCTCAGGAGCGCAAGTTCAAAAACTAATATGAAATATGATATATTCGTTCGACCATGAATGCCTTTAGGTCTTTAATCAAATAGGCCCCACACAAAAACACTGAGATACCTTTTTGTCTTTTTCATTTTTTAAATTTTTTACTTATATACAAAATATTTTCATCTTCTTCTTGTCCTAGGAAAATGAGCAAAACTCGTTTTCAAACACTAGATGAAAAACGAAATTACCGAAATTTTAATCGCAATGAACACCTTCGGAAGCAGGCAAAGACAAACGAGGCGAGCTAACCAAATCGTTCGGAACTTGCTGGAAGCGCCACGAAGAATCTTCCCCGGGGGTGTTCGACATTGTTTGCTGTAGAGCGGCAATGGAACATGAAAACTGTTTATAACACAAAAAAACTAGGACCCCTTTTTTTGCTCAACGAGAGGACACAAGTTTCACGCTGTTCTCTTCCTCGCCGGACCTTCCTCGTCCCATGATCTCGTTATATGAGTCCGCCTCGAAGAGGTTGAAGATGGG
>JACCDW010492225.1_pt1 | contig 31830 bp, 32 predicted proteins | sample 7449781 | NCBI WGS metagenome assembly JACCDW01 (sample SAMN15323449, study PRJNA562643) | freshwater metagenome | isolation source: river surface water | place: USA:Blue River Watershed | collected 2017-08-18
AAGTATCTCACAGCATAAGTTTGACTGATAGATAGTATGATACTCGGGATCAAAGGGTCCTTGGTTCATTACATTGTCAATGAACACCAAGTAGATACGACCTGTGTCAGTGCGCTCCTTTAAGATGCCGCCTTTGAATACATCTTCGGCATTCATTGTTTTCTTACGAAGCCCTGGAGTATTCTCATACTCAACATATAGCTTTTCAAATAGTTTTGTATCTTTATAGAACGCTTCGTACAAGTCTGGTACTTCGTTGGGATCAAAGAAGGTTATGTCTTGTTTGTTTTTAAATCTTCTCCAGAAGAAAGCTGACAGCACAACCCCATAATCCATATGACGGACTCGGGTTTCTTCTGTTCCTTGGTTGTTCTTAAGCACGATAAGATCATCAAACTGATGATGCCAAATAGGATAAAAAACTGTAGCACTAGCATTGCGAATACCTCCTTGTGAGCATGAACGTAGGTCACCGAACCATTTCTTTAAGAAGGGAATCATGCCGGTGTGCATTATCTCACCTCCCCTAATAGGGGATCCCAACGGGCGTAGGCGTCCAATCTCAAGTCCAATGCCAGCACGTTTACTAGCATACTTAGCCATCATTTCGCCAGAAGCAAAAATGGAGTCAAGATCATCATCACTGCGAATGAGCACACAACTACTGAACTGCTTAGTGGGAGTGCCAAGCCCAGCAAGAACAGGAGTAGCGAGAGTGAATAAGCCGTCTGAAGCCGCATTGTAATACTCCTTGATATATTTCATACGAGCACTGTTAGGCTCTTCATTGTGGAACACAGTTGCCGCGGCGATCATGTAACGAACTTGCGGTGTTTCGTAGATTTCTTTTGTAGCACGATTACGTACTAGATATTTTTCTATTAATTGTTCAATAGCGGCATAGCTATACTGCTCGTCTTTTTCATGCTCGAGCATGTCGTTCATACGATTCCAGTCGTCTTCAGTGTACCACTGTAGTAGTTCTGGAGTGTACAATCCAATCTTTATATTACGTTTTACAATTTCGTAAAGGTGGGGAGGTTCGTATTCGCCATATACATCCTTCCTCAGCATTGACAGTCTTTGCTTGCCTGCTACGTATTGATAATTAGTATGACCTACGTCTGGGTTTGATTCTACATCAATAAGGTCAACTACGGCTCTTAGAGTAATCTCGTCAATTTCTTTGGTAGTAATACCATCGTAAAAGTGTGGCTGACTTTTAATTTCGATCATTGACTGACTAACATCTGCGATCCCCCGACATACTTTAGCAATTTGATTTTGCCATTTTTCAATCATTAGGGCTTCTTTTTGGCCGCTTCGTTTAATTACAGTTATGTTGGTCATTTCTAAATCTCTGAGTCTTTTATTTTTATTTGCCGCAATCGGCACGTTTCTTTTGAATGAGAAAACTATTTAGTGAAGTGGCGGCATGGGGTAAATCTTTAAATATTTCAATGTTTTCGGTAGGTTTTTCGCATGAATCCAGCTGTTATCACTGAACCCGTAAACCTTATCATCTACAAACAACAAATAATATACTGTTTTATTAACGTTGTCAATAGCTATCTTAATCAATGGAGTTGTATTTTGATAGTGAGAGGTTAGTTGTAGTGTATAACAAATGGCAAGCACAAGATTGAATTGGCAGTACTCATTCTCGTCTATGAGTTCCCAAGCTGTTGGCCAAGTTGATTGGTCGTAGGGGTCTGTATAGATTTTGACACGGGGGACAGCTCGGAAGTACTCAGCTGTATCTTCCATTGGAGTCTTACTCTTTTCTAATTGTTGTCGAAAGTTATACCAATCGACTAAACGTTGTTTAGATTTTTGTTCGACTAATTTGTACATTAACTCAAAATACTATAGGTGTATGAGAATGTATTGCTGCCAGCTGGGTTGGTATAGGTATACATTACATCAACAGTTCTTATGCCACCGATGGTTGGACCTAATGTGGCAATGAATGCCAACTTATTATCGTCTCCAGATGTACCTGTATATTCATATTCATCAACTAATTGAACGCTGTTTCTATCTCTGTCTACCGCGATGTGTAGTGTACCCTTACGCATTTGGCTTAGAGTATCACTTCGCCAGACATACTTTACTTCAACCCCAACAGCATCGTTAAGTGGTAATCTAAATGCTAGGGTAGGAGATGTAGTAAATCCAGTGAAAGATATTTTAGATGGTGTAGTTTCTTGTAGTAGACCAAATCCTTCTATCTCTGGAGTATACGCAGTAGAGTTATATCTTGTGATTTCATTTCTGTCAAAGTTGTCTTGTAAACTGCCATTGCCAGGTGTAGTAAATCTAAGAACTGGATGTAATGGAGTACTGCCGCCTTCGTTGCCAACTTTAGTATATGTATTGCCTCGAGATCTGTTGCCGTATCCCTTACCAACAACAATACCTTCTTTGGAGATTTCTCTAAAAGTACTATTAGTGATTGTATTTCTAACAGGACCAGCACTAGTGCCACCAGCGCCGACTCCTAGAGAAACTCCTCTGTGTAATTTTTCAAACAAGCATTGATCGAATAAGTTATTAACTACATCAGTGTTTGAAAACACACCATAGCTAAATCCTCTAGCTTTTACACCTTTAAATACGTTTTGTCGGCATGTGATGCTAGGATCGCTGCCTCCTGAAACAGAACCACTAGAAAATAAATTAAAGGCAATGCTGTTAGCATTGTCAGTAGTTCTTACTGTGCTAGGTAGTGGTCCAGCTTGTACATCAATGTCTTCTAACTGACTTTCAATTACATTTCGTAAATCAAAGCCCATGGCATGATCATTGAATGTAGTACTTACTTTAAAACCATATAAGAAAACATTCTTACACAATTCTCCGGTGCTAGAAATATTTTGATCTCTAGCAGATCGTGTGCTGTTGCCGCCTACAAATTCAAATACTTTAGCTGTGGCAAATGTTGGATAGTCTGTGGCTAGAGTTTTAGTGTTAGTTAATGTAATAGTTAGGTCATTAGCAGGAGTGCTGCCGCCAAGGGCTCCGCCACTGATCTTAATTTGATCTCCGCTTACATACCCAGACCCACTGTTAACAATAGTGATAGTTACATTACTGTTAGAATAGCTAGTACCTGTTCCTGTTTTTGTAACATTAACTATAGCACCTGAGCCAGAGCCAGATAAAGTAGTAGTAGGTATGTTAGTATATGTTCCTGCTGTGGTAATGCTAGTACCTGCTAGTGTAAGAGTTGTACCAGTATTGATACCGCCTTTTACAAATAAGAACTCTGTTCTACCAGAACCTGACGCAATTAGTCCCATGTTCTTAGGAAGATACACGGTTCCTGTAATTCTGTACACACCAGGATCAAATTCTAAGTTTACACGATTATCGTCAGATCCTTGATTGTCATACAAACTCCAAATAGCATTTTGTATCAGTGCTGTTTGGTCTACAGTTGAATCACTACCGTCTATGCCAAAGCTCTTAGCATTAACAGCACCTTCATCTAAGCGTTGCTGTAATGTACGCTCAGTAGGGCCTGGGAGTCCTGTGGCAATAGAAGCATCAGTAGGTTTATAGCTGTATTGATTTAGTAGATCAATAATGTTATCGTGCTCAGTTAGTACTTTTGTGTTTCCAACTGCCGGAGCACCTTCGCCCACACTGCCATTACCAATGTAAAGCTCTTGGGTGTCAATTGCCCACGCCAATTCACCACTAGCTAGTTGTGGCATTCCGGTGGTATTTTTCTTACCACGGCGGACTTGAATTTTGCTAATCTGTACGACGGCCATGAAATATCCTTGTTTTAGATATTTAGCCGTTTAACTTGTAGTATTCTCCTACCCTAGCGCACCAACGATCTGTCCAGTAGTCGAAATCTTTAGGTTCTAAGATAAATTCTTGATATTGATAATCTTTAGAGCACATTAGAATAACGCCTTTGCGTATGTTTGTGCCGTGTACTTCGTTGTGTGCTAGAGCATAAGCTGTTAGCTGTAAGAAGTAATCCTCAATCCACTCGATTTTTTTAGGTTTATTAGTTTGCTTAAAGTCTAGTATGCTTTCTTCACCTTCGTGTAAGCCCACACAGTCTGTAGTGCCTGCGTATAGTTCAGGAAAGTACAAAGGAACTTCTGAACCCCAAACTTCATTGATTTTAGGAAAGCCTTGATCGATAACGATCTTTGCCATGTCAAGGCTTTGTTGAGCATAAGGATTAGTAACGCTTTCTTTCAGCGTAACTCCCTTAATGTAATCCTCAAGATAGCTGTGCATTCGAGTACCACGACTAGCAGCTTCTGTAGTAATTTGGCGAGCACGTTCTTCTCCTACAGCTTTTTTCCAATTAGCCAATGCTTCTCGAGCTTCAGCAGGTTTGGTTTTATCTAAGATTGTAGTAACACTGGGAACTTTAAAGCCATCCGGGGTAGCGTATAATCTTTTGCCTGTGCTTTCGTCTCTTTGGAGACTTTTATATTCGTAACGTTGTTTAAGTAAAGTCATAGTAACAGTATATAGTACTATAACCTCAATGTCAACCTATAATACGATTATCTTATGATAACAACCGCTCGACGATTTATTCGCCAAGCTTGTTCATTTTCGCCAACCATACAAGGACGCTCTTTTCCGTAGCTTACATATTCAATTTCTGCTTTAAAGCCGTGATTGATTAGATATTGTCTAACTTTTAGAGCTCGACGTTGACCAAGTGCTAGATTATACTCTCTAGTACCTCTGTCGTCACAATGGCCTTCTACTAATATATCGAACTTTGGATATGTTTTAAACCACTCAAGTTGGCGTGTTAATGTTTGTATAGATTCATTATTGAGCTCATCGCTGTCAAAATCAAACAATAGCGTATCGCCAACACACTGGCGGAACTCATCGGGAGATCCAGGACGTGGACCAAACGGAGACAATGCGAACAGTGATTTAATTTTTAGTAACAATTTTGATAGCATATCAACTTCCTACCATCTTGGCTGCGGCACGTTTAGCCGCACTTTTTACATTGTTCATAGCTTTGGCGTTATCACCAACTTGCCCAGGCTCTTGTTTCTTAGCTTTAGTTTTGATGACAACACCGTTTTCGTCAAAGTTGTCGATAAGGTTCTTGAGTTCCGGATTAGCGTCAAACTGAACTTTAAAACTATCGTAATCAACAGTCTGTCCAGTCATATTTTGCATCAGCTTAGAAATAGCTGGCCAAGAAAATTGGGCAGTGGTCATTTTACTGTCCGCTCTGCCCTTGAGGTTATTAAGAACGCGGACTAGTACGTCCGCATCTTCATTTATTTTTTTTTTGAACTAAGAATTTTGCCTAGCTTGCGGCTGTATTCAATGCTTTCGCGCTTCATACGTCCAGCTGGTTCCATACCGCCAGTTGCTGGCTCAGAGGCAGCAAATTCATCTCCACCCATTTCAGCACCTGGCTCTCCGCCCGGCTCTGACATAGTAGCTGGCATTTCAGCACCCATTGCGCCTGCTGGAGCAGCTGGGCCGCCAGGACCTTCTTCGCCTGTTAAGATTGAAACTGCCTGACTTAGTGTTGTACGATGTCCTTCTAGCGCATTGTATAGATCATCTAATGCTGGTTTAATTGTGTCGGAGAATTGTTGTGCTACATCATTGCCCATCTCGTCTCTTATAGAGTCTACTAGCTCTAACATGCTTTCGCTCTTCATGCTGGCTGTGTCTTCTAACCAACCTGTAATACGGTCGACCATATCACGAGCACTCATGATTAAAGCTGCTTTTTCTTCTTCGCCTTCAGTTAAGGTGCGCTCACTTAGTACAGAACGTAGCACTTCCATAGCTTCGTCTACGCTTTCCTTTTTGGCCATCTTTGTTGCCGTAGCGTGCATAACTTGCTCGCCTTTTTCGCCATAACGCTTCTTGAACTCGCCTGACTTTTTCTTCATGCCCTTGACATACTTTTCTTTCTTGCCTTCTTCTTCTGGGCTCAACTTGCGTTCAGCAATAGCTTGACGAATAACATCTAGCATAGCACGTTGCTTTTGATATTCGTGATTTTCTAACACAGAATCAAAGCTGTTCTGTCTTTCAAAGTCTACGGTTTTTTGAACTAGCTTTAGACGAGCTGTTTCTAGTTCTTCGTTAGTTAACTGGTCAACGTTAACACGATACCCAAACTTTTTAGCTAGGCTTTCGTTAAGCTTTTCGCTTGTTAATTTATTTGATAATTCTCTGATTTGCATATTAGCACCCTAAATGACTTGTTGTAATTATTTATCAAAACATTGTTCTAAACTTATTGCTAATTTCCTGTTTAGCAACTCTGGCTCTAGTTTTAGTTATTTCCCAGCGCCAAAGGAACAAGTCTTTTCTTTCTGTATCTTTGCTTGTCGTGTACCTATATTTAAAAATTTCAGCATCATTAAAGTTATTTTGGTACTTTTGATCTAGCAACTTTATCTCGTTGTAAGCAACTAATCTGGTTTTACTATAGAGTTTTGCGCCCATTAACGCACAGGCTTTAAGATTAAAGGTGTCAATTTTAGTTCCGTTTAGCCTTAAAACTTCCCATGTTTTTTGCTTGGTTTGTTTAATTTTAAAATTTTCAAACATTAAGCTTCCGTCGGGCATTAAAGCTACCGGAAGCTCTTTCTTTATTTCTTGCTCGAATACTTGTTCGAGATTTTTAGCATGGCGTTTCAAATTCATTGGCAATAACCTTAGGATTGTTGTCTCCTATCTTAATTACCAAACTCTTGCGGATAAGGCCTTCGATTATGAATTGCTCTCTTTCATCAAAGCTGTTTAGGTACGCAATCGAACCTAAACGCTTTAACATAGCATCTTCTTCTCTAGTAGTATAGATACTGAAGCCTGTGAGTATTTCGTTGATTTTCATAGGCCAGCTAGCTTACGTAGTCTTTGATTTAGTAATTTGCTAATTTCGTCATGCTCTTCGTCGCCACTGATTGGACTACGTGGATTAACGTCTGTGATCTCACCGCCAGGCTGTGACGGAGAAGCACTGATTCGATGTACATCTTCTACTGGATTAGCATCAATAGCTACATCTTTGCCCACTAGGTTAGGCTTTTGTTCACCACCCATGTCTTGTGCGCCTTGTGGAGCAGTAAGTTTTAACTTGCCCTGCTCATCTTGTGTTAGTCGAGGAGCATTTGGGTTAGTCTTATCAATTTGTGTTTGGACACCAGTTGCTGGGTTTAGTAGTATAGTGGCTTTGTCATCGTCCTTCTGAACTTTAAGTTGGCCTGCTTCGGCAATAGAGTCGTCTTGATTTTTCTTAGTTAGAAAAATCTTTCCTTGTAATTCTGGCTTGTTCTTTAGTATGGCAAGAGCGTAGTTATTAGCACCTTTTTTCCAATCAAATACTTTGACTTCGCCTTTGCTCTTAAGAATCTTGCCATTGACTTTTAAGTACCAAGGGCCACGATCTTTATCCATTTGTTGCTGACGAAGCTTACGTTCAAAATCGGGATCATCCTCGTGTCCTAGTTCGTGTTCCATTTCTCTACGTTTGAAATCGCGCTTTTCATAGTCCATTTGACGTTGTTGATCACGCTCATAGTCCATGGGATTGTAATAACTACTTTTTCTTCCGTACATCTCTTCTACACTTTCTTTAGGTACACAGTTGGGTACAGTCTTGCCGTTTTTCTTTTTAGTTCCTACTGGATGGTAGCCCTTCCAGCATGGATTGTCTTTAGGATCTTTTAAGCCTTCAATAACTTGAGTTACTTTCATTTTTGTTCTCCAAGGCTTAATGCCTTATCTTGTAATTTTAACGCATGTCGGCGTAGTTGGTCAATGAATCCTTTGGCACGTAGTACTTTAAAAGCCACATTTTCAATACTGAATTCACCACCACTTTCGAGCCCTGCTAAACGCAAACGTTTTAAATCATCTATGACTTCTTGTACATTAGCTAACTCATCGTCAACTAAAGCTTGCATAATTTTATTTAAGTAGTTATCTACTTTGGCTTGTACATCACTGTCATTAATTTTAACAGAACCCATAGTAGGTTCTTGTATCCACTTGTTGTCTAACACACTGTAGACACCTAAACTGTGATGTTTGTCATTTGAATTTTGAACATAGAGTTCAACATCAATGCCTTTGATCTTTATTTCGTGTACAAAGTTGTATTGATTCTTTTTAGCATCGTACAAAGGCTTTAGAATCTTTTCTAGCTCTTCAGGTACATTTACAATAAGGTGTAAGTCGATGTCACTATGTGGAGTGTAACTATAGGCAGCATTACTACCAGAAATAGTTATATCTTGTAAATGTAATTGTGGAATGTCTATAAACTGTATAAAGTGCTTGGCTATTTCTAATAGTTTAAATCTGATTAGGGGTTTAAGAATATTACCTTGCCAGAGGGCTGGGTTCAATTCTCTGTGAAATTGAACCGCCGCATCTGCTATGCCCTCTTGTGTAAATTCTCTTAGATACATTACTTAAAAAATTTCTCAATTTTATCAACGTGCCCGGATAGTATGCCCATCGTTGCTATTGCTCCAGCAATCATGTATGTCCATTTAAATCTAAATTTTTCTAATTCGCTGATTTTAGCGGCTAGAGTATTGTGCTGAGCACAAGACTCGTCGTGCATTGTTTTTAGTTGGGCCTTCAATTCGTCACCGGTTCTGTCAAGGCAGTCGTGTACGTCTTTAACATCAATTTTGATATCGTCAATTTTTTCGTCTAATACTGCGACTTTGGTTTCTACGATCCCAAGTCTCTCTGCTGTTGTTGCCATATAGGCGATCTCCTTTTGGTCAAGTTCCTTTCGGACATGTGCCTAGATGATAGCCTAAAATAATTGCCTTTAGTGTATTTATTGCTTGACATAGAAAACAATATTCTTGCCTGGATCCTGTACATTGAATACACAATGAGTCTGTTCCATAGTTTCGTCTAATCCGCCAATATAGGGCACTAGATGAAAGTCTTCTTTTAAAAACGCAATAGGGTCGTCGTTAATTCTATAGATATCTTGCTCAGTAGCCCAATCAAAACGCCAAACACGAATAATTTCATCTGTGTCAAAACCCACGGTTCTACCGCCTACTTCCAACATCTGAGGTTTTATATCGTAAAATATGTTTGACCTCAACCCTAGTGTGTGAAGCACTGTGTTAAAGTTTTGTTCTTTTTTCCAAAGCAAGTCATTGCCTAACTCTTGTCTATAGTGACCAGTGTTGCTAATATCGACTAATGTGTACAGTTTATAGTTCATGCTGTATTTAACAGCCGTAAAAAAGCCCCGGTAAAAACCAGGGCCCCTTCCCATCCCGATGAGAAAGATTTGATTAGCTTACTGCTGTACCTGCTAGAGCAGCACGAGTAACTGTTACAGCTGATGCGCCTGTAGCATCTTTGATAGCTTGTTCTACGATGCTAAACTGACGTTGTGCTTCTGTTACAGCGTCAACGTGGCCGTTACCTGTAGAAGAAACTACAGCGCCTTCGTTTGTATTGAAAGCTGGAGCCATGTAGCAGAATGTTGTATCGCCACCAGCTACTGATGGAGCAAATACAGCAAATAGTTCGCTAGTTACTTGTAGAGCACGAATAGCCTTGCTCCAGTTGCTGTTAGCTGCACTTGGGCTAGATGTTAGATCAACATCTTCAGCTACGACTTTGTATAGACGTAGGTTAGGTGTGCTGAATGTTAGTAATGGTACTGTATCGCCAGCTGTTAGACCTTCTAGGGCAGCACCTGGGCTTTGTACGGCTTTTAGATAGTTAGCGGCAATGCTTACACCACCGCTGGTTGTTCCGATTAAACTTGGCATAATATATTCTCCTCTTTATGCGTTTACTCACTACTCTGTGAGCTTGGTATAATTATTTATACCAAACGGAAAAAATAGGGTTCAAAGAGGTAAAAATTAGCGATCAAAAGTTAGAGGTTTTGTAAGCAAACGTTCCATTTCGGGCATAAGATCTAGGTTAAACAAGCGGTTTCTAAACTCGTTCATGATACGATATGCTATTTGACGTATGTCGCTTTCTGTAGGGTTATGATAGCTGATCATCCTACGTATTTCTTTGCTGTTAGTGTTTTTAATGCCTAAAATGCTTTCAAGTCTAGTGATAAAATAGATATCTCTATTTCCGTTGTTAGTCAAACTAGTTAAGTAGCCATTTAATTGTAGCAAGGGCAAATGTGTTTTTTCACGTAGGCCAGCAGCATCGTCTGATTTAAAGATTTCTTTTACTTTAGACGGGGGTGCTTGTACAAGGTATATCATATTGTACAAATCTGTAGCACTAGTTCTAAACTCTTTATATTCTACGCCCCATTTTATAGATTCTTGAGCATAGCTTTTAACTTTAGCTTTAGTCTGAGAACAGTGTGCCATGAATTCTATGGCCAACAGCACTAGGTAAAGATTTTCACAAGTGTCGTTGTAACTAACTCTTATATCGCCGGGGTTTAACAATAACCTAGCTTCATGGAGCTCGCTTATAAAACTAACTTTGCTTTTGCGCCCAATGCTTTCTAAGCTGTGTCCGCCCCACATAGCGGCTAGTTCTAGATCAGAATACATCATGTAGGTGTCCAACGTTTTCTAGGTACTAGTTTAATGTTGCCAAATTGTTTGCCCGACGGAGCATATCTCACACGGCCTTCGCCGTTTGTATCCCAAATCTCTCCTTGGGCACCACTTTCAATTTGATTAATAACATCGTCTTTAAGATTCATGATCATTCTAACAAGGCCAAATATAGCTGTTAAAGCATTTTGACTTCTGCTGGCAAGATCTTGAATCTTTGACTGTTTGTTAACGCTGACCTTACTGGTCTTGAGCCAGCTAAAGAATTGTGGAACACCTATGCTGTCTAGTTGTTTAGCTTTGGCTGTTTGATTAACATAGGTATACAATATATTCTTAAGGTCACCTAAGCCTGTAGTGCCTTGTAAGAATGTGTCAATCTCATTGGCATGCTTTTGTAGATAAGCTTCTACTTCGGCAATGCTTTGATCAGCAACGTTTACTGATTGACTATTGTAAACTGGACCTTGTACTATAAGTTCTTTAGTAGAATTAAACATACTAAAGTCATCCATAGGTTTCTGTGCGCTGTCATCCATACCGAACTCTGGGAAGAACGCATGTCCTACAACCATTACTTGTGCTTGGCTAATACGCTGTCCTAACTCACTGTTTGCTCTTACATGATAGCAAGTTTGGCTCTTAGGGTTTGGACAGAAGTTGTAAACACCTTCTTTATCTAACTCTGGACGCTGTAAGAACAAACCATCAGCATAGACAAAACCTACAAAGTCTCTAGGTGTTGCTCGATCAAACAAAGGGTATAGATTAGCAAACTGTTGAGCAAACTGCTTACGTGCTTGTTGTTCTTCGGGAGTCTTAGGATTGCCGCTCTTGTTCAAAATAAAATCGTAAAGATCTTTAGGATTGTCAGTGGCAGCACCTCTGCTCCAACCATTGTGTCCTGATAGAACAAGTGGACCGTTCTTAACAGCACGGCCCCAATAAATTTGAGGATTGCCGTCCCACTTCATACGGATACTAGCTGATCCTTCTTTGCTGGTAATTTCGCGTAGATGATCTAATGCTTCCATAGTACCTTTACTACCGTGGAAGAACACTAGGTCTTCTAAGTGGTTGAAAGCACGACCTAGCTTTTTTGTAGCGGCTTCTTCAGCCTCTTTAAGAAATTCATGTGCTCTCATATTAATCCACTTAACTTCATTACTCTGCTTAATTCTTCGCCAATTGGTTGTTCCTTCCAATTAGGATCTTGTTTGGCTTTATCTAATAAAGCTCTTGCTTCGTCGTCGGGCAATGCTTTTAGGATAGCTTCTACACTACCTAAGTTACGGCTGTTTGAATCTGGTCCTAGCAGTAGTTCGGCTACTTGATCTAGATCGTCTGTGACAAACTCGCCTTTCTTGCCTTCGGGATTGCGACTGAAAAGACCTTGCCAAGCTGACCACATATAGCCCTTGCTTTTAGCAAGGATAGCTAGCATTAGCTGTTTGTTAACTCCCTTATAAGGACTGCCTTGAGGAATATCGTGAGTATGAAACTTTGAAACACGTTCGGCATTTGGAGTTACCATAATGTCTACTTGATGTGCTTCATCGCCTAACGGTACACGCACATGGACATTGATGCCGCTTTGTGCTGTTTGAAGTCCTTGTTTGGCAATATAGTCGTTTAGTGCTTTACGTGCTGTTTTAGCATCTTTGGCTTTAAAGAAGTTCAATACTGCTGGCTCGTCAACAATAACATCCATGTCACCGCTTTTCTTTCCGGCTTTGGGTGTTGCAGCACTACCTACAGGTATAGCTCTAATCCCTGTACCCTGTAAGGCACTGTTAACTGCCTGTAATATTGCCGGTACATCCTTATGATCAAAGGGTGTAGCATCGGCAAAAACATTTCCGCCTTCATTTAGAATCATCTTTACTTTCCTGAATTTTTTTAATACCGCGTTTAAATTTGGCTGGTTCACCAGTTCTAATAGCATTTAAGAAACGGCGCTCTAACTCTGCGGCAGTTTCTAAATCATAGTTTTCACGAATCAGTGTGAGTAGATTAACAGCACTCTCAATTAAATTGGTGCCGCGACTTTCGATAACTAAATCTTTGTTACGATTTACGCCTAAATCACTTAATTCTTGTAGTATTGACCTGGTGCTTTTACGCATAAAATACCTTTTATCCTATGTTATATTTAACCTTTTTTAATAACGAATTTGTTTTTGTGCGCTGCCAGAACAGAAATACTAAATACTCAGTAGAAACCATGATATGTTTCTACACACACTTATACAGAGGATTATAACATGAAATATCTATCAGAGCAAATGGCTAACCTTCTAGAGCGTCTAGCCGAAATGTTCCCCAAGCAACATTACCAAAGCGAACTTGATCGTTACATCTCTTCTCGCTATCCACAGAATGCCGCAGACGTCGAGCATTTCACAAAACAATTTGAACAAAGAGCAGGGAGGTTCATATGAAACGAATTCTAAAAAATATATACGATGGAATCATCAATTGGTCAGAGGTCATGTATGAATACAGAAAAAGTAACTACAACCGATACTGGTAAGAACTACGGAGAACGTATTTCTTGGGCTTTGCTAATTGCCATGCTAACTTATGAGGTATTTTTAAAATGATAAGTACATTATTGATGCTATTAAGATGGCGAGATCAGGGGTGGGAAGTTCACCCTTAATTGTTGCGTTTGCTACTAAACGCATATATAATAACACATACTTTACACACAGGAGAAAAATTATGTTTACACCAGAATTCTTTATCGACACTTTCCAAGGTGTCAAAAAAACTGTTACTAACGCAGTTTTCAAAGACGCTACACTGAATAAGGCAGCACATGCCTATATCGATGCTCAAACAGCATTTGCCAAGGTTCTAGCAAGCAATACAATCGAAATGACACGCTACTCTGTAGACAGCGTTTCTAAAGTATTGTTTCCAAAGAAGGAAGGTACCGCCTAAGGTACATAGACATACACATACACAAGGAGAATAATTATGTCACAATTCGAAACACCTAAGATGCCAGAAGTTAAGTTTAATAAAAATGGTTATGAGATCCGCACTGACATTCTTGCTATGGCCAAGGATCTAGTTGCTCAAGACTTCCAAGTTAAGTTCCAAGGTTGGGAAATGACTGCTGAACGCGACGAAAAGACTGGACAGATTGTAAGCAAGGTTTCTATGCCAGAGTTCCCAGGACTTGACAAAGTTCTTGAAACTGCTGAAAAGATGTACGCATTTGTCAACAGCGGCGTTAAGAAATAAATATTATTATATTATGAGTTAAATTATTACGCTCATAGAGCATTTTATTATGTTAAATGAAAAAGGCCCGTTCAGGGCCTTTTTCTATTGCCACGCTACCATTTTAAAGCGTTCTTCAGGTATACCAAAGTAACGACATTTCCAGCGACTTTGAGCAAAGAAATCTAAGTGGTGCCATTGATCTTTGCGTTCTAATATTTGCTGTGCGGCATCATCCCAGTCAATAGCTTCTAGTATAGGTTCTATAATTTTACGGATAGCTTCTATTTCAACATAGTCAAAGCTGTCCCATTCCCAGTGTAGCACTTCGAACGCATTACCCTGACGATCTACATAGTCCATTGAAAAGTCTAATCCCCACTTAGGACGTAGTGCGATCACTTTGTTTACTAACGGAAGTTCTTTTGCCCAATAACGTAACTGCTCTAATGCTGGACCAGTATAGCCTTTGCGCTCAAATAGGTTACAGTGGTTTAGTATACTACCTTCTATTTGTTCTTCTTGTGTAAACCAATCTTGTTTGATACAGCGTATATGCTCTCTGTGCCATGTATATTTGGTGCCGTTACTGCGAGCAAAGTGCTGTTCTATGATAGTTAAGTCATAACCATTTTGATCAAAGAGATCAATATCTTCCTTTAGAGGAATAAACACCATCTTGTCTACGGGTTTATTCCAATATCCTTGTTCGTTAAACTTATTACCTACCAGTTTAATCATTTTTCTATACTAGATTAATAAATCTCCCGCCATTGTAAAGCACAAGCTACTTCAGCAGTAATCTGCTGTCCAGGAAATACTGTGCTGACAATAACTACATAAACTTCACTGTTAGTGCTGTCTATGTTTTGACTAATGATATTTTTCTTAGCTGACGTTAGAGAACCTGTGGCTACAGGACTTAGACTGTTTTGACTTGAGCCGCTAGGCACATAACCTGAAGCAAATCGATCAACATCGGCACTGACAAAACCTGTGGCATTTACACAGTATTCTACACCGCTGTTAGTGTCAGCAGAAGTCCAGACTAATCCGCCTACATCAGTGGTACTGAGGCTGGCAGCACTGGGCAGTTTAACAACTTCGTAGACAATAGGTTCTGTTTTAGCGAATAAACTTAGACTTGAAGGGCGAACACTTAGTCTATTTGGATAACCGTTAAATGTATTCTTTAGTCTAATGGCTACTAATGGAAAGCGTGTCTGCCCAGGGGCAGGTGTTGCTCTTGCTGTTGTATAGATACTCCAGTCAATACCTGATTCTACATAGCCGCCTTCGCTCATAACTGTTGAACAAATTTGATCAAATGCGCCGCCAGGTGTTGTTCCAGTGTTGCGTATTTCACAGCGTACAGGCAAGTTAGGATTACTAAAATAGACTGTAGGCAAAACATTGCTGTGATAGTATTCGTGTGCTGTGATTAATTCTCCGTTGTGAACAAATCCACAACGTACACGACCAACACCTAACCATTGGAAGTCTATCCAAGCTAATTGTGTTTTGGTAATGTCTAACTTAAATCCACTTGGGCCTGTGCCATCACACTTGTCTACATTCCATTCACTCTGCGGCACACGGCGCTTGTATGTATAGGCTAATCCATTGACAGTTGTGTTGAAAGTTGCTTCGCTGGGACTGCCACCTACATAAGTTCTTATGACCCAGTTTAGGGTTTGTGTAGTAGGGCTTACCGTTGTACCATCAGCTGTGTCACTGCCTACTTGTTCAAAGTAGATACCATCTCTATCATCAAAATATCCTGTACGTTTGGTAACATTGCGATTAGGGGCTCGATAGTTTATACTGGTATAGATTAGTTGACTCTTACCTGGTTGGTAGTGATGATAAAATTTTGTTTGGTGTATGGCATAACTGGCTGTATTACTACTGGTAGTCAGCACCGCACAGGCTTGATCAGCAACAAATGTTACACTACCACCATTAGCTACACTGTCAAGAAAGTTTGGATCTAAAGCGTAGACGTGTTTGTAGTCGCCAAGTGTAAACAGTTCACTGACCCGCTGACGACCAAATGCGTCTGGATTCATCTCAGCAACAGATACGTCACCGGATATAGTGGCATTGACATTGCCTGTCACTGTCCAAGGATTAGTACCTTGGTTTACTGTTATAGTTTCTAAGGCGTCTAGTGTTGTTTGACTTAGACTAACTGTACCATCTACTGTAAGGCTACCATTGTTGTCTGTAACTGCCACAGGTTGATTTACAGACACAGTTCCGTCTACTGTAATACTATTACCGCCATCACTTATAACAGCATTGATAGTTTCCAATGCTGCCAACGTTGTAGTACCTAATTCTACAGTACCAGTTACTGTGGCACTGATATTTTCCAATGCTGATAAAGTTGTAGCACCTAACTCTACAGTTCCATTAGCGTTAACAAATATGCGATTGCTGTCGCTGTTGGCATTAGTGTCTTTGCTAACTGGCAAATAACTGTTGGTTATCTTTGTCAAAACACCGTCTGTGGTGTTACCACGCATACGATCCCAGGTGCTTCCATTAAACACCATGTTGTGGTTTTCTGTGGGTAAACTCCATGGGGCAGTCTCACCATCGTTGTTTGGCAAGTCAAACACAAGATTAGTTGTGCCATCCCACAGTCTAACTCTATCTACAATTACATCGCCTTCAAGACTGATACCATCAACGTGGACTCGTATCTGTGGTTCGCCAGCAGCATTGTACTGCATAGCCTGATGGAGATCATTGAGGTGATAGTTTTTACTATCGTGTTCGTAACTGCTTGGCGGAATACTTGCCATAATTAATAGCCTTTAGTAACACTATTATGTGCCCAAGTTAAATCGTCGCCGTTATAGATATTACTTCCAGTAGACATGTATAATTGAAATCTCTCTGCGCCACCGTATTCAGTAAACCAAATACGCACAGGGTACCATACACCAGTAGTTAGTGCTATGCTATTTGGATTAGTATTATAACCACCAGTGTATCCACTAAACTGATGATAGTTAGTTGCTGTAATATTTGCTGGTAGTGCGTTGTCGCCTATCCACATTACCACATTGTCATCACAACTGATGTGAGTATTATAGTCGCCTGTTAATGGAACTTGTAAGTAACCTTTCCACTCAAATGAATAGCCAGATTCGAATGGCAAGTCACCTCGCTGTCCAAAACTAACATATTCGTCAATTTCATATGCGGCTTCTGAAATTGGACCATTAGACGGTGTTGAGAAAAAGGTCATGTCAAACGTAGTACTACCGTTGCTGGCATTAAAGTTACCAACATACTTGCGACGGTACAAGCCCGCTGTTTGATTTGTAACTGATGCCACATAAGCAGGAGTATACTTTGTGCCTTGTAATGAGTAAGCAGGTATTCCAGCTGCGGCTGCTGTCTTATATGTACCCGAATAGATATATGGTTCATTGCGATCCATGCCTGACGGAATAGTGTATGCTTGTTCAATCCACGGCCTACCTAATACTAGCCCCCCTGTATTAGCATTATCAATAATACCGTTGCCATCATACTGTGTTGGTAATTGTGTAATATCGTAAGTTGCTCTAAGGTTACCGTCGGCAGCGCGATTAATAGCAGCTAAATCTAATTTGGCTTTTTGTCTTTCTTCTTTTGTAGGTAATGTAGATATTCCGTTTGCTGCCATATTAGAATCCTTGTTGTCCTGGATGCTGGCTTGGATCTTTTACACGTAGATCATGTGGGTGCTTAGGCCCATTTACGCCGCCGCCGGCATCTGTAGTAACAGATTCTATGCCTGCGTATTCTTCGTTGGGCTCATTGGCATATTCTGCCGATTCATCACGTGAGCTTATACCCGCAATCTGTCTAAAGCGATTAATGTCATCGCCGTTGGCTAATGGACTCATTTCGCCTGATGTACTGTCGGGCTGTTCGGCTTGATCGATGATATCGGCAAAGTGTCTTAAAATGTCTGCTACTTTCATATTAAGCTTGTGCTTCAGACCAGTTCATTCGAGCTGTAACTGCTGCGTTAGCTGCCAATGGCACTACAGCGATTGTAAGAATATCTGGACCATCTGGGTACTTGTTACTGTCAGTGGTAGGATAGTTTAACGAAGTACCACCGCCAAGAATACTGTTACCAATATCTCGCAACTTGCTCAAGTCCTGTGCTGACACACCTCCTGCCGGAGCAATAAAGTTAAACACAGTTTCACCTGAAGTTATTGTCTGAGTGTTAGTATGTTGAGCAACCTGGGCAAGACTTGATCCACCAACTGGGACAAACGTACCTCCGCTTACCCTAGCATTTAACCATATTTCAACACGAACACCCGCAGTTGTTGTAAACACACCAATACCCGCCGGTGTTAACTGCATACGGTTGATCAATTCTCTAGCACCTAAAATACCTGTAACACCTGAATCAACAGATGGTGCTAGTCGAATACTAAAAACAGGGTACCTAGTACCGGCAGTAGCATAGGTAATCGGAGTATTCATACCATAGTTGAACAAGATAGATTTATCATCATCATAACGTCCGTCCATGATAACTGACGAACCCCAGTGACTGATTGTGTTACTACACTGTGGACTGAAGTAGGATACTCCAATTGGTGCTGTTCCCGACGGCACTGAAGCCGTAGCATTAACAATAGTAAATGTCTGTGCTGTGGCTGCTCCTCCTCCACCGGTTAATCCTTGCGGCCCAGTCAGGTTAGTTACAGCACGAGTTAGACCTGTAAATGTAGTTGCTGTTCTACCTGTGTAGTTAATATACTCGATTGCCGCGCCGGTATTACCACTTTGTGCTACAACTAATGTACCACTCGGAGGGAATCCAGCAGTGCTTTGAACTGTCATAGTTCCTGTTTCAAGGTTGGTCAAGCTTTGTGTAAGTTTTGTAAACGGTGCGATAGTATTAACTTCGTATCGTCCAGGCATGTTACCTGATCGCATGTAGGCTTCAGTTAAGCTGTTAGCGTGAGCGATTCTATGGCAGAAGATAAATTCTCCTCTAGAGTTCTTAACACCAAAACGGATTGCGCCTGCACCGTACCAGCTGTAGTCAATGACCCACATTTGTATCTTAGTGATGTCAATGTTAAACAAACTTGCGCCAGTACCGTCGCAGCGATCAATGTTCCATTGACTCTGTGGAATTCTCAATGTGTCAGTTCTACTGATAATACACTGTGTCGGAGCAGTAATAGCTGTACCTCTATATTCTGGGTAAACAGTCATAGAAGTATCGCTTTCGATACTAACTACTGTATGACTCATTCCACGGATCACAACAAAGTCGCCAGGACTTAACTGTTTACTCCATTGTGTGTTAACACCAGTACATACTTGACTGTTTGCGGCCAATGCGCTGATGTATCCTGCTAGTTGGAATGTACTAGATCTACGGCATATGTTGAGAGTTTGTCCATCGTATTCAAAGAAGAAACCGTTTTGGTTGTCAAACATGCCTAGTCGTACAAAAGCACCATACCAAGTAGATGGTTGTACTGTAACGTTTCCTGTTGCTGGAGTAGCAGTGATAGTTGCCGGACTTACACTGTAGGTAAATGTTAGATCAGAAGGAACTGTAGCCACAGTCCAACTGCCATTGTATGCTGTTTCGTTTGCTCCAGAAACTCTAATCGAAGCTCCTATCCACAGATTATGCGGGAACTTGGTAGTAACTGTTACAGTAGAACCAGAAGCAGTAACACTGTCTATAATAAAAGGACTAGTCATACAACTACCAGTTGAGAACATCATACCCTTACCAGACTGATAACGGAAGTAACGTCGTGTTTGACGAATTAGTTGGTTACCGTGGAATGGAGCACCTGCTGTAAAATATACACCTCCATCAAACGGTCTATGGATAGCATTACCCCATGGACGAGAGAATAGTGTAAGTTGTGCGCCCGCTGAAGCTGTGATAGTACCTGTAGGTGCTGTAGCTACATCAAATGTAAATGTGTTGCTGGTAGGAGTTGTTTTAACAAACCAAGAACCGTTTGGTGCGTTAGTTGATGCGGTAGTTCCTACAACATAGATAGCATCACCAACTGACAAGCCGTGATTAAATGTTGTAGTACAGGTAACTGCGGTACCTACGTTAGTGAATGCAGCACCAGCACTGGTGCTAACTGTAATACCTGCGCCAGTATAGAATACACCGATGAATACTAGAGTCTTTGTAGCATCAAAAATACTGCCGTTAGTTACGTTACCTCTAGCAATATAAGTAAAGGTACCTGCGCCAGTAGTTGCTGGCAAATACCAACCGTTGGCGTTAGGATCTGTTGAATCTTGAATAAAGATTGGTGTACTTGTTGAAGGAGTAACAATAGGGCTACCCGAGTATGTAACTGTTACTGTTCTTGTTCCGTTTCCAGAAATACCTGTTAAAGTAATAGGTGCGGTATAATCGTAGAACGCACTAGGTCTGTTGTTTAACAAACTGATAGTTTCCCACTTTGTAGGCTGTGTTCCGTATTCAAAGTCAGTGTCGATTAACGATTGGGGAGTACTTACACGTAGTTTAGTATTTGCGTCCATCAGTGTTTCTGATGGATAGAACGTTTCGTTAGTTTCATCAACTATGATCATCAACTTTGATGTTGACGGATTCATTGACGTTGTATTGTATGTCAGTACTATTGTTGTAGTTTCAACGTTGTTTGTTGTTGATGTGGTATAACTACTTGCGTTCAGTGAGCTATCAGCAAAGTTATAAATCACAGTGTTACTAGTAACTTCTGTGATTAATACTAGCTGCTCTCTTCTGATTGCTTTACCATTAACTACTACCGTACGAGTACTTGGCGTAAAGGTATAGTTTTCTAAAATTACGTGTTTTGCCATTTTGTTATTATCCTGTTAGCTATTATTCGCCGTCAATTGGACTACCAGAAACGGGATTTAGCCAAGAAATGTCAGTTGTTTCTAATGCGTGTTTTACCGCAAAAACAATCTTTCCTTGAAAGTTAAAAACATGCCCATCGTCACCGGATAATCGAGCGCAACGTTCCATAGCATCTGATAATACTAGGCCGCTTACTTCGTAAAAATGTGTGTGATTTGGGAAAGCATTGTTTAATTCGTCGAACATTGTGAGGTCCTCTCTTAAGTTTATATCTTATTTAGTTTAATTCCAGAACTGGATTGGTTCTTTTTTCGGCGCTGCAACGTCTACAATTCCTCTAGATCCGGGCTTGAAATCTCCAGTTTTGAATCTTATAATTTGCCCGCTCGGTGCTACAGTAAACACTTGATTCTTAAAGTCTTTGAACTTTACAGGATTTAAGAACTCAATAACAAGGTCCCGTTTATTAGGTTGGGCTAGCTTGAATAGCTCTAGCTCTAATGTTCTTGCGGTGTCGACATCGACTGCTTCTTTTAAACGGAAAAAGTCTTTTTCTAAGAAATAAGGGTCAACTTTAAATGTATCTTCACTTAGTGTAGATCCAAACACTGTGTTCAATACACCATACTTGTAACCACGAGCTAATTCAGCATAGTATAAGTATTCTCGTGGAGTCGTTGGAGCAGTTGTAGTAGAAACCGTTGATTTCGGAATAATCGACACACTTGCGCTGGCAATAGTTGCGTTGTCAAATTCAGGCAACCAGAAATCTTCTACCGACTTAACATAGGTCACATAGTTTAATCCGCAATCAATAACTTGCTCAGTTGCTCTAGTGTTATTTTGGTTGTTGATTAGGGTAATGTAAGAGTTAACAGTGTACGGAGGATTAATTCTGGTGCTAAAGTAAACAGTTACAGCGTAACCTATGCCTAGTCTAGCTATAGTCATACCGCTGGTACTTGGTAAGTCGCCTGGATCTACAATGGTAACAGACCCTGCGTCGCCACCGATAACAGAAACAGTTTTAGTATACCCAGTGATGTGACGTATTGTAATCTGTGTACCAGCTGGCATTGGAGCAGGTAACCAATCTCTTGCGTAGAAATACAATGTAACTGTAGGAGTACCAACTGGGGTGATAGTTAATATATCTAAGTCATTGATATAGTACAATACTGAGTTAGTAGTTACATTGCTAGTTCTACCTGAAACTGAAAATACAGGATCTGTTGTAAATGTAACTGGAACAAACGGGTCAGTTACTAGTCCTACATTGTCAAATGTTGCCAATGATTCTGCGTTGATTTTAGATGCTAGAGACCCGTATAGCAGTCCTTGTTCAATACTCTTATTATATCTAAAACCAGGAGCAATGTTAAAGTACTGTAGTTTAGAAACACTGCTGGTATTTGGTCCTAAGGTAGTGTAAATCCTCTGATCACTGTAGTTGTCAGTTATTCCTGTTCTTAAAGTATTTGTTTCTCCTACAACTTTTACTGCTGCTCTTAAACGTCCAACAGCGGCAGTTTCGGTAGACTGTCTTACTACTACAGCAGAACTTAGTTTTCCTAGTTGTGGTTCATCAAATACTTGAGACTTAGACGCAGGAGTATTGAATCTAACCATGATTGTTGGTTTTAGTTCTGTAGGTTCTCCTCTAACCACTAATCCCTTGTTAACTATAAAAGAACTGTTTAAGTTTACTGACAAATCTCTAACAACCAAGCCATTCTTTAAAACATTACTGTTTGGAACGCTAAAGACTTCTGTGGCAAAACTTTCAACAATAAACTGGTTGATTATTCCGTGTCGAACATTATCATTAAATGCGATCGGAAGAGATTTTTTCTCTAACGTGCTAAAAGTTAAGTTTGAGCTAAATCCTTTAACAGTTGTTGCGGCAGATAACTTATTTGTAGACAGTATAGATTGATCAGATGTTAATTTTGCTATCTGTCGATTTATATTACTTGACGCAGGAGTTTCAAAGACTTCTGTTGTGTTAAAGTTGACTTTAAACAACTCAAGTTTTTCAGCTTTGATAGTTGTTCTGTCTGTTCTTAAAACTGCTGCTGTAGATAGTTTATCAACAATCAATCTATTTTGATCAGCTTTTAATAGTGCGATTTGCCTGCTTAGATTGCTAGCAGACAGTGTTGTACGATCTGGACGAACAACAAAACCTTGCGATACTTTATCTACTTGTGGGGTATAGAATAACTGTACAGTGTCACTTCTAACTGTAAACTTATTGATTAGACTTGCGGTTACTCTTGCCTTGTCACTTGTTAGAGGTGTAGCCGATTTTAGTTTGCCTGTAGATAAACTAGTTTGATCTGTTCTTAACAGAGCAACTTGTTTGTTTAGAGTATTAGTTGGTAAAGGTTGGTTTCCTGTTACAAACAATCTTCCTTGGTCAATACTGCTGTTTGATCTATATCCAGGAGCAAGATTGAAATAGTATAAGTTTTCTCGAGCATTAGTAGGTCTTCCTCTAACAACCACTGAGCTTTGTTGGAATAGATCATTCACTCGTTCTACTCTAAACGATGAGCGATCTGGTACAACTTTGACTGCGGAACTTAACTTAGAAACAGCAGGTAAGTTGTTTGTTGATCTCAATGATGTCACACGTTTTTCTAAGTTGTTAGAAGTTGGAGTATTGAACACAGCTTTTACCACTGAAGCAGCATTTAACTTTTGAGTGTTAAATGTGTTGCCGTCAGTGGCCATTGTTGTTCTTTGTAACAATGTGTTGTTAGATCTATAGCCGACAGCTAGAGTTGAGTAAAATAGATTTTCTCTAGGTGTAGTTGGAGCAGTTGTAGTAGACACATATTGCTGAGGATATACAGTAGATTCTATTCTTTCGATAGTTCCGCCACCTACTGGAATAGTGCCGTTAAAACTTATTGAGCTGTTAGTGCCTTCTATTACATTTACTATTTGATTTAACCCTGAGAATGTATTAATCAGTCTAACCTGACTACCCGAAGGATAGGGTGTTGCTTCTTGTACTGGGAAGAAAATTCGGTACGGACTAACAGTAGTTGGTGTTATCGTTAGCCTGTCCAACTCATCTCTGTACCAAACTACTGCGTTATTAGTACTATTAGATGATTGTCCTGTTATAGGCAGCTTAAAGTCTCCGGGTATCAGTCCAGCATCAAATGTTGACATCTTGCCAACTGTTGAACTCATTGCTGGCAACGTATCTCCAAAGCTGTTCTTTTCAATAGATAGCTCTGTGGCTGGTCTGAAGTTAGGTTTAACTTCGCTGGCGCTTAGATTTTCTCTAGGTTTAGTTGGATAGTTGTATAGGTTTATTCCGTTAAGAGCTATGTAAGCATACATCTCACTGTCAACTTTGGTCTTAGGATAGACAAAAGATGTTGCGCTTTGAATTGTTAATCCCTGTCCTGTAGCAGTGTTAGGGAATCCCGGAATAGCGTTGAATGTTATGCTGTTTGAAGTTGATGAAATAACTTGTACAATATAGGAAGTATTTCTAACTCTGTCGTTGATCCTAACGTAGAATCCTGCTGGAAAAAATACAAATGGATAAAAGACATTTGTCTTATAAAATAATGTCTGCTGGCCGGTACGAGTAGAAACAACTGATGAAAGAATATCTAAGTCATAGATATATTCGTTAACACTGTTGTACTTTACATCTACATCAAGAATATCTCCGGGAAAGATTCCTTGATTGTCAAAACTTTCTAATCTAAATGTGTTTGTTGATAGTGTTACATCATTGGCAGTGATGTTTTCTAATATATTAATAGTTGTTCCAGACTTAGCAGGAATACCGCTTGGGAATCGTGCGTACAGTGTTGACCCAGTAGCAGTTAATGTTTCTGTTCTGCTTACAGATCTTCTATCAACAATACCGTTTATATTACTTCTTGGTAATACTTTGCCAGCGCTAGGAGTACTAAAGACTTGTGTAGTGTCACTCTTAACTGTAAACTTGTTAATCAAACTAGTAGTTCTGCGGCTATCCGCAATGCTAGCAATATTAGTTCTTGGTAATACCTTGCCTGTTGTGCGTAGATCTATCGGAGTGTGAATGTTAGTTCTTGGCAATACTTTGGCTACAGATCGACGATCTTCTACACCGTTGACTTTCAAACTGGGCAGTTTAAAATCTGCTATCGACAATGCTGAAGTAGTTGAAAACTCTCTGTCAAGAAAATAATCTACACCTCTTAAGTTTGGCGAGAAGGTAACAGCAAACAAGTTTTCTCTAGCCACACTGGTATTTCTATACTGTGCCACTGTGGTAAGACTCTGCGGATACACTTGTGGAGCAGGATTAACTACAAACGATCCGTTGATAGGTACAGCATTAGTAGTATTGATAGTTATCGATGTAGTGGTAAACGCAGTAACTTGGAAGTTCTGTCTATAGCCAGTGTTCGAATTGGTCACAGTCACAGAGTCGCCTACTTGATAGGGCCTTGCGGTCTGTTCCGGTATAGTTAAAACGTTGTTAGTGCCAGCCGACGAATAGGTTAGAGTTGAGTTGTCAAAGATGTAATCATTGACCACTTGCCATCTTGCTGAACTTTGTCCGTGTATAGGTAAAGCTTCGAAGTCTTTGCTAGGGTCGCTGAATGTTCCTAAGTGGCTTCTTCCGTAATATTGCGGCCCTATTGTTGTTAAACCTTGAGCAGCCCAACTTATACTTCCCGTTGGGTCATAGACTTTAGCAGAAGTGCCAAGATCTAACTGCGGACCAAAAATGTTTACAGAACCGGGAGATCCTGTTGTGATATTCCATAATACAAACGCATTGATTGAGGTAGATGTGCCAGTGTTAAATGTAGCAGTAATTCTTGACCATAACGTTGCGCTAATGTCATTGTAATAACTTGTTGCCGGAACAATATCTGTTTCATTGGTTAGATCATATATGCCATAAGTTACTTCAGTAGCTGTTCCACGTTTAGCATAGAAGCTAAAGGTATAGTCAGTTCCAGGTGTTACAGATATTTCTTGGCCAAAGTATTGTGTACTAGACGATGATACGATTGTGTGTTCGCCAAAGTCGTTCTTGTAAACATATATAGGCTGATAAGGTAGTATGCTAGGTTCGTTGATGTAATCTTCAACGATGTCGAATGCTGACTCGCCCACCACAGCTTGATTGTCAACACCTCTTATCCAGTCTGAATGTGTTAAGTCTACAGAGTTAGTTAACAGGTTTGAAAACGATCCCCCAGTGTCGTGTGAAATATCAAAGCCTTGAAAGGGCATTAAAAATTGTTTACCAGATTCACACCCTGGAGCAGGAAAAACAGTAGAAGGCATACTATATTTACTCAAAAAAATAGCCGCACACGGCGGCTATTTTTTAGTATTGCTCTATTAAGCAGGAATAGCCCAACGGAAGCTGTTAGTAAACGCCGCTTCAGTGTTAGCAGCAATAGCTCCACCGTCTTCTAGTGAACGTGTACTTTGGAAGTTAGTACCACCTAGAGAGAATCTAAATGTCGAAACTGACGCAGTAACTACCCAGTGATCAGCAGCTGGCTGTGCGGCATCATAGAAGTCATTGCTGTCTATTGTTACGCTAACAGTATCCATCAATGTACCTAACGCACTTGGGATAACCTTTAGACCGTAAATACGTCCACGGATATCTGGATCGTATGCTGGTCCAAGAACAACTACCGGACTGAACATGAAACGCTTGCTGTTGTAGACGTTAGTGTAAACAGGCACTAGGTGACCTACGTGTGGTTGCCATAGTGTGTTAGCAGTACCAGTTAGCACACCAGTTGCTTGAGAACCTGGATCGGTGTAAGAACCAGAACCACCCATTTCAAGTAAGTGTCCCCAACGTCCTGTTGTAATAGTACATGCTGAGTAAATGTGTGCGTTAGCACCAACTAGGTCACCAGTACTTACACGGATACGTGGTACAGAAAGAATACCGCCATGTACTGGTTGTGTATGTGCCACAGGCAATGTTGGAGTCTGTGAGCTACCAACTGGGAATCTGTTACCGTTGAAGTAAGCAAAGCAAGGCCATGGGCTTACACCTGGAGTACCGCTTACTGGTGCTCCAGTAGAGTAGTTAATACCTGTGCTTGTACCTGAGCCTGTACCAGTATCCTCTGGTTGAGCACGTTCAAATTCTAAACAACCTAACCACTGTGTAGCTACGTTACTGAATGTCTTACCTTGGACTAGGAAATAACGCGGCTTGGCGAATAGATATAAGAAACCACCAGTTGTCTGTGTCATTGATGTTTGATCAGTAACACCGCTTAGAGCAGATGTACCGTCTGACTGGTCAGCTCTGTTAATACCTACACCGTTAGATAAGTTGTGAGCAGCAACCCAACGCTCATATACAACCAAGTTGTAAGCTGAACCAGCGTTAGTAATCAAGTTACCAGCACCGCCGCCAGTTGCTAATGGATAGAAACGGAATGCCATGTACTTTCTGTCTAAGCTGGTGTTAAACAAAGTTGTTGTAGCTTCTGCGCTCTTGTTTGGAGCACTGTATACATACTCGATAAAGTCACCAGCAGCACTTGGAGTATAAACGATAGGTGCGTTGGCGCCTGTACTGTATACTGTTGCCTTGATTGGATGACCCAATGTCAATGTTGTGCTGGCAATAGAAGCAATGAATGTATATAGTGGTGTTGTTCTGTAAAGTGGTGTAGGACCAGTTACTGTCATAGTAGCCGATACTGTCATTGAAGTATCGCTAGCAATAGCAGTAACAGTTAAGTATTGCCCAGCAATTGCTATCTCAGCACCTACGTGTAGTTCTGTTGTGAACAGTGTGTTAACTCCAGTTACAGTAGAAGAAGCTGACACAGAGTTAATTTGACCTGTTAGTGCTCTAGCAGGACCACCAGCGCCTTGAATCTTAACAATACCAAACTGGCTAAAACCTGTTGCTGAAGCAATAGTAACTGTAGTAGAACCTGCTTGGAAAACAGTACCAGCTGCTAGTGTAGATGTTGTAGCAGTACTAAACTTACCAGCAGTACCAGTGCCTTCACGTGTGCCTTCTAACACATAGCCGTGAATCTTTTTCTTTTTAAACACAGTAGCACCAGATACAGTATGAGAAAAATCTAAGTTAACTCTAAACTGTGTTCCGCTGATGATTTGAGCAACAGTAGTTTCTGTTCCGTCAATAACAATATCGTCACCTACACGTAGTTCAGTTAAGAAAGAAGTTCCCGAACCTGTGATTAGTGTATCATCTCTATGGATACTAATACCAGTAACTGCTTGACGTAGTATGTTGATAGCAGTGCCGCTGTAACCAGTATAGTCTGTTAGTGTAGCTGCTGTAGTTGCGTTGGCCGCAAAAGAGAATGTTCTTAGTTCGTCACCAATCCAAACTTGGTCACCTGTGACCAAGTCCCAGCTGAAGTTTGTGTTTGTTCCGGTAACTGTAGCAGTACCTGCTGTAACAGCAATAGTTCCACGAGGATATGCTTTTACTTTTATTTGAGTATCTGTAAAGTCTAATGCTGAGTTAACAGTCATAGAAGTGTTGCTAGCGATAGCAGTAATCTGACGAACACGACCGTTGATGATAATGGTACGTCCAACAACGCCGTTGTTAGCTTTGGCGATAGTTGTACCACCACTAATAGCAACACCAGGAGCAGTAACTACAGTAGCACTTGTGTCACTGCTAACACTGGCAATAACAAAGTAAGCAGTACCGATTAGTACGCTGTCTCCAACTTGTAGTCTGTTAACAGAACCGTCAGCACCTGTAGCAAAACTTGTGCCAGTACCTGTAATTACACCATCTGTTCCAACAGCAACAGTGCCTGCTAGGTTAGTTGTAGCAACAGAGTTTGTAAACTCACTTAGGAAGAAAGTACCAACACCAGTAACAGTTGCGCTACCATTAACTACGGACACTGTACCTGCTGTACTTCCTCTTACTGTAGCAGAAACTGTTCCAGATAGCGTAGTATTGATTACAGTTATTGTACTTGGAACTGAAAAATCTGGGCTAAAGCCTGAGGTAACAACAAACACAGTGTCAGATGTTACTGATGCAACCGTACGCATCTGATTTCCAATCTTAATAATATCTCCCGCTCTCACCTGAGTAGTGAATACGCTGCCTACCCCAGTTACGGTTGTTCCGCTAGTTGTTGCTGTACCTTGCAATTTATCATTTCTTAACCATTGATCAGTTAGTGCTAAGGTAGGCCACATTTCCGCACCAGTTGATGATGGCCCGTATGTGATCGAAGCACTGTTTCTTCCAAGTTCGTTGAGTGTTGCCATTTAAATGTTCTCCAAAATTGTTAGTCTCTCTAACAAAGAATTCTTATGTTGTATTTAGTTTAATGATGAAATATCAAGTATCAATATTAAATAGTCCCATACTGAAGTTTTCGCCGGACCCTGCTACTACATTAACTGTTAGATAGTCGTTTGTATTTATAGTGTAGTTTAATCCAGAATATTTGTAAGTATAGTTTCCTGCTGGAATTGTAAAAAAGTTGAGTAAATCGTTATTTCTATACAGCCCTACCATTAAGTCTGCGCCAACTGCTCTACCGTTAGTTAGTTGAACACTTCTAATTACATCTGTAGAAGCTGGTACAAACACCGCTTTTCCTAACAAAGGCGCCGAAAATTCGTTTAACACATTAAAAGTTTTGATAGGACTAGTTGTTGTACCCGATGCTGTGCTAGTAAAAGTTATGGTTTTTGGGCCTGCTGCGGGATCTGTGCTTATTTGCATGCCAGGGCCCGCAACGAATCTAATAGTGTCTAAACCTGTAGCAACTAGATCTTGCTGTCCGTCAACTTTCCACGTTTTAAACGTAGAATTCATTCCTACTTTAACAGCGCCGCCGCCTAAATCTGTAATGTCAAACCCACTGTCTGTGTCAAATCTCAGTGCGGTTACGTTTGTAACAGTCCCGCTTACAGTGTTTGAAGCATCTATTAAACTAACAGCTAACGGACTTCCTCCGCCACCTGTTGCGCTAAGAACACCTGAGCCACTTATGGTTAGTCCTGAACCTACTTTGATACCGCCTAGCACAGTACTAGACGCAGTAGGCAAAGTATAGGCGGGCGGAATAGTTGGCTTATTTGTTAAATCGTTGTAGTTTCCGCTAAACAGGGCTGGTTTGTTTGTTAAATCAGTATAACTACCGCTGGTAGCTACAGTTGATAAGGTAGGCTTATTTGTTAAATCGCTGTAGTTACCGCTAAATCCGCTGATAACTTGATTGTTTATTTGTATAGTAGTGCCGTCAACTTTGACGCCACCCTTTACTGTTGTGCTAGCAGTAGGAAGAATGTAGCCACCGCCTCCACCACCGCCTCCTACTGGTAGGCCTCCTTCAGTTAGGCCATCACTTAATCTAAGCTCGCCAGTTTCTATATTAAAAAATAAGTTACCTTCTTCGCCAACAAAGGTTTCTATATCAGATTTAACTAAACCAGCTTTGATCTTTCTTAAAAATGCCATTATCGCTCCAGGCTATTTTTTAACGAACAAGTGGGCTTCTTGTCAGCTGTGTTGGATCGTCAGGCTCGTCTTCGTCTTGTGTAAGGTCTTGAATTACAGGGCTTGTTTTTCCCTGGCTTGCTTTCTTCAACTCAATATCTTGTTGTAATGGAGGAACCATAACAGGATTTGGGTCAAGCTCTTGTGGATCTTTTGGGTTTTCTTTTCCGTCCATATCGATTTCAGGATCACCGTCTCCGTTGATCTTGATTGTAATAGGAACGTTTATAACAAATTCTCTAGCTCTCATTTAGGTCTCCGTTACGATATTTATCGCTTGACTTTGGCTTTGAAAGAATATAAAATACTAGTATGCGATTAAAGCCAAACGAAACTTACGAAGAATGGACAGAGCGTGTCCATGCGTTTGAGCTTGACTGGGCTAAACGTGAAATAGCCAAAGGTATTCCTATAGATGAGGTATTAGAGCGAATGGGCAAGCGCATTACCCAAAAACTTCTACATCCTGTGCTCGCTGCCATTAAGGAAAGTCACACTCCTATGGATATGGAAGCCAGCAAAAAGGCCTACGAAGAGGCCTATTTGAAAAAGAACAGTCCTAAAGCGGACCACTTAACTGACGATTAACACCAGCTTTGTTTAGCTTCGCCAAAATATTCTCGAGCAAAACCGTTGGCAATTAGCATAGCACGTAAACTCTGTCCATTTAGAATGATATCACCAAGGACACGACCACCGAACTTGTCCCAGTCATATAGGACGACTTGCCTCTGCTGAGCTTGAGCGATAGCCTGCTTGGTAAAGGCTGTAGCCATTTGTCCTCGCTGGTCTTCTTGTGGGCATTTTGCTCTAAAACCCTTCTCCGGTGTGTCAACTCCGAAGATTCTAACTGCCAACTCTGGCTTAAGAGGTTTGGGTAGAAAAGGTGCCGCTATGACCACAGTATCGCCGTCATTGATACGAACGATCTGTGCGTCATAGGTTACACCTTGTGGTTGTTTCTGTGCCAATGCCAGAGCCGGCAACATCAGTAAAGCAATTATAAATTTTTTCATAGTAGTTCCTTAAACTACTACTATTTATAGCTTACTGAATGTATTCGAGCCAAGCTGGATCACGAACGTTAAACGGTAAACGCTTACGCTTGTTGACTAATTCGTAAAACTCAGGCTTATAAGGCTTGGTCTTTGGACGAATCTTCTTGTTGTTACCCTTGTTAGCGTTACAGGTCCCACAGGCTGTTACTGTGTTTTCAAAGGTAGTTTTACCGCCGTGTGAACTTGGCAATACGTGGTCTAGAGTACATTCCTTTTTGGCTAGTACTTTTTCGCAGTATTGGCATGTGTAGTTGTCGCGTAGGAAAACGTTGCCTTTGGAAAACCTAATAGAGGTCTTTGGCTTCATGTATTCATGAAGCATTAGAATACTCGGAACTTGGGTTTCCCAGCGGGCTGAACGAACTATCCAATTGTCGTGGAAAGATAGTACATGGGCCTTTTCTAAGACCATGTACTTGATTGCTTCTTGCCAGTTAATAACTGAAAGCGGCAAGAAGCTGACTGGTGCGCCGTCGGCGTTTAGTAGCAATGTGTCGCTCATTTTGTGGGTCCATTTGTTTCATTGTTGTTCTGACTTGTATATTATATACTCAAACTACATGTCAAACAAGTATATTTTGGACAAAT
>JACCDW010034175.1_pt1 | contig 31816 bp, 31 predicted proteins | sample 7449781 | NCBI WGS metagenome assembly JACCDW01 (sample SAMN15323449, study PRJNA562643) | freshwater metagenome | isolation source: river surface water | place: USA:Blue River Watershed | collected 2017-08-18
CGCTGTCCGCGGTAACCGCTTGCACGCTCGAGGGTGGTACGACGCTTCTTTGCAGCGTGAACGCCGCGCTTAACTCTTGCCATTTTTGTGCGTCTCCCTTACTTCAGTCCAAGCATGCGCTTTGCAGCGAATGCGACCGGTGCTTTTGCAGCTGATTCTTGATCTAAACGACGAGTAACGCGTGAAGACTTGCGCTCAAGTAAGTGGCGCTTTCCTGCACGCTCGTGCATGATCTTTCCAGAGCCAGTGACTTTAAAAGTCTTCTTTGCTCCACTGTGGGACTTCATCTTTGGCATTTATGCCTCCTCTTTTACAGTTGCAGAGTTACTCTGCTTCTTTGCTTTAGCGGCTGTCTTATTTGGACCTAGAACCATTGTCATATTTCGTCCCTCTTGTTTAGGAGCGAACTCGATATTTGCAATTTCAGTTACATCTTCTGCTAAACGCTTTAGCAAGTTGTAACCAAGTTCTGGTCTGGACTGCTCGCGACCACGAAATTGAATTGTCACCTTCACCTTGTCACCTGCGCCGATAAATTTGATTACCTGATTACGTTTTGTTTCATAATCATGATTTTCAATCTTCGGGCGAAGACGTATCTCCTTGACCACTATGTGAGTCTGGTTTTGACGTTGTTCGCGTGCTTTCTGCGCCATCTCGTACTTGTATTTACCAAAGTCCATGATTTTGCAGACTGGTGGATTCGCGTCTGGTGCAATCTCTACGAGATCTAACCCAACTTCGTCCGCCATCTGTAGAGCAGTTGCTGTCTCAACAACGCCGACCTGTTCGCCGTCATAGTTGATTAAACGAATCTGCGATACGCGAATGCGATCGTTGATACGTGGTTCTGTGCTGATGATTTCTCCTTCTTACGTGGTTATTAACATGCAAACGCGCAAGAAAAGAGCAAAAAAGGAAACCGAAGTTTCATTTTTTTGACTTTACCAGTTCGCTAAGGCGGTTGCCTCACGATGTAGGTGGGATTTCTCCTCTTGCGGCATATAGCCGGTCAATACGAGAAGTTTAAGGCGATGGCGCTAAAGCGCCAAATCCATGCGTGAGTTAGCCACCCATCGCATGAAAGCCACCATCGACGTGGATGATTTCACCGCTAGTTGCAGGAAGCCAATCTGAGAGAAGCGCAATCGCGCCTTTAGCTGCTGGGATTGGATCCGTTACATCCCAACGAAGTGGAGAACGAAGATCCCATAAATGTTCGAATTGCTGGAAATCTGGAATTGATTTCGCTGCAATAGTCGAGATTGGTCCTGCTGCCACTAAATTAAAACGAATGTTCTCTGGACCTAAGAATTTTGCAAGGTAACGGTTGGTTGATTCAAGAGCTGCTTTTGCAACGCCCATCCAGTCGTATTTTGGCCACGCAACTTGTGCATCAAAATCCATTCCAACAACGGATGCACCGCTAGCTGGAAAGAGTGGCTTGCATGCCATTGTCAATGACTTATATGAATATGCGGAGACTTGAACTGCGGTAGCAACATCTGGCCATTCGGTGGATAAGAACTTACCGCCAAGTGCTGCTTCTGGTGCAAAGCCAATTGAATGCACTACGCCATCAAGATGTGGCAGATGTTCTTTCACGCGATCTGCCAGCGTTGCTAAATGTTCGTCATTAGTTACATCTAATTCAATTACAGGAGCAGGCTTTGGAAGTCGTCCCGCGATACGAGTAGTAATACTCATTGCGCGTCCGAAAGAGGTCAAGACAATATCTGCGCCTTCTTCTTGCGCTAAACGCGCAACATGGAATGCGATTGATGTATCAGTCAGTACACCTGTTACAAGGATCTTTTTGCCTGCCAGGATTCCCATTTAATGTCCCATTCCCAATCCGCCATCTACTGGAATTAGCGCTCCAGAGATATAGCTCGCTGCATCAGAAGCGATAAATGATACGACCTCGGCAATCTCTTCTGCGCTGCAGAAACGCTGCATCGGAACCGCTTTTGCAATCTCATCTCGACGCGCCTCAGTTAATTCGGCGGTCATGTCAGTTTCAACAAAACCGGGAGCAATCACGTTAGCGGTAATGCCGCGACTTCCAAGTTCTCGTGCAAAAGATCTGGCCATTCCTAGAAGGCCTGCTTTACTTGCGGAGTAATTCACCTGTCCGGCCGATCCAATTCCGCCGACAACTGAACCGATAAAAATCAAACGTCCTCGTTTTAATTTTAAGAGACCTTTTGTCGCTCGACGTGCAGTGCGGAATGCGCCACCAAGGTTTGCATTGATTACATCATTAAAATCTTCATCTGACATTCGCATAACAAGGCCATCTTTTGTGATGCCTGCATTGCAGACGATTACCTCTGGGATTCCGAATTTCTCTTCACACTCTGCGAAACCTGCATCTATGCTGGCTGAATGTGTGACATCCATCTTTACCGAATTAAAGCCAGCAGGTGCGCTGCCGGAGCGATAAGTCACAACTACATCAAAACCATGGCTCTTTAGAGAAGTCGCAATCGCTAAGCCAATACCACGATTACCACCTGTTACTAAAGCCACTTTCGAACCATTGCTCGCTGTGTTCACGAGGGTAACTTACCAATTACTCACGCGTAACCCTATTCTTTCCTTATGAAAGAGAAGCCAATCTCAATTACTAATGCGCAATTAGCGCATAGTGATGAGATACCAGGTCGAATGAAGCGATATTTCATATCGATGATGATTCGAACTGCCTGTTTCATTGGTGCGGTGATTTCTCCAGCGCCTTATAGATGGTTTCTTATAGTTGGTGCGATCATCCTTCCATACATTGCTGTTGTTATGGCAAATGCTGGTCAAGAGCAATCCTTCGATCAGATAGAGGTTGTGGAAAGCAAGAAGCAAATTGAGTTCTAAAGAACCAAAGGCAATTCTTAAATCTTTCGTTGCGCTCGTCTTGATTATTCTCTGTTTGATAGCCGCAAATTGGCAGTATCAAAGAGGCGTAGATAGACACGCAAAAAATTTCAAAATTGAATCCAAGTCTGCACTTGCCACTATCAATTTAGATGACATCAAAGATTTAAAAAGTAACGAATGGCGAACCGTTCGATTTACCGGCCAATTTGATAAATCTCACGAGGTTCTCTTACGTAATCGCTATAACGCAGATGGTAAATATGGGTATGAATATTTAACGCTCTTTAAAAGTGGCAATAAGCAGTTTTGGATTGATAGAGGTTGGGTTCAAGCTGGAGAGCGCGCATCTGATAGACCAAAGATTCCCTCTACCCCAACTAATGAAATCGAATTGACTGGAAGATTAAGACTTGACTCCTCACTTCCCCGTGGATCATTTTTCGCACTGCCAGCATCTGGAAATTTAATTAGTAGTTGGAATCTAAGATCAAAAGTTAATACAGAACCCTTTTACATAGATCTAATCGGCGGAGCTGGCCTCGCTCCTGATACACCAGCGGAACTTCCTGAACTTTCAGATGGCCCACATATGGCATACGCACTTCAATGGTTATTTTTCGCCGGGCTCATCGCTTACGGCAGAGTATTAATTAGACGTCGATAAATCTTGGCGTTGATAAAGCTCGCTATAGAGACCGCCTGCTTCAACTAACTCTTCATGTCTACCGCGTTCTTCAATTAAACCTTCATTAAGGACCAAAATTTGATCTGCCTCTTTAATGGTGCTTAATCGATGTGCAATCACAATGCTAGTTCGACCCTTTAGAGCTTCTTTTAGAGCCGCTTGAACGAGCGCCTCGTTCTCTGAATCCAAATGAGCTGTTGCTTCATCAAGAATCACAATACTTGGAGATTTTAAGAGTAATCGCGCAATTGCAAGTCGTTGTTTCTCTCCACCAGAGAGGCGGTGTCCGCGCTCTCCGACCATTGTCTCCAATCCATTTGGCAGGGATTCAATTAGATCCCAGATTTGAGATGCTTTGCATGCGGCTTCCATCTCTTCAAGAGTGGCGTCTTCCTTTGCGTAACGTAAATTTTCAATAATTGATTCATGGAAGAGATGAGAATCTTGCATTACTACGCCAATGGAATTGCGCAGGGATTCCCCAGTTACATCTTTAATATTTAGACCATTAATCTCAATTGCGCCAGCAGTTACATCATAAAGTCTTGGTAAGAGCGCGCTGATTGTCGTTTTACCCGCACCAGATGAACCGACCAACGCAGTCAAAGTGCCTGGCTCTACCGTGAATGAAATTCCTTTAAGAATCTCACCACTTTCTACAGTCTCTGCCTTTGCTGTTGATTCAAGAGATGCAAGAGATATTTCAGTTGCTTTTGGATATGCAAACTTAACGTTCTTAAATTCGATCCTTGGATTATTAGCATTTAACACTTTGGCATTTTCATGATCTTTAACCATAGGTTCTAGATCAAGTACTTCAAATACTCGCTCAAAAGATACTAAGGCTCCCATGACATCAACTCGAACTGTGCCTAAGGCAGTTAGTGGGCCATAAAGTCTTGCAAGCAATGTTGATATTGCAATCAAGCTACCTACGGTCATCGTTCCGTTAATTGCAAAATGGCCTCCAACTCCATATGCAAAAGCGGTAGCAATTGAGGCAACCGAAATCAGCGCTACAAAGAAGAATGTATTTAGCATCGCCATATTGATGCCAATATCGGCGACCCTTCGAGCTTTACCTCTGAAATTCTTAGCTTCTTTATCGGGATTGCCATAAAGTTTTACCAAAAGCGCGCCAGATACATTAAATCTCTCAGTCATGGTGCTAGCCATCTCTGCATTTAATTCATATGACTGCTGTGTAAATTCTGCTAATCGTCTACCAACGTATTTAGTCGGTATCAAAAAGATTGGCAGGAGAACTAGAGAGAGGATTGTGATCTGCCAACTTAAGCTCACCATGGCGCCAATAACCAAAATGAGAGTTAGCGCATTACTGATAACACCAGAGAATGTTGCAGTGAAAGCTCTCTGGGCTCCTAAAACATCTGAATTGATACGGGTAATTAGCGCACCGGTTTGTGTGCGGGTAAAGAAGGCAATCGACTGCGATTGTACGTGTTGGAAAACTTGGCTTCGCAGATCGTAAATCAAGCCTTCACCAATTATGGCGGAGTACCAACGTATGAAGATATTGACCGCAGCATATGCAATTGCGATAAATCCAACTAACAGCGCTAATTGCGTAACAAGTGCGCCATTTTTTGGAATTACACCTTCGTCGATTAGGCGTTTTAAGAGTAGCGGAGTTGCAACCGTAAGAAGTGAATCGAGAATTAGCGCAATAAAGAAGAGAAAGAACTTTGTTTTATATGGATTTGCATACTTGATGATTCGCTTAAGCGTGCCAGGTTTTAATTTGGCATTCTTAACAGATTGATCGCTGGATAGCGTACGAAGGGCCATCCAGCCCGCATGCATCGACACTTAAGAATCAATCCAGATTAGACAGTGAAACCGAGAGCGCGAAGTTGATCGCGGCCATCATCGGTAATTTTGTCTGGGCCCCAAGGTGGCATCCAAACCCAATTGATTTTTACATCATCGGTTAACCCAGCAAGCGCTGCACGTGTTTGATCTTCAATTACATCTTGAAGTGGGCAGGCCGCAGAGGTAAGAGTCATGTTAAGTACAGCGGTGTTGTTGTCATCAACCATTACATCGTAAATAAGACCAAGATCAACGACATTGATTCCCAATTCTGGGTCAACTACATCTTTCATCGCCTCTGTTACATCATCGACTTTTGCTGCCATTATCTCTCTCCTACTTATTTGCCACTTGATTTACTGCATCTTTATAAGCCATCCAACCCAATAGCGCGCACTTTATACGAGCTGGGTACTTTGATACACCAGCAAGCGCTACGCCATCTTCGAGAATCTCTTCGTTGCCAAGATCTGCGCCTTTACTCTGCATCATAGATACAAAGCTATCGAGAATTGATTGCGCCTCTACTCGACTCTTTCCGATTAATAGATCGCTCATAATCGAGACGCTTGCCTGGGAAATTGAGCAACCGACTCCATCCCAAGTAATAGATTCGACCTTTTCCCCTGCCAGTTTCAGTGAAAGAGTGATTTCATCGCCACAACTTGGATTGATGTGATGAACCTGGATATCACCTGAAATTAAACCTTTATGGTGCGGGCGCTTGTAATGATCCAGAATCACTTCTTGGTAGAGAGAGTTGAGTTCCATTAGCGCTCCAAAAAGAATTTCTTGGCGTCGTGAATTCCTGAAAGCAAGGCATCGATATCGGATAAATCGTTGTATAGATACATTGATGCACGTGTTGTTGCTTGAATCTTAAATTTTCGAGCTAGTGGCCAGGCGCAGTGGTGACCGGTTCGAACTGCGACACCCTTTGAATCTAAGAACTGACCCAAATCATGTGGATGGATTCCATCTAATGTAAATGACACGGTGCCACCACGATCAATCAAATCCTTTGGGCCAAAAATATTTAATCCGTTGATGTCTTCTAGACCCGCAAGTAACGCCTTGGTTAAATAAATTTCGTGGTCATGAATTGCACTTAGCCCAACCTTAGTTAAATATTGCAGCGCGGCTCCTAACCCAATTGCCTGCGCCATATTTGGCACGCCCGCCTCAAACTTTTTCGGCGCTGGAGCCCACGTTGCATCTGTCATGGTTACATTTTCAATCATTGAACCACCGAATAGGAACGGTGGAAGTGATTCAAGGTCTCTACCCCAAAGGACTCCGACTCCAGTTGGTCCGAGCGCTTTATGTCCTGAGAAAGTTAGAAAATCAACGCCGAGTTTCTGTACATCAACTGACATATGCGGCGCTGACTGGCAGGCATCTACTAGTACCAGTGAACCAACAGCTTCTGCACGTCTTACGATTGCTTCTAGCGGGTTGATAGTTCCGAGTACATTTGATTGATGGGTAACTGCAACCATTGCAGTGTTTGGCGTAATTACAGTTTCTAATTTAGAAAGATCCAAACGACCTTCTGGAGTTACCTCAAACCAAGCAAGCTCTGCGCCAGTTCGCTTTGCCAACTGTTGCCAAGGAATCAAATTGGCATGGTGCTCCATCTCTGAAACAACAATCCGATCCCCTGGCTTAATCTTTTCAGTAAGTGCATAAGCAACTAAATTGATAGATTCGGTAGCGCTTTTGGTGAAAACAATTTCATCGCTCTTAGCCCCAAGAAATTCAGCAACTAACGAACGAGCGTTCTCAAAGTTTTCAGTTGCTTCTTCTGCTAATTGATGTGCGCCACGATGAACCGCAGCATTATTGAATCGATAGAAATTGCTCTCGGCATCGATTACTTGGTTTGGCTTCTGTGCTGTTGCTCCGCTATCAAGATAAATCAGGCGCTGGCCATCACGGACTGTTCGATCAAAGATCGGAAAATCCTTCTTAATAGCGGAGACATCAAGCATTACTTGGTTACGTACTCCTCGTAACCATGTTCTTCTAGTCTCTCTGCAAGCTCTGGTCCGCCCTCTTCAACGATGCGGCCATTTGCAAAGACGTGTACGAAATCTGGCTTGATGTAACGCAAAATACGTGTGTAGTGCGTGATTAGCAGAACTCCTAAATTGTTCTGCTCCTTTGCTCGGTTTACGCCTTCGGAGACAATCTTTAGCGCATCAACGTCAAGACCTGAATCTGTTTCATCAAGAATTGCGATACGTGGCTTTAATAGTTCGAGCTGCATGATTTCGTGACGCTTCTTCTCTCCGCCAGAGAAACCTTCATTAACGCTACGTTCAGCGAATGCTGGATCCATCTTTAGGGCAGCCATTGCATCTTTTACTTCGCCAACCCACTTTCGAACATTTGGCGCTTCACCGCGAAGTGCAGTCGCTGCAGTACGTAGGAAGTTAGAGACAGAAACGCCTGGCACCTCTACTGGATATTGCATTGCAAGAAATAGACCAGCTTTGGCGCGCTCATCAACGCTCATCTCCAAAATATCTTGGCCATCTAGGTGAACTGTGCCACCGGTGATTTCATACTTTGGATGACCTGCAATTGAGTATGCAAGCGTTGATTTACCTGAACCATTTGGCCCCATGATTGCATGTGTCTCGCCAGAGTTAACTGTTAAGTCAACGCCTTTCAAGATCTCTTTAGGACCGTTCTCTGTGTTTACAACTACCTGTAAACCACGGATTTCTAATTTGCTCATTATTTTCTCCCTTAGATCTCTACTACTACGTTGTTGCCATCAACTGAAACTGAATAAGTCTTTACTGCATGTGATGCTGGCGGGGTTAGTGCTGCACCTGTTCTTAAATCAAACTCTGCTGAATGAAGCCAGCATTCGATTTTGTAGCCATTCTGCTCGCCTTCAGAAAGCGCTGCATCCTGATGGCTGCAATTATCTTCGATTGCGAAAACTTCATTCCCAACTCTTGCTACACAAACTTCTTTGCCGTTCTTAGAAAGCTTTACCGGCTTTCCTTCGATGATTGAATCGAGTAATAGATCTGCCATTACTTGCCGACCTTTGCTAGTTCACCATCGATACGGCTCATTAGGCGTTCTTCGATCTCTTCATTCTTAATTTGCCCAATAATCTCGTTGAAGTATCCACGAACTACTAGACGTCTTGCATCATCGATATTTATGCCGCGAGACATTAAGTAAAAGAGCTGTTCATCATCAAATCGACCTGTGGTAGATGCATGTCCTGCACCAACAATTTCTCCAGTTTCGATTTCAAGGTTTGGAACTGAATCTGCTCGCGCACCATCTGTTAGAAGAAGATTTCGATTTAATTCGTAGGTATCCGTACCTTCTGCAGCGGCACGGATAAATACATCTCCAAACCAAACAGTACGAGCTGATTCGCCAGCAAGAACGCCCTTGTAATTAACGCGAGATTTCGCATTAGGCACTAGGTGATCAACATGTAATCGATGCTCTAAATGTTGACCAGCAGATGCAAAGTAGACGCCTTGCAAATCTGCATCTCCGCCAGGAGCTTTAAATTCAACGGTCGGAAGGATGCGAACAAGTGAACCACCAATAGTTACAGTGATTGATTTGAAAGTCGCGTCTTTATAAATAATTGCATGGTGGCGCGCTGCATAAACAGCATCGTTATCGAACTCTTGCAGGGTAACAAAAGTTAAATTCGACCCTGGTTCGAGGATTAGTTCGATATCTTCAGCGATAAGTGAGTTGCCAGTATTTTCAACGATCAAAGTTGCTTTAGCGAACTTCTTTACGATTACCTGAACGCGTGAATATTCTGCGTCCTTGATTGCGCTTCGACCAAGTATTACCGGATCGGTTAATTCGCCATCAATAGTCACCTTTGCAACTGTTGGCGCTCCAACGACGCGCTGAACAATTACGTCATCGCTATTTGTTGTGTGAATATCTGAGGTAACTCGTTCGAAAGTAACTCCACCTGGTAATTGCTTAGAAACCAATGAATGAGCATCTCCAATGACCGCGCTTCCATCGTGTAAGCCTTTGAGCTTTGCAAGTGGTGTGAATCGCCAAGCCTCTTCGCGTCCGGTTGGAGTATGAATAATGTTGGTGTTCAGCATTAGCCGACCGCTCCTTCCATCTGAAGTTCAATTAGTCGGTTAAGTTCGAGCGCATATTCCATTGGAAGTTCACGTGCAATTGGTTCGATAAATCCACGAACAATCATCGCCATCGCTTCATCTTCTGACAGACCACGTGACATAAGGTAGAAGAGCTGATCATCTGAAACTTTTGAAACTGTTGCTTCATGTCCCATTGAGACATCATCTTCACGTACATCAACGTATGGGTAGGTATCGGAACGTGAAATTGTGTCCACAAGAAGCGCATCGCACTTAACGGTGCTCTTTGATCCATGTGCACCTTCGTTAACCTGAACTAATCCGCGATATGAGGTTCGACCACCACCGCGAGCTACAGATTTAGAGATGATGGTTGAAGAGGTATTTGGAGCAGCATGCACCATCTTTGAACCAGTATCTTGATGCTGACCTTCGCCGGCAAATGCGATTGAAAGAGTTTCGCCCTTTGAATGCTCGCCCATCAAAAATACAGCTGGATACTTCATGGTGATCTTTGAACCGATATTTCCATCGATCCATTCCATGGTTGCGCCCTCTTCGCAGACTGCGCGTTTGGTAACCAAGTTATAAACGTTGTTGGACCAGTTTTGAATAGTTGTGTAACGCACGCGTGCATTTTTCTTTACGATGATTTCAACCACTGCAGAGTGGAGTGAGTCAGATGAGTAGATAGGAGCGGTGCAACCTTCTACATAGTGAACATATGAACCTTCATCAGCAATAATCAAGGTGCGCTCGAATTGGCCCATATTCTCGGTATTAATACGGAAATAAGCCTGTAGCGGAATCTCTACATGAACACCTTTAGGAACGTAGATAAATGAACCACCAGACCAGACTGAAGTATTCAAAGCTGCAAATTTATTATCGCCAACTGGAATTACTGTTCCGAAATACTCTTTAAAGATATCTTCATGCTCTTTAAGGCCTGAATCTGTATCTAAGAAAATCACGCCTTGCGCTGCTAAATCTTCACGGATTGAGTGATAGACAACTTCAGATTCGTACTGCGCTGCCACACCTGCAACTAGTCGCTGCTTCTCTGCTTCAGGGATACCTAAGCGATCGTAGGTGTTCTTAATATCTTCAGGCAGATCTTCCCAAGATTGCGCCTGCTTCTCGGAAGAGCGGACGAAGTATTTAATATTATCGAAATCGATAGTTGAAAGATCCGCCGCCCAAGTTGGCATTGGCTTCTTATCGAATAACGAGAGCCCTTTAAGACGAAGATCTAGCATCCATTGTGGCTCGCTCTTTTTTGATGAGATGTCTCGAACAACATCTTCGTTGAGACCACGCTTAGCAATTGATCCGGCTACATCTGGATCAGACCAGCCGTATTCGTATTTGCCGATGCCCTCTAGTTCTGGGTGCGCAATTGACATTATTTTCCTACCTTTGTTAGCGGAATATAAGTTGTGCAAACACCGTCTCCGTGTGCGATGGTTGCAAGTCTTTGTACATGTGTGCCGAGTGTTTTAGAAAATACTGCAGTTTCGGCTTCACATAAATCTGGAAATTCGGCGGCAACGTGTGCAATTGGACAATGATGCTGACACATCTCATGTCCCATGCCGACCTTATGAATAGTCGATGAATAGCCTTCGTCGGTTAGAAAATCTGCGAGCGCTTTAACTTTATCTTTGCTCTTCTCAAATTTCTTATTGATTTTCTTCTCTAAATCATCAGCGCGTTGTTGAGCAAACTCTTTTACAAAATTCGGATTCTTTGCTGAGATAAATCGAAGTGCGCTAATTGCAAGGTCATCATAAGAATGTTCGAATTTCTCGCGACCGGTATCGGTCATTACGAAAACTTTTGATGGGCGGCCACGACCTCGTGATAGGGCGGCATGTGGCTCGCGCGCCTCTAAGGTTCCCTCGTCTAGAAGGCCATCTAAATGTCGGCGAATGCCTGCCGGGGTAATACCAAGGCGCTCTGAAAGCTCCGCAGCGGTAGATGGGCCATTCTCCAAAATAGAGCGGGCCACCGCCTCACGGGTACGTTCGTCCTTGATTTTCACAACGATATTGTGTCGTAATTCCTAGCGCTAAGCCAATTCACGGTTCGTTACTATGCCCACATGAAGCGCGGTCGGATCTGGTTTGCAAGCACCACCCTACTGGCCCTTCAGATGCTCTTGGTCGTAACTGGCGGCCTAGTTCGCGTGACTGGCTCTGGACTTGGCTGTCCGACCTGGCCCAAGTGCACCGCAGAATCATTTATCCCAACCGAGAGCCAATCGAAGATTCATACCTATATTGAATTCGGCAATCGCATGCTTACCTTCGCGCTCTTTGCCGCGGCAATCGCAACTCTCATAACTGTCTGGAACCGTAGCGAGCTGCGAAGACTTGCTTGGTTTCAATTCTTCGGAATCTTCGGGCAAGGCATCTTGGGAGGAATTACCGTACTGACAAAGTTAAATCCCATTCCAGTTGCCGGCCATCTCTTACTTTCGATGGTCTTAATCGCTGGAGCAACTACTTTGCAACTTAAGACCACCCGATACATAGCGCTACCCGATAGCTGGATTGCCAAATTGTTGGCATGCATAGGCTTTGCCACATTGATTGCCGGAACAGTTGTTACCGGAAGTGGACCTCATGCAGGAGATTGGCAAGCGCCTAGATTCGATTTAAATATCTCTCACATGGCACAGATACATGGAACTTTAGTGGCGCTTACTTTGGCTATTGCACTTTTTATCGCAGTGAAATATCCGCGTGGTGCAGCCAACTGGTTGCTTGCCGTGATTGCAGGGCAAGGGTTAATAGGCTTAATTCAATGGTGGCAGGGCCTTCCCCAAGCTCTAGTCGGCCTTCATTTACTAGGAGCATCGCTCTTTTGGTTCGCGACATGGCGAACACGTTTAAGTTTTAAATATCAGCAGTTAAAAGGTGGGAAAGGTTAGAGATGTCCTTTACTTGGAGTGCAGAAGACGATTTAGTAGTTAAATATTCAAGAGCGCTCGCCGCTGATGCGGTTCAGAAAGTTGGCAACGGCCATCCCGGAACTGCAATGTCACTTGCACCGGTTGCCTATCTACTCTTTCAAAAGCATATGCGCCACGATCCAAAAGATCCAAAGTGGATCGGCCGCGATCGTTTTGTTCTATCTTGCGGGCACTCATCTCTAACTCTTTATACACAATTATTTTTAAGTGGTTATGGACTTGAGATGAAGGATCTTGAATCCTTCCGTACCTGGAATTCATTGACACCGGGCCATCCAGAATTTGGCCATACCGCCGGTGTTGAAATGACAACCGGTCCACTTGGCGCTGGCATCTCAACTGCAGTCGGAATGGCGATGGCGGCGCGTTTTGAAAAAGGTCTTTTGGATCCTAATTCAACACTCTTTGATCACAATGTTTATGTCATCTGCTCTGATGGCGATCTACAAGAAGGTGTTTCATCTGAAGCATCCTCACTTGCCGGAACCCAAGAGCTTGGCAATTTGATCGTTATTTACGATGACAATCGAATTTCAATCGAAGGCGATACCCACGTTGCATTCACCGAGAACGTCTCGGCTAGATATGCCGCTTATGGTTGGCATGTCGAAGAGGTTGCGGCAGGAAAAGATGGCTCGGTAGATATTCAAGCACTTGATGCTGCGATTGAAAGAGCAAAGAAAGAAAGCACCAAGCCTTCGCTGATTCGCTTGCATACGGTTATTGCATGGCCGGCTCCTAAAGCTCGCGGCACTGCAAAATCACATGGATCAGCCCTTGGCGATGAAGAGGTTGCAGCTACCAAAGTTGAACTTGGTTTAAACCCTGATGAGAAATTTGCAATGCCGGCAGAGCTTTTAGCACATGCACGTAAAGTGGCAGATCGAGGTGCAAAGGCGCATGCAGAGTGGGATGCAGAACTTTCTAAATGGAAAGCTGCAAATGCAGAGAAAGGTGCGCTCTTAGATCGACTGCTCTCTGGAAAATTGCCTGCGCTAATTGTTCCGGAATTTCCACTAGATAAAGAGCTTGCTACTCGCGCTGCAAGTGGCAAAGTAATTAACGCGCTTGCCGAACAACTTCCAGAACTTTGGGGTGGATCCTCCGATTTAGCGGAATCAAATAACACCACCATTGAAAATGGTGGATCGTTCCTACCTGCAACAAGTGCAATGAAGAATGCAAACCCTTATGGCCGCATCATTCACTTCGGTATCCGCGAACATGCAATGGGTTCGATACTTAATGGAATTACTCTAAGTGGCTTAACTCGCGCATTTGGTGGAACTTTTTTGATGTTCGCAGATTACATGCGAGGCGCGGTCCGTCTTGCAGCGCTAATGGATATTCCAACCACATTTGTCTGGACACATGATTCAATCGGAGTTGGCGAAGATGGTCCAACCCATCAACCAATCGAGCATTTTGCAGCGCTGCGTGCGATTCCAAATTTCCACGTAATCCGCCCTGCAGATGCTAACGAAACTGCAGCATGTTGGCTGGAGATGCTAAAACGTAACAAGCCCGCTGGAATTCTCCTTTCGCGCCAGAACCTTCCAGTAATGCCTACAAATTCTGCTGGCGTTGCAAAGGGCGCTTACGCAGTCAAACCAGTTTCAAATCCAAAAGTTTCAATCATCGCAACTGGATCGGAAGTAAGCGTTGCAATGAAGGCAGCTGAGATTCTTGAAGCAAGTGGAGTTGCAACGCAAGTGGTATCTGCACCATGCCTTGAATGGTTTGCAGAGCAAGATGCTTCTTATCGAGAATCGCTACTTCCAAAGAGCGCGCTTAAGGTAAGTATTGAGGCTGGCGTTGCACAAGGTTGGCGTGAATATGTTGGCGATAATGGCGTAATCATCTCGTTAGATCACTTCGGCGCTTCTGCATCTGCTGGCAAGTTATTTGAAGAGTTCGGATTTACCGGAGAGAAGGTCGCTACAAAGATTAAGGCTGCGCTATGAAGCTAACCGATCTTTATGCAGCAGGAACCAGCGCATGGCTTGATGATTTATCACGAGCTGCGCTAACTACTACCCTGCCTGAGCGAATCGCGCGCAAAGAGGTATTTGGCGTAACTACAAACCCAGCTATCTTTCAAGCGGCGATCACTAAAGATCCAAGTTACAAGAGTGCTATTGAAGCTAATAAAGATTTAAGCGCGGAAGAGATTGTCGAAAAGCTAACCACGGAAGATGTTCGTGAGGCTTGCAAACTCTTTCGTCCAATCTACGAAGCTACAAATGGTGTAGACGGTCGTGTCAGCATTGAGGTAGATCCTCGCCTCGCCCATGACACTAAAGGAACCATCGAACAAGCTAAACGACTTTGGCAGATCATTGATCAACCAAATTTGATGATCAAGATTCCGGCAACTCGTGCAGGTCTTCCTGCAATCACTGATGTAATCGCAGCTGGCATTAGCGTCAACGTAACTTTGATCTTCTCACTTACCCGTTATGCCGAAGTTATTGATGCATATCAAGCAGGTATAGAAAAATGTGCTGACCCAAGCAAGGTTCACTCAGTTGCTTCCTTCTTTGTAAGCCGCGTTGATTCAGCAGTCGATAAGTTACTTCATGATGATGCGCTAAAAGGTAAAGCCGCAATTGCAAATGCACGGATGGCGTATGAGCTCTACTTTGAGAAATTTAAGAACTACCCACATAATCATCAACGTCCACTTTGGGCATCAACTGGTGTTAAAGATCCTTCATACCGCGCCACTATGTATGTAGATTCATTAATTGCACCAAATACGGTAAACACTATGCCACCTACAACTTTGGATGCAGTCATTAATGCGGTGATTGAAGCTGAAGACACTATTACGCCAAATATCGAAAGCGCCAAGGATGAATTACTTTCCCTTGCCGCTGCCGGAATTGATTTAGTAAAGATAACTGACGAACTTGAAGCCGACGGCGTCGACAAGTTCATGACATCTTGGGATGTCTTACTTGACGAGGTAGAGAAAGCTAAGAAATGATCAAATTATCTGGACCGCTAACATCAAAGATTGACCGCGATAGCGATCTTTATAAAAAGTTAAGCGATGCCAATGCGCGCCTAGCTAAGAAAGATGCAACTTTATGGGGTCCTGCAGCGCAGGCTGAGGCAGCAATCCGACTTAATTGGGTTGATCTACCTGAATCTTCACGCGAACTTCTACCTGCGTTAGATGCGTTAGCCGCAAAATTTAGAGGTAAGCGCGTGGTTTTATGCGGCATGGGTGGTTCTTCTCTTGCTCCGGAAGTTATCGCCGGAACCTATAAGAAAGATGCATTTATCTTTGATCTAACCGATCCAAATTATGCAGCGCATGTTTTGAAGAGCGATTTATCAAATGCTGTAGTCGTAGTCAGCTCTAAATCTGGTTCAACTATTGAAACCGCATCTCAACGTGCAGCAACGCAGGCGGCGCTAGCTACGCAAGGTTTAGATCCAAAGGCGCATTTAGTATTTGTAACTGACCCAGGTTCGCCACTTGATAAAGAGGTTCGTGCCGGCGGTTACACAATTATAAATGCAGACCCAAATGTTGGTGGACGCTTCTCAGCGTTGAGCGCTTTCGGTTTAGTTCCTTCGGCATTAATCGGAGTTGATCCATCAATTCTTTTAGATAGCGCATCCGCGCAGAAGAGCGAACTACTTAAATCTGAGAATGTCGCAATTGATTTGGCCTATCTGATGGTTACCCAGTCGGATCAATATGTTGCTTTCGCAGATGCAAAAGCAATCCCGGGTCTATCTGATTGGATCGAACAACTTGTTGCAGAATCAACTGGTAAAGATCAAAAGGGTCGAGTTCCGGTTGTACTTGGAAATGCGAAAGAAGCAATTGGCTCAAAACAGATGCTTATCACCTTCGAAGATGGCGGCGACTTAGTAGTTTCTGGTGATCTAGGTGAACATTTCATTACCTGGGAATGGACCACTGCCCTACTTGGATTTGCGTTAGAAGTAGATCCTTTTAATCAACCAAATGTTACTGAAGCGAAGAATGCAACCTCTGAACTTTTAGCAGAATGGAATAACAAGCTTCCAGAGATGCCCGCAACTGAAAGTGCCGCAGTGGTTTTAAAGAATCTAGTTTCGAATGTTGATGGCTACATTGCAATTCTTGCTTACTTAGATCGCAAAGAAGACGTTGCGCTAGTTGAGCTACGTAAGATTCTTGCCGAGAAAACTGGCAAACCAGTTACCTTTGGTTGGGGTCCAAGATTCCAACATTCAACTGGCCAATTCCATAAAGCTGGTCAGCCAAATGGTTCGTTTTTGATCATCACTGCTGATTCAAATGAAGATTTTCAAATCGCTGGAAAAGAATTTACCTTCCAGACTTTGGTGATGGCTCAAGCGTTAGGCGAATACCGCGCCCTTGGAGCAAGAAAATACCCGGTTAGTAGATTGCATCTACAGAACCGGGTATCAGGAATCCATGAGATTCTTGCGGCTGCTAAAGCTCTTTAAGCTTTATTCATCTTCTCCGCGTAACTTCTTCAACGCATCTTCAAGAATCTTTGTCGCCTCGGCTGGAGTGCGACGCTCCTTTACGTATGCAAGGTGAGTCTTATAAGGCTCATTCTTGATTGGTGAAGGTGGGTTGTTCTTATCTTGACCTGCAGGAAAACCGCAACGTGGGCAATCCCATTCTTCAGGAATTACTACGCCCTCTTCTTGAGCAAATGATGGTCGAACTTCATGGCCATTTGCGCACCAATATGAAACAACAAAACGTTCGATAGCTTCGCCGCGTTCGGCTTCGCCCATTGGGCCTGCGCCAACACGGCTACCGCGGATTGCACTTCCGCCTGCCATTATTTAAGCACCAAGCTAAGAGCGACTACGGCAGCGAACCAGAGTCCGCCAACCACAATGGTGATGCGATCTAAGTTGCGTTCAACAACTGAGCTTCCGCCATAGGTAGATGAAACTCCGCCGCCGAATAGATCAGATAGGCCAGAGCCCTTGCCCTTATGTAGAAGAACAAGAAGAACCATCAAGACGCTAGTGATAACTAGCAGGATTGATAGAGCTAATTCCATTTGTATATCCTCTTTCTCAGCCTTACTAAGGGGCAAATTCTAGCGTGAGGATTACGAAGCCTGTACCGCGTGGAACTTGGCGATTTTCGCAAATTCCTCAGGATCTAGGCTCGCCCCGCCCACTAAAGCGCCATCCACATCAGGCTGCTTCATTATCTCGACAACATTTGAAGACTTTACTGAGCCGCCATAAAGAATGCGGCACTTCTCTGCGATTTCATCAGAGCCAATCTCAGACATCGCTTGGCGAATTGCAGCACAGACTTCTTGTGCATCTTCTGGAGTCGCAGTCTTACCGGTACCAATTGCCCAGACAGGTTCGTAGGCAATAACAATCTTCTTTAGGTCTGGCTTATGGAAACCTTCGAGGCCTGCCTTAACTTGTGCAACCACATGTGCAACATGTGTACCAGCTTCGCGAATTGCTAACTCTTCTCCAACACAAAAGATTGGAGTGATTTCATTAGCAAGGGCCGCCTTGATTTTCTTGTTAACAATCTGATCAGTTTCGCCATGAATTGAACGGCGTTCTGAGTGGCCAACTGCAACAAACGAGCAACCAAGTTTTGCAAGCATCGAACCCGAAATATCACCGGTAAATGCGCCGCTTGCTTCGGGCGAGAGATCTTGCGCGCCGTATTGAAGTCGAAGTCGATCGCCATCAACAAGTGTTTGAATTGAACGAATATCGGTAAATGGAGGAAGGATTGCAACATCTACTGCGTCGTAATCCTTATCGTCTAAGGAGTAAACCAGCTTCTGTGCAACTGCGATTGCTTCAAGATGATTTAAATTCATCTTCCAATTTCCGGCCATTAGTGGTTTACGCATTTCTTCTCCTTTTTAAACCTAATCAAAAACCTAAGGCTTTTAGTCCAGGTAACTCTTTTCCTTCTAAGTACTCTAGTGAAGCGCCGCCGCCGGTTGAGATGTAACCAAAGTCGCTATCTGCAAAACCAAGCTTGCGAACTGCAGCTGCTGAATCGCCGCCGCCAACAACTGAGATTCCAGAAACTTTGGTTAACGCCTCGGCGACAACTTTCGTTCCGTTAGCAAAGTTTGCGAATTCAAAGACGCCCATTGGTCCGTTCCAGAAGACAGTCTTGCATCCGACAATTGCATCAGCGAAAGCTTTTGCAGATTCTGGTCCGATATCTAAACCAAGTTGATCTGCTGGGATTTCATCTGCGCTTACCAGAGTTGGTGTTGCATCGGCAGAGAATTCAGGCGCAACGACGATATCGGTTGGAAGAAGTAATTTAACGCCATTCTTCTCCGCGGTTGCGAGAAGACCCTTAACGGTTTCGAGCATCTCATCTTCACAGAGTGATTTACCAATCTCTTTACCTTGCGCTTTAAGAAAGGTAAAGAGCATTCCGCCACCGATTGCGATGAGATCAACTTTGCCAAGTAAATTTTCGATTACCGCTAACTTATCTGAAACTTTAGCGCCACCCAGAACAACTCCGTACGGACGCGCTGGATCTACAGTTAACTTCTTTAAAACTTCTACTTCTGCTGCAACCAATACGCCTGCTGCATTCGGAAGAAGCTTTGGAAGATCAAATACTGAAGCGTGCTTACGGTGAACTGCGCCGAAGCCATCCCCAACATAAAGCTCTGCAAGTGAAGCCAACTGCTTAGCGAAATCTGCTCGCTCTGCTTCGTCCTTCGAAGTTTCCGCTGCTGCGTAACGAATATTCTCAAGTAAGAGAATCTCTCCGGCTTGTAGCGAAGCTGCCTTTGCTTGAACATCAGCGTTAACAACCGTTGGCACAGAATCGAACTTAATTTCTTTGCCAAGTAGCTCGCCTAAGCGCTTTGCAACCGGAGCCAATGAAAGTTCTGGTTTTGCTTCGCCTTTTGGGCGACCTAAATGCGCTGCGATAACAATTGAAGCGCCTCCATCTAATAGCGCTTTGATCGTTGGAAGTGATGCGCGTATGCGACCATCATCAGTAATAACGCCTTCCTTCAGAGGGACATTTAAGTCGCAACGAAGGAAGACGCGCTTACCACTGACAGCTAATTGATTTAGAGCTGTCATTAGAAATTAAAGGCTCTTACCGACTAGGCCGATTAGATCTACAAGGCGGTTTGAGTAACCCCACTCGTTGTCATACCAAGAAGCGACCTTAAGAGTTGAACCGATTGCCTTTGTAAGCCCTGCATCAAAGATTGATGAGTGTGGATCAGTAACAATATCTGAAGAGACGATTGGATCTTCGGTGTATGCCAAGATTCCCTTAAGTGGACCTTCCGCAGCCTTCTTCATCGCTGCATTAACTTCAGCAGCTGTTACTTCACGCGAAAGTTCAAAAGTTACGTCGGTGATTGAGCCTGTTGGAACTGGCACGCGTAGCGCGTAGCCATCTAGCTTGCCCTTAAGTTCTGGAAGAACCAATGAGATCGCCTTAGCTGCACCAGTAGAGGTAGGGATAATGTTTGTAGCTGCTGCTCGTGCACGGCGCAGATCCTTATGTGGGAAATCAAGGATTACCTGGTCGTTTGTGTAAGCGTGAACAGTTGTCATAAGGCCACGAAGAATTCCGAACTCTTCGTGAATAACTTTTGCAAATGGCGCTAAGCAGTTAGTTGTGCAAGATGCGTTTGAGATGATGTTGTGCTTTGCAGCGTCATACTTATCATCGTTTACACCCATCACGATTGTGATGTCTTCGTCTGTTGCAGGTGCAGAGATGATTACCTTTTTAGCTCCAGCATCGATGTGCTTCTGAGCATCTGCAGCCTTTGTGAAGATACCTGTTGATTCGACAACAACCTGAGCCCCAACGCTCGCCCAGCCCAATGCGCCTGGATCGCGCTCTGCGAATACTTTAATTGTCTTGCCGCCAACGGTGATTGAACCTTCGCCAGCTGAAACCTCAACTGGAAGACGGCCCAAGATTGAGTCGTACTTAAGAAGGTGTGCAAGAGTTGCAGTCGGTGTTAGGTCATTGATACCGACGATTTCGATATTTGGATTATTTAAAGCTGCGCGGAAGAAGTTGCGGCCGATGCGACCGAAGCCGTTAATTCCTACTTTTGTTGCCATTTAGGTAATTACCTTTCACATGAAAAAACCCAGGTTGGGTGTAAATCCACAACGCTGGGGTACCCGCTTAGCCTATCGCAGGGTGCTGGTTTAGTTAAGCAGATCTGGAGAGAGGCCGGCCTCAGTATCTGGAATTCCGAGCTCTGCAGCGCGCTTATCTGCCATCGCAAGTAAACGTCGGATTCGACCTGCAATTGCATCCTTGGTCATGGGCGGAGTTGCAAGTGAACCCAACTCTTCAAGAGATGCCTGGCCATGATTAATACGAAGTTCTCCGGCTTCTTTTAGATGATCCGGAATTGTTTCGCCAAGAATTTCCATTGCGCGTTGAACTCGTGCAGATGCCGCAACTGCAGCACGTGCGCTACGACGAAGGTTTGCATCATCAAAATTTGCTAAGCGATTGGCGGTTGCGCGAACTTCGCGGCGCATGCGTCGCTCTTCCCAAGCCATTAAAGATTCATGGGCACCAAAACGAGTAAGTAACGCACCGATTGCATCGCCGTCGCGAATTACAACGCGATCAACTCCGCGAACTTCGCGCGCCTTTGCCGAAATGCCTAAACGTCGCGCCGCACCGACAAGCGCTAGCGCAGCTTCAGGTCCTGGGCAGGTAATTTCTAAAGAAGATGAACGGCCTGGTTCGGTCAAGGAACCATGTGCAATAAATGCACCGCGCCATGCAGCTTCAGCATCACAGATTGGTCCATTAACAACTTGTGGCGGTAAACCGCGAATTGGTCGATTATGAGAATCAACTAAACCTGTTTGGCGTGCAAGCGCTTCTCCATCATCGATTACACGGATTACATAACGTGAACCTTTACGAATTCCTGATGAAGAGATAACTGCTAAATCTGAATCATGACCGTAGAGATCAGAGATATCTTTACGTAGTCGACGTGCGCTCTGAGCTGCATCTAATTCAACCTCAACCACAATCTTTCCAGTTGAGATATGTAGGCCACCAGCGAAACGAACTAGCGCTGATACTTCAGCCTTGCGGCAGCAAGGTTTGGTAACAGGTAGACGAGTTAATTCGTCTTTCAAACTAGATGTCATCGCCATAGCGGGGTTATTCAACCCTACTTTCTTCAAAAATGTTGCGGAAAATAGAATTTAATTTTGAAATATCATGATGAATCGCACCAGGTGCTCGCCTAACATCGCCCACAATCAACTTTCCGCCGAAACCTTCAACCACTGCTTCAAGGTTCTTCCGATCTCGAATTCCTGATTGGTCAGCGACTACATAATCGAAACGAAGTGATGGCGCATATTCATTTAGAAGTTGCAGATGTTCCTCTTGGGTATAACCTGCAAATTCATCTCCTGCAATTGATGGATGTGCATCGAGATTTAGCAGGATAATTTTTTTAGCTTTACTTGCACATAACGCATCACGTTGTGCTGGCACCATTAAATGTGGAAGTACAGATGTCAACCATGAACCTGGCCCCATTGTTATGAAATCAGCATCTTCAATCGCTCTTAGCGCTTCTGGTCTTGCAGGTGGATTTTCAGGGATGATTCTGATTGATTCTAAACGGCCCTTTGCTGTTGCTACCTCCTTCTGCCCGCGGACAACAATGCGACCAACGCTGGTTTGAAAGGTTCCTTCAATATCAAGTGGTTGCGCAGCCATTGGTAATACTCGTCCAACAACGCGAAGTAGCGAACCAACACGATCTAACCCTGCCACGAAATCTCCATCGCGATCCCAGAGCGCAGTTAAAAGTAAATTGCCGACAGTATGTTTATTTAAATGACCTTCGCTGGTGAAGCGGTACTGCAAAATCTCAGCCCAGCTTCTACCCCATTCATCGTCAGAACAGAGCGCAGTTAAAGCCATCCGTAAATCTCCCGGCGGCAAGATGTCGAACTCTTCACGTAGGCGACCGCTTGAACCACCATTATCTGCAACGGTAACGATTGCAGTTATTTGATGAGTTAATTGTCTAAGTGCACTAAGAGTTGCAGCTAAACCATGACCACCGCCAAGTGCAACAACTTTTGGAGTAGAGAAATCTATCTGACTCATTCACGCCCTACATCGCGATGGACTGCATGGGCTTCAATTACGAAATCACCGTTCTTGCCAGAGAGTTGCTTGGCAAGTTCCTCTGCGATTGCAACGCTTCGGTGTTTTCCACCAGTGCAACCAACTGCCAGAGTTATGTACTTCTTGCCTTCACGTAAATAACCAGCTGACATTTTCTTAAGTAAATCTGAATACTTGCCGATGGTTTCAGTTACTCCATCTTGCGAAAGTACATAACTACTTACTTCGGCGCTCTGTCCTGTCTTTGGGCGAAGTTCTGGGACCCAATGCGGATTTGGAATGAAGCGGCAATCCAAAACTAGATCTGAATCAACTGGGATTCCGTATTTGTAACCAAAGCTAAGCACGTTTATACGGACTCCCGCTGCGCCATCACTTTTGAAAAATTCATTAATTCGCTTCTCGAGCTGATGGACATTTAAGTTACTGGTATCGATAACTTGATCAGCATCTGCACGAAATTCCTCTAAGCGGACGCGCTCTTTGACAATTCCATCGACAATTCGACCGCTTCCTTGAAGCGGGTGTGGTCGCCTAGTTGATTCGAAACGTTGCACCAATGCCTGATCAGATGCATCTAAAAAGAGCATCCGATAATTAACTCCGGCGCTTCGTAAATCTTTAATCGCGCTACTTAAATCATCAAAATATTTACCGGTGCGCACATCAACAACAACAGCAATTCGCGGTGAATCTGAAGTCTGCACTAGGCCAAGTACCAGCGCCGGAGGCAGGTTATCGACAACGTACCAACCGGAATCCTCAAGGGCATGGGCTACTGTTGAACGCCCTGCTCCTGACATTCCTGTAAGCAGAAGTAACTCGTTGCTCATGCTGACATCTTCCAATACCTGTCAAGCATCTTGAATCTCGCCAGTTTCTAAATCAATAGCTAGAGGTTTTTCGCTCAAATGCTCACTTATAGCTTTGGCCAATCGTTCACCGATTCCGGGGGTTAAGGCGATATCTTCTGGACTCGCCTTTCTAATTGCTGAAACGGAACCGTATCTATCAAGCAGCGCAGCTCTTCTATTTGGACCTAAGTCTTCAATTTCATCAAGGAGCGATTCCAACATAATCTTTGATCTACGTGAGCGATGGAACGTAATTGCAAATCTATGCGCTTCATCGCGAACTCGTTGCAAAAGATAAAGTCCTTCACTGTTTCGCGGCAAGATAATCGGATCTGGATTGCCAGGCAACCAAATCTCTTCTAAACGTTTAGCCAAACCCACAACTGCAATATCGGTAATTCCTAACTCCAGTAACGCGCGCTCGGCCGCAGCAACTTGTGGAGCGCCGCCATCGACCACAATCAGATTTGGCGCATAAGCAAACTTTCCAGCTACTTCACCGATCTCAACATTCTGATCTGAAATCCAACGTTTCATGCGGCGAGTGATTACCTGATGCATTGCTCTGGTGTCATCTGTGGCGGTACTAGTTTCGATGATGAATCTACGGTAATCGCTCTTCTTCACTTGACCATCTTCGAAGACCACCATCGATGCAACAACGGTAGTTCCGGAAGTATTAGAGATATCAAAACATTCGATTCGAAGTGGTGCGCTATCAAGCCCGAGCGCTTCTTGTATTTGTGTAAGCGCCTTACCACTAACTGCTGCATCATTAGCGCGCTTTGATAAATATTGAATTAGTGAGTATCGCGCGTTTCGCTCAACAGTCTGAGAGAGTTCTAATTTCTCACCGCGCTGTGGAATACGAATCTCCACTTTAGAACCTCGAAGATCTGTGAGGAATTTTCCTAGACTCTCCTCAAACTCTCTATTTACTATCAACTCGGGAGGAAGCTCTTCCTCTCCGTAAATTGAGATGAGAAATGGAGTTAGCTCGTCTTCGCCTTCAGGAATATCGTTTTGATTTAGTATCCAACTTCGTGAACCACGAATCGATCCTCCACGGACTTTAAAGATTGAAGCGGCGGTGTGAAGACCTTCTGAATAGAGCGAGATGATGTCCGCGTTTATAGTTTCAGATAACGCCGCTTCGCTCGATTCATGTGCCACATTTAACGCGCTTACCTGATCGCGTAAACGTGCCGCCCGTTCAAACTCTTCATTAGCGGAAGCTTCCGCCATCTCCTTTTCGAGAATGGAGATTAAATCGGTATTACCGCTGGATAGGAATTTATCGAGTTTTACCGCCAACTCTTTATGTTCCGCTTCAGATACCCAACCAACACAAGGTGCAGCACACTTGCCGATATCTCCTAGTAAGCATTGGCGCTTACTTGCCTTGGCTCTCTCAAAATTACCAGCGCTACAACTTCTGACCGGAAATACTTTTAGCAGGGTGTCATGAGTTGTTCGCAATGCCCAAGCTTGGATATATGGGCCGTAGTACTTAATCCCTTTACGTTTCTCTTGACGAGTAATAAATAACCTTGGAAATTTATCATTTAAGGTAAGCGCTAAATATGGATACGACTTATCGTCTCTAAAACGAACATTAAATGGCGGCTTAAATTGCTTAATCCAGGTGTATTCAAGTTGTAGCGCTTCTACCTCACCGCTAACAATTGTCCAATCACATCTAACCGCTTCTGAGACCATGCGATCGGTTCGTTCGGCAAGCCCCGCTAAAAAGTAGGTAGTTAACCGATTCTTTAAATTCTTTGCCTTACCTACATAAAGGACTCGATCGCTCTTATCAAAGAATCTATAAACCCCAGGTTCGGTTGGGATATTTTCCGGGCGAAAGTTTGCCGGCATGGCTACTTCTTCTTTGCAGTCTTTCTATTGCTAGCAAGAATCTCTTTTAAGAATTGGCCGGTATAGCTTCCAGAAACTTTAGCCACCTGTTCAGGTGTTCCCTCTGCCACTACGTTACCGCCTCGGAATCCGCCTTCTGGACCCATATCGATAATCCAATCTGCGCTCTTAATTACATCTAGGTTATGTTCGATAACTACAACAGTGTTTCCGGTATCGACTAACCGATTTAATACGCCGAGTAATTTGCTGACATCTTCGAAATGTAAACCGGTAGTTGGTTCATCGAGAACGTAAATGGTTCGGCCAGTTGAGCGACGTTGCAACTCTGTGGCAAGTTTTACGCGCTGCGCTTCGCCACCAGATAATGTTGGTGCGGATTGTCCAAGTCGAACATATCCAAGGCCAACTTCATTTAATGTCTTTAAATATCTAGCGATTGTCGGAACTGATTCAAAGAAGTTATATGCCTCTTCTATTGGCATATTTAAAACGTCTGAGATGCTCTTACCTTTGTAATGGACTTCTAGGGTTTCTCGGTTGTATCTAGCGCCATGGCAAACTTCGCATGGCACATATACATCAGGTAAGAAATTCATCTCAATGGTGATGGTTCCGTCACCAGCGCAGTTTTCGCAGCGCCCACCTTTAACATTAAAACTAAATCGACCTTGTTGGTACCCGCGCACCTTTGCCTCAGTCGTCTCGGCAAAGAGAGCACGAACCTTGTCAAATAGACCGGTATATGTCGCAGGGTTCGACCTTGGTGTGCGACCAATTGGTGATTGGTCTACGTGAACAACTTTATCTAGATTATCTAAGCCAGTTACGCTTCGATGGCGACCGGCAACTAAACGAGCGCCATTTAATTTATTGGCAAGCGCTACGTAAAGAATGTCATTTACTAGCGTTGACTTACCTGATCCAGAAACACCTGTTACTGCCACAAAGAGTCCAAGAGGAATCTCGACTTCAATATCTTTAAGGTTATTCTCTTTTGCGCCTTTAATTACTAACTTCCGTTTTGCATTTAGCGGTCTACGTATTTCAGGTATCTCAATTGCTTTGCGACCCGAGATATATGCGCCGGTCATTGATTCTTTACTACTTATTAAATCTTCGTAGGTTCCGCTTACGACAACTTTGCCGCCATGTTCGCCCGCTCCAGGGCCAATATCAACAATCCAGTCAGCGGTCTTTATGGTCTCTTCATCATGTTCGACCACAATCAAAGTATTACCTAAGTCGCGAAGACGAGTAAGGGTGTCAATTAATCGACGGTTATCTCTTTGATGAAGACCGATACTCGGTTCATCTAGAACATACAGAACGCCAACCAACCCAGAACCGATCTGAGTTGCAAGGCGGATACGTTGAGCCTCTCCTCCAGATAGCGAACCAGCAGCGCGAGAAAGGGTCAAATAATCAAGCCCTACATCTAGTAGGAAACCTAATCTTTCGTGAACCTCTTTTAAAACGCGCTCTGCAATCTTTGCTTCGCGAGCGTTTAACTTGATGTTCTTTAAGAAAGTTGCACATTCATCTAAAGAGAGCTCGCATACCTCATAAATTGATTTATCGCCGATAGTTACTGCAAGAATCTCGGGTTTAAGACGTGCGCCTTTACAGACTCCACACGGAGTTTCGCGCATATACGACTCATACTTTTCGCGTGAGTAATCGCTATCGGTCTCTTCATGCTTGCGATGGATATATGGGATTACACCTTCATAACCAGAGGTATATCTACGCTGGCGTCCGTATCGGTTCTTGTAACTAACTTCGACCTCATAGTCATATCCATGTAAAACAGCTTGCTTCGCCTTTTCGCTCAGTTTTTTCCAAGGTGTATTTAGCGAAAACTTAACGTCTTGAGACAACCCCTCGAGAAGTCGCTGGAAATATTCATTTACATGACCCGTTGACCAAGGTGCGATTGCGCCATCATTAATTGAAATTGAATCATCGGGAATAATTAATTCCTCATCAACCTCAAGTTTGGTTCCAAGTCCAGTGCACTCTGGGCAAGCGCCAAATGGTGAGTTAAATGAGAATGAACGTGGTTCGAGCTCTTCAAATGAGAGTCCACAATCATGGCAAGCTAAATGTTCCGAATAGGTAAGTTCTTCCTTGTCGATGACATCAAGTACGACTATTCCGTTACCAAGCTTTAGTGCAGTTTCAATTGAATCAGTTATTCGTGATTTAGATTCCGCCTTAACTTGTAGTCGATCAATCACAATTTCAATTGTGTGCTTTTCTTGCTTCTTCAATTTTGGCGGTTCTGAAAGTTGGATTACCGCACCATCTACACGTGCACGTGAGAATCCTTGTGTAATTAACTCCTGCCAAACATCGGCAAATTCACCTTTACGGGCTCGAACCATAGGAGCCAGAACTTGAAATTTAGTGCCGACTGGTAAATCTAAAATTTGATCAACAATTGCTTGTGGAGTTTGGCGAGCAACTTCCTTGCCACAATTTGGGCAATGGGGTCTACCGGCACGAGCAAAGAGCAGACGTAAGTAATCGTAAACTTCGGTAATAGTTCCAACAGTTGAACGCGGATTTCGGTTGGTAGATTTTTGATCAATAGAAACTGCCGGTGACAGACCTTCAATGAAATCAACATCCGGCTTATCCATCTGGCCCAGGAATTGGCGGGCATATGCGGAAAGGGATTCGACATATCGACGTTGTCCTTCAGCGAAGATTGTGTCAAAAGCTAAAGAAGATTTTCCTGAACCAGAAAGTCCAGTGAAAACTACCAATGCGTTTCGAGGTAACTCTAAAGAGACATTCTTAAGGTTATGTTCGCGTGCACCGCGAACTACCAACTTCTCTGCCACTTATAACGCCTCTTCCATAGCTCGAAGCTCACGCTTCAGATCCTTAATTTCATCACGTAGACGAGCTGCAAGTTCGAATTGAAGTTCACTTGCGGCGTTACGCATCTGTTCGGTGAGCGACTCTATCAACGCCAACAATTCCTGTCTTGGCAATGAGACGAGAGATTTACTATGTACCCCGATTGCTGGGCTATCTAAACGCTTTCCGGCGATCAACTTCTCGGTATCAGCCTCTTCTTTTGCAATAAGTTCTGTAATGTCCGAAATTTTCTTACGTAATGGTTGTGGATCCACACCTCGTTCAGTGTTGTAAGCCACTTGCTTTGCACGGCGGCGGTTAGTCTCATCTATTGCCTTCTTCATTGAGTCTGTGATGTTGTCGGCGTACATATGTACTTCGCCAGATACATTTCGAGCAGCACGTCCGATAGTTTGAATCAACGAAGTGGCAGAACGTAGGAATCCTTCTTTATCGGCATCAAGAATAGATACCAGTGAAACTTCAGGTAAATCTAGACCTTCGCGAAGTAAGTTGATGCCAATTAGGACGTCATACTCTCCTAATCGAAGTTCACGTAGTAGTTCTACGCGACGCAAAGTATCGACTTCAGAATGAAGATAGCGAACTCGTACCTTTCGTTCTTGAAGATATTCAGTTAAATCTTCTGCCATCTTCTTAGTTAAGGTTGTTACTAGTACTCGTTCATTACGCTCTGCACGAATATTGATCTCACCAAGTAGATCATCAATCTGGCCACGGATTGGTTTTAAAATAATCTTTGGATCTACCAAACCAGTTGGACGGATAACTTGCTCTACAACTTCGCCATTAGTTTTCTCTAACTCGTATTTACCTGGAGTTGCAGATAGATAAACCTTCTGCCCTACCCGTTCAAGAAACTCTGGAAATTTCAGCGGTCGGTTATCCATAGCACTTGGTAGTCGGAATCCATGTTCGACCAAAGTGCGCTTACGTGATGCATCACCTTCGTACATCGCACCGATTTGTGGAACGGTTACGTGGCTTTCATCTATAACCACAAGAAAATCTTCTGGGAAGTAATCCAATAGGCAGTTTGGTGCGCTACCTGGTTCGCGGTCATCTAAATATCTTGAATAGTTTTCGATGCCGCTACAGAAACCAAGTTGCTGCATCATCTCCATATCAAAGGTAGTGCGCATGCGTAGGCGTTGCGCTTCAAGTAGCTTTCCCTGCTTCTCAAACTTGGCAACTTGCATCTCCATATCAGCTTCAATTTCACCAAGTGCTCGCTTCATCGTCTCCGGTCCAGCCGCGTAATGAGTGGCTGGGAAGATATACATCTCACTCTCGTCTCGAACTATTTCGCCGGTGAGTGGATGTAGCGTCGTAATTCGTTCAATTTCATCGCCAAACATTTCGATACGAACTGCAAGTTCTTCGTACATCGGAATAATTTCAATTGTGTCGCCACGGACTCGGAAAGTGCCGCGCTCAAAAGCTAAATCGTTTCGCTTATATTGAATATCAACAAATTTACGAAGCAGTGTATTTCGTTCGATCTCTTCGCCAACCTTAAGTCGAACCATTCGATCTACATATTCTTGCGGCGTACCAAGTCCGTAGATGCACGAAACTGTTGCAACTACGATTACATCTCTACGGGTAAGAAGTGAATTGGTAGCGGAGTGGCGTAGGCGTTCGACTTCAGAGTTAACGCTGGAATCCTTCTCGATAAAAGTATCAGTCTGTGGCACATATGCCTCTGGCTGGTAGTAGTCGTAATAACTTACAAAGTACTCAACTGCGTTATTTGGTAGTAGCTCTCGAAACTCATTGGCTAATTGAGCTGCCAAAGTTTTGTTATGAACCAGTACCAACGTCGGACGTTGTAGCCTTTCGATTAACCAAGCAGTTGTAGCTGATTTACCGGTACCGGTGGCGCCAAGTAAAACTACATCTTGCTCACCGGCATTAATTCGCCGTGCCAGCTCTTCAATAGCTTCGGGCTGATCTCCAGCTGGTTTGTAATCAGAGATAACTTCGAAAGGAGCAACACGTCGCTGTAAATCACTAACGGGACGCATTTAACTCCTCCCAGATAGTTTCAACTTTACGAAGTAACTCTTCCTCGCTTCCATTGTTTTCAATAACGATATTTGCGACAGCCTTACGTGCTTCTGGAGTGACTTGATTTGCAATTCGCTTCTCGATCTCATATTGCAATAAACCGCGCTTCTTCAAGCGATCAATACGTGTATCTAGTGGAGCTTCAACAGTGATTACTAAATCAAACTTGGATGCAGCATTGGTCTCCACAAGAAGTGGAATTTCGTAAATAAGAATCTGGTCGTCAACTAATGATTTACGTGCATCAGCTAAAGCCTGTTGCACTCTTGGATGGATGATGCCCTCTAACAATTTACGTTTATCTGGATCGGAAAAGATAAGCTCGCCGAGCGCTCTTCGATCAATATCTCCATCTTTTAGAATTCCATCACCAAAAGCAGTCAGTACTTCATCGAAACCTTCACTGCCACGTTCGATTGCTTGGCGCGCTAACTGATCGGCATCAATCACCTCGGCACCCAGCGAGAAAAAGTAATTTGCAACCAATGATTTCCCGGAACCAATTCCGCCAGTCAGGGCAACTACCTTCATACCTTTAAGCCTATCTAAAGAAAAAAGGCCTGCGAAAATTCGCAGGCCTTAAGTCATATTTAATTATTCTGCAGCTGGTGCTTCAACTCCTGCTGCTTCTGCAGCCTTAGCGGCATCTTTCTGCTTCTTATGTGCCATGAAACGTGCTTGAGCTTCAGCGTATTGACGCTCCCACTCTTCGCGTTGTGCTTCATATCCTGGCTTCCACTCTTGAGCATCTGCATCAAATCCTTCTGGATAGATGAAGTTACCTTCAGCATCATAACGAGCTGGCATTCCGTATTGAGTTGGATCAAATGCCTCAACTTCAATTTCAGCGCCTTCATTAGCTTGCTTTAGAGATAGAGAGATACGACGACGCTCTAGGTCGATGTCGATAATCTTTACGAATAGTTCATCACCAACCTGAACAACCTGCTCAGGAATTTCTACGTGGCGCTCTGCAAGTTCAGAGATGTGAACTAGGCCTTCGATACCTTCGTGTACACGGATAAATGCACCGAATGGAACAAGCTTTGTAACCACACCTGGCACCACTGTATTAATAGTGTGAGTGCGAGCAAATGCCTGCCATGGATCTTCCTGAGTTGCCTTAAGTGAAAGCGATACACGCTCGCGTTCGAAATCAACTTCGAGAACTTCTACAGTTACCTCGTCGCCAACTTCTACAACCTCTGATGGATGATCAATGTGCTTCCATGAAAGTTCTGAAACGTGAACAAGACCATCTACACCACCAAGGTCAACGAATGCACCGAAGTTAACGATTGATGAGATAACGCCGGTACGAACCTGACCTTTTTGTAGCTGGTTAAGGAATGTAGTGCGTGATTCTGATTGTGTCTGCTCTAGATATGCACGACGTGAAAGAACAACGTTATTACGGTTCTTATCAAGTTCGATAATACGAGCTTCAACGGTCTTGCCGATATATGGTGAAAG
>JACCDW011136936.1_pt1 | contig 31806 bp, 33 predicted proteins | sample 7449781 | NCBI WGS metagenome assembly JACCDW01 (sample SAMN15323449, study PRJNA562643) | freshwater metagenome | isolation source: river surface water | place: USA:Blue River Watershed | collected 2017-08-18
CCGGATGACCTCCGGCGAGGAGTGAAAGTACCGGAACGGATTAGCGGGTTTGCGAGGGCGAGGCATGACCGCACTCTAACCACCGCGATCTTCCACCGCTAGCGGTGCAATCCCTTTGACAGTGCCCCTTTACCACATGCACGCAGGGATGATGCGGGTCGTAAGTGTCAGGCCGCGAGGAGACGCGGCATGAGCCTTTCGCGTTTGATCCTCGCCGGCGGCACGGCGCTGATGCTCAGCTTCCCGGCCAATGCGCAGTCAATGCCGCCGATGGACCATGGCTCTATGCCGGGCATGCCGATGCCGCAGAAGCCGGCGAAGCAGCCGCCCAAACCCTCCGGCGAGAAGTCGGACCATGGCACGGAACACAAACCTGGTTCCGCAGCCGGTCCTGTAAGCCCGGCTGGGGAGTGCACGGCCGAGCATGCAAGGATGGGCCACTGTACACCTGCCGCCCACCCCGCCGAAGCCGCAAAGCCGGCCGAAGCAGGGGCGGATGACGGAATGGCAGGAATGGTGATGGAAGGGCAACCTACAGAGGCGTCGCCCTCCGATCCCGACTGTCCACCCGAGCACGCGGAAATGGGCCATTGCACGCCCAAAGCGGCGATCCCCGATCCAGTAGATCGATCGCAAAGCGCTTATGGGACCGATCTCGAACCCGGGAATGCGCCCGCGCCCTCTCCCCCGTCCGACTGGTATGCCGATAGGCTGCATTCTCCGGCAGAGATGGCCAGAGCGCGCGCGGCAATGATGAAGGAAGCCGGCGGAACCACCGTGGCGTTCGCGTCGTTCGACCTCGCCGAGTATGTGGTGCACAAGAACAAGGACAGCTATCGATTCGAGGGTGAGGCCTGGCTCGGCGGGGATATCAACCGGTTCGTCTTCAAATACGAGGGTGAAGGAGAATTTCGCGGTCCGCTGGACGACCTCGAACTGACCGCAGCCTATTCAAGGGCAATCGACCCTTACTGGAATTTGCAGGCCGGAATTCGATATGATGTTTCGCCAAATCCTTCTCGGACATATGCTGTCGTCGCAATAGAAGGGCTCGCGCCTTATTGGTTCGAGGTAACCGCTTCAGCTTTTCTCTCGAATGAAGGCGAGGTCCGCGGGCGGATCGAGGGGTTTTACGACCAGCGTATAACACAAAAGTGGATATTGCAGCCGCGTATTGAAGCGAATTTTTCGGCTCAGACAATTTCCGAGCTGGGAGTCGGGGCCGGCCTATCCAACCTCGAGGTGGGTGCGCGTCTGAGATATGAAATCAAGAGGGAGTTTGCGCCTTACATCGGCTTTGAATGGATCCGACAGTTCGGCGAATCTGCGCGCTTCACCCAAGCAAGCGGCGGACAGGTATCAGATCCCCACTTCGTCATGGGTGTTAGGCTTTGGTTCTGACGCGGGCTGGAAAAGGGTCAAGCGGTGCAGCGCTCGTGTCGCCTCCACGTCGGGGCCAGCAAGGTTCACAAATGGCTGTCGCTGGTGATCGGCGCGCAGATGCTGATCTGGTTTGCCAGCGGCGCGCTGGTGAGCTTTTTGCCGATCGAGAAAGTGCGCGGCGAGCACCTCGTTGATCGCGAGAGCGTGATCGCTTTTCCGGTGGACGCTTCCTTTGCCCCTGCCGGACAGATCCTTGCGCAGGCCGACGCGCCAGTCGAGGCGATGACATGGCATATGCTCGAGGGGCGTGCCGTTGCGGAACTTGCCACCACAAAGGGAATAAAGCTGTTCGACGCCGCGACTGGTGTGCCACTGCCGCCGGTCGATGCCAAAGTCGCGACGCGCATTGCCGAGGCCGCTTGGAGATCGGACGACAAGCCGAAATCGACGGCAAGCCTCGTCACACAGGAAAGCCCCGAATATCGCGCAGCGCTTCCGGCATGGCGCGTGACTTTTGCCGATAGCGATCAAACCAGTGTGTTCGTGGCGCAGCAAACCGGACGAATTACGGCCGTCCGCACCGGCGCCTGGCGGCTCTATGATTTCTTCTGGAGCCTTCACATCATGGACTGGAAGAACCATGAGAATTTCAACACATGGTGGCTATTATCCTTTGCTATCGGCGGACTTCTGCTCGGTCTAGCCGGGACGGTTTTGCTCGTGATGCGATGGCCGGTCTGTCGCAAGAGACGGCGCGCAGCATGAAGATTATAGCTGCTTTTTTTCTCGCGCTTGCGCTCATCCTTCGAGCTGCTCCAAGTTGCGCATCTCCCTTTCTAGCGGAATCAAGCGCGATAACATCCGTTTGCGCAGACGCCCTCAAGTCGCACGATGAACAAACGGATGACACGAACGATGATGCAAGGCTCACCTGCCATGCCTGTGTCTTCCCGCCTGTGGTGGACGCAATGCTAGTGCAGCCCTCACTGGCACATGCAGTGGTCGAACCCTCCACGATCACCAGACTGATGGGCGGTTTCATTGCTCCTCCAACGCCCCCGCCGCGCGCGGCATGGCACTGCAATTTTCAACTATGGAACGGAGTAATATCATGACAAATAAATATCTTTTGGGCGCACTTGCGCTCACCATATCCTCCGCTGCGTTCGCCGCTGATGCGGCGCCAGCGCCCACAAAGGAATGCTGTTGCTGCAGGAAGGATGAGCAGGGGAAAATGACCTGCTGCAAAGACAAGGCCGACAAGGCCGAAGCCCATGACGGCCACGATGTGGGTGGTATGGATCGCAAGTGAGCGACGGGCGCGGAGGGCTGGTAAGGGCGCTCCGCGTTTTTTTGTTGAAAGGAATGGATGATGAGAAAAATTGTCCTAGCTTTGGCGCTTGTGTCGACGCCGGCCCTAGCCACCCAAGCAGTCATGTACCGGGACCCAGGCTGTGGGTGCTGCGAAAAATGGGCTTCGCAAGTAAAGGCTGCTCTTGGGCACCCAATCAAGACCGTTGATGATAGCAAACGGGCGGCGCTCCAAAAACGGCACGGCATTACGCCCAGCCTCCAGTCTTGCCATACCGCCATCATAGACGGGATGGTATTCGAGGGCCATGTGCCGATTGCCGATGTGAAGCGATTTCTGGCCACAAAGCCCAGGGGCGCGACCGGTCTCGCCGTCGGTGGAATGCCGCTTGGCTCGCCGGGAATGGAAGTGCCGGGCCAGAATCCCCAGCGTTACAACGTCTACATGTTTGGAGCATCGGGTCAGACGGTCTACGCGAGGCATTGATCCCTATCGCCACTGGGATCGCTGGGGGGCCTCTCGGGTCCCCCCAGTTCCCCTGCGCCAAGGCGCTGGGACCGATCGAGGTGTGCCTTACCTTGCCGGGCTAAGAGCCGCAGGTCGCAGCAATCAGGGCCTTTACCCCATCCGGCACTTTCAGGGCTGCGACCGACGCTGCCAGACCGCATTCACCTCTGGCAATAGGCTCGCCCGCAATCGTCACATCGCCACTGAGCGGGATCACCAGCGCTGGCCCGCCAGCATAGCGCCGGGCAACGGATGCAGGTAATCCCCCCTCGATTCGGTCCAGTCTGAAATGCGGCCCTTCAACCAACTGCAAAGGGCCATCCGCGCCGAGATGGAAGCGCAGCTTGGCGGGATGCGCCGCGCCCAATGCGACGGCTACCCCTTCGGCGAGATGAAGTTCGCGCGGACGCCCGTAATCGTAAAGCCGATAAGTGATGTCGCTGTTCTGCTGGACCTCGATCAGGCTGATCCCGGCCCCAATCACATGGACTGTGTTCGCCGAGATATAGAAGAAGTCCCCCGCCTTGACCCGATGCCATTCGAGCAGATGCTCGATCGAGCCGTCGAGCGCGGCAGCGCGCATCGCGTCAGCTTCCAGAGGCTTGGCAAAGCCGATCCCCAAAGCCGCCCCGGGCTCGGCATCAATCACCAGCCAGCATTCTTCCTTGCCTTGGCGGCCAAGCCCGGCAGCCAGCGTCTGGGCATCCGAAGGATGGACCTGGACCGAGAGCGCCTCTGACGTGAAGATATACTTGACCAGCAGCCCGTCGAGTTCGGCAGGGGGCTCGAACCACACTTCGCCGATCCGCGCACCCGATGGGTTGATGAACGGCGGTGGCAGGCGATCTCTGCCCCATGGCTTGGCAAACATCCGCGTAGCCAGCCGAGCGCTCACTGGTTGGCCGCTCCGGGCTGCTTGCCGACCTGCTGCGTGCCGCTGCTGCTCGCGACCTGAACCTCGTCGCCGTCAACCGCCACGATCACGTCGTCGAGCCCGATGACCGAAACGCGGGGGCCATCGCTACCGACCAGCACATTGCGGCAATTGCGCTGGTCGATCCGGCCCTGGAAGCTGTCACTGCGGCATCTCGACATGGCCACCGAAACCGAAGCGCATCGCCGACAGCACCTGGTCGCCAAAGGTATAGCCTTTCTCGGCACGGGGATCCTCGCCTTCCTGTTCCATCCGGTTGGGGGTGCGGGCGATCGTGCCAATTCCAGGCGCCAGCGCGTCAAAGAGGGGATCGAGCAGGTCGACCACGGCCTTGTCGCCGCCGATCATCATGCAGTAGCCGCGCTCGAGCCCCCACACGCCCCCCGAGGTGCCGACATCGACATAAGCAATACCCAATTCGGCGAGTTCTTGCGCGCGCCGGACATCGTCCTTGTAGAAGCTATTGCCCCCGTCGATGATGATGTCGCCCGTTTTCGCTTCTGCTTTGAGCAGGTCAACCGTCGTCTCGGTGGGTTCCCCTGCGGGCAGCATCACCCAGAAGATGCGGGGCGTCGGCAGTTGGCTAGCCGCCGCAGCGAGCGAAGTGGCGGCCCGCGCGCCTTCTTCGACCAGCGCATCGACAGCTCTCGCATTGCGGTCGAAAACGACCACCTCGTGGCCACCGCGCATCAAGCGCCGGGTAATATTCGCACCCATCCGGCCGAGGCCGATCATTGCAAGTTTCATATCAATCTCCTTTGTGTCGCGAGGGCGGCGTTGACCGCTGCCTGCAGTGCCGAAATGCCGTAGCCGCCGTGCTTCAGATGGACACGCAGGACGCGCCGTTCGCGGCTGCCGAGCATCGCCATGTCGCCGTGGTCCTGGCCGACCGCGTGCATGAAGCAGCTAATTTTGAGCCAGTTCAGCACGAACGGATCGTACAGCAAGAAATTACGCCAAAGCGTATGGACAGGAGGAGCCGACCCTAGCGGTGTACCGGGATGACGAGAATCGGCGTCTCTTCCCGCGTCCAAGGTCAAAGTACCGATCGTGGCGATCGAGAGCTTATCAATCGTCTCGATTTCGCCATTGGACCCAAGGGTACCGGTGATGGTCACCGAACAGAGCCCTCGGCTGATTGAAACCGAACACACTGCACTCGGAACACCTCAGCGGGGCCGATTTCTCGCGCACTCACGCGCGGCTGTTCCAGTTTCCGCCGACCGCGAGCATGCGTGCGCGCATCAGCGAACTGGATGCGGCGGTTCAGCGAGAACGCCGCTCGTGGAGCACTTCTGGTGAGAAACGGCACCTCGCCGCGATCACCACAACGCATTCTCTCCTCCTCCAACGGAACCCCGCCTCGGGGATGGAGCGAGACGGGGCAATACGCCATCATCCCGCGCGCGCGTTCGTGCTTTCGGGGCCATCCCGGCAACTGGTGAACGCGGCCAGCGAAAGGAGCGTCGGGCAGAAACGGCGGCTTTTTTCCCGTCGATATTTCGGCTGCCAAATGTCGAGCACCTTGGCTCTCCTTGTTGCTGCTAACTGATACGCAGCGGCGGCAAGTATCCCTCGAAAATGGCCTTGTGTTGTACGTGATCAGCAACGTGTTCGCCTTTTTGCAGCGGCCCCATTCCAAGCGGCGTTCCAAAAGCGATTGCTGACCGCTTCTATCGGCTTCGGCGTGTTGGCATGGTTATACCGCGCAGCATGGCGCTTGGGCCGCGAGTCACGACGATAAACGGTCAGGCTTCTAGGTCCGCGGGCTCATGTTCCAGCGCATCTGTTCGATCGCAGTAGCGAGAGCGCTGGTTAGCGCGATCCCGTTGGAGGCGTGTGGGACGGTGTCCGTGCTGACAATGCGCATTGGAAGCTCGCCGAAAATCTCGGCGGTGCTTCGGTCAAACAGGGCATGAACAACGATACAGTAACGGGGCTCAAGGCCAGCGCGCGCGAGACAGCGCGCGGCTGCGACCAGCGTCTGGCCAGACGATCCGATGTCGTCAACCAGCACCGGATTTCGCCCGGCGTAGGGCGCGATGTCGGGGAGGACGACAGCCACGTCCCTGTCGCCCGCCCTGGTCTTGCTCAGCACGAAATGCGGGGCACCGGCCAGTTCGGCGACTTCCCGAACCCATTGTTCGCTTTCGACATCGGGGCCGACGATGACCGGATCTTTGACATTGGCCTCGATCCAGTGCGCGGTCGACGGGGCGGCGTGGACGACCCGCGCGGGAATCGTATAAATGGCATCGAGTGAGGGATAGCGGTGGAGGTGCGGGTCGACGGTGACAAGCCAATCGAACCCGCCCGAAAGCAGACGAGCAAAGCTCTGCGAGGTGATCGCCTCCCCGGGATTGAAGCGCCGGTCCTGGCGCATGTAGGCAAGATAGGGCGCCACCAGCCCTACTTCGCCTGCACCGAGGTCCCTGGCGGCATCGGCCGCAAAGAGCAGCGGCAGGATGCGATTGTTGGGGCGTGCCAGCGAACACAGCAGGATGACCGAGCGACCCGCGACATCACAGGCGAAGCGCAAATAGCTCTCACCATCGGGAAAATCGCGCAGCTCCAAAGCGCCGATTTCCGCGCCTGTTGCGCCGGAAATGCTCGCGGCGAGTTGCTCGTATCCCGGTAGGGGGACAAGAATCGGATGGCTCATCATCCTTCAATCCCGAACACAGCGGCGCCATCGGCGTAGAATTGCAGCGCGTAATCGAGCTCACCGCCACTTTCGGCATGGACCGTGCACAGCGCAGCATTGTCCTTGATTGCTTCACCCAATCGGCAGTGCAGTTCGACCCCCGCCGCTTTCGCGGCAGGGGCTCCTGCCAGCTTGGCGAGCTTGGCCAGTTGCCGATTGTCGATTGACCGTAGCGTCCCGGAATGCGTGGCGCGGATGACCTGCCGATGGGTGGAAACCGGCGGGTCGCGCATTCCGCCCTGGGCTTCGCATATTCCCTGAAACTTTTGCCAGGCGCGCCCACTTTCGAGTGTTTGCCACGCGAGGGCCAACCCTTGCCCGTCGGGGACAAATTCGGCCAGTTCGAGCAAAGCACCGGCTAGCTCGCAAGCGCGCGATGCAAGATCGGCGGGCCCTTCCTGTTGCTTTAGCACTGCCAGCACATCCCTTGCTTCAAGCGCGGGCCCGATCCCGCGACCGATCGGTTGGGTTCCAGGTCCCGGCAGCACACGCGTCTTGAGCCCGAACGAGGCCGCAACCGCCTGCAGCCAATAACTCAGCTCATCAGCAGCTTGCGCCGTCCGGATCTTGGCGGTCGGGCCGATCGGCATGTCGATGACCAAATGCGTGGCACCTGCAGCAATCTTTTTCGAAAGCACCGAGGCGACCAGCTGCCCCGTGGAATCGAGATCGAGAGCCTTTTCTACGCCGATGATGATGTCGTCGGCGGGGCTGAGTTGAACCGCGCCGCCCCAAGCCAGGCACCCATTCTGACGCGCAACGACTTCGCGGATCCGGTCGACATCGAGATCGACCGGCGCGAGCGTTTCCATGGTGTCGGCGGTGCCGGCGGGCGATGTAATCGCGCGCGACGAGGTCTTCGGCATGACCAGGCCGAGTGCTGCAATGATCGATACAACGATTGGTGTCGTGCGGTTGCCCGGCAATCCGCCGACGCTGTGCTTGTCGACGATCACTTGTTGCGGCCAGGACAGCCGTTTTCCCGCGTCAACCATCGCGTGGGTCAGGCCAATCATTTCCTGAAGATCGAGCGGAAATGCCGAGCAGGCGGTCACGAACGAAGCGAGATGAACGTCGCTGTATCGCCCCGCGACAAGATCGGAGACTATGCCGGTGAAGTCGGAGCGCTCCAACCGGTTCCCATAGACCCGTTTGCGCAATACATTGAAGGAGGGCACCGGTTGCGGATGTCGTACCTCGACGACATCGCCTTCTTTCAAGCTCAGTTTCGTCCACGCCTCGTCGGAGAGGCCAATTTCACCTTCGACAACCAGTCCATTGTTCGATCTCAAAAGCCGGGCCGCGGTTTTCGCGCTGCCTGCCTCGACCATGATCGACGTTCGGGCTGTCAAGCCTTCGGATCGGCAAACAAAGCAATCCTCCGGCATGACAGCGATCGCCTCTCCCGGATTTGCAGTAAGACCAAGTTTCCGAGCCTTCAGGGCGTGTCGCGATCGCCCGTGGGCTGCGTCTCCTGTCCGTTCGTCCAGTCCATGCCGCTTCACCGTTGACCCTTCTCACTCTGGAAAGGCATATGGCTCAGTGGTACGTAGTGGTTGTTTAACTCTTCTGGATGACGTTTCTCTTTGAAGTTCATTGCGCATCTCCTTCGCCGTTGTTCCGCGCAGTCTCCGATGTTCGCGCGGCATCCGCCTTGCGCGCCGCCATAGCTGTCTCTTGCCACGGCCAGTGGCCGTTGATCTCGACGCCAAGCGAAATACTGAGGAACGTGCGCACAAGGATCAGACCCGCCAGAACCATCAGATCGTTGAGGCTGGGGTTAATGACCAGTGACTTCAGTATGTCTCCGGCCACCAAAAACTCGAGACCGAGCAGAATGCTGCGGCCCAGAACAGCACGCACGGGTTGATAGACAGCTTGGATCCCCAAGCTGCGCCCCCTCGAACCGAAAAGAAAGATCGCCGCGCCTGCACCAGTCACGATCGTCACTGTGCCGACCAATTCGAGCGACAGGACCGCAATGCGGACAAATCCGTCAAGCGCCGCGCTTGCAGGCTCAATGATGGTCATAAAGGCCTACATTGCGGATATTGTTCCAGCTGTCGGTGGTGTGGCAGGCCACGCATTGATTAACTGGAGCCCGGCTCTTGGCCACGCGCTGCGACACCATCTTGAAATGCATCATGAAATGGCTGGGCGGAGCCTTGTGGCACTCGGCGCATTGGGTTGAATTGACCGATGGATGCCGGAAGGCTGCAACCTTCCAGTCGGTAAGGGTGTGGCAGCTCTTGCAATCCTTCCCGAACAGCTCCTGGTGCGGATCGCGCGCTGCATGGCAGCTTGCGCAATCGAGCGCATCAATGGTTGAAGGCACCGCTTCGGAGACCGGACCTTTGGCAGCGGACAGTGGGCCTCGCCACAAGGTCGGATCGAGCAGTGCCTTGTGCTCCATACGGGCGAGGCTGGTACCGCCGTCATGCTCGATGTGACAGGTTGTGCACTGCTTGGCATTCGCATGAAAGCTAGTGGACGCCTTAGTTCCGAAATCGGTCCCTGTGTGGCAGGCGATGCACTTGGTCGGCTCCACCCCCTCGTGCGGCGTGTGGCAAGTCTCGCATTCGGCCTCAAATCTGGCATGCGCTGGGGACAGGGGGCCCGGATCGACCAATGAGGGCCAGCCCTTGATCGCGTTGCTCCCGGACATGTGGGTCTTCAGCGGCACGACCACAACAAGCAAAGCCAACGCCAGTGCGAAGATGACGTATAGGATGCGTGTGCCGCTCATAGCCAGCGGAATCCGAAATAGTATCCGGCCCAGATGTGCAGTAACAGCAGCGCATAGAGGAGCGTGCCGGTGGCGATATGGATAGTCCGCCAGATCCCGAAGAGGCCGGATACCGCCCTCTCGGCGCGAACGGCATATTCGGTGTCGGCAAGCGCCTCGGCGCGACGCCTTGCATCTGCGAGGTCTGCCGCGTCGAGCTCGTCGCTGGCTGCGAACAAGAACCGCCACGGGCTCAGCTTCGCTGGTTGCGTCGCTGCGGACCCCGTGCCTGGTTCGGCGTTCGCGTCGAGACCGAGCCTGAGCACCGCCAAATCGGATTGCCGCGCGCGGATCGCCTTGGAAATCTGGACCAGGAAATAGCGGCCGACAAACCCGCTCCAGACGACGAGGATGACGGTTCCGGTGAGGGCGATGCCCAGCGGGCTTTGATACTTGTGCGCCGCGTGGACGAGCGCCAGGACCGGACCTGCCACGCCGGCGTAGATGTGGATCGACAGCAGGGTCCGCTTGCTGATCCTCGGCTCGAGCCACCGTCCGACCGGCCCGATGCGCCGCGCCGCGACATGAACGAGCGGGAACAGCATGAGGAGCGCAGCAGTGATACCGGTCAGACTGCCGGCAAGGCTTCCGGGGAACCTCGGCGAGGTGTGGACAATGAACCCGAGCGGAAAGATGAGCACGAACGCGAGCAGCAGCCCCATCAAGACGTCGCCCCGCTCGCGCATCAGGCTTCGACCACCAGCGGGCCGCGGGTGCATCGCGCCTGGCAGGCGAGCACATAGCCTTGCGCCTTGTCGGCCGCGTCAAGCCCGGTCTCGACTTCCATGCTGACTTCGCCTTGGAGCAGGCGAGTTACACAAACCCCGCATTCTCCGACGCGGCAGGAATAGGGAATCTCGACCCCGGCGGTTTCCGCGGCTTCAAGGATCGTCTCGTTGCTATCGAGCGGGGCGGATACACCAGCGATCGAAAAGGTTACGGTCGTTGCCGCTATCGGCGCCCGCGCCGCTTGGGACGGTGGGGTTTCGATCGCATCTGCACCTTGCTCGGCTTGCGCCGCATCGCTCGGGGCCGAAGGTTCGCTGATCGGCAAGGAGGCTGGCCCGAACGCTTCGCTGAAAATCTGTGCGTCGGGCACGCCGATCTGGGTCAGGATGTCGCGCATCCCAGGCTTCAACCCCGCGCTCAAGCACGATCTGTTCGCGCTCGGCCTCGAGATTGGCGAGTGCCTGCGCCCGGGCCGATTGGCCAAGCAGAGCGACCTGCTGTTCAAGCGGGCCGACCGTCTGGCGCAGGAACTCCGAGGTAGCAAAAGCGCGCGTCGCCTGTTCCCAGGCTTCGCCGGCTTGAAGAATGGCAATGCGCGCTTCGTCGGTTGGCGCCTTGATCGCCGCCATCGCGACTTCCATCCGTTTGATCTCGATCGGTGTCTTGCCGATCTTGGCGGTCTCAAGCGCGAGATTGGCGGCAAAGTCCCGGGCGGCCTGGAGCGCGCGTTCGGCTTCCGTTTCCTTGGGGCCTTTTGCGCTGCTGGCACGGTCGGTGCTGTCGCCGCGGATCTCTTCCGCCTTGGCGGCAAGCCGGGCCTTGGCAGCAGCGATGCTGTTTTCCCGCCACCGCGCGGAAAAGGCGTCCATCATGCTCATCGCATCGCCAAAGGCAGATGCAAACTCGTCGCGGAACCGCGCCGGTGAAGGCACCGACGCCTTTGTGCGCTTAAACGCCGGGATGGTGGAAGCGGCCGTCATCCAGCATATCCGGTCGCTGCTGCGCATGCCCGAGGTGGCGGCGCAGGCGGTGGCGGTCGTGAAGGCCGAGGCGGCTGATGCTGACGAAAGCGACGTCGTCACCGCCCTGGCAGGCTTCGATGCCCTCTGGGAAACGCTTTTCCCCGCCGAACAGGCCCGCATCGCGCGGCTTCTCGTCAACCGCGTGACGGTCAGCAGCGATGGCCTAGCGGTCGACCTCAACACCGGAGGGCTTGGTTCGGTCGTAAGGGAAATGATCACGCCAAAACTGGAGATTGCAGCATGAGCGCGCCTAGCACCATGCGGGTGTTCATCCCGCTCACCATCCGCAAGCGCAACGGGCGGCCGAAGATCGTGCCGCCAGCGGAGATGGTGCCGGACACCGGCGGGGTGGATCCGCATGTGCTAAAGGCGATCGCCAAGGCCTGGAGCTGGCGGCGGAAACTGGAAAGCGGAACATTGGCAACCATACAGGACATTGCCGAGGCCGAAGGGGTCACGCCCGCGTTCATCAGGCGCACGATGAACTGCTGGTCGATTTTGATGGCCGCGAAGTCGGCTATCAGTTCGGCGAACTCGACACGCTGGTCCCGGCCTACGCAGCCACGATCCACAAGAGCCAGGGCTCGGAATATCCTGCCGTCGTCATCCCGGTCATGACCCAGCATTACGCCATGCTACAGCGGAACCTCCTCTATACCGGCGTGACCCGCGGCAAAAAGCTGGTGGTGCTGGTCGGTCAGGCGAAAGCGATCGCCATCGCCGTCAAAAATGAGTCCGGGCGTCGGCGGTGGTCAAAACTCGATGAGTGGCTTCAGGCCTCAGGGCAAGCCAGACCGCGCTGCGCGTGATCAGTCGTTCGCAGGTTTGATAATGCGCTTGGCAGCCGCGTTGCGACGGGCAGCAATACGGCCAAGCGCGACCTCGATCGGAAACACGTCCAGTTCTTCGGGGTCATAGCCGTCGAGCCATTCTGCGACATCCGCATGGTCGGGGTGCTTGGGGTCGACCCGTGCTTCCAGCATCTCATAGAAGCCTGGAATTCCACCGCAGTCCTCCGGCGGGCAGTCGCGCTCACCAGCGACGAAGCGGGGATAGCCAGTACCAGGCGCGCCTGGGCGGACATCGCTGACAACGAGGCTGTGCTCCCAGCTGTCGCCGAAATCGTAGGTGTAGTCGATCCGGGTGGTGTCGCCAGTCAGCACATCACGCAAACGGACCCGATCTGCCACCTTCCGGGGAGCCGTTCCAAAGTCCTCGTCCATCGGCAGGCCATAGGTCTGCCCGTCGATCACCATCTCCCAGAGGTGATAATCGCACCAGCCCATCGAGACCTGAACAATGTCGTGCAGCACCTTGAGGGTGATGGACGTGGGCACTTCGACTACCCGCCAGATCAGCGGATCGGACCCCCTGAGTTCGATGCGCAGGGTGGCGATTTCAGTGAAGCTGTCGATAGCGCTGCGGGTCGTCATAATGGGGACAATAGCAAAGTGTGCAGCTTTTGGCTGCTGCCTCTGGCAAATACCACCAGTTGCATTCCCGCCCGCCTGCCGAGATTGGGCGCAAAAGGTTCGGTTGAACGAAAGTCAGAAAACCTTGGATTTACGTCGTTTCTGGAGACCGAACCTTTTCAGCAGGGGTTCGGGTAAAAAGAGACAAAAGCCGGTCAGAGACCGATTTCGGCGTTTTCGGCAGTCTCTGAGGTTCGGTCGCGATCCCCAAAACCGCGCGGAAGCTGGGGATTTTCTGGCCTCGGAAGGCCCATCTCATTGATTCGCATTGAGATGTTGGCGGTGGGAGAGAGTCTGCTGACGAACTCGCTCTGAATATCTCTGATTCACAAGGCAAAACCCGCAAATTCAATGCATCCAGTTGGCAGAGAGTGTTTCCGCTTGCCGAAGTACTGTCTGCACGGCAGCGTCCTGAAGGTCAGGCGGATATCCATGCTTGCGCAAGATCCGCTTCACCAACACACGCATGCGTGCACGGGCACTTTCACGGTGTGACCAATCCACCGTAACGCTGCCTTTTAGGCTGACGAGAAGCTCGTGCGCGATCACCTTGATGGAGTCATTGCCCATCAGCTCGACAGCGCTTTCGTTCTCAGCAAGCGCGTCATAGAAGGCGATCTCATCTTGCGATAGGCCTTCATCTTCGCCTCGCCGTTGGGCAGCGCGCACCTCTTTCGCGAGCTCGATCAGTTCCTGCAGTACTTCGACCGTGCTGATGGCATTCGTGTGATAGCGAGCAATGGCGGCTTCGAGGCGCTCGGAAAAGCGCTTCGTTTCAACCACGTTCGTCTTGCTGCGTGAGCGAATTTCATCGTTCAGAAGCTTACGAAGTGCCTCAAGGGCCAGATTCTTTTTATCGAGCTGTTGAATTTCCGCGAGGAATTCATCCGAAAGGATCGAGATATCCGGCGTCGTGATCCCCGCGGCCGCGAGAATATCCACGATCCCGGTTGAAACGACCGCACGATTCAGGATTTGTTGAATGGCAAATTCCCTGTCAGCAGTGCTTCCACCGCCGCCGTCCAAGGATTTTACCAGCGCAGCCCGAACCGTCTGGAAGAAACCGACTTCATCCCGGATTTCGCGGGCCTCGTCAGTAGCGGATGCCAAGGCGAAAGCCTTGGACAGGGCGAGCACGGCATCCTGATAGCGTCGATTTTCCCGGCGCTTCGCGTCTTCGCTCGATTCTTGCGCTGCGGCTTCTTGTTGGCGGGCAAGGATCCATTCGATGGCCTCGGCGAGCACGACCAAGCGCTCATGGGGCGTACCAGCCAAACCGTGCTCATAGTCGAAGCCGTGGAACATCGCCTTCACGACTTCGTACTTCTCAAGCAGAATGGCGACCGCTTCTGCCTCGTCGATCCCGACCTGGCGCTGATCTGAGCCCGAATACTGGCCTAGGGCATTCTTGAGGTTCTGAGCGATACCGATGTAGTCAACGACGAGGCCGGCGGGCTTATCACGGAAAACGCGGTTCACCCGGGCGATCGCCTGCATGAGGCCGTGCCCCTTCATTGGCTTGTCGATATACATGGTATGCATCGAAGGCGCGTCGAAGCCCGTCAACCACATGTCTCGAACGATGACGAGCTTTAAAGGATCGTTCGGGTCTTTCGCGCGCTTCGCCAAGAGATCGCGCCGCGCCTTGGTCCCGATGTGCGGTTGCCAGTCCTGAGGATCCGATGCGGAACCGGTCATGACGATCTTGACGAGACCCGAGGCGTCGTCATCGCTGTGCCAATCAGGCCGAAGCGCGATGATCTGGTTATAGAGCGCAACGCAGATTCGACGGCTCATGCAGACCACCATGGCCTTGCCGTCCATTGCGGCAACGCGGTCCTCGAAGTGTTGCACAAGATCAGCCGCCACCATCGCAAGCCGTTTCTCCGAGCCGACCAGCGCCTCAACAGTCGCCCATTTTCGCTTGATTTTCTCCTGTTCGGTGGTCGCTTCGTCTTCGGTCAGCTCCTCGATTTCGGCATCGATCTTTGGCTTCTCGTCTTGGGGAAGCTCAATGCGTGCAAGACGGCTCTCGTAGTAGATCGGGACCGTTGCACCGTCCTCTACCGCCCGGCTGATGTCGTAAACGTCGATGTATTCGCCAAACACAGCCGGCGTGTTCACGTCGTCCTTCTCGATGGGCGTTCCAGTGAACCCGATGAAGGAGGCGTTCGGCAGTGCATCACGCAGATATTTTGCAAAACCGTACGCAATTTCGCCGGTCTTTTGTTCAATCCGCGCCTTAAAGCCATACTGGCTGCGATGCGCTTCGTCGGCAATGACGACGATGTTGCGGCGGTCTGACAGCATTGGATAGCTTGCCTCGCCCGCCGGAGGTGAGAACTTCTGGATGGTCGTGAAGATGACGCCGCCAGCGGCCCGGCTCAGCTCAGATTGCAGGTCCTCTCGGCTTTCAGCCTGAACAGGCGTCTGCCTGATCAGATCGCGGCACATGGAGAAGGTTGCGAAGAGCTGATCATCCAAGTCGTTGCGGTCGGTAATGACGACAATAGTCGGGTTTTCAAGCTCAGGGCGCCGCACCAGCTGTCCGGCATAAAAGGCCATCAGCAGGCTCTTACCCGATCCCTGGGTGTGCCAGATCACGCCCACCTTCCTGTCGCCCTCGGGAGAAGATGCTGCGACGGTTTTCTCCACAGCGTGCCGCACGGCGTGGAACTGGTGATAGCCCGCGATGATCTTTGCGAGGCCCGACCCCGTCTCGCCGAAGACGGTGAAATCGTGCAGCAAATCGAGGAGACGACGTCGCTCGAAGATGCCCTCGATCAGCACGCCGAGTTCTGGCTGCCCCTTGGCTGCGATGATTTTGCCGTCCGTCGTGCGCCAGGGCATGAAGCGCTCCTGATCGGCGGTCAGCGAACCGACGCGCGCGGTGATGCCATCCGAAGTGACGAGGACAGTGTTCGTTCGAAAGAGCGAGGGGATTTGCGCTTTGTAGGTCTGTAGCTGATTGAACGCCCCGGCAAGCGTCGCGTTTTCTCCGCCAGGTGCTTTGAGCTCGATCACACCTAAAGGTAAGCCGTTGACGAGCACCACAACATCCGGTCGTCGGTTGATGCTACCTTCGATGACCGTGAACTGGCTGGTCGCCAGCCAGTCGTTCCTCTCCAGGTTGTCAAAATCGATCAGATGGACCTTGTCGCCGCGGATCGTGCCATCGTTACTGTAGAATTCGACATCGACGCCTTCGACCATCAATTTGTGCAGACGCCGGTTTTCTTCCACAAGTGACGGCTTCTCGGTCGCCAGAACCTTCCGCACGGCATCGGCGCGGGCTTCTGCAGGGATGGCGGGATTGAGCCGATCGATGGCAGCTGTCAGGCGTTTGATCAACACCACATCAGCATAGGCTTCGCGTTCCGGCGTCTTGCCATCCGGTCCGATGTCGGCATCGGTAGCTATCGAGTAACCAAGCGTGGCGAGTTGATCGAGCACGACCTTTTCAACGGCGGCTTCGGAAAGATAGGCCATCAGGCAACCTCCGCATCTTGAGGCGCAGAGGCCTTGGCCTCACGACATGCATTGAGTACGAGTTTGTAGGCTTCCCGATCCACACCGAACAGCAGACGCGAGGGCTCGATTGCAAGCGGCAACTCTTCGCCGCCGGGAAGGCTGACGATCACCTGGAGAAAGCCTTCGTCATCGGTTTCCCCCCGAAGCGAGGCCAGTTCATCAATGATCGCATTGGACGCTTCGAACCGCTCATAGGGTTCAAGGGTTCGCACCGGGTCCGGCTCGCGCTCTAGATAGGCCTCGTGCAGAAATGTGATGATCGCATCTGCCGCCAAAATGGCCGAGCGGCGATGATGAGCGGACAGCTTGGCGATGAAGCCGTCCTTGCCATGACTCACTGTTCCGGCCTCGTTTCGCAAGACCCGCAGCGTTTCTGTCAACTTGTTGTGCTGCTTGATGAGGTCTGCAAAGGCACGATGGCGGATTGCGCCAAGGTCGAGCAGACGCGTGGCCACTCCGACGAGGTGGCCTAGTGGCGTATCGGCTGCTTCCGGCTTGAGGGGCGCCAGCGGATCATCGAGCTCTTCGATCAAGACACGGCAGGCGCATTCGACAAGGCCCTTGGCAGCATCGATGCAGGCGTCGTTCTCGTCGGCAAACTCCCGCTCTAGTGTCGCGAAGGTCTGCTGGAGCATCGGCGCATGCTTCCAGTGCGCACAGAAGGCGCGAATGCCGGGATACCAGTCTGCGCTCATGCGGCCCTCGGCGCTGGCCCAAGAACGAACCGGGCGCGTTCACGCCGGAGCATTTCATAGGGGCTGATGCAGGTCAGACCCAGCCCGATACAGGCATTGGGAATCTTAATCTTGCGCGTTGAATCCGAAGGCACCTCGTGCGTGACGACGACAAAATCATGAGCCAGCGCGTGCGCGACCAGCCAGTAGTCCGCCACCTGCAGGAAGGTGGCTATTGCTGCCGCCTCGTAGTTCTGGCCCGTTGCCCAGGCGCTGACGTGCCCAAGGGCCGGGACGATGGGATCATCCGGCGGCAGGAAGAATTCACGCCCGCGCGCGGTGGCCCAGTCGGACAGATCATCGCCTCCGGACTGCAATTCATCGCCGACCTTGTCTATGCTGGCGACGCGGCCGGTGCCGTTCTGCGTGATCAGCCATTCCCAGAACGCCGGGCAGAAATCGAAGCCGTAATGCAGGTTCTTCGCCTGAATGAAGATGTTCGTGTCGAGAAGGTAACGGGTCATCCCATGACCCCCACTTCCCGCCCGATGTTGTGGAATGTCTCCGTCTTCTTGACGCCAAGCATCCGAAAGGCATCGCGGTAGAGGGTCTGTCCTTCCAGCGTGCTTTCGACGAGCGCCCGGGCAAAGCGGCGGCTGACGCGCGACAAGGTGGTTCGGTAAAAATCTCCGCCACCAGAGCTGGACCGGGCCAGTTCCCGCAGCCGCGCGCGTTCCTCCGCCCAGGCGCTGTCGAAGGCTGGCCGGTCGAGCGCGCCTGCATCGAGCAGCCGGCGCAGGATGACAAGTGTGCTTACCTTGAACTGCCGTGCCAGACGCTGCATTGCCTCATCAAGCGGTTCATCCGGCTGAAGCGCGGGGCGAAGTGCCTCAAGCGGCACGAGAAGCTCGGCGGCAACTGCGTTGCACCAGACTTCCTCGCGTCGGTGGCCGTGGAGTGGCGCAGCGCTGGCGTCCGACACCGCCGAGGACCCGAGCCAAAGATGCGCCAGTTCGTGGGCCAGCGTGAACATCTGGCCGGATTTCGTGTCCGCCCCGTTGATGAACACCAGCGGCGCCCGCCTGTCAGCCAGCGCGAAGCCACGGAACTCCTCCGGGTCAAGGGCGCGGCGGTTGTTGGACAGCACAACGCCGCTCACCATTACCAGCACACCGGCAGCATCGGCCTGGGCGATGAACAGCCGCAGCGCCTCCTCCCAGGTGCGGCAGGCGGCGCGATCGGCCACATCGAAGCCGAGCGTTTCGGCCATGCGCGCCGCTACGTCCTGCGGTCGGTCATCTAGGCTGGCGCTGCCCACAAAGCCCGCCTCGGGCATGCGCACCACAGCCGCAAAGTCTCGATACCAGCCCTGCCGCTCCTGGCAGGCGAAGATCATGTCCAGGAGATCTGGGCTGGCGCGCCGCACGCCGCGCCCGTCATGCGTGCGGAAATCGGGGATCGGGAGCGGCTCTTGCGGCGGCTCGGGCAGAAACAGATAGCCGATGGGCACATGCACAGCCTGCGCGAAGGCCTCAAGCTGCTTCAGCGTAGGCTGCGTTTCACCAGTCTCCCATTCGGCCAGCTTCGGGAAGCGACCCAGTAGGTCCTCAGCATCATGAATGCTGGCCCGCTCCCGCGCCCAGCGAAGGAGTTCGGGGCGGACAGGCGCGCGGGTCATGTAGCCCTCTCGACGTGCTTTTCGGCGTCTTGCACGCGGATTTCGCCGGACATGAGCTTGGGCAGGAGGCAATCGCGCAATGCGGCGAGGGTGCGGGACTCGTGAATGTTAGCAACAATGCGCTCAAGCATCGGCTCAATGCACTCATTGAAGGATTTAAGGACCGTCTGGTTTGGAATGCATAGCGAGTAACGCTCCATCCGGCCCCAACTGGTGCGAGGCATCTTTGTCCCATCCGACGTTCTGTCGGTGAAGGCGACGAACTCATCTTGCGATATACAAGCCAGCACAAATGCAGCTGCTTCCCGCTTGCGAGAGTTGAGAACGACGATGTCGGTAGAACAGATCCCATCGACCGGTGCTATGCCCACTTTGTGGAAGTAGGGCCTGAGCTTCCCAAACAGAAAATCACCCTTGCGGAAAGCGAGCTTTCCACTCGATACCTTATCGGCACCGTCCCAATCAGAAAGAGCAATCGACTTGCGCGGCATATGCTCAAGTCCGATGTAAGGTGTGCCTGGATCAAGCGCTTCGGGCTTAACCGACTCACCTACCTGCTGCGCGACGTCACCCAGAGTTCCAAGACGCCACACCTCCGGCTTGCCTTCGTCATCGAGGCGGTCGGGAAACAGGGTCCAGATGTCCGGTGCGAGGTAAGGTGCGCGGCCTTCCATCTTGGCGCGGGTCGGGCCAAAATCGACAAACCAGTCCCGGAAGATCGCCCGCGCCATGGCTTCGAGCGTCTCGTTCATTCGCCGGTTCAGGTCGATTTTTTCTTGAATCGGTCCGATTATCTGAATGATTTCCGCTTGTTCTTTCTCGTCCGGAACAGCAACGCGCATTCGCTTAAGGTCTTGGATGGTTACATGCCCAAGTCCAGTAGTTTGCTTATTCCTTGCAATCTCCGCAAAGCGCGGCCTCAGCCACTTGAGAAGGAAGAACAGGAAGGGATCAGACAGATCTTCACCTGCGGTAACCTTGAAAATATGTTGATTGAGCCAACCATCTTCGCCTTCCCATCGGAATACGTCGATCGAGGTGTCGGGATTGCCCGACCAAGAAAACAGCATGTCCCCGGCTCTGACAAAGACAGACTGATCATAATCTGCCATCGTCCGTGCAGTCTGAGACGTGACACCATTCTTCAATTCTGCAATCTTGATCACGGGCCTCCCATGATCAGAAAAATCTATATTCTTAAATGCAAGCCCGTTTCTCCAGTGCGCGAGATCAAACACACTAGAGACATTCCAATCATTTGGGCCAACAAGATCATACATTGGCAGAAACCCAGCCAAGCTTTTCGCGAATAATCGCATTGAGCTCATCCGAGCGCGAAAATTGTCCGTCAAGTTTACTGCGGAGAAGCGAGATGCGTTCAACGAAGGGCATCTCGTCTTCGTCCGCCTCGGCCGCGCCGACATAGCGTCCCGGCGTCAGCACATAGCCGTGGCTCTTGATGTCCTCCAGCGTTGCCGACTTGCAAAAGCCGGGCACGTCCTCGTAGGCGCCTGCATCGCCTTCCCCGCGCCAGGCATGATAGGCGCGGGTGATCTTTGCGATGTCGGCGTCGGAGAACTCCTTGCGCGTGCGGTCCACCATGTGGCCAAGCTTGCGCGCATCGATGAACAGCACCTCGCCCCGCCGGTCGCGCAGTTTCGCATCGCGGGCAATGCCGTTCGACTTGTCGCGGGCGAGGAACCACAGGCAGACGGGAATCTGGGTCGAATAGAACAGCTGGCCCGGCAGCGCGACCATGCAATCAACAACGCCGGGCGCGCCGTTCACGCCCTCGATCAGCGCGCGGCGAATTTCACCTTCGCCGTTCTGCGTCGACGACATCGAGCCATTGGCCAGCACTACGCCGGCCACGCCCGAAGGCGAGAGGTGATGCACGATGTGCTGCACCCAAGCGAAGTTGGCGTTGCCGGCTGGCGGAATGCCGTATTTCCAGCGCACATCCTCACGCAGTCGATCGCCGCCCCAATCCGAGATGTTGAAGGGCGGGTTCGCGAGCACGAAATCGGCCTTCAGATCGCGCAGCTCGTCCTTGTGGAAGCTGCCCTCGCTGTTCCAGCGAATGTCTGCGTCGATGCCGCGCACTGCGAGGTTCATCTTGCACAGCCGCCAGGTGGTGTAGTTCGACTCTTGCCCATAGACGGCGATGTCGCCGATGCGCCCGCCGTGGAGTTCAACAAATTTCTCCGACTGCACGAACATCCCGCCCGATCCGCAGCACGGATCATAGACCCGGCCCCTGAAGGGCTCGATCATCTCGACCATGACCCGCACGACCGAGCGCGGCGTGTAGAATTCCCCGCCGCGCTTGCCCTCGGAACCCGCAAACTGGCCGAGGAAATATTCATAGACGCGGCCGAGCACATCGCGCGCCTCGCCCCGTTCGGCTCCTAGCGCGATGCCGGAGATGAGATCGATCAGCTCGCCCAACATCACCGCATTGAGCGCGGGCCGGGCATAGTCCTTGGGCAGAACGCCCTTGAGGTTTTCGTTGTCCTTCTCGATGGCGATCATCGCCTCGTCGATCATCTTGCCGATTGAGGGCTGTTTGGCGTTGGCCTGGAGGTGGGACCAGCGCGCCGTCGGCGGCACCCAGAAGATATTGTCGGCGGCGTACTCGTCGCGGTCCTCCGCGCCTTCCGGATATTCGGCCAGCAGCTGCGCGCGTTTGGCCTCGAAGCTATCGGAGATGTGCTTGAGGAAGATTAGGCCCAGCGCGACGTGCTTGTAGTCCGACGGCTCCATGTTGCCGCGCAGCTTGTCGGCGGCCTTGAACAGCTCCCCTTCGAAGCCGAGATCGCCAACCTTGCCGTTGCCGTTGCCGTTCGCGCGCGCTGCCCTGGCGCGGGCAGGAGCCAGTGCAGCTTCGCCGGCCACCGCTTCTGCTGCCCCGGGAAGCGAGACGGAACCGCCACGGCCACGCCCCGACACGAGACGCCCTTCTGCAATCAACGAATTTTTCACAGCATCATAGGTCGGATCGTCCCATTCTAACGCTTCACGCAAGCGTCCATTACCAGCCGAGCCGCCAAGCTCGGTCAACACCGCCACAAACCTGTCCTCTTGCGCCTGATCAACCATTCTTGCCTGCCTTCGCGTTTTTCAGTCGCTCATACTCTTCCACAGCCAGCACGACGACGACAGCCCGACCATGCTTCTCGACAGTAACAGGCTCCGCCCGTGCTATGTCGATGAGTTTGCCGAAGTGATACTTCGCCTCTTTGGCAGAGATTGTTTGCATGGTTTGACGCCCGCTATCGATCTGCTAATTTTGGCCAAAGTGGCCACAAATGCAAAGCGATTTTCCATGCGCCCCCGCTCCATCAACATTTTCCTGCTCGATGGCGACCCAGACGGCATCAGGGTGGCTCAGATATCCATGTCCACGATCCAGGCGATCGCGTTCCGAAAACTGCAGATGAAGCAGGTGCGAGCCACATTCCCCGAACTGGCGCGACCGGGGGTGTACCTGCTGCTGGGCTTCGATGAAGCGCAGCCAGATCGGCTGATGGCCTATATTGGTGAGTCCGAGGGCGTGGCCAATCGGCTCCAATACCATGCCGGCAACGACAAAGGCATGGATAGCAAGCCCTTCTGGACTGACACCATTGTATGCCCTGCATCTCCATCATGAGCTCGTTCTGCGATAGCCGAGGGTATCGGGTCCGGAGCCAGTCGAGCCCTTTGGGCGTCCTCAGCTTCTGGATGTCAATGAATTGGAACAGCGTTTGAAAATGATGGTGCCAAGCGCTGACGTCCTCACCGATGAATGCCCTGATCGCGGGAGCGCCGTCAGTGTCGATGGCCCCGAACAGACGCTTCTCGATCTCATCGTTGATCAATGTGCCAAAGAAGGTCGTGTATAGATCACGCTGGACGAAGCATTGCTTGGGAGAGGATTTGAAGCGGGATCGACCTGGACGCGTAGAACCGTCGGGCAGAGCGTGCTGCTCAGGCCGAAGGTCACGATAGGCAAGCTGACCAGCGCCTGGCTCGAGAAACCCGCGCTGGTACCATATGGGGACGTAGTGGTTGTCTCGCGTAATCGACATGATTGCTTCAAGGGTTCCGTGCTTGGTTCTCGAACCATGATGAGAACAGCCGTGTCAAAAGTCATTCTGGTTCGTCTGAGCATACATGAGGCGTAAATGGCCATACCGTGCGTTCTCAGTGTCGTGACGCCCAGCCGAAGTCAGACTGAATCCATCAAGATGCATGAACTTGCAAAGCCCTAGAATTACGTGACTTTCCAGCCCATACCAAGGGAAGACGAGGTTTAGGTGAAAAGAGACAAAAGCCGGTCAGAGACCGATTTTGGCCACCTCGGCAGTCTCCGAGGTTCGGCCGGAAAACGTAAAACGGCGCGAAAGCTGGGGATTTTCTGGCCTCGCGAGGCCCATCTCATTGGTTTGCGATGAGATGTTGGCGGAGGGTGCGGGACCCCAATCCAAAGCTCTCTGGGGCGTAAGTTATTGATTTTATGACTTTGTAATTAAATTTCTAATACCGGCTTCGGCCATAGCGTGCCTTATTTCGATATTGCCTTCTGCCCATTTTAGCCAACGTTAGTTCAGATCCTGGTTACACGAACGTCACCCGCGGTGTCGTTCAAGGATAGGTCGGCCATCGCGGATATGTCCTGAGTGGACCGGGAGACGGTGTGTGTAACTGACTAAAGCTTCTGTCTTACCCAATACACCAGAATGATTGAGGCTATTCGCTTGTACGGCCATCGAAATGTTCGTGAGCAGCGTTGGCCTCTGCACAGGTCTGATGCACCGTGCCGTCGATATGCTCGGGCGGGCCATAGATGGTGTAGAGCCGCAACGGCTCTTTGCCGACGCTCTTCACATTGTGGCGTGCACCTTGCGGCACAATGACGCCGTCGTCAGCCTTCACCTTGTTGCATACCCCATCAATCCAGATTTCGCCTTCGCCGCCCTCGATCCGGAAAAACTGGTCACGGTCATCGTGAACCTCCTCGCCGATTTCGTCGCCCGGCTGGATCGCCATGAGGACAAGCTGAAGATTATGACCGGTGTAGAGGACACGGCGGAAATCACCATTATCCTCGGTCAGCTTCTCGATGTTGTCGACAAAGCCCTTCATGCGCCACCTCACTTTTTTGATCCGATACCTAGCCGAATAACATGCTCAAGGTATCTTGTCGTAGTTCAAATGGTTGATGCAAAGCGCCGCTTCCGAAAAACCCGGAGGCGGCGCTCAGCTTCAGGCAGATAATTGGTTCAGGTCAGATCGAAGCGATCTGCATTCATCACCTTAGTCCATGCGGCCACAAAATCGCTCACGAACTTTTCGTGGGCGTCGTCCTGGGCATAAACTTCGGCATAAGCCCTGAGGATCGAGTTTGATCCAAAGATCAGGTCGAGCTCGGTAGCGGTCCACTTGAGCGCGCCAGACTTGCGGTCGCGGACCTCAAAGAGACCATTGCCCAAGGGCTGCCAAGTGTTGGCCATGTCGGTCAGGTTCACGAAGAAGTCCGTGGTCAGCTGGCCTTCGCGGCTCGTGAACACGCCATGCTTTGCGCCGCCATGGTTGGCACCGAGTACCCGCATCCCGCCAACCAAGACCGTCATCTCCGGCGCGGTCAGCCCCATCAGCTGCGTACGATCCAGCATCAGTTCGGCCGCGCTTACCTGATAGTCATGCTTAAGCCAGTTGCGATAGCCATCATGGACGGGCTCCAGCGGCGCAAAGCTCTCGGCGTCAGTGGTCTCGTCGGTGGCATCGCCGCGGCCCGGAGCGAAAGGCACTTCGATGCTCATCCCCGCCGCCTTGGCGGCCTGTTCGATCCCGACATTGCCGGCAAGCACGATGACATCAGCCACACTGGCGCCGGTTTCCGCCGCAATCGGAACCAGCACGGAAAGCACGCGGGCCAGCCTTTCCGGTTCATTGCCAACCCAGTCCTTTTGCGGAGCGAGACGGATACGCGCGCCATTGGCACCTCCGCGTTTGTCGGAGCCGCGGAAAGTGCGGGCACTGTCCCAGGCGGTTGCCACCATGTCGCTGATCGACAGGCCCGAGGCTGCGATCTTCGCCTTGACTGCCGAGACATCGTAGTCGGTGCGGCCCGCGGGCACCGGATCCTGCCAGATCAGGTCTTCGGCGGGAACGTCCGGCCCGACATAACGGACCTTCGGCCCCATGTCGCGGTGGGTCAGCTTGAACCAGGCGCGGGCGAAGACTTCCGAGAAATAGGCCGGATCCTTGTAGAACCGTTCGGAGATCGCGCGGTAGGCCGGATCCTTGACCATCGCCATGTCAGCATCGGTCATGATCGGGTTGTAGCGGATCGACGGGTCTTCCACGTCAACCGGCTTGTCCTCCTCGCGGATGTTGATCGGCTCCCACTGCCACGCACCGGCCGGGCTCTTCTTCAACTCCCAGTCGTAGTTGAACAGCAGATAGAAATAGCCGTTGTCCCACTTGGTCGGATGGGTGGTCCAGGCACCTTCGATGCCGCTGGTGATTGTATCGCGGCCCATGCCTTTGCCGCTGGGGTTCTTCCAGCCAAGGCCTTGCTGCTCAACTGGCGCACCTTCGGGATCGGGGCCCAGCAGGCTGGCATCGCCATTGCCGTGGCACTTGCCGACCGTGTGGCCACCGGCGGTTAGGGCGACGGTTTCCTCGTCGTTCATCGCCATACGCGCGAAAGTGACGCGAACCGCTTCGGCCGTCTTGAGCGGATCGGGCTTGCCGTTGACCCCTTCGGGGTTGACGTAGATCAGGCCCATCTGGACAGCGGCCAGCGGGTTTTCGAGCGAAGCCTCGTCCTCGCTGGCATAGCGGTCCTTGGCCAGCCATTCCTTTTCCGAACCCCAGTAGACGTCCTTTTCGGGGTGCCAGATATCCTCGCGGCCAAAGCCGAAGCCGAAGGTCTTGAGGCCCATCGTCTCGTAGGCAATGGTGCCAGCCAGCACGATCAGGTCGGCCCAGCTGACCTTGTTGCCGTACTTCTTCTTGATAGGCCACAGCAGGCGCCGGGCCTTGTCGAGGCTGACGTTGTCGGGCCAGGAATTGATCGGGGCAAAGCGCTGGTTGCCAGTGCCGCCGCCGCCGCGTCCATCGGCGATGCGATAGGTGCCGGCCGCGTGCCACGACATGCGGATCATCAACCCGCCGTAATGGCCCCAGTCTGCTGGCCACCAGTCCTGGCTGTCGGTCATCAGCGCGCGCATATCAGCCTTAAGCGCCTCGAAATCGAGCGTTTTCAGCGCTTCCCGATAGTTGAACTCCTTGCCCAGCGGGTTGGTCTTGGCATCATGCTGATGCAAGATGTCGAGGTTGAGCGCCTCAGGCCAGAACTCCATCGCGGACATGCCGCTCGATGTGTTGCCGCCGTGCATAACCGGGCATTTGCCGCCGGCCGGTTTCATCTCGTTCATGGTCGCTCTCCTTGATTTCGTCTCGGTATCTGCCGACTCCATCACTGCATCAGATATCACTGATATATATGAAGGTCACAATACAATTGCCTTCATGAGAATAATCGGAAATCTCGACTAACGTCCTCTATGCCAACTACCCCCAGGACAACGGCCGATCGATGTGACTATGGAAAATCCCGTCGATCTGGACATCCGCGCTGCAGCTCGGCGATTCTTTGGTGCTCGCCTGGCGGGCTGGATACGAGTGGCGGCAGGTTGATGTGCTGCTGCTCGACCTTGTTACCCCTAACGGTTATCTTCAGCCCGTCGAGGGCGCTTTTTCTCTGTGTCATGGGGCTGGCTAAGTTCGACCCGAAACTGCGTCAATGGCGTACACTTGGGCCGTAGACAGACACCAATGATGGTCGGCTCAAAAACCGTACCGAACACAGTTCAGTGGAGAGCTTTTTAGGCCTCAAAAATGGCGGAATTTCGACGTTTTGTTCTGAGGTCACGTTTTGCGGTTCGCAAAAATCACAATGGTAGGCATTTGATTTCACGATTTTTCGAATGATCAAATGGTTACCGGGCTCTCGACTGAAACCAACCAAAAATCGTCTAAAACCATTGGAAAAACGCGATATTTTAGGAATCCGCACCTCAAGAGAAATTTGGATTCCAGTCTCGTTCGACTGAATGGCGGAGGGTAGTCGACCGGCGTCGAACCTTCTCTGGGGACTAAGCCATTGATTTTATGAACATCTATACGCAACTATGCGTAGCAAGCAGATTTAACTGCCCCACCTCTTTAGGTGTTGCTCTTTCTAACTGCTAATATGGCTCTTCAGTTCGATCCCGTTGCCCTCTGGGTCTGTTAAATAAATGGATGGGGCGAACCCCCGCGCACCAAACCGCATTTTGGGAGGAGCGACGTTGATACCAAAAGCCACCAAATGGGTTCTCAGTGCCTCGAAGTCGAACGGGCTAATGCATAGGCACAGGTGATCAACATTTTTGCCGGAGCGGTCATCTTGCGATGTCGCCCTCTCTCCGATGTCGTGATTGATGCTCACAATGTCGATCATCGTATCACCTGCTCTGAGATGCGTTAGGCCAATCTCGGGCCGATCCCAAACGAGCTCGCAGCCGATAACATTGATATAGAACGCTATTAGATTAGCTCTGCTCAATGACCGGATAACAACATGGTCAATTGTCGTAAGACTGAATGGCGGCATATACCTTTTCATTACCCTGCTTAATTAACAAAATTCGCGTCACTCATATGGGGGTGTTATAATGCAAAAGCTCTGACCAAAGCCGGGCATCATAATTCGTATTGGTCTACCATGTTATGCCATCAGTCTAAGCGGGTTTTCGATCAGGTCCTTGAACGCCTGCATCAGTTGCGCGCCGTCGGCGCCATCGATGGCGCGGTGGTCGAAGCTGCCGGTCGCGCTCATCACGCTGGCGACGGAAAGCGCACCGTCGACCACATTGGGCCGCAGCTCGCCCGCACCGACAGCCATGATCATCGCTTGGGGCAGATTGATGACGGCGTCGAACTGCTTGATCCCGAACATACCGAGGTTGGAGAGGCTGGCTGTGCCACCTTGGTATTCGTGCGGCATCAACTTGCCGTCGCGGGCCTTGTCGGCCAGCGCCTTCATCTCGTTGCTGATCTGCGCCACGCCCTTGGCCGCGGCATCGACGATGATCGGGGTGATCAGACCTGAGGGAGCCGCCACCGCAACTGAGATGTCTGCGCGGCTGTACTTGCGCAGTTCATCGCCAGCAAAGCTGACGTTGCACCTGGGCACCCGGATCAGCGCCTTGGCCAGTGCCTTGATCAACAGATCGTTGACCGACACCTTCACGCCGTCGGCTTCGAGCGCCTTGTTCAGTTCGCCGCGCAGCTTGAGCAGGGCATCAAGCCGCACGTCAACGGTCAGGTAAATGTGCGGAATGGCCTGCTTAGCCTCGGTCAGGCGGCGGGCGATCGTTTTTCGGACATTGTTCAATTTTTCAGCTTCGTAAGGAATGCCGAAGTCCGAAACGGCGGACAGAGCCGCGTGCGACGGAGTAGCGGACGAAGCAGGGAGCGGTGCCGCGCCGGGCTGTGCAGCCTCGACATCGGCCTTCACTATCCGGCCATTCGGACCGCTGCCCCTGACTGCCTTAAGGTCCACGCCCTTCTGATTGGCGATCCGCTTGGCGAGCGGTGAGGCGATCACGCGATTAGGCTGAATCATCCCAGTCTGGTCAGATTTTTGCATAGCAGACCTTGCGCACCGCCTCGACGATGCGGGGGGCGTCGATCAGGGCTGCTCGTTCAAGATTCGCTGCGTAAGGCAGCGGCAGGTCCTCATCGCACACCCGTAGTACCGGCGCGTCGAGATAATCGAACCCGTCTTCCATGCAGATCGCCATGACCTCGGACGCGATCGAACATTGCGGCCATCCTTCCTCGGCAATGATAAGGCGGTTGGTCTTGGCCAGCGAGGTCAAAACGGCCTCACGGTCCAGCGGACGCAGGGTGCGCAGGTCGAGCACTTCGGCATCGATCCCCTCCGCCGCCAGCGTCTCTGCGGCTTCCAGCGCGAAGCCGACGCCGATTGAGTAGGACACGATCGTCACGTCGCTGCCCTCACGCATGAGCCGCGCCTTGCCGATCGGCAGCACGTGGTCGTCGAGTTCCGGAAGTGCGAAGCTGCGGCCATAAACCAGCTCGTTCTCGAGAAACACGACAGGGTCCTCGCTGCGGATCGCAGCCTTGAGCAGGCCCTTGGCATCCGACGCATCGTACGGCGCGATCACCACAAGTCCGGGCACATTGGAGTACCACGGTGCATAGTTCTGACTGTGTTGCGCGCCGACGCGGCTGGCCGCACCGTTCGGGCCGCGAAACACAACCGGACAACGCATCTGACCGCCGGACATGTAATTGGTCTTGGCGGCAGAATTGATGATGTGGTCGATCGCTTGCATGGCGAAGTTGAACGTCATGAACTCCACGACTGGCCGCAAGCCGCCCATTGCCGCACCGGTGCCGATCCCGGCGAAACCGTATTCGGTAATCGGGGTATCGATCACGCGCTTCGCGCCGAATTCCTCGAGCAGCCCCTGGGTGACTTTGTAGGCGCCTTGGTATTCCGCCACTTCCTCGCCCATCACGAAGACGCGGCTGTCTCGGCGCATTTCCTCGGCCATGGCGTCGCGCAGTGCCTCGCGCACGGTCACGGTCTTCATATTTGTGCCAGCCTGAACTTCCGGATCGGCCGCAAGAGGAACGGACACCGACCGCTGAGCAGGAGCTGGCTGCACGGGTGCGATCTGCGCTGGCGCTGCGGCCGCTGCCGGAGCAGACACCGCTTCGCCCTCGCCACCGATCACCGCAATCACGGTGCCGACCTTCACGCCTTCGGTGCCTTCGGGCACAAGAATCTTGCCGATCACACCTTCGTCGACTGCCTCGAATTCCATCGTCGCCTTGTCGGTCTCGATCTCGGCGATGATGTCACCCGATTTAACCTCGTCGCCTTCCTTGACGAGCCACTTGGCCAGCGTGCCCTCTTCCATCGTGGGCGAGAGCGCGGGCATCTTTAGTTCGACGCTCATCAGTAGCTCTCCACCAGTACGTCGGTGTAGAGTTCAGGCATATCTGGCTCCGGCGAATTTTCTGCAAAATCGGCAGCTTCGTTGACAATGCTGCGAATCTGCTTGTCGATTTCCTTGATGCGATCCTCGGGGACACCGCGCCGGGCAAGCTCGACCTTGGCGGCGTCGATCGGATCGTGCTTTTCGCGCATTTCCTGCACTTCCTCGCGCGTGCGATACTTGGCCGGGTCTGACATCGAGTGACCACGATAGCGGTAAGTGTGCAATTCCATCAGCACCGGACCGTTGCCGTCGCGCACATGCTTGATAGCGACTTCGGCTGCGGCCCGCACTTCGAGCACGTCCATTCCGTTGACGTCCATGCCGGGAATGCGGAACGCCGTGCCGCGGCGGTAGAAATGCGTCTCCGCCGAACCGCGCTTGACCGCCGTACCCATGGCATAACCGTTGTTTTCGACCACGAAGATCACCGGCAAGTTCCACAGCGCAGCCATGTTGAACGCTTCATAGACCTGACCTTGGTTGGAGGCACCATCGCCGAAGTAGGACATGCAGATGCCGCCATCATCTCGGTACTTGTGACCGAATGCCAATCCGGCGCCGAGCGGCACCTGCGCACCGACGATGCCGTGGCCTCCGTAGAACTTGTGATCAGTCGAGAACATGTGCATCGACCCGCCCTTGCCGCGCGAAATACCGGCGGCGCGGCCGGTCAGTTCTGCCATGATGAGCTTCGGATCGATCCCGTAGGCCAGCATATGCCCGTGATCGCGATAACCGGTGATCACGCTGTCCTTGCCCGCTTCGAGCGCCGACTGCAAACCCACGGCAACAGCTTCCTGACCGATGTAGAGGTGGCAGAAGCCGCCGATCAGGCCCAAGCCATACAGCTGCCCGGCCTTCTCCTCGAAACGCCGGATGAGCAGCATCTGCTGATATAACCTCAGCAATTCTTCATCGCTTGCGTCGTAGCGCGGGTTCGCGACGTAGGCGTCTTGCAGGCTGCGCAGCGGAACACCCCCCGTTTCCGGAAGTGTCTTCGATCTCTTCGGCATGGTTGGAGCTCTTGTCAGTATTTAATTGTGCCGCCATCGACGACAAGTGTTTGCCCCGTCATGAATGCAGCTTCTTCTCCAGCGAGGAAGAGGATTGCCCCCAAGACATCTTTGGGCGTTGCTACCCTTGGGATTGATTGTGAAGCAATAGTTTGCGCTACGACTTCAGGAGCGTTTGCCTCAACAACGGCAGTCCCTTCGGTTCGCGTAAAATTCGGAGCTACGCAGTTTACCGTCAATCCAAATTCACCAAACTCAGAGGAGAGTGATCGAGACATCCCAATAATTGCTCCCTTACTAGCAATATAGTGAGCCATATTGGGTAACCCCATAAAAAATGTATTCGAAACAATATTTATTATTCGACCCCATTTTTTCTTTTTCATATTTGGAATAGAAGCTTGGCAGGTGTTAAAAACCGAACTCACATTTGTCGTAATAACCCTATCCCATTCCTCTTTCGTGATCTTTTCGAACGGCTGCATGGGATACACTCCTGCATTATTTACAAGAATGTCGATTGGCCCAACTGCCGCTTCGGTATCGCTAAACAATGCCATCACGCTATTTTTGTCACTTACGTCACAATGCGCGCGGATCATTTCTGCTGATGTGTTGAAGCCGGCGTAAGAGACATCCGCCCCGACAACCGAGAAGCCGCGGGCAGAAAAGGCTTCTGCAATTGCTGCCCCGATACCCTGAGCACTGCCTGTAACAAGAACCACTTTAGACATGCGCGCCTCTCACCAAGCTGTTGTACCGCCATCGACGGCCAAATCAGTGCCGGTTATCCGCTCATTGCTGGCCTATTTGCACCACAGCCACCATGTCGGTTTCGAGCGCCTGTCGCGGATCGCCCACGAGCTGTTCGGCCTCGTCATTTCCGAGGGCGCCATTGCCAACGTCTTTCGCCGCATGGGCGCTGGCATGGCGACAGCGACCAAGGCGATCACCGACAAGCTGCTGACGGCGCGGGTCATCGCCTCGGACGAG
>JACCDW010380538.1_pt1 | contig 31802 bp, 23 predicted proteins | sample 7449781 | NCBI WGS metagenome assembly JACCDW01 (sample SAMN15323449, study PRJNA562643) | freshwater metagenome | isolation source: river surface water | place: USA:Blue River Watershed | collected 2017-08-18
AGCGCCTGGTCGTACTCGAGCATCTTCGAGCGCTGCACCATGGGCGCATCGGCCAGGCGCGATTCGCGCATGGCCTCGGCGGCATTGCCAAAGAAGGGCAGGGTGAGCTTCAAGCGATCACCTCGCCCTTGTCGAGGCCGAGCTCGCGCACCGCATCGACGAACACCTGCGCGCGATGCGCATAGCTGTTGAACATGTCGAAGCTGGCACAGGCCGGCGACAGCAGTACCTGATCGCCCGCCTGCGCGACGGCGGCGGCTTCACGCACTGCATCGTTGAGGGTGGCGCACAAAGTCATCGCCACGCCGGTGTCGGCCAGCGCATCGCGGATGGCCGGGCCATCGCGGCCGATCAGCATCACGGCCTTCACATGACGCGCGACCGACGGCGCCAGCGGCTTGAAGTCCTGGCCCTTGCCATCGCCGCCGGCGATCAGCACGAGGCGCTTGTCGCCGGCCGGATGCGACGCACCCAGACCTTCGAGCGCGGCGACGGTGGCGCCGACATTGGTGCCCTTGCTGTCATCGAAAAACTCGACGCCGGCAATGGTCGCGACCAGTTCTACGCGGTGCGGCTCACCGGTGTACTGGCGCGCGCCGTGCAGCAGCGGCGCCAGTTGCAGGTCGATCGCGCGGCACAGGGCCAGCGCGGCAAGCACATTGGTCGCATTGTGCTGGCCGCGGATCTTCAGCGCGTCGACCGGCATCAGGCGGTTCAGGTAGAGCTCGATCTCCTGCTGTACCTTGCCGCGCCGCTTCTTCGGCGCTTCGTCATCATGCGCAATCGCCAGCATCAGCCACTGCATACCGCCTTCGTCGGACAGGCCGAGCGCATCGGGCGCTGCCGGCGTGTCGGTGCCGAAGGTGACCACATGCGCATCGGCGCGCGCCATCTGCATCGTGGTCGCATCGTTGCGGTTCAGTACACGGGTGGTGTCCGGACCGAAGATGCGGGCCTTGGCTGCGGCATAGGATTCCATGTCGCCGTGCCAGTCCAGATGGTCTTGCGTGAGGTTCAGGACGACGGCGGCATCGGGATTGAGGCTGTAGGTCGAGAACAGCTGGAAGCTGGACAGCTCGAGCACCCAGCACTGCGGCAGGTCATCGCCAGTGACGGATTCGCGCAGCACATCCAGCGCGGCCGGGCTGATGTTACCGGCGACCTTGACCGACAGGCCGGCCGCCTTGCACAGCTGGCCGGTCAGGCTGGTGACGGTGGTCTTGCCATTGGTGCCGGTAATGGCGAGCACTTTCGGCGCATAGAAGCGCTCGGCCTTCAGTGCAGCCAGCGCCTGGGCGAACAATTCGATCTCGCCCCACACCGGGATGCCGCGCTCTTGCGCGATCGGCAGCATCACGGTCAGTTCGCGCTTGGGCGCAAGGCCCGGGCTGACTGCCACGAAGTCGATGCCGTCCAGCAGGGCGGCGCTGAATTCGCCGGGCACGAACTCGACGTCAGGATCGGCTTCCTTCAGCGCCGGCAGGCGCTCCGGGTTCGCACGGGTATCGGCCACGCGCAGGCGCGCGCCGCAGTGGCGCAGCCAGCGCGCCATCGCGAGACCGGATTCGCCGAGACCCAGCACCAGCGCACGCTTGCCAGCGAAGGCTTCGCGATGATCCGGGCCGGGTTCCGGCTCGGGTTCCGGTTCGGGCAGCAGGGCTTGATGTGCAGGCTGCTCGTCGTCGACCGGGATCTCGTCGCCTTGCGGCGCCTCTGCGGCAGGCTGATCGCCAGCAGGTTCTTCGGCTGCGGCGACTTTATCGACAGTCATGCCGCCGACTGCGGGTTCGTCGGCCTGTGCATCCGCGTCGACATCAACTGCATCGACCACCTCGGCAGCCGAGGACGCTTCAAAAGGCACGTTGACAGGCATGTCGGCATGCACGTCAGCAGAAGCGACTGCCGACACTTCGACCGCGTCTTCGCGTGTCGCGTCGTGCCGTGCGTCTTCCTGCATCTCCTTGTGCATCCCTTGCTGCATCCCGACAGTATCCTGTTCGTTACTCATTCAAACCTTCAATAACCTTCACCGACGCTCAACGCAGCTTCAACGTTGAGAGACCCACCAGCACCAGCATCATCGTGATGATCCAGAAGCGGACCACGACCTGGGTTTCTTTCCAGCCCTTCTGTTCATAGTGGTGATGCAGCGGCGCCATCAGCAGCACGCGCTTGCCGACGCCGGTGCGCATCTTGGTGTACTTGAAGTAGGCCACCTGCAGCATCACCGACAGCGTCTCGACCACGAACACGCCACCCATGATGAAGAGCACGATCTCCTGACGGACGATCACGGCGATGGTGCCGAGCGCGCCGCCCAGCGCCAGCGCGCCGACGTCACCCATGAACACTTGCGCCGGATAGGCGTTGAACCACAGGAAGGCCAGGCCTGCGCCCGCCATCGCGCCACAGAAGATCAGCAGTTCGCCGGCGCCGGGGATGTGCGGAATCAGCAGGTATTTCGAATAGGTCGCGCTGCCGGTCAGGTAGGCGAACAGGCCGAGCGCCGAACCGACCATCACGGTCGGCATGATCGCGAGGCCATCGAGGCCGTCGGTCAGGTTCACCGCGTTCGACGTGCCAACGATTACGAAATACGTCAGCGCGATGAAGCCCCAGACGCCGAGCGGATAGCTGATGGTCTTCACGAAGGGCACGATCAGGTCGGCCTTGTTCGGCAGCTCCATCGCAAAACCGGACTGCACCCAGGCCATGAACAGTTCCCACACCTTCATGTTGGTCGGGCCGGACACCGAGAACGCCAGATAAAAGGCTGCCAGCACGCCGATGATGGATTGCCAGAAGTACTTCTCACGCGACGCCATGCCGTTCGGGTCCTTGAACACGACCTTGCGGTAGTCATCGACCCAGCCGATCACGCCGAAGCCCAGCGTGACGATCATTACCGGCCAGATGAAGCGGTTGGTCCAGTCGCCCCACAGCAGCACCGAGATGCCGATGCCGATCAGGATCAGCGCGCCACCCATGGTCGGCGTGCCGGATTTGACGAGATGGGTCTGCGGGCCGTCGGTGCGCACTGCCTGGCCGACTTTCAGTTCGGTCAGCATGCGGATCACCGCGGGGCCGGCGATCAGGCCGATCAGCAGCGCCGTCAGCGTCGCGAACACCGCGCGGAAGGTGATGAAGTTGAAGACGCGCAGCGCGCCTATCTGGTCCTGGAACAGTTGGGCTAGCCAAAGCAGCATGTCAGTGTCCTCCCGCTGTCGCAGCCGGGGTGCCGGTCAGGCGTTGCACGACGCGTTCCATTTGCATGAAGCGCGAACCTTTCACGAGGACGCTGGCGCCGGACGGCACGTGCGCAACCTCTGCATTCAATGTATCCATGTCGTCGAAATGCCGACCGTCGTTGCCGAAGGCCTGGCTTGCATGGCGCGCAAGCGTGCCAAGGGTGAATAGCTGGTCGATCTGGCGCTGGCGCGCGTACGAACCAATTTCCTGATGGAAGGCGATGCCCTCGCTGCCGACTTCGCCCATGTCGCCGAGCACCAGCGTGCGCGGTGCCGGTGCCGTGGCCAGCACGTCGATTGCAGCGCGCACCGAATCCGGGTTGGCGTTGTAGGTGTCGTCGATCACGAGCGCGCCATTGGTTGCCTGCTTCTTTTGCAGGCGGCCGGCGACGGGCGCGAAGCTTTGCAGCCCGCGCACGATCGCTTCCGTCTGGATGCCGATGGCCAGTGCAGCGGCGCAGGCGGCCAGCGCATTGCGCACGTTGTGCACGCCGGCGGCGGCCAGCTGGATATCGAAGCTTTGGCCCTGCGCCGTCACCGACAGGTGGCTACCGAAAGCCTGGGGCTGCCAGCTGCAGGTCACCGCGGGCTTGCCAGCGAGGCCAAAGGTCAGGGTAGGGCGGCTGCCGGCATAGCCCTGCCATAGCGACGTGTAGTCGTCATCGGCCGGGAACACGGCGCAGGCTTGTGCACCGAGCGACTTGATCACCGCGCCATTTTCTTCGGCGACGGCAGCGACGCTGGCCATGAATTCCTGATGCTCGCGCTGCGCATTGTTCACGAGGCCGACCGTGGGTTCGGCGATCTCGGCCAGCCGCGCGATCTCGCCGGGATGGTTCATGCCCATTTCGATCACGGCCGCGCGATGGCGTGATGCGAGGCGGAACAGGGTCAGCGGCACGCCGATCTCGTTGTTCAGGTTGCCGCGCGTGGACAGGTAGTTGTCCTCGCCAAAGGCAGCGGCAAGGATGGACGCGATCATTTCCTTGACCGTGGTCTTGCCGTTGCTGCCGGTGACGCCGATGACGGGAATGTCGAAGCGACGACGCCACAGGTTAGCGACCTGGCCCAGCGCATGGCGGGTGTCGCCGACGACCAGCGCCGGCACCGACAGGCCGGCCGGCAGCTGCTCGACCACGACTGCGGCCGCGCCGCGCGCGGCGACATCGGCAAGGAAGTCATGCGCATCGAAACGCTCGCCGCGCAAGGCGACGAACAAATTGCCCGGCTCGACCGTCTTGCTGTTGGTGGAGACGCCGGTGAATGCGACAGCGCCATCGGCCGGCGCGCGCAGGCGGGCGCCAGAGATCGTGCTCAACAGCTCCTGCAGGGTGGCCTGCATCAGTGGCCTCCGTAACGGGTAGCGCGCGTGGCCAGTGCCAGCTGCGCGTGGTCGGCGTCGCGGAATGCGTTGCGCCGGCCCTTGATTTCCTGATAGTCCTCGTGACCTTTGCCGGCCACCAGGATCACATCGTTCTTGCCTGCATGGCGGATCGCGGACAGGATCGCGGTCGCGCGGTCCTCGATCACCTGCAGCTTCTTGCGGCCGTCTTCACCGAGACCGGCCACGATCTGTTCGATGATGGCGGCCGGCTCCTCGCTGCGCGGGTTGTCGTTGGTGACCACCAGATGGTCTGCCAGCTGCGCTGCCGCCGCCATCTGCGGCCGCTTGCCCGGATCGCGATCGCCGCCGCAGCCGAACACGCACCACAGCTCGCCGTGACGCGCCTCGGCCACCGGACGCAGCGTGGACAGCGCCTTGGTCAGCGCATCCGGCGTGTGCGCGTAGTCGATCACGGCCAGCGGGCCATCCTGTCCACCGAGCTGCTGCATGCGGCCCGGCACCGGCACCAGTGCTTCCAGCAGCTGCACGACGGTATTCCAGCGCATGCCGCGCGCAAACAGCACGCCGGCGATCGCCAGCACATTGCTGACATTGAAGTGGCCGATCAACTGGGTACGCACGGCGCCCTGGCCATACGGCGAATGCAGCATGAACGTGGTGCCGTTCTGGCTGATGCGGATGTCGCTCGCCGACAAGGTCGGCACACCAGCTACCTCGGCGCCCTCGGTCGTGTAGGCAATCGCGGCCACGGCCGGCTCGCGTCCGCGCACGCGGGCCAGCATGCGCAGGCCCATAGCGTCGTCGATATTGATCACCGCGTGCTGCAGGCCGGGCCAATCGAACAGGATGGCCTTGGCTGCTTCATATTCTTCCATCGAGCCGTGGAAGTCGAGATGGTCGCGCGTGAAATTGGTCAGCACCGCGACATCGACATGCATGTCGTCCATGCGGCCCTGCACGAGGCCGATCGACGAGGCTTCGATCGCCACCGCGGTCGCGCCTTGCTTTTTCTGTTCTGCAAGATTGCGATGCAACTGCACCGCATCCGGCGTCGTGAAACCGGTCGCTGCAAAACCGCTGTTCGTGCCGCGCTTGAACAGGCCCACGCCCAGCGTGCCGACGACCACGGTCGGCATCTGCTCGCGCGACAGCGCCTGGCCCAGCCATTGCGTGCACGAAGTCTTGCCATTGGTGCCGGTCACGGCGACGCAGAACATGTCACGGTCTGGCTCGCCATACCACGCATGCGCGATCGGGCCGGCGGCCTTTGCCAGCGAAGGCACGGCACGGTGCGGCACGGTCCAGCTGGCGTCCCATGCAAAACCATCGGCATCGTCGAACAGTACGGCCGAAGCGCCGGCCTCGATCGCCTGCGCGATGTAGCGGCGGCCATCGCCTGCTTCGCCCGGGCAGGCGAGGAAGACATCGCCGCGCGCGATGCGGCGCGAGTCGAGCGACAGGCCCACCGCAGGCGCAGCGGCTGCGACGGCGCTGCGCAGCCAGTCGGCGATCTCGGCGGGTTTCATCAGCGAACCCATTACATGCTCTCCGCGACAGGCTGGGCCGGCAGGATCACATTGGTGATGCTGGCGTCCGGCGGCACGTTCAGCGAGCGCAGCGCGCTGGCGGCCACATTGGCAAACACGGGCGCGGCCACCTGGCCACCGAAATGCTTGCCATTGCTGGGCTCGTCGACCATCACCGCGATGATGATGCGCGGGTCGGAGGCCGGCGCGAGGCCGACGAAGGACGCGACGTACTTGTTCACGTAGTGGCCGTTCTCCAGCTTGTGCGCGGTACCGGTCTTGCCGGCGACGCGATAGCCCCGCACCTGCGCCAGCGGCGCGGTACCGCCGGGGCCGACCACTTTTTCCATCATCTCGCGCATCTGGCGCGCGGTCTTTTCCGAAATCACGCGTTGCGGCTGCGGCGCATGGTCCAGCTTCTGGAAGGACAGCGGGATCATTTCGCCATCGCGCGCGAAGATCATGTACGAGCGCGCAACCTGGATCAGCGATACCGCGATGCCGTGGCCATAGCTCATGGTCGCCTGTTCGATCGGGCGCCAGGTCTTGTACGGGCGCATGCGGCCGGCGACGGCGCCGGGGAAGCCGAAGCGCGGCGCCTGGCCGAAGCCGACCGAGGTGAACATGTCCCACATCTCGCGCGGCTCGCACTTGAGTGCCATGCGCACGGTGCCGACGTTGGACGACTGCTGGATGATCTGCTCGACCGTCATCGCGCCCGGGTGCGGGTGCGAATCACCGATGGTGGACGGGCCGATCGCCAGCTTGTTCGGCGTGTCGATGATGGTTTCCGGCTTGACCAGGCCTTTTTCCAGCGCCAGCGCGACGGTGAAGGGCTTCAGCGTGGAGCCGGGTTCGTAGGTATCCGTCATCACGCGGTTACGCAGCTGCGCACCGGTCAGGCCCACGCGCGAATTGGGGTTGTAGGTCGGCATGTTGGCCAGCGCCAGTACTTCGCCGGTCTTCACGTCCAGCACGACGATGGCGCCGGCCTTCGCATGGTTTTCCTCGACCGCCTGCTGCAGCGAGGTAAACGCGATGTACTGGATCTTGCCGTCGATCGACAGCGTCAGGTCCTTGCCATCCTGCGGGTCGCGGATGAAGGCGATGTCTTCGACCACGCGACCGAGACGGTCCTGAATCACGCGGCGGCTGCCGTTGACGCCACCCAGTGCCTGCTGCTGCGCCAGTTCCACGCCTTCCTGGCCTTTGTCTTCGACATTGGTGAAGCCGAGCACGTGCGCGGCGATGTGGCCGGCCGGGTAGTAGCGCTTGTATTCCTTCTTGCTGTGGATACCGGACAGCTCGAGCGCGGCGATCTGGTCGGCCGCTTCCGGCTCGACCTGACGCTTCAGGTAAACGAAGGTACGGTCGGAATCGAGCTTCTTCTTCAGCTCGGGCAGCGGCATCTCGAGCAGCTGCGCGAGGCGACGCAGCTTGTCTTCGCTGGCATCGACCGCTTCCGGAATGGCCCAGATTGCCTTTACCGGCAGCGACGACGCCATCACCTCGCCATTGCGATCAAGGATCTTGCCGCGCACGGCCGGCGTTTCCAGCGTGCGCGCATAGCGCGCCTCGCCTTTCTTCTGCAGGAAGTCGGTCGACAGCGCCTGCAGCCAGAACGCGCGCACGCCGAGCGCGACGAAGGCCGCGAATAACAGGAACAGCGTGAACTTGGAGCGCCAGGTCGGCAGCTGCACCGCCAGCACCGGGCTGGCGGAGAAGGACATGCCGCGTGCAGCAGCTTTGCGGGTGGGTGCGCGCATCAGCGGCCACCCCCGGCAGTCATGTACTGGGTGCGGGCCGGGCCGGGCGCACTCATGCCCAGCGTACGGGCGATGCCGTCGATGCGGGAATGGCGCGCCAGGTTCGATTGCTCGACCTGCAATTGGTCCCATTCGGTTTCGAGCTGGCGCTGGCGCAGCTGCGTGCGCTCGAGCTCGATGAACAGGCGGCGCGCCTGGTATTGCGAATTGACGAGCAGCAGCGAGCACAGTACCAGTAGTGCCAGCAGCGGGAGCAAGGTGCGATTGCTCATCGAGTTCACGCCGCCGCTCCATCGGGCAGGCGGACAGCGCCACGCATGACGGCCGAGCGCGCGCGCGGGTTGGCGGCGACCTCGGCCTCGGAGGGCTTCATCCTGGGGAACAGCTTCATGGTCGGCTGCGGCAGGTCGGCAGCACGGATCGGCAGGCGGCGGTCGGGCTGCGGTACGCTGGCCTTGGCAGCCAGGAACCGCTTGACGATGCGATCTTCCAGCGAGTGAAAGCTGATCACCACCATTCTCCCGTACGGCGCCAGGCGCGCGTACCCCTGATTCAAACCTGCTTCAAGTTCCTCAAGTTCCTGATTGACGAAAATCCGTACAGCCTGAAAAGTCCGGGTGGCCGGGTCTTTGCCTTTTTCACGGGTTTTGACGGCGCCAGCCACGATCGCGGCAAGTTGTCCGGTGCGAGTGATGGGCTCGACTGCCCTGCGAGCAACAATCGCCTTTGCAATCTGAAAAGCAAACCGTTCTTCCCCATAGTCGCGAATCACTTTCTCCAGGTTGTCCTGCGTCTCGTTGGCCAGCCATTCGGCCGCCGACATGCCGCGCGTGGTGTCCATGCGCATGTCCAGCGGGCCATCGGCGCGGAAGCTGAAGCCGCGCTCCGCGTCATCCACCTGCGGCGACGAGATCCCGAGGTCCATCAGCACGCCATCGACCTTGCCGATGCCGCGCTCGGCCAGCGCCTCGTCCAGCGTCGCGTAGCTGTGGTGCACGATCGAGAAGCGCGGGTCTTGCTGCGCCAGTGCGTCGGCCACGGCCACGGCCTGCGGGTCCTTGTCAAACGCGATCAGCCTGCCCTTCGCGGACAGGCGGCTCAAAATCATCCGGCTATGTCCGCCGCGGCCAAAGGTGCCGTCGACGAAAATGCCATCGCGACGCGCATCGCTGATATCGAGCGCGTCGACGGCTTCATCCAGCAACACAGTGCGGTGCGAATATTCAGGCACCGGTACCTCTTTCATCTGCGGCCGTCAGAAGGAAAAATTGTTCAACACATCGGGCATGCCGCCGGCAACTGCCTGCGCTTCGCTCTCCTCGAGTTTGGCGGCATCCCAGACCTCGAAATGGCTGCCCATGCCAAGCAGCATCGCGTCACGCGAGAGGCCGACGGCAGCGCGCAGCTCGGGCGAGATCAGGATGCGGCCTGCGGAATCCATCTCCACGTCCGAGGCATTGCCGAGGAAGATGCGCTGCCAGGCGCGCGCTGACATCGGCCAGCTGGCGATCTGCTCGCGATGCACTTCCCACACCGGACGGGGGAACAGCAACAGGCAGCCATGCGGGTGTTTCGTGAGCGTGACTCGCCCTTCGCACTGTACGGACAGCGCGTCACGATGCCGGGCCGGGATGTTCATCCTGCCTTTGGCATCAAGACTGAGGGCGGAAGCGCCTTGAAACACGGGAAACTGGCTCCTGTTGCCTGCGTATTCGGGAAATTCGGATCAGTGGAATCGCGGATTTTTGTCAGAAGAGCCATCAAAAAAGATAGCCAATCGCCCCACAAAAATACACTTTTCCACACTTGCGCCCACTTTAGAGGAGCGTGCTTTTACGGTCAAGGAATATCGCGGACGCAAAGTAGGTTTTTTTTCAATGAAACCAAGGACTTAGCGCACACACTTGAAGCTCGGGAAGAGAGAATAGCGCCAAAAATTAGATACTTAGCGCAAACAGTGAAAGTTAAACTTTAGAAAAACACATGTGTTTGCATTTAGGCAAACCTCGTGGAAAAGCATGGAAGTGCTGGCTATCGCCCGAATCCTTGAACAGCGGCGCAAAACCTGGGACGCCCGCCGCTTGTTCGAACATCAACCATGTAAGTAATTACTGTTCTTTCCTCCGGAACCAGTCCACGGCACCCCCTACTAAGCCGCGGCCCGTCGCCCCAGTCATCACCCTGCAGGCGGCCCCCTCCCTTCCGGAGTTCCCGATGAAACGTACGCTTGAACAAGGCGGCGGCCGTCCCGCCGCCCAGCAGCCCTTTGGCCTGAATCCGCCGAATGCCCGGACGGGGTCGACGTCCGGCGCTACCGGATTCCCGGGCGCTACCGGCTCGGTCGGCATGACCGCACAAGCCAAGGTACCGACCATGGCTTCGCGACCGGCTGCAGGCGACGCATTCTCGCTGGACGACTACGAGGACATGGGCGAACTCTCGTTTGTGCGCGATGAAGACAGCGAGAGCGAGGCTCCGGACCTGTTCAGCGAAAAGGCACTGAAGCAGCGCACGGAACTCAAGGTAGAAAACGACACCTCCCTCGAAGACTTGCAGACGCTGCGCATGGCGCTGCCTTCCAACACCACCATCACCCGCCTCGTGCTCGATGGCAGCTACCCGGAGGCGGCCAAGGCCGTGCTCACCGCCCTGCAGACCAACATCACGGTGAAGTCCCTTGGCGTCGTCTGCTGGCAAAGTTGCTTCGACCCGAAAGTGCTGATGCAGCTCACTGCGTTGCTGAAAAAGCAGACGCCGCTGCAAAGCTTCGAGCTGTGCATCATCGAATCCGAAGAATGCAAGCGCGTCTTCACGCTCGACCAGGACTTTTTCGATGCGCTGTTCGCGCATCCCCACCTTGAGACCGTCCGCATCAGCTGCGAGCATGTGGACCGTGTTTATCTCAACAACCCGCAGCAACTGGCCGCGCGGCTACGCGACAATAGCAAGCTGAAACACCTGGAGCTCAGGGAGTTCAACGCCTTCGCAGTACTCTGGCAAGCGATCGCGCCCGGCCTCGAAGGCAATCGCAGCATTGCCTCGCTGGACCTGCGCCACAACGATCTCTCGGGTCTCGCGCCTGCCATCACATCACTGCTACTGGCCAACCCGGCCATCACGTCGCTCGATATCCAGGACACCGGATGGAAAGCGGCCGAGCTGGGCGTCGTCATCGACGCGGTGGCCCGCAGCACGACCCTCAGGGAGTTCTACTTCTACCGCGCCGGCGAGTCCGCCAACGCATCCGGCCCCGACATGGAAGACGCCCGCCCCGCGCTGGGCGAAGCAATCGGCAGGCTGCTGGCGATCAATCAGCATCTGGAATCGCTGGGCATACAGAGCAAACTGGACGAAGCGAATGTTGTCGCCATTCGTCAGGGACTGAACGCCAATACCAGCCTGCGCTTCTTCGATCCCGGCGAGATCAGGGGAGCGAACAACCCCGAAGGGGCGGCAGACGCAAGCGATGCCATCAACCAGCTGTTCGCAACAAACTCGCGCCTGACCTCGGTCATGCTGCGCCCACCGCGAGCCATGGACGGTGGCGACGGCGCCGATCCGACCTGCGGCCTGAAGGGCCTGGAACGCAACATATCGGTTCGCTCGCTCAGGCTGAAATTCACCGGCGACACCGCAGGCGTGACCAGCCTGTTGCAGAACAACCGGTACCTCACCTCACTCACCCTCGTCACCGAGCGGCGCGAGCAGAACCCGCTACTACTCGCGCGACAACTCGAAGCCATCTTCGACGCCGTGACGGACAACACGACGCTGCTGGAATTCCGGCTCGACGCTCTCATTCCCGACGACTCGCGGAAGGGCAATATCGATCTGATCGTGGCCCGCTTCGATGCGCTGTGCGGGCGCAACAAGCGCCTGCACGAGCAAAGTGAACAGCAGATGCAGCGCGTGAGCGCGCCAGCGACCGGCATCGGACTGCTGAACGAATTCCGCCGCAACGAGGATGCGAACTGGCCGGCACTGCGCTCTGAAGAAGCGACGGCCATCGCCAGCGCGATCGACACCGTCCTGCCTCAAGACGAAGCACGGCGCGTGCTGGACGTACTGCGCTTCTCCGACATCCGCCACGGCTGACACCCCCCTCGACCTTACAAGCAAGGAGATCACCATGAAACGCGCAAATGAAGACCAGAACCTCAACGCGTGGGGCAACCATACCGGCCACCATGCACTTACGCCCGGTGGCCTGCTGACACAGCAGGCGGGCGCACCGGGTGTACCGGGCGCGCTTGGTGCGCCGCGCATGCTCGGATACCCGGCCCCGTATGCCACCGCCCCGGGGCAGCAGATTGCGCAACTGAACCTGATGCGACAGCCGCTCGATCAGTGGTTCGCTCCCACACCGGCGCCGTTCGCGCCGCAGCAGCCTGCATTCGCGCCGTTACCGAGGCCTCCGCTGACGCCATCGCCATGGGGAGCGGCCGGCATGCCGCCATTGTTCGATCTGCCGCCGGCTATCGGGTCCGACATGTGGCAACCCTTCACCGCGCAGGCTATTCCTCTGCAGCCTCTGGCGCCGGCCGACAGCCTCCCGTACCAGACAGAGCCAGAGCTGCATGCGCGTCCGACGCCGTCGCCGCACACGGTCCACCCCAGCGCTACAGGCAATCCGCCGTCGCGCTATACCCGCGACCGCCTGTTCGAGACATGCAAACTGCAACTCTCCACTGCTTCTGCCGAAGAGTTGGATGACCTTGCACGATGGCTGCCCGAATGTCGCCACACTCGCATCACGCTCGATGGCAATGAGGCAGCGACGGTTGCCGTGGTACTGCACGCGCTGCGCAGCAACCTCAACGAGGTGGATTTGACCATCGAATGCAGCATGGACCGCTTCGCCCCGGAGCTCATCTCCCGGCTCACCGCGCTGCTCAAGAGCCAGTCGCCGCTGACTTCACTGAAGCTGGTGTTACGTGAAGGCAACGGCCCCCATGGGAAATTCGTGCTGGACCAGGCCTTCCTGAAGGCCTTGTTCGGCCACCGGCATCTGCAAAAGATCCATTTAGATTTCAACGAGGGAGAGACCATCTGGCTGCACGACCCGCAGCAGTTGGCCGACAGGGTCCGTGACAGCAGTTGCCTGAAAACCCTGACCTTCAAGCGCTGTGGCGAACTGTACAAGCTATTCAAGGCGATAGCACCTGGCCTCGAAGGCAACCGCAGCATCCACGCGCTCAACCTGCGCTACAGCAGCATGAATGGCTGCGGCCCTGCCATGGCCGGCGTACTGAAGGCCAACGCGACCCTCAAGCAACTGAACATGGAATTCACTTCCGACTGGGGACCCGGCGACCTGCAGCAGATCGTCGAGGCGATGGCAGTCAACACAGCCGTCCAGCAATTCTATTTTTTCCACGCGAGTGAGGAGTGGAATAGCAGCACGAAGAATGAGCCATCTGCGCTGGGCACGGCGATCGGCGCGATGCTCACTGCCAACCAGTACTTGATGGCGCTGAGCATCCAATGCAAGCTGGACCTCGCGAACCTCACCCCGATCCGGCAAGGCCTGAACGCGAATATCAGCCTGCTGTCCCTCGACCTCGGCAGCATCGCCGGAACGGAGAACAGCGAAGGCACGACTGATGCGAATGACGCCATCAACGAGCTGTTCGCCACCAACTCCCGCCTCACCGAGGTCACGCTGCGCCCGCCGCGCCGATCCGGCGATACCGACGAGACCGTCGGCATCAGGGGACTGGTGCGCAACCGATCGGTACACATGCTGGTGCTGGAGGGCGCCGACACCGTGGACGGGCTGAAGCACCTGTTGAACAGCAACGCGCACATCTCCTACCTCACGCTGAAAAATTACCTGCGCAACAGCGTGTCGTACCACGCGATGGCGGAGATTCTCGAAGATATTGCCTTAGCCATCGAGGGCAACACCACGCTGCTGGAATTCGAGTTCGAGCACGACGATGTCGACCTGCTGAAGGACCCGCGCGTCATCGCCGCGCTGACCAGGTTCGAAGAGCTGACCGAGCGCAACAATGAGCTGGATACGCAGCGCCGACAGCAGCTGAAGCGCGTAAGCGCACCGGCGGCGGGCATCAGGCTGCTGAGCGAATTCCACCGCAAAGACGATGCGAACTGGCCGGTACTGGGCACCGAAGAGGCGACCGCTATCGCCACCGCCATCGACACCACCCTGCCACCGGAAGAAGCCCGGCGCGTGCTGGACGTGCTGCGCTTCGCCGACTTGCGCCAGGCCTGACTGACGCCCCAGAGGGAACACCATGATACGTCGCACGCCAGAAGGCGGTTTCAATACCGGCAATCAGGCTGAGGATCTCGACACGCCTACCGGACAAGCAGCGCAAGAAGGGCAAGGCCGGCAACAGCTGCCGCAACAACGCGAAGCCGCGCCCGTCACTCATGGCACACCACCACCGCCCAACATAGTCTCGGTGCAGCCCGGCCTCCACGCCGGCATGCAATACCCTGCTACCCCCTGGAACATCGCCGGCGTACCCTTTCCTGCCAATCCGTGGATAGCGCCGGTGCCGGGCGCGCTGCTGCCGCGATGGAATATCTTTGTCGGCCAACCCGCAACCGGCTTCGCAGCGCACACCGCCCCGCTGTTCAGGCCGACCGACCTGCGCGAGCACGCGATGGATGCGCAGATCGAGGGCGACTCGGACGATAGCGACGCCGGTGAAGATGCCTCCAATTCCAATAATTCCGGCTTGATTCGCCAAAGCTACACACAGAACGAACTGAACAAGCTGACCAAGCTGAGGCTGGACAAGGAAGACACCAGGGCGCTCGCCGAATTGGGCAATGCCTTGCCGACGAACGAGACCGTTACCCACCTCACGCTCGATGTCGATTATCCGAAAACAGTCAGGACAACGCTGCAAGCCCTGCACCGCAACCACACGGTGCACACCCTCGATATCGTCGGCACGCTGGAGAATTACATGCCGGGCCTGTTGCCCGAGCTCACCGCACTGCTGGAAAAGAAAACGCCGCTGCAGCACCTCAAGTTGCGGCTGTGGGATTGGGAAGGCGACCAACGCAAATTCGACCTCGACCAGGCGTTTTTCACCGCGCTGTTCTCACATCCGCACCTGAGCTCGTTCAAGCTCCTGACCCGTCGGCTGGAAACCATTTCTCTGCACAGCCCGCAAGAGCTGGCCGCACGGGTTCACGACAATACCAGCCTGAGAGAACTGCACTTTGAAAGTTGCGGCGCCTTTCCGGTGCTGTTCAAGGCCATCGCACCCGGGCTGGAAGGCAACCGCAGCCTGCAAGTTCTGGACCTGTATGGAAGTAACCTGGGCGGCTGCGGACCGGCCATGGTCTCCCTGCTGGAATCGAACGAGGCCATCAGCGCGCTGAATCTGCAAGCCAGCTATGGCTGGTATCCGGAAGAACTGGAGATGGTCATCGGCGCGGTGGCGGAAAACACGGCCCTCAGGGAGCTCTACTTCCATCACCTCAATCTGGACGCAGACTTTCGCCCGGCGCTCGGCGCCACCATCGGCGCTGTACTCAAGTCCAATCAGAACCTTCAATCGCTGAGCATTCACAGCAAGCTGGACCTTGCCAATGTAATGTTCATACAGCAGGGACTGCAAGCCAATACCGGCCTGCGCTACTTCGACCCTGGCACCATCCTGGCAGAAGACAACGCCGAAGGGACAACGGACGCGACCGATGCCCTCAACGATCTGTTTGCCACCAACAGCCGCCTGACCGCAGCCAAGCTGCGGCCGCCGCGCCGAGGCAGCCTGCCGCCATCGGCCAATGTGCTGAAGGGGCTGGAACGCAGCCTGTCGATCCGCTCGTTGTCGCTGTGGGAGGCCGATGGCGTCGATGACCTCATCAGCCTGCTGAACAACAATCCGCGCATCACCGAACTCCATCTGATCCGCTTCATGCCGGCAAGGGATGCGGAAAACAGGTTGGCGGAAACCCTCGAATACATCGCCGACCGGATACAGGGCAATACCACGCTGCTGACATGCCGCTTCGATTTCAAAGACCGCAACAAGCTGACACGTCTACCGATTATCAGGGCGCTGGCACGCTTCGACGCGCTGACCGCCCGCAACCGGAAGCTGCAGCGAGAACAGCAACTGCAGCGCATTGCCGCGCCCGCCCTCGGCCTGCAGATGCTGTCAAGCTTCCGGCACAACGACGACGATACCTGGCCGGCGTTACGCCAAGAAGAAGCCCTCGGCATCACCACGGCGATCGACAGCGTCCTGCCGCAAGAAGAAGCGCGGCGCGTGCTGGACGTGCTGCGCTTTGTCGACATCCGCGAGCCGTCGCCCACATTCGCAAGCGCGCCTCAGTCTGCGGGAAAACCCTTGATTCCACCGCCTGAAAAAGCCTGACAGGTATACGATGAAACGCACCCTCAGCGGCAAACTGCAGCCCACGACCCCACCCGTCATCACCGGCACCGACACGAAGGAAAATCTTACCGAGGACACGCAAGCATCCGGTGACATCCCGCCACCCGATACGCTGGGCATGCGAACGCACGATGCCGACAATGGCAACCAGGCCGACTGGCAGGCCGCGACCTGGCTGCACGATGACCGGCTCGATGACCTGCTCGATGACCTGCTCGATGAGCTTCCCGATGCGGATACCTTGCTGCAGATGATGCCGCATACGCCGCCCGTCGAGCGCCCTCGCAGCCCCGAGGCATCCACCGGGGATGTGGAGGGTGTGCAGAACGAGGATGCCGTGCAATACCTGACGCCCGCGAATACCCGGGCCGTGTTCGGCGTGGTGGCGCCCTACGGCGAGGCGCCGCAGGCAGCGATCGAGAAGACAGTGTGAAGCAGGCCGATAGGCCGGATTTTGTAGCGCCGGCCTTGCGGCAGGCGTGACAGTCATTCCTCTAGGCGCCGAATTACTCCGGCGCTCAAGCTCTCTACCCGCACGCTCCGCGAGCAACATCAACGCGTGCCTATTTGAGATTGCTCCGGGTGGAGGTTACCGCGTTTCACCCTTTGCAGCTTGCGCTGCAAAGACTCGTCTCTGTGGCCCTGTTCCTCGCCTCACGGCGGATGGTCGTTAGCCATCACCCTGCTCTGTGGAGTCCGGACCTTCCTCCCGCCATCGCTCTGACACGACGGCCAGCGACTGTCTGGCCTGCTTCACGCGACGGATTGTACCTGTAACGCCGCTGCCAGCGACAAAGCCCGGGAGCCTGGCCCGCCGCTGATGCCGTAATGGCTGGCCCGCGCTGTAACCACCGCCTCTGAACGGTTCTGATAATCGAACCACTAAACAAGGCAATTCGCCTGCCAGCAACATTTCATATCGAAAAACCACGGCTGGCAGATCCACCGAACACCTGCCAGGAGACCAATCCCATGAAGCCTACTCCCGCTTCCCTTAACACTCACTCACAGGCCACGCCCCCGCTGCCTGGCGCGCAGGATCCCGCTACGCCTCCGCCAGACCACGAGCAGACGATGCAGCAAGGCCGGCAGCCCGCCTCCACCGGTAATGCCACACCTGTCATCAACGCGACTGCCGCCCCGCCTGTGCCCGAGCATTGGTCGCCCGCCGACACGCCGAAGGCAGGCGCAAGCGCGGCGGCAGGGACGCACGACGAACCCCGGCTGCATGCCAGTGCCGCCTCGACGGTTCCTCCCGAACAAGCTGCGCAGCGGCCGTCCACGCCTTCCAGGGTGATGATTCACCTGGCCAATGCCGGGAGCAATCGGCACGGCATGATCAGACAAGTGCTTGCGGCGAATCCGACTGTCAGCGGCATTGCTCTCGACTCGGCAACCCTCGATGACTTGCAGTTCCTGTCGCAGGAGGCAAGCCAGTGCCCCGGCCTGCGCCGTGTTTCCGTGAGGCTCACCATCGGAAAAGAGCAGGAGGGGCACGAGTCCGCGATCGCCACTGCCCTGGCAAAGATTCCCGGCCTGACCCTCATCGAGATCGCCGTGACCCGGTCTGAATCCACCACCTACGTCGACAAGCTATTGGGCGCGCTGGCCAAGGCGTGCCGCCCCACACTGGAGTCGATTCTCTTGCTGGGGGGCCAATACAACAGCTCCGATATCGTCCTGGCGTTTGCCACCATCAGAAAAAATCAACCCAAGCTGAAATTGCTGGCGCTGGACAGTGCCTATGCCGATGATGCTGCAGCCCAGCAGAATTTGATACGGGAGGCGGCCCGTCTTGGCTCACTGAAGCACTTGGCCCTGAGCAACCAAACCAGCGAACAGTCTGCGCAATGGCTGCCGGAACTGCTGTCAAACAACACCCTCGAATCACTCGCCGTACCGCTGGATTTCATCGACTCGGACGCCGCACAAAATGTTGGCGATGCGCTGGCTGCCAATCGATCGATCAGGCATCTGAAGTTCGACCCCATCAACTTCTTCCGTATCGATCAAAATGCCGGTGACGCTGACGATGACCATGAGGATGGGGATACAGACAGCGAGGATGCAGGCGACTACGTCGGACAGCCCCTCTATCAAGCCGTTGCCGAAGGCCTGGCGAAGAACCAGACCCTGGAAAGCGTGGATTTCACCTTCGATGATATTGACAGCAGCGATCGGACGTTAACGGACACGGTGAAAGATATTGGCCTCTTGATCGCAGCGATCGGCCGGCATCCACGCATCACCGAAGCGACGCTGGAAATCCCGGAGGACGCCAACTTCAACGATGTGCTGCAACTTCTCGAGAACGCTCCCCGCCTGCAGCGCCTGACTTTGATTGGCAATCTGTGCTCGCCAGAACAGTACGAACAACTCGCGCTGGCCATCGAAAAGCATCCGACACTGCTCGCCTTCAAATTTCTCCCGCTGATGGCGCAAAGAGGAGAAACGATGGCAGCCAGAGCGAAAGCAGGATGGGAGATTGCCGATCCCGGCGACGTCTTCCAAAAGTTGCAGTCCCGTATCAACACGGCGCTCGCGCAAAATCATGGCAAACGCCTCGGAGGCGCATTGACCGGCATGATGGAGCTGCGCGAACCGGCACCAGACATGCTGCCAACACCGCCTCAGGAGATCAACGAGCTGATCATGACGCAAGGACTGGCCTCGCTGTCGGGCACGGACAGGGAGAACCTCGTCAAGGCGTTCAAGCTGTAATCCATCGCGGCGGCACCGGGAGAGAAGTGCGCACTTCCGGTGCTGCTGCCGCCACGGTCAAAGAAACACCGGCTTGCGCTTCTCCAGAAAAGCCGAAAACGCTTCCTTCGCATCCGGCCCTTGCAGCAGGCGCGTGAAATGCTGCATCTCGGTCAGCATCGCCGCCGCGACCGGCGTCTGCAGGTCGGCTTTCATCAACTGCTTCGTGATGCGCAGCGATTCGGACGGCAAGGCTGCGAGCTTCGCCGCTTGCGCGGCGACGAAGGCCGGCAAGTCGGCGGCGGGCAGCACGCGATTGACGATGCCGATGCGCTCGGCCTCGGCCGCATCGAAGGCTTCGCCCAGCAGCAGCTTTTCTGCCGCGCGCTGGTAGCCGGCGACGCGCGCCAGCAACACGCTGGAGGCGAACTCGGGACACAGGCCGAGCGACGTGAACGGCATCGCGAATTTCGCGCTGTCGGCTGCGTAGGCGAGGTCGCAATGGAGCAGCAGCGTGGTGCCGATGCCGATCGCGATGCCGGGCACGGAAGCAATCACCGGCTTGGACGCGGTGCGCAGCGCCGTCATGAACTGCACCACCGGGCTGTCATCTCCCTGCGGCGGATGCTTTAAGAAATCCTCGAGGTCATTGCCGGCGGTAAGCATGCCACCATCGCCGGTGATCACGATCACGCGCACGGCGGCATCGCGATCGGCTTCCTTCAGATGATCGGCCAGCGACTGGTACATCGCTGCCGTGATCGCATTCTTTTTGTCCGGACGGTTGAAGGCCAGCGTCGCGACGCCATTGTCGATATCGAAGCGGATCGCCATGGTCACACCCGCTCGAAAATGCCGGCCGCGCCCATGCCGGTGCCGACACACATCGTCACCATCCCGTATTTCTGGTTGCGACGGCGCAGGCCGTGGATCACGGTCGCCGAGCGGATCGCACCGGTCGCACCCAGCGGGTGGCCGAGCGCAATCGCGCCGCCCAGCGGATTGGTCTTCGCCGGGTCGAGGCCGAGATCATTGCGTACCGCGATCGCCTGCGCGGCGAAGGCTTCATTCAGTTCTATCCAGTCCATCTGGTCCAGCGTCAGTCCTGCGTTCTTCAGCGCCGCAGGAATCGCTTCCTTCGGGCCGATGCCCATGATTTCCGGTGGCACGCCGCGAATCGCAAACGACACGAAACGCGCCAGCGGCTGCAGGTTGAATTGCTTGAGGATTTTTTCGCTGACCAGGATAAGCGCGCCGGCGCCGTCCGAAGTCTGCGAACTGTTGCCGGCCGTGACCGAGCCCTTGGCCGCGAACACGGGCTTGAGCTTGGCCAGCGCTTCCATCGTGGTGTCGGCGCGTATGCCTTCATCGTCGGTCACCAGCCGCGTGCGCACGTCGATCTGGCCGGTGGCGAGGTTCGGGAATTTCTCGATGACTTCGATCGGCAGGATCTCGCCTTCGCGCTCGCCGTTGGCGATCGCTGCGGCGGCACGCCGGTGCGAATCGACCGCGAATTCATCCTGCGCCTCGCGCGACACCTTCCATTGCTGCGCGACCTTTTCAGCGGTCAGACCCATGCCATAGGCCATGCCGACATTCTCATCCTTGAAGATGCCCATGTTCATCGATGGGTGGTAGCCCATCATCGGCACCACCGACATCGACTCCACGCCGGCGGCGATCATCACATCGGCCTCGCCGGTGCGGATGCGATCGGCCGCCATCGCCACCGCCGTGATGCCGGATGCGCAGTAGCGGTTGACGGTCGCGCCGCCCACCGTCTTCGGCAGGCCGGCCAGCAGCACCGCCATGCGGGCGAGGTTCAAGCCTTGCTCGGCTTCGGGGAAGGCACAGCCGACGATCGCGTCTTCGATCGTGGCCGGGTCGAGGTCTGGCACCTGCGCCAGCGCGCCTTTCAGTGCATGCACCAGCAAGTCATCCGGGCGCACATGGCGCAGCACGCCTCGCGGCGCCTTGCCGATCGGGGTGCGGATCGCGGAAACGACGTAGGCATCTTGCAGTTGTCGGGTCATGATGAGGTCCTCTCTGTTCAGTTGCGAACCGGCTTGCCGGTCTGCAGCATGCCCATGATGCGTTCCTGGGTCTTCGGGTGCGCGAGCAGCGCCATGAAGCCTGCGCGCTCCTTGTCCAGCAGCCATTGCTCGCTGACGCGGCTGCCGGGCTCGATGTCGCCGCCGCAGACGATGTCGGCGATCAGGCTCGCGATATGGTCGTCATGGGCGGAGATGAATCCGCCTTCGCGCATGTTGACCAGCTGCGCCTTGATCGTCGCGATGCCATAGCGGCCGGTGACAGGCACCAGCGTGGCCAGGGGCGGACGGTAACCGGCGTCGGCCATCGCCAGCGCCTGCGTCTTCGCGACATGCAGCAATTCATGCGGATGCAGCACGATCACGTCGCCCTTGGACAGGTAGCCCATCTTCTTTGCTTCCGCTGCCGACTTCGACACCGCCGCAGTCGCCGCCTGCGTGAAGCGGGTCTTCAGGAACTGCAGGATGTCGTTGCCCTTGGCTTCGCGCGCGGCGCGCACGGCGATCTCCTTCAGCCCGCCACCGGCCGGCAGCAGGCCGATGCCGACCTCGACCAGCCCGACATACGACTCGAGCAAGGCCACGCGGCGGCTCGCATGCATCAGCAATTCGCAACCGCCGCCCAGCGCCAGACCGCCGACAGCGGCCACCACCGGCACGTTGGCGTACTTCACGCGCATCTGCGCATTCTGGAAGCGGGCGACGAAAGGCTCGATCGCCTTCACGCCGCCGGACATGAACATCGGCAGCATCGCCTGCAAATCGGCGCCGGCCGAGAACGCGCCGCCTTCGGCCGAATCCGGATGCCAGATCACCAGCGCGCGGTAGTTTTGCTCGGCTTCGGCGACTGCGCGCTCGAGGCCACCGATCACGTCCGGTCCCATCACATGCATCTTGGTCTTGAAGGACAGCACCAGCACGCCATCGTCCTGATGCCACAGGCGCACGGCTTCATCTTCGTGCACGGTCGTGCCGGCCTTCGCGCCCGTGGGCGCGGTATCGCCGACCAGCGGCGCGCGGAAAGCCTGGCGCTGGTAGACCGGCAGCGACGAGCGCGGCACATAGGCCTGTTTCGCCGGCGACCACGAGCCCTGCGTCGTGTGCACGCCATCGCGGCCGTCGAACACCCAGGCCGGCAGCGGCGCCGACGACAGGGCCTTGCCGGCCTCGATGTCTTCCTTCACCCATTGCGCGACTTGTTGCCAGCCGGCGGCTTGCCACAGCTCGAACGGGCCCTGCTTCCAGCCAAAGCCCCAGCGCAATGCGAAATCGAGCTCACGCGCATTGTCGGCAATGCTCTCGAGGTGCACGGCGATGTAATGGAAGGCATCGCGGAAGATCGCCCACAGGAACTGCGCCTGCGGATGGGTGGAATCATGCAGCGCCTGCATGCGCTTGGCAGGATCTTTCTCCTTCAGGATGCGGGCTATCAGTTCATCGACCTTCGCACCCGAGGCGACATAGTCATCCTTCGCGGCGTCATAGCGCAGGATGTCCTTGCCAGCCTTCTTGTAGAAGCCGGCACCTGTCTTCTGGCCGAGGCGGCCGGTGGCGATCAGCTTTTGCAGCACGGCCGGTTGCTGATACAGCGCCGCGAACGGGTCATCGGGCAGCTTGTCCGTCATCGTGCGGATCACATGGCCCATGGTGTCGAGGCCGACCACGTCGGCGGTGCGGAAGGTGCCGGACTTTGCGCGGCCCAGCTTCGCGCCGGTCAGGTCGTCGACCAGGTCATAGGACAGGCCGAATTTCTCGGCCTCGTGCATCGTCGCCAGCATGCCGAAGATGCCGACGCGGTTCGCGATGAAGTTCGGCGTGTCGATCGCGCGCACCACGCCCTTGCCGAGCGTGGTGGTCAGGAAAGTCTCCAGACGGTCGAGGATGGCCGGCTCGGTATCGGCGGTCGGGATCAGCTCGACCAGGTGCATGTAGCGCGGCGGGTTGAAGAAGTGCACGCCGCAGAAGCGCGGCTTCAGTTCGGCGCTCAAGCCCGACGACAGCTCGGTGATCGACAGGCCCGAGGTATTGGTCGCGAAGATCGCATGCGGCGCAATGTGCGAAGCAATCTTTGCGTACAGCGCATGCTTCCAGTCCATGCGCTCGGCAATGGCCTCGATCACGAGATCGGCTTGCGCGAGCTTGCCGAGGTCGTCATCGAAGTTGCCGATCTCGATCAGGTCGGCCTGTGCCGCATCGGCCAGCGGCGCGGGATTGAGCTTCTTCAGGGTCTCGATCGCGCGCTCGACCAGCGCATTGCGGGGCTGGCCTTCCTTGCCGGGCAGGTCGAACAGGATTACCGGCACGCGCGCATTGATGCAGTGGGCTGCGATCTGCGCGCCCATCACGCCGGCGCCGAGCACGGCGACTTTCTTCACGATGAAATTGGACAAGGCTGCGATCTCCCAGGGTAAGGGTCATGCGCAACGCAGCGAACGCCTGCAGGCGATGCCGCGCTGTGCTGTCATTCAGAACAGGTGCTCTTCCATGGCCATCAGGTTGGCCGTGCCAGAGCGCGCCTGCCGGATCAGCGTGGCGGTTTCGGGCAGCAGCCGCGCGAAATAGAAGCGCGCGACGGCCAGCTTGGCCTTGTAGAAATCGTCGCCGCTGTTTTCCTTGTCGAGTGCAATTTTCGCCATGCGCGCAAAGAAGTACGCAAAGACCAGATGGCCGGCCACGCGCAGGTAGGGCACGGCTGCCGCGCCAACTTCGTCGCGGTTCATGAAGGCCTTCATGCCGATTTCCATCGACAGCTTGGTCATCTTGTCGCCGATGTCGGCCAGCGGCGTAATGAACTCGGCCATCTTCTCGTCGGTGCCGTTCGCCTCGACGAAGGCTTTCACTTTCTCGCCGAACAGGCGCAGCTTCGCGCCGTTGTCCATCAGCACCTTTCGGCCCAGCAGGTCGAGCGACTGTATGGTGTTGGTGCCCTCGTAGATCATGTTGATGCGCGCATCGCGCACATACTGCTCCATGCCCCATTCGGCAATGTAGCCATGGCCGCCATAGACCTGCATCGCTTCCGAGGTCGCGATCCAGCCGTTGTCGGTCAGGAAGGCCTTCACGATCGGCGTCAGCAGCGCGACCTCATCGGCGGCCTGCTTGCGCACTTCCTCGTCCGGGTGGTTCAGCTCGCGATCGATCATCAATGCGACATACGAAGTGAAGGCGCGTCCGCCTTCGGCATACGCACGCGCGGTCAGCAGCATGCGGCGCACGTCCGGATGCACAAGGATGGGATCGGCCGGCTTGTCCTCGGCCTTGGGGCCGGTCAGGCTGCGGCCCTGGCCACGCTCGCGCGCATACGCGATCGCATTCTGGTACGCGACTTCAGTCAGTCCCAGCGACTGCATGCCGACGCCGAGGCGGGCCGCATTCATCATCACGAACATCGCATTCAGGCCGCGGTTCGGCTCGCCAATGATCCAGCCGGTCGCGCCGTCGAGGTTCATCTGGCAGGTGGCGTTACCGTGAATGCCCATCTTGTGTTCGATCGCACCGCAGGTGATAGCGTTGCGCTCGCCCGCATTGCCGCTGGCGTCGGGCAGGAACTTCGGCACCACGAACAGCGAGATGCCCTTGGTGCCGGGCGGTGCATCGGGCAGGCGCGCCAGCACCAGGTGGATGATGTTGGCCGACATGTCGTGCTCGCCGGCCGAGATGAAGATCTTGCTGCCGGTGAGCTTGTAGCTGCCGTCGACCTGCGGCTCGGCCTTGGTCTTCAGCAGGCCGAGGTCGGTGCCGCAGTGGGATTCGGTCAGGCACATGGTGCCGGTCCACTCGCCGGACACCAGCTTGGGCAGGTAAAGCGCCTTCTGTTCCGGCGTGCCATGCGCATGCAGGCATTCATACGCGCCATGCGACAGGCCCGGGTACATGGTCCAGGCCTGGTTCGCCGAGTTCAGCATTTCGTACAACGAGTTGTTCAGCACCACCGGCAATCCCTGTCCACCAACCTCGGGATCGCAGGACAGCGACGGCCAGCCCGCAGCCACGTATTGCTGGTAAGCGTCGCGGAAGCCCTTGGGCGCGGTCACGCTGCGGCTGGCCGCGTCATAGCGGCAGCCCTCGCGGTCGCCGGACTGGTTCAGCGGGAAGATCACTTCGGACGCGAACTTGCCGCCTTCCTCGATCACCTGGTTGATGGTGTCGGCATCCAGGTCGGCATGACGGGGCATCGCTTTCAGCTCGCTCGTAACATCGAGCAATTCATGCAGCACGAAATGCATGTCGCGCAGCGGCGGTGTGTAGGTCGGCATGGCTGTCTCCTCAGGCGATCGCTGTGCTGCCGACATCAACGGCAGCTCGTTGCATTGTGGGGTGGGATGAAATTCAGGAATTGACCAGTCGCTCGAAACCCTTGTGTGCGCGCTGCACTGCATCCGGGCTGCGGATGAAGCGCGCATCATGATGCAGCGCCAGCACCAGCCCATACATCTCGAAAGCCAGCTGGTCGGGATCGGTGCCGGCCGGCAGATGACCTTCTTCGCTGGCCTGCTGCGCGGCGCGCCGCAATGCCTTCTGCCAGGTCTGCACCATGCCCACCAGCTGGTCGCGGATGGGGCCCGGGCGGTCGTCATATTCGACCGCGCCACTGATGTAGATGCACCCGGAAGCGATTTCGCGGCTGACCCGGTCGATCCAGCGATTGAACAGGCTGCGCAGGCGCGGCAGGCCGCGCGGCTCGGTCATGCTGGGATAGAAGACTTCCTGTTCGAACAGGTGGTTGTAGAAGCGCAGCACGTCCAGCTGCAGGTCTTCACGCGAGCCGAAATGCGCGAACACCCCGGATTTGCTCATGCCCATGCGCTCGGCCAGTGCGCCGATGGTCAGCCCTTCCAGCCCTTCGCGGCTGGCCAGTTCGAGGGCGGCTTCGAGGATGCTGGCGCGGGTTTGCTCGCCTTTGCGCAACGGTTTGGGTTTGGTTTCGGACACGGTCCGGCTCCGGAAAAAATAGAACGACCGTCCTATTATGCCCAAATTTACAGCAAAGGTCGCGTTATTTGTATCGAACCGGGAGGATTTTCAGCTGCGCGAACGGTCCAGCTGGCGGCGGTCGCGTTTGGTCGGGCGGCCGTGCATGCCCTCGGCCGGCTCGGCGAACAGCCGGCGGCGCTCGGCTTCCTGCTGCCGCCGCTGCACGCTGAACTCGGTCTCGGCATACAGCTGCTGGGCGACCGGCGCCGGGCCGCGCTTGTCGGACAGGTCTTCGACCCGCACCTGCCACTCGCTGCTGCCATTGTCGATGTCGAGCAGGTCGCCGATGCGCACATTGCGCGCCGGCTTCACGCGTTCCTCATTGACCTTCACACGGCCGCGCTCGATCGCATCGGTCGCCAGCGAGCGGGTCTTGAAGAAGCGTGCGGCCCACAGCCATTTGTCGAGTCGGAGGTTGTCGCTCATGCCTGCGATTTTACGACGGTCTGCGAATGACTATCCCTGACAGCCGAAACTTACCGCGTGTAACTGCCCAGCGTCAGCACCTGCAGCACCGCGCGATACAGACCATATGAAAAGCGATTCCACAGCCGGCGCGGCAGCGACAGGCGCGCGACATCCTCGGCCGTCACGGCGACGCCTTCTGCCACGCCGCGCAGGATGTACTCGCGCAAGGCAGACGTGAACTCGGCGTCGCGCACGATGATGTTGGCTTCATGGTTGACGAACAAGGACAGCCCGTCAAAGTTGCTCGAGCCCACGGTCGCCCAGTCGCCATCGACCACCGCGACCTTGCCGTGCAGCTGGGTGCGGCGGTATTCGACGATCTTCACGCCGGCGCGTATCAGCCGCGGGTAAAAGGATTGGGCGACTGCGTCCTGCATCGCGAACTGGCCGACGCCGATCAGCAGCGTGACGTCGATGCCGCGCTGCGCCGCATGCACCAGCGCCTTGCGCATCTTGCGGCCGGGCGCGAAGTAGGGCGTGACCAGCAGCGCGCTGTCGCGCGCATGGCCCAGCGCCTGCAGCAGCGCGCGCTGTATCGCGCGCCGGTTGCGCAGGTTGTCGCGTACCACCAGTGCCGCTTCCTCGACACGCACGGCGCGCAGCGGCCGCCGCGCGCGTACGGAATCGCGCAGGATCTCGATGCGCGTCTTCAGCGGGCGCAATCGGGTGCGCTGCCACTGGCGCTGCGCTTCCGCATGCACGGCATCCAACAGCGGGCCGACGATGCTGACGGCGAAGTCCCAGCGCGGCGCGGGCAGCGGCGTGGCCCAGTCATCATCGGAGATGTTGTCGTCGTTGATGTTCAGCCCGCCGAGGAAGGCGATGCGCTGGTCGACCACGACGATCTTGCGGTGCGTGCGCGCAATGCCGCGCCGGAACCAGGGATTGAAGGCCGCGAAATGAATGCCGGCCGCATCGAACTCGGGCCTGAGCTGCGCGATGCGTTCGCGGCCGGTGCCCAGCCAGTCGACCAGCACCTGCACGGTCACGCCGCGCGCGGCGGCGCGCAGCAAGGCTGCCTTCACCTGTTCGCCGGTGATGTCGTGGGCAAAGATGTAGGTCTCGAGATAGATCTCGGATTGCGCGGCATCGCAGGCCGCGATCAGCGCCGGGAAGAATTCCGCTCCCCGGTGCAAAAGCGTCAGGTGGTTGCCGTGGCTATAGCTCGCTGCCCGCATGCGCGTCCGCTTGGGGATCGGTCAGGGTGTCATGTCCCTGCAGGGCAGCCACGTGCGACGCATCGGCAGACGCAGCCGCGGACGCCTTGCTGGTCGGTAGGTGCAGTTCAGCGACGATGGGCGCGTGGTCGGACAGGCGCGCCCAGCGCGGGCCGTGCAGCACTTGCGCGGACAGTACGTCGAAGCCGCGCACATAGACGCGGTCCAGCTGCAGCACCGGCATCGCCGCCGGGAAGGTCCGGGCCGGCGCCTTGCGCGGGCCGCGGCCGGACAGGCGGCGCAAGTAGTCGCCGAAGCGCTGCGCAGGCAGCCGCTCGTCGAAGACCTCGACCACGTTCAGCCGCTCGCGCAGCGTGTCCGACAGTGCATTGGTCCAGTCATTGAAGTCGCCGGCAATCAGCACCGGCTCGCCCGGCGGGGCGGTCGATTCGACCGCCTCGATCAGCGCCTCGGTCTGGCGGCGGCGACTGCCGGCGAACAGGCCGAGGTGGATCACGTAGCAATGCACGGGTTGTTGCTCAAGCGTCAGCACGCAGTGCAGGATGCCGCGCGACTCGAACGCATGATCGGACACGTCGTGATTGAACGCCGACGCAATCGGGAAGCAGGACAGCAGCGCATTGCCGTGGTGGCCATGGTCATACACCGCATTCATGCCATACGCGCTGTGGTGGCTGTCGCCGGCCAGGAATTCATGCTGGGCCTGCGTCGGCCAGCTGGTGTGCTTGAGCGCCAGCAGGTCATGCCGGCCCTGCACCTCCTGCAGGAAGACGATGTCGGCCGCCATGCCGGACAAGGCTTGCTTGATGCCATGCACGCGCGGCCGCGTGCCGATGGCGCTGACGCCCTTATGGATGTTCCAGGTGGCGATACGTAACTTCATGGTGTGCGCTTCAGTTGGTGCCGGTTGCCGCAGGCTGTCCCGCATCTGGTGACGCGGCTTGCTGCGAGGCAGGCAACGCGGGCTGCAGTGCTCGTCCCTGCGGCGACCCCTGTGGCAACCAACGCTGCATCGGCAATTGCAATATCGCTTCCGCATTCGACGGCGAGAAGCAGCGATCCGCCGCCTCGCGCCAGGGCAGCCAGCAATGCTGCAGGTGTTCGCGCGGGGCCAGCGTCACCGTCACGTCGGCCGGCACCTGCAGGCCGAAGACATGTTCGGTATTGTGCGTGACGCCGGGGGCATAGCGACTGCGCCACACCTGATAGATCTCGTAAACGTTGGAAAGTTTCCAGTCCCGAAGATTTTCCATCGGCACTTGCTCGCTGCCGATGCGGATGCCCGTCTCTTCGAAGACTTCGCGAATGGCCGTCTCGACCAGCGGCTCGTCCGGCGCATCCTTCGAGCCCGTCACCGATTGCCAGAAACCGGGCTTGTCCGCGCGCTCGATCAGCAGCACCTGCAGGTCGGCAGTATGGATCACGACCAGGACGGATTCGGGGATCTTGTAGGGGCGCATGCCAGTTCAAACACCATGAAGGCACTGGGATTCAGTACCTTCATTATGCCCTGTCCGGGCTGAGGCAAGGCAAGTCCTGCTGCCGGCGCAGCGCGCGCTCTGAGGCTGAATCCTGAGCCCGCCATGCCTGAGCCCGCACATCCCGAACCTGCAAAAACAAAACCGGCCGCGGACAGGGTCCGTCGGCCGGTTTGTCGGTGCTACTGGGCGGGCAGCCCGGGCCGGGATCAGCCCTTGATGGCCGGCTCCGTCGCGCGCAGGCGGATGTGCAGTTCGCGCAGCTGCTTCTCGTCGACCTCGGACGGCGCCTGCGTCAACAGGCACTGTGCGCGCTGGGTCTTCGGGAAGGCGATCACGTCGCGGATCGATTCGGCGCCCGTCATCATCGTGACGATGCGGTCGAGGCCGAATGCGAGGCCGCCGTGCGGCGGTGCGCCGTACTGCAGCGCGTCGAGCAGGAAGCCGAACTTGATGCGCGCTTCTTCATCGTCGATGTTGAGCGCCTTGAAGACCTTGCTCTGCACGTCGGCACGGTGGATACGCACCGAGCCGCCGCCCAGTTCCCAGCCGTTGAGCACCATGTCGTAGGCCTGCGCAATCGCCTTGCCCGGTGCGGACTCGATGAAGTCTTCGTGGCCGGCCTTGGGCGCGGTGAACGGGTGGTGCAGCGCGTTCCAGCGCTTGTCGTCTTCGTCGTACTCGAACATCGGGAAGTCGACGACCCACAGCGGACGCCAGGTGTCTTCGAACAGGCCGTTCTTGCGGCCGAAGTCGCTGTGGCCGATCTTGACGCGCAGCGCGCCCATTGCATCGTTGACGATCTTGGCCTTGTCGGCGCCGAAGAAGATCAGGTCGCCATCCTGCGCGCCGGTGCGCTCGAGGATCTGCGCCAGCGCCGCGTCATGGATGTTCTTGACGATCGGCGACTGCAGGCCATCGCGTCCCTTGGACTTGTCGTTGACCTTGATGTAGGCGAGGCCCTTGGCGCCATAGATGGCGACGAACTGCGTGTAGGCGTCGATCTCGGAACGCGGCATGCCACCGTTGTCCTTCGCGCCGCCCGGCACGCGCAGGCCGACCACGCGGCCGTTTTCCATGTTGGCTGCGCCGGCGAAAACCTTGAACTCGACATCCTTCATCACGTCGGTCAGCTCGGTGAACTCGAGCTTGACGCGCATGTCCGGCTTGTCCGAACCGTACATGCCCATCGCGGTCGCGAAGTCCATCACCGGGAACGGGTTCGGCAGGTCGACGTCCAGCACGTTCTTGAACACGCCACGGATCATGCCTTCGAACATGTCGCGGATTTCCTGCTCGCCCATGAACGAGGTTTCGCAGTCGATCTGCGTGAATTCCGGCTGGCGGTCAGCACGCAGGTCTTCGTCGCGGAAGCACTTGGTGATCTGGTAGTAGCGGTCGAAGTTGGCGACCATCAGCAGCTGCTTGAACAGCTGCGGCGACTGCGGCAGCGCGAAGAAGTGGCCGGCGTTCACGCGCGACGGCACCAGGTAGTCACGCGCGCCTTCGGGCGTGGACTTGGTCAGCATCGGGGTCTCGATGTCGATGAAGCCGTTCGAGTCGAGGAACTTGCGCACTTCCATCGAAACCCGGTAGCGCAGGCGCAGGTTATGCTGCATCTGCGGACGGCGCAGGTCGAGCACGCGGTGCGTGAGGCGCGTGGTCTCGGACAGGTTGTCGTCGTCGAGCTGGAACGGCGGCGTCACCGACGCATTCAGCACTTCCAGTTCATGGCACAGCACTTCGATCTTGCCCGACTTCAGGCCGGCATTCTCGGTGCCCGCCGGGCGCGCACGCACCAGGCCGGTAATGCGCAGGCAGAACTCGTTGCGGACCGACTCGGCCGCCTTGAACATCTCGGCGCGGTCCGGGTCGCAGACGACCTGCACCAGACCTTCGCGGTCGCGCAGGTCGATGAAGATCACGCCACCATGGTCACGGCGACGGTGCACCCAGCCGCACAGGCTGACGGTCTCGCCCATCTGGGCTTCGGTGGTCAGGCCGCAATAGTTTGTACGCATTGACATGTTTTCAGTCTCGGTTTCGGTAATCAGTGGGAAGCGATCTCAGGGCCGGTCGGCTGCGCCTTCTTGCTCGGCGGCGGCGCAACGACACCCATGGACACGATGTATTTCAGCGCCTCGTCGACGCTCATCTCGAGTTCGATGACGTCTTCGCGGCGGTACATGAGGAAAAAGCCCGAGGTCGGGTTCGGCGTGGTCGGCACATACACGCTGACATAGTCGCCGTGCAGGTGGTTCTTCACGTCACCGCCCGGCACCCCGGTCTGGAACGCAATGGTCCAGCTGCCGGCATGCGGGTACTGCACCAGCAGCGCCTTGCGGAACGCATTGCCGGACGAGGACAGCAAGGTGTCGGACACCTGCTTGACGCTCGAATAAATCGAATTCACCACCGGGATGCGCTGCAGCAGCAGTTCCCACAGGCCCAGCAGTCGGGTGCCGATGATGTTGCGGGTCACGAGACCGGTCAGCAGGATGATCAGCAGCGTGACCACCGTGCCGAAGCCTGGCAGGTGGTAGCCGAACAGCGCCTCCGGCTGCAGGTCGGGCGGCAGCAGCATCAGCGACTGGTCCAGCGTGCCGATGATGAGGTTCAGCACCCACAGCGTGATCACGAGGGGCACGAGCACCAGCAGGCCGGTGATGAAGTATTTGCGCATG
>JACCDW010052201.1_pt1 | contig 31798 bp, 30 predicted proteins | sample 7449781 | NCBI WGS metagenome assembly JACCDW01 (sample SAMN15323449, study PRJNA562643) | freshwater metagenome | isolation source: river surface water | place: USA:Blue River Watershed | collected 2017-08-18
AAATCGGATGTCGGGTAGTCCGCGCCTGTCAGCCGTGGCTGGCTTTTTGCACTTCTGAGTCTCGCACTGAGTGCTACAGCGGATACATCTAACCGTGTGTTAGTTTCTAGTGCGCCTATCTGTGCTTTATGAGGGTGCATAGACGCCTGCCGGACATGGTTCGTTATGGTGCGGCTGCTTGCGAGATTGCACTGTCTTGGTTCGGATCAAGAGTTCTTTATTGCATAGCAATATTGTGCTGGGTATATCGTCCAATTTCGGCGAACACGGCAGTAAACACACTAATTTTTTTTTAAGATTTCTGTGCCATGATTTCTCTCGCGCGCTGCTGCAGCGCCGCATGAAGCATCAAGGGTAACTACGTATTTTTTCAAAAGAAAGAGCTTTTAAGATCGGGTGAAGTCTTCATATTTTTAAGAGGAGTTATACATGAGTTCAGATATGCCAAAGAGCTTTATAGATAACGCACGTAGATGGTTAGTGGCAGTCGCAGTCTCTGCCGTTATTACACCCGTAGCGATGGCGCAGACCATCAAGATTGGCACACCGTTAGCTCTCACGGGCGGTCTGGCCGACGAGGGAAAAAAGCAGGTTATTGCTTATGACATGTGGCTGAAAAAGATCAATGATGCTGGCGGTATTATGGTCGGCGGCAAAAAGATGAAGGTTGAGCTGATTCGCTATGACTATCAGACCAATGAGCAGCGTGCCCAGCAGCTCGCCGAACGGCTGATCGTGGAGGACAAAGTCGATTTCATGTTAGCGCCGTTTGGCTCTGGCCATACCAAGGTCGTGGCTGGTGTTGCTGAACGCTATGGCGTTCCTGTGGTGGCGACCAGCGCGTCTTCGGAGTCCATCTTTAACCAAGGGTACAAGAATCTGTTCGGGGTGCTTGCCCCGAATACAGGCGGTATCACGAACCTGATTTCAGTGGTCTCCAAGAGTTTCCCGAATGTAAAACGCGTAGCTATTCTTGGCCGCGAGGACGTCTTCCCCAAAGCAATGGCCACTACCATGAATGACCTCGCTCTAAAAGCGGGCCTTCAGGTCCAGTCGATGGAGTTTTACTCCGTAGGCACGCTGGATCTGGCTACGCCGATCTCAAAGATCAAGGGTCTAAAGCCCGACTGGATCTACATTACAGGTTACAGCAAAGACCTTATCCTTGCCCGTAAGCAGATGTCGGATCTTGGCGTTACGGCGCCCGTGGTGACCATGATTACTGGCCCCGTTTACAAAGAGTTTATCGACGCGCTTGGCCAGCAGGCGGAGAATGTGACCAGCACCACCTGGTGGCACCAGTCGGCCCAGTTCAAAGGCGATGATCCTTGGGGTTCGACGAAAGCCTTCTACGATGAGTTCGTAAAGCGCGAGAAGCAGGATCCGGACTACGTGCATGCCGCTTCGGCAGCCGCGTTGGTTGCTCTGCAAAAGGCGATCGAAAAAGCTAATTCGCTGGACAAGGCCAAGGTTCGTGATGCGCTAGCAAGTCTGGATGTGGTAACGTTTTACGGGCCTATCAAGTTCGGTCCCAACGGAATGAATACTGCTATTCAGGGGCTCCCCATCATCCAGGTTCAGGGTGGTCAGCCGGTACCGTTGTTCCCCGAGTCAGTGAAGCGGGGCAACATTCGCGCTTTTAAGTAATTAATTTACGCATAGAAGGAAGCCCCCCTCGAAGTGTTGAGGGGGCCACCTCATGACATCTCAAATTCTGCTCAATGGCTTGATGCTCGGCGCGATTTATGCGTGCATCGCCGTGGGATTCTCCTTGGTCTGGGGAGTGCTCAACGTGATCAACATGATGCACGGAGCGTTCATCATACTCGGTGGATACCTCACGTTTTTCGCCTGGTTTCACCTCAAGATTCATCCCTTTCTCATGCTCTTGCCGGTCGCTTTATTACTCTTCGTGATTGGGTATTTTGTTCAGAGCAGCATGATTAATCGTGTGGTTTCCAAGCCGGTGTTAACTACTTTAACGCTCACGTTTGGCCTTGAGATGATTCTTTACAACGCCATGAATCTGGCGTTTTCGGCAACGCCCCGGCGAATTGTTTTGGATATGGGGGTGGTTAACTTGGGAGAGTTGCTCTTGCCAGTGGACCGTATCGCTTCCATGGTGTTGGCGCTAGCGCTCACCTTGATGCTGTATTTAACCTTGCGAACCTCAAAGATTGGTCGTGCCATCGTTGCGGTTCGAATGGATCGGGATGCGGCCGCCCTTATGGGCATCAATGTCCGGCAGATTTACGCCATTACTTTTGGTATTGGGGCCTTTATGGCAGGTGCCTGCGGGGCAATCGTCGCCGTCGTATTTCCAGTGTCCACCAGTTTGACGGGTCTTTTCTTGGGTAAGGCCTTTGTGATTTGCGTGATTGGTGGTCTGGGAACTGTGCCGGGAGCGCTGGTGGGCGGCATCGCCCTAGGCATTATTGAAAGTGTGGCTGGATTTTGGTTGGGCCCACAAAACGCTATCTTGATTGGCTTTTTGTTGATGCTGGTACTTCTGGTGGTTCGTCCTACCGGAATCATGGGCAAGAAAGGTTACGAGTGAAACCCAGTAAACTTTCTTATACGTTGTTTGCGGTTTGGGTCACCTTGTTAGCCCTCTCACCCTGGATAGCAAACAATTACATCGTCAAAATATCAACCTTTTTGGCTATGTATGCGGCCATTGCCTTGTCTTGGAACTTCATCGGTGGCTACGCTGGCTACCCCTCGTTCGCGACGGCCGCATTCGTCGGTCTTGGCTCCTACGCCGGCGCCATTCTTCAGAATGCAGGGTATCCCATGGTGGTCGCCTGGCTGATGGCAGCGCTGATTGTTTCGCTATTCGCTGCCGGCGTTGGCCGGATCATCCTGAAGATGAAGGGCCACTATTTTGCGATTGGCTCGATTGCATTGGTAGATGTTTTGTCCCATATCGCCTCGAGCTGGGCGAGCCTGACCGGAGGAGGCGAGGGTTTGAACGTCAAGATTTTATCTGGCGGGCCCGACTTTGCCGGGATGGTTTTTCTGTACACCATGTTGATCATCATGCTGACCGCTTTCGTAGCCACGGTGATCGTTGATCGTCATCGACTCGGCTTTGGCTTACGATGCATCCAACAAAACGAGGATGCTGCCAACATGCTGGGTATAAATGTGATGAAGTACAAGGTGATTGCCTTCGTTTTGTCCGGTGTGTTTTGTGGCCTTGTGGGTGCGGCTTATGCCTCGTGGGTCTCTTACATTTCCCCAATTGATTCGTTCTCGATTCTTTTGACCTTGAAGGCTGCAGTTATGGTGCTTCTTGGCGGAGCGGGCACCGTCTTTGGTCCGATTGTCGGCTCCGCTGCGCTAGTGATTTTCGAGGAGACGATATGGTCACAGTTCCTGGATCTGCACCAGGGTATCTTGGGGCTGGTGATCGTCCTGCTTATCTTTTTCTTGCCTAACGGCCTATTGAAGATTAAATGGCGCAAAAATTTGCCCTCTAAGGTGAGCAGCAAATGAATAACATCCTTTTAGAAACGCGGGGTATCGGCAAGAATTTCGGGGGTATTCATGCCGTAAAGAACGTTTCCTTCAATTTGTGCGCAGGCGATATTGTTGGCCTGATCGGTCCCAACGGCGCAGGTAAGACCACGCTGGTCAACCTGCTAACTGGCGTGCTGACGCCCAATAGCGGGCAGATAATCTTTAACGGTCAGGACATTACCGCTCAGAAGCCTTTCCAGGCTGCACGGCGGGGTATTTCGAGGACTTTCCAGATTGTCCAGCCGTTTCCAGATATGACCGTTCTTGAAAATGTCACCGCAGGAGTTGTCTTTGCGGCTGGCGCCGCAAAAAAGCTCGCCGATGCTGAGGAAATTGCCATAGAGCATCTACGGTTTGTTGGCCTCGAGGCTTTGGCGCGGAAGCCAGCCGCAACACTTACCCTGCCATCACGTAAGCGGTTGGAGCTGGCCAAAAGTCTAGCTATGAATCCAAAAGTGCTGATGCTCGATGAGGTCAATGCGGGTCTGAATACAGCAGAGATCGAGCAGGCACTCGACCTAATCCGGAAGATTGCTGCGCGCGGCATCACTATTCTTATTATTGAGCACCTAATGAAAGTCGTCTTGACCTTGTCGGATCGGATCATGGTCATGCATCACGGGGAGCTCATCAGCGAAGGTACCCCGAAACAGGTCGTGAATGATCCCAAGGTGATTGAGGCCTATCTCGGGTCGAAGTTTTCGGAAAAACAAATATTTGTGGAAGACAGTCTCGATGTCTAAAACACTGCTCAGCATAAAAGGCCTGGAGTCGGGTTACGGTGACGTACAGGTCCTCTGGGGCTTAAACATGGAGGTCTTGGAGGGAGAGATCACGGCTGTAATTGGTTCCAACGGGGCAGGAAAGAGTACCTTGATGCGGACCCTTACTGGCTTGGTGAAGGTTAAGAAAGGGGAAGTTATATTTTCTGGAAAGGACATAACCGGGGCAGCAGCCCGAACGGTTCTGGATTCCGGAATCGCTCATGTGCCTGAGGGTCGGCGTCTGTTTCGAGGTTTGTCGGTGCGTGACAACCTACTAATCGGCGCTTATTCGAGGGTAGCGAGTCGGGCCGATATCCTGCACGATTTAGAGTTCGTCTACAGCATCTTTCCTAAGTTGAAGGAGCGTCACGCCCAAGACGCCACAACCTTATCAGGTGGCGAGCAGCAGATGTGTGCCATTGGTCGTGGCCTTATGTCTAAACCAAAGCTACTGATTATTGATGAGCTCTCGTTGGGCCTATCCCCCAAAGCGACAGAGCAGTTAGTCGCCTCGTTAGTAGCGCTCAATACTGAAGGACTCTCGATACTACTCGTCGAGCAAGACGTATTTACGGCTCTTGAGATGTCCACGCGGGCCCACGTTGTGGAGAACGGTCGGGTGACCTTGTCCGGGTTAAGCGCAGAATTACACGACAATCCCATGGTCCGCCATGCTTATCTGGGCATGTAATGCTTCGGATGGTGCATTTGTTGGGCTCCGGGGTATGGACGCCTTTACTACGCTAAGGTTTGCTCAAGCGCAAAGCGCGTGAGCTCTCGATCCTTTGTCTGACGCTTTGAGAGCCATACCGATTGGGTGTAATCAATCAGCTCGAATCGGAGTCGGCTCTCCGGACTAGCCTGAGCCAATAGCGACCTTGCGGTGCTGGCGACTTCCAGCACGCGGGGATATCCACCTGTCGTCTGATGCTCGGCCATCAAAATAAAGGGTTTTCCTCCCGGCGGCAGCTGCACGGTGCCAAAACGCACGGGCTCACTCGCAATGGCAGGCATTCCTTTGGTGATCAGGGCCCGACCCTCCAGCGCCAAGCCTTGTCGGTTACTTCGAGAGCTCACTCTCCATTCTTGTTGTAGCAAGGCGGTCTGCTCGGATATTTCCAGCGCCTCAAAGTGGCGCCCTTTGAAGGCCGGAATACTTAGCAGAGGCCACTGATCCAATACGTGATTCGCTATCGACCAGCTGCTGTGCATACAGTCGGATGCTGTTCGCGCCCCCATTGAATTTCTGGCCTGCTGCGCCCGAAGAATGTCCATGATGCGTTGCGTTCTCTCCCGAGCCTTGGGACCGAGTTCAATTCGGCTATTAATTTGAAGTCGAGGCGGCCCAATTTCTCCGGCCAGATGACTACTGCGACTGCTGAGTACCATCGGGCTCTCGATACCGCCCGCAAACGCGATCCATGCCCGGAATCCGCGGATAAAGCTACTGAATATCACCGTGGATCCCGCTGGAACTACAACGGGTCGGCCTTGTGGAAAACGTTGTTGGTTCTTTTCTTCGGTAAGAATAACTGCACGAACCGGGGCACCGAAGCAGGCTACGACGGCATCGTGTTCAAAAAGAAGGCTTGGACCCAGACCCGTTATCTCGAGTCCTGCATCGTCGGGCGCATTGCCGACGAGCAGATTAGCGATCTCGAGCGCATCCGGATCCTGTGCGCCTCCGCGGGAGAGTGCGGAGGCAAGATGTGCATCACGGCCGCGGTCCTGTATCGTGGTGAGTAGTCCCGCGTTTTGTACTTTTACCGAGATGCCCATTGCCGCTCAAATTCCTCAAGAGAGATTGGAACAAAACGGATTTCATCGCCAAGCTCAATCTTGGCGGGAGGATTGCGATTCGGGTCGAAAAAACAAATCGGTGATCGTCCGATCAAGTTCCAGCCGCCTGGACTGTTGGTGGGGTAGACGGCGCACTGCATGCCGGCGATTCCCAGCGAACCCGCCGGCACCTTGGGCCGCGGGGTAGCGAGCCTTGGGGTGGCTAGCGCGGGGTCAAGGCCGCCAAGATAGGCGAATCCGGGTAGGAACCCAATCAGTTGCGCAATGTAGCGCGATTCCACATGGCGTTCAATAACCTCTTGGGCGCTGAGCCCGCAGTGATTTGCTAACGCCTCCAGGTCCAGCGCGAAAGTCGCGTCGTAACAAATGGGAATATCAATGCATTTCCCAGCCTCGGCTGACTGAGATAGAGACGACGCTGCAAGTTTTAGCAACGTGTCCGCTATGCTCGGAATATCGATCTCGTGCAATTGCGTCTGGTCGAGCATGAATCCCACGCAATGCATACCCGCAACGGGTCTGAGGCGTGACAGTGCCGGCTGATTGCCAAGCAGACGCCAGAATGCTCTGACCTGATGGTTTGCTTCTGGATGGCCCCCGAAGTCAACCATCAGCATGTCGTCGGCGGTCTGGCTGACAGTCGGTATGTTGGGAAGAGATGTGGGGGGCATCGTGGTTTCTACGCTACAGTCAGATGGCGCGCGACGTCAGCACAAAGACGGGCCTTGTACTGCATCCCCGTTCGGCCCCCTGCGGCTGCGGGGCGTGCAACGGGAGTGACATGCTTGCGAGCGATGGCTGTCGGCTAGGCTCACCATAGAGCGTCGTACGCTGCGCTGCTGTGCGTCCGATGGCCGTAATTAAGTGACGCATGGACTCGGAGGTCATCTCTTGACCGTGGCACGCTCCTGCCGCCTTTGAGATGCTCTCATTCATGAGGGTGCCGCCAAGGTCGTTCGCGCCCGCCTGCAGGCAAGCTTGGAGGCCATGTTGGCCCATTTTGACCCATGACGCTTGAATGTTCTGGATGTAAGGGTGAAGTGTGAGTCGCGCAATTGCGTGCATCAGCACAGCTTCTCGAAAGGTGGGGCCCTTACGGCTGCGGCCTTTTCGATAGATTGGTGCTTCCATATGGACAAAAGGAAGGGGTACAAACTCCGTAAATCCTCCGGTCTCCGCCTGAAGCCGTCGCAGTCGTAAGAGATGATGTGCCCAGTCGGAATAACGATCTACGTGGCCAAACATAATCGTGGAAGTGGAACGAAGACCGAGTTGATGGGCGGTACGCATAACATCAAGCCACTGTTGTGTTTTTAGTTTGTCGGGGCAGATAACATCCCGTACGGGGTCGTGCAGAATTTCTGCGGCGGTGCCTGGAAGGGTGCTTAGTCCATTAGCCTTGAGCTCCGTTAAAAACTCGCGTAGGCTTATGCCAAGCGTCTGAGCCCCGTGCATCACTTCCAGTGGCGAGAAAGCATGAATATGCATCTCGGGGACAGCGTCTTTGGTGGCGCGACAGATGTCGATATAGGTCTGGCCTGTGAAAGAGGGATGGATGCCTCCCTGCATGCAGACCTCGGTCGCGCCGCGCGACCAGGCCTCTCGGACGCGCTCGGCCAACTCGTCCATGCTCAGCAGATAAGGCTGACCACGCAAATCTTCTGTTGTTTTTCCTTTGGCAAAGGCACAGAACTGGCAGCGATACGAGCAGATGTTGGTGTAGTTAATGTTTCGGTTGACAACGTAGGTCACCGTGTCGCCATTATTTACCTTGCGCAATGCGTCGGCAGCCTGGCAAACTGCAGTAAATTCCTTTTCGCGAGATTGAAAGAGCCGCTCAATTTCGGTGTGGCTTGCTTCGCGTTTTTGAAGCTCACCCAACAGTCGCGTGAAGCCGTCGTGCACTACGGGCGCCTGAGGCGCATGTACGGCCGCGAGTAATTCCTGCGGTGGGGTCTCTCCGGAGCCCGGGGACCAAACATCGGTGCGTGGGTAACCAGCACCGTCAATGAGCTGTAAGAGTGGCCGATGTAGGCTAGGATCTACCCAGCGATTCATGTCCTGTGCGTAGCGCGGAAAGATGGCCAGACGCTCGACAAGGTGTTTACCTGCGGCTGAGGTAGCTTGATCAAGTCGCTGCAGTTCCGGCCAGGGTGCCTCGGGATTGACGTGATCGGGTGTCACCGGTGAGACGCCACCCCAATCGTTGATCCCGGCGGCGATCAGTTGCCCCCATGCTGTCGGCGAGAGATTGGGTGGCGCCTGAATGTTCATCTCAGGATCAAATACGAGCCGCGCCACGGCAATGGTCCAGAGGTGCTCGTTAAGATCCATGGGGCGAACACCCTCCATCATGGTGCCTGACTTCGGGCGAAAGTTTTGAACAATCACCTCTTGCAGGTGCCCGTACTCATCATGCAGCTCACGTAGGGTGATGAGTGCGGAGAGGCGCTCAGTTCGTGTCTCGCCGATGCCGCCGAGAATCCCCGAGGTAAAGGGGACGCGGGCGAGGCCGGCCTGGGCGATCGTGTCGATCCGGGTTTTCGGCAGTTTGTCAGGTGATCCGTGATGCACGCCGCCGGGCTGACACAGACGCTCCGAATCGCTTTCCAGCATGATGCCCATAGAGACGGACACCTGTCGTAAGGCCTGGATTTCCTCGGCGGACATTACCCCTGGATTTAAGTGAGGCAGCAGTCCGGTATCGGAAAGTACGCGCTGTGCGACGGCCAGCAAATAGTCCAAGCTCGTCTGGTAGCCCATAGTGTCAAGGCTCGCACGGGCTGATGGATAGCGATGCTCAGGCTTATCGCCCATGGTGAACAGTGCTTCCTTGCAGCCCGCACGAGCGCCCGCCTGCGCAATCTCCAGCGCTTGTTCCATGAAGAGGTAGGGGGTCTCACGCTCCGATCGGGAGACTCTGGCAAAGGTACAGTAGTGACAGACATCGCGGCAAAGCCGCGTTAACGGAATAAAGACTTTACGCGAAAACGACTGGCGATGCCCATGGAGCTGATCGCGACGCCATGCGGCAGCCTGCATCAGGCTTGCAAGATCCGCACTCTGTAGCCAGGCGGCGTCGTCGCGCTCGAGCCGACGACGGCTGCATGCAATCTCATCAATTCGTTTATCCAACAGATCCTCCGAGTCGATCGAGCGAGGGAAGGGTTTTTAAAAAGGAATAGGCTTGTGTGTCAGATGCATCCGTTATGAATTTTTCGAGATCGCTCGGTCGATCCAGGTCGAGCCGAAAGCCAGCGATCTCCGCGACTGCATAACGTAAATTAAGCGACTGTGCGGTGTGGACATGTCTTGCAAAACTATCCTCACCAAAGTGAAATTTCATTGACGTTGGTAGGGCGCAGAGAATGGCGTTGGTGCCACCGTCGTTACCTGCGGGTACGATGATTACGTCCCGCTGCGGTTCAAGCAGGTCACAAAGTTCATCGATCTCGCGGGCTTGAATCAGGGGAAGATCACCGGGAACGGTTAGCATGGCCGTGCAGCCCCGTGCTTGGAGTTCGTGCAATGCCTGCTCTACGGCAGAGGATTGCCCTTGACAGTAACGGTCGTGTAAGACGCTGACCCCCATGTCGGCTGCTAGAGCAGAAACGGCGGGGTCGCTAGTGACAACGAGGGTATTGCTCACACGCTGCGATTGCCTCAGAGCTGTTAACACGTCGTTTAGCATGGCGCGTGCAAGTCCTTCACGGACTGCGCCAGGAATCGCCGCCGAAAGCCGACTCTTAGCCTGATGAAAAGCCTTGACCGGTACGGCCGCCCAGATGGTCGGACAAGGTTTAGCCATGGCCAAGCTGCTCAAGAAAGGTGAGGGCGGCACGGGCTAGGCCTCGACTGGTCTCATGGTTAGACATCCGCGTCGGTGTAGCCAAGATCGGTAGTCGGATGTCATCGGCATCCCCGGCATCCGACGCATCCAACACGAGTGCGTCAATCAGGCCATCGTAGTGTTGTGCAATGGCCCGCGTGGTTGATCCGAGGCCCATCGAGGTGAGCATGTCAGACAGTGGCCCCTTGAGCGACTTTCCACCAATCAGTGGTGAGATTGCTACGACGGGCACGGATGCCTTTCGTAGCAGGCTGCGTACGCCAGGAAGCGTCAGTATGGGATCAATGCTCAGAAAGGGATTTGAGGGTGCGATAAATATCGCCCGAAGTTCGGATGATTGAAGTATGGCTTGCGCCCGAGGATGAAACTCTGCTACCTCGGCTCCCTTGTAGTGAAGCGCCTGTACTCTCGGCGCGCAGCGCCTGCGAACGAAATAATCCTGCATCGACAACTCTCCCTCTGCGGTGATCAGGATGGTTTCCACGCTCGACTCGGTCATGGGCAGGATCGTGCTCTGGATGCCGTAGGCCCTCGTAAACCCAGCCGTCACCTCGGTCAAGGACTGACCTTGGCGCAGACGGTCACTGCGTACGAGGTGCACGGCCAAGTCCCGATCTCCGAGCGCGAACCAGTCCTGTGCGCCGAGTTCGCCAAGGGTCTGAAGACAGTTCCAACTCTCATCTCGCCGTCCCCATCCACGCTCGGTGTCGTGGATGTCTGCCAGCCCATAGAGCATGCTATCCAGATCGGGACAAATGCGAAGGCCAAGATGATCAAAGTCATCGGCGGTATTCACGATGACCGCGAGTTCGCCGGGCGGCAATGCTGAATATAGACCGGCCGCAAACTTCGCGCCACCCACGCCGCCGCTCAGAACAGCAATTCGTACAGATACGCTACCCGCCGTGTTCGTCATCGAAACATATCTTGATCGATTGGTCGAATGAGGTCTCGTGCGGGACGGTCATTGTCTTGCCAGCGAAGTCCTCGTATGTGAACGGCGGGAATACCCTCGTCCGATTCGCCCATGACCAGAGTAGCAGCCGTGGCGATCTGGTCTGCGAACGCAGATTCCGTCACGCGCATTTTCCTGCCAAATAGGTCGGGCCGGCCAATCAGATTTTTTAGCGAAGGAATGCCTGCGGCACCTAGCGCAATGCTGACCACCCCATGCCTCCAGGGGCGTCCAATGCTATCGTTGATTACGATGCCAATAGAGGTATTAAAGCGGGCGTCCAAGGCTACTTTAATCCGCGCGGCGCTCCGATCGGCAGACTGCGGCAGCATCAACACAAGGTCATCCTTCTCGTCTTGAGGCACGTTAGATTGGTCGACACCCGCGTTAGCGAGTACGGCACCGCTACGATGGGCGGTCACCAGTACCCCTTTTTTGTGGCGGACGACGTCGCTGCTTTCTGAAAGGATGACCTCGACAAGCCGCGGATCTTTCTGGGTCTCTTCGGCGAGCCATCGAGCTCGCTCGGAGGGGGTTACGTCGCGTAATCGCAGGTATTGATTCTCCGATTTGGAGATGATTTTCTGGGTTACAACGATGACGTCTTGCGGCTCAAGAGTGATTTGACTGCGCTCAAGGGCACCCGACAGCAGTCCTACAAGGTCATCCCCAGGCTTGACCATGGGGATGCCAAGCAGTGGCGAAAGACACAGCCCGTCCCGCATTGTCGATAACCTTTAGGGAGTATCGTTTGTGCCAATACCCGTTATCCGAATGCCGGCGCAGTCCACCTTATATTTCCGGTTAATGCCAATCAAAATGGAGGTCATCGCCTCCACGGCTACCGAATTCGGCAATGGACCTGCCTCGATACCGCGAAGGCCCGCATCCTGGGTCAACCCAACCGTTATCTCGCGTGCCGTCGGATCATTTCCGCAGATCAGGACATCGCACTCCACGGGAGCGTCGGCGGCGAGTTTTGCTGCGCCAACGTTATGGTAAGCCGCCACCACGCGTACACCGTCACCCAAAATCTGTTGAGCGATCATGGAGGCAGAACCTTCTGACGGCATTTGAACAACGGATACTTTCGGAGGCACCAGAGGTACAACCGCATCAATCACAATTTTGCCCTGAACTACATCGCGGATCTGCATGAGCGTTTCCTGGTGGCTAGCGTAGGGCACTGCCACGACTACGATATCGGCTTGGCGTGAGGCCGATACTATGTCTAAGCCTTGCACAATGGCTTGGGTATGCGCGGCGGCGGCCTCGGTGGCCTTCTCTACCGAGCGCGAGCCGATGATCACCGAATGGCCGGCCGCCGCCCAGCGTTTAACGAGACCTGAACCAAGTGCACCAGTGCCGCCGAGCACAGCGATCGTGAATTTGTTTTGCATGTGTTTTCCTCTCAGCTTTGAAGTTTCATTTCAGTCAGCGGTACGATCTTTACGCCTGCCGCCTCGAGCCCCTTGCGAACTTGGGCGGCGAGTACGATCGCTGTTGGTTCATCACCGTGCACACACAGTGTGTCCACCTTGCAGGCAATACGTTTTCCCGAGCGTGAGATAATCTCTCCCTCCGTAACCATGCGCACCACATGTTCCGTCGCGACTGCTGGGTCTTTAATCACCGACCCAGGAATTTTTCGTGAGGTTAGGTTGCCGTCGTCATCGTATTGACGGTCGCAGAAACCTTCCCGGGCCAGCCGAAGGCCAAGCTGCTGCGCCGCCCATTCCATGCGCGAGCCGGCAAGGGCCACGTAAATCAGATCACGATCCACCGTTTTGATGGCTCGACCCACCGCCATGGCGTAGTCCTCGTTCACGGCAGCCATATTGTTCAGCGCGCCGTGGGGCTTCACATGGGTGACCTTCTGGCCGGCGTAGGCCGCCATTGCTTGCAGTGCACCAATCTGATAGGCGACGAGAAGCTCAAGGTCATTTGGATTCATGTCGATCTTACGGCGCCCAAAACCCCAGAGGTCGTTAAAGCCGGGGTGCGCGCCGATGCTGACGCCCTGTTTGGATGCCTCTTCTACGACTTGGCGCATGGTGCAGGGATCACCGGCATGGAAACCGCAGGCAATGCTGGCGGATTTGATGATTTTTAGGATCTCGGTGTCGTTGCCGATATCGTAGGCGCCGAACCCCTCGCCCATGTCTGCATTCAAATTTACGTGAGTCGCCACGGTTGATTTCCTTTACTGTTGCAGAATTACCATGTGTTTATTAAGATAGTATCACTTCAAATAAAATGCAAGGCAACCGCCGAAGTCAGCAGTGGCACTTTGGATGGAGAGGCGGGCCAGCGGTCTTCGGTATTTATGAGGTAATGCCCCTGAGGTGGAGGAGAACAGCATGGCGAACAATTTACCGGTCCTTGACTCGTTTGGCCGCGTTCCTGCGTATCTGCAGGTGGCTGCCGCGCTGCGGCGCCGAATCGAAAACGGCCAGTGGAAGCCTATGGAGAAGATCTCTACTCTGGACGAACTTGAGGAAGAGTTCGGCGTCTCCCGGGTGACCATCAGCAAGGCCATAGAAATACTCGAAGAGGAGCGGTTGTTGCAGCGTCAACAGGGCCGAGGAACATTTGTGCTTTCCACGAGCGTCGAAAAGCACGCCCTTGCCTTGGAGCCGACCTGGGAGGGAATGATTCGCGCCATTGAACAGCACACGCCGCAGTTCATTCCTTCGGCCAGTCCTCCTTTGTTTCCTGTGCTTGGGGCCCACGAGGCGACTTTGGCCGACGAATATGTCTTTCTCAGAAGTATTCAGAAGAAGGACGGAACGCCTTATTCCTTGGTGAGCGTGCATCTCGCGAAGAATGTCTTTGAGAGTCGTCGCGATGCGTTTATGAAGAAAACCGCGCTATCGGTATTGGCCGGCATCAAGGAGGTGAAGATCCGCAAGGCCTATCAGACGCTCGAGGTCCAGACGGCGGAAAAGGATGTGGCTGATCTGCTGCGTATTTCCTTGAGCGCCCCGACGGTGGGATGCCGATGCGTTGTGATTGATGCCAACGGGGTGGCTATTTATGTCGCGGAGATTATTTATCGCGGCGATTTTGTAAAACTATCCATGAATCTTATTTCTGCATGAACCGGAACGCCAAACCGCAGGGAATCGGTGCGCCGGTCCCGCGCAAAGAAGACGATCGCCTGATGCGTGGACGTGGCCAGTTTGTCGCCGATATTCGGCTGCCTCGCCTTCATGACGTCGCATTTTTCCGTAGCCCTTATGCACACGCTCGCATTCTGAGTGTTGAAATTCCGTCATTCCTGCGTAGTCAGGTATTCATTGCTGACGATCTGGAGTCGGTCAGGGCCATTCGTGCGGTCTCTGGACTGCCCGGCTTCAAAGTCTCGGATCAGCCGATTCTTGCCAAGGATAAGGTTCGTTACGTGGGAGAGCCGGTGGCCATGTGTGTTGCGCCGACACGCGCAGAGGCCGAGGATATCGCCGCCCAGCTGCGGCTGCATGTCGAAGAGTTACCACCGGTAGTCGATATGCTCTTTGGGCGCACGGCAGAGGCGCCTCTTCTTCATGATGCGTGGCCGGATAATGTGTTTCTGGAGACCAACGTTGAGGTCAATATCGAGGCGTTTCGCGAGGCTGACATTCAGGTCAGCAAGGTTATTCGCACGAATCGGCAGGTTCAGGCCCCTATGGAGGGCCGCGGCGTAGTGACCTTTTGGGACTCGCGTCTCGAGCAGCTTACGGTCTACACTTCGACCCAGATGCCGCATATTGTGCGCACCGGTCTATCAGAGTGCTTGAATATGTTGCATGAAAACATTCGGGTGGTGGCACCCGATGTGGGTGGGGGATTCGGACACAAGGGAATCTTGTTGACGGAGGAGGTCGCGCTAAGTTGGCTCACCATGAAGATTGGAAGGCCGGTGCGATGGTTGGAGGACCGCCGCGAGCATCTTGTGGCGGCCGCGAATTGTCGGGAACACCATTACAAAATTACGGGCTATGCAACCCGTGAAGGGCGTTTTCTTGGTGTTTCTTGTGAGGCCACGGTGGACTCAGGAGCTTATTCCTCGTACCCCTTCTCAGCCTGCCTGGAGGCGGCGCAGGTTGCCAGTATTTTGCCCGGCCCCTATGACTTTCCGGCCTATGCCTGTCGTACCTATTCCGTTGCCACTAACAAATGCCCCATTCTTCCGTATCGTGGCGTAGCCCGCACGGGCGTCTGCTTTGCACTAGAAATCGTATTAGATGCCTTGGCGCGAGAGTTGCGCTTGGAGCCGCATGCATTCCGCGCACAGTTTCTGGTTCGACCGGAGCAAATGCCATTTGACAACATTACCAAAAAACATTTCGACAGTGGCGACTACCCGCGGGCGATGGCGATGGCGATGGAGGCCATTGGAATTGATGGGATTCGCGCCCGCCAAGCCGCAGGTGAGGCAGACGGCCGTCGAATTGGTTTTGGGATGGCCATCTACTGTGAGCAGGCTGCCCATGGCACATCGGTGTATGCCGGCTGGGGAATTCCAATGGTGCCCGGCCAGGAACAGGCTACGGCGCGTATCACGCCGGACGGGGGCTTAGAGCTTCGTATTGGCGCCCAGTCCCATGGGCAGAGCATGGAGACCACTATGGCCCAGGTGGCTCATACGATTCTGGGTGTTGATATTGACCGCATCCGCCTGATTCATGGGGATACCGCTGTCACGCCATACTCCACAGGGACATGGGGCTCGCGTTCGATGGTGATGTCCGGTGGCGCTGTGGCCGCCGCGTGTGAGGCTCTGGTCAAACGTGTTCTGCACATCGGAGCGCACCTGATGAAGACCACGGCCGATTCGGTGCGTTTTGACGCCGGCATGGTTGTGGGTCCCAAGGCGTCGTTGAGTCTTCAACAAATAGCTCACACCTGGTATCTGCGGCCCCAGGATTTACCAGTCGATGTGGATCGCGGCGGACTGGAGGTGACCGAGGGCTACAAGATGGTTCGCGATTCGGGCACCTTCGGCTATGGCGTTCACGCTGTGACGGTCGCTGTGGATTCGCGAACGGGGGAAGTAGAGATCCTAGACTACGTCATTGTCGAAGACGGCGGAACGCTCATCAACCCCATGGTCGTTGATGGCCAGGTTTTTGGCGGCACGGCGCAGGGAATCGGTACAGCGCTCTACGAAGAGATGGCCTTCGATGATCACGGTCAGCCCCTGGGATCAACGTTTTCGGACTACCTCTTGCCTGGTCCTACCGAGGTGCCGCGCATCCGAATCCTGCATCTAGAAACGCCGTCGCCTTACAGCCGATTCGGTCAAAAGGGTCTAGGAGAAAGTGGTGCAATTGCCCCGCCTGCGGCGATTACCAATGCCATTAACGATGCCCTTCACCCCTTGGGTGCCGAATTGCTCGAGTCCCCCGTGACTCCCCGGCGCATTCTCGAGGCTATTTACGAGGCCAGTCAGAAAAACGTAGGTACCCGTGCGCATGCGATATCGGAGGAGTCCGCGTCATGAAGCCCTCGCAGTTTGAATATCGTCAGGCAAGGGATTCGAGGGAGATTTCCCACGCGCTTCTCAGTGACCATGCCGTCAAGATCGTGGCCGGTGGCCAGTCCTTAGGTCCGATGCTTAATCTCCGGCTCGTTCAGCCATCGCTGCTCATTGACATAACGCGGCTCAGCGAACTGAAGTCGGTGGATTCGAGCCGTGACGCCATTTCGTTGGGAGCCTGTGTCACGCACGCGAACATCGAAGACTACTGCGTGCCTGGCGTGACTGGCCGTATTTTGTCGGCGATCGCGCGCGGGATCGCCTATCGAGCCGTTCGTAATCGCGGCACTTTGGGTGGCAGCCTAGCGCATGCGGACCCTTCCGCCGATTGGATCTCCACTTTGATGGCACTAAACGCGGATTTATACATCCGAAACGACACACAGACTCGGATGCTTCGGCTTACGGGGGCAATGGCGGGTCCATTTGACATCGGATTGCAGCAGGGCGAGTGGATTGAGTCCGTTCGAATTCCTGTCGTCTCGGCGGGCAGTGGCTGGGGTTATGCAAAGATTGCGCGCAAGACCGGAGAGTTTGCGCATGCCATGGCCGCCGTGCTCCGGGATCGTGAGCGGCAGTCCTTGAGAGTCGTGTTGGGGGCCACGGAATCGTCGCCGGTCGTCTTTGAGGAGCCATGTTTGTCGGCTCAAGGCCCAGACCTTGCCGCCATTCAACACAAGGCACTGGGATTACTGGAGGCCGCAGGCATTGCCGACCCGATTGACAATCCAGTCCGGTTAGTAGCCCTGGAGCGTGCATTTAAAAAATCTCTTCATCCCATATCACTATGAGTTCACCTGAAGACATCACCATCAATGGACAATCCAGTAGTCTCGAGGGAGTAGCATCTCGCACCATGCTCGCGGATTTCTTGCGTGATCGGCTCGATCTGACGGGAACCCATCTTGGCTGTGAACACGGGATCTGCGGCGCGTGTACCGTCAGTATCGACGGACAGGCCGCCCGGTCTTGCATCACCTTGGCGCATGCTTGCGCTGGTGCGCAGGTCACAACCATTGAAGGGTTTGATCACGATGCGCTGATGGAACAGCTTCGGCAGGCTTTTACTCAAGAGCACGCTTTGCAGTGCGGTTTTTGCACGCCCGGCATGCTGATTGCTGCCCGCGATTTGGTTCTGCGTCACCCCGATGCTGATGAGGCCAAGGTTCGTCTTGAGATGAGCGGAAACCTCTGTCGATGCACGGGCTATATGGGCATCGTGAATGCGGTTTTGTGGGTGCTTGAGCAGCGTCGAGGGGCTAGCGTTACCGTGGCGGCCTCGCCGGTCACTCGACTTGGACCGGTGGGAGCGCATGCTGAACCATCGGTAACCAGCGTTCCATCGTCATCAAGCCGTCCGACCGTAGCCGGCGTGAGCCCAAAGGCGTCGCATTCGCCGGAGTCTGTGGGCAGTGTACGTCGTCCCACTGGGCCACTCACTAACCTCGAACAGTCATTTACGGTTGATTTTCCCGTTGAGCACGTCTGGGCGTTTTTCAGCCAGCTTGAGGTTGTGGGCCGCTGCCTGCCGGGCCTGACGCTGGAGCAGTCCCCCGTCAGTGGGCAGTTAAAGATTTTCCTTCGCGTTCGTGCGGGCCCAATCGGGGCAGAATTCGATGGCGCGGCCGAGGTCGTACAGGATGTCGTCACGCACACAGGCCGAATTCTCGCGGATGCACGGGATAGTCGTTCGGGTACAAATGCGCATGGAGATATTCGTTATCGCCTGACATCGATTAATGACGGTCGAGCAACGAAGGTTGAAATCGATCTCGGTTATGTTCTGGCGGGCCCATTGGCCCAGTTTAGTCGAGGAGCGATTGCCAAGGATATCGCTAGAAAGCTGACAGAGGCTTTTGCTGAAAACCTGCGTCATCGGCTGTTGGGTGGTCCCGAGGCGGCGATATCTTCCCAGGGACCGGTCCAAGCCCTTAATGCCGGTGGCCTGGTGTGGTCAGTGATCACGGCACGGATCCGTGCGCTGTTTGCCTGGCTCTTCGGCCGACCTTCCTAATCTATGGTCGCTTATTTACCCACTTCCGGGAGTTCTTATGTCTGTTAAACCGTATCCACAACTGCGTGAAGAATTACGCGCGAGAGATAAAAGCCTTCGTGAGAAGGTCGTCTCTCTCGAGCAGGCTGCCGCGACTATCCAAGACGGTGAGCTTGTTGGCATTGGAGGGAGCACGCTTTCGCGCACGCCGATGGCCATGATCTGGGCCATGATTCGTGCGAAGAAGAAGAATCTGAGCGTCTGCCGAAGCATCGTTTCCAGTGAGGGAGATTTGCTCTTCGGGTCGGGCATCTGTAAAAAAATCATGACTAGCTGGTTCAGTCAGGGCATCGTCTGGGGCGTATCGAAGGTCATGCGGCAACATGTAGAAGGGGGTTCGGCCATCTATGAGGAATGGAGTCATATGGCCATGGGAATGCGATTTAAAGCCGGAGCGATGGGCGTGCCATTTCTTCCGATGCGCTCCATGCTGGGCTCGGATTTGATTGGCCGCCGGCCTGAGGCCAAGGAAAGTATCTGCCCCTTTACTGGCGAAAAGTTGCTCCTGATTCCCGCCATTAATCCCGATGTCGCCATTATTCACGTGCCGCGTTGCGATGCTTATGGCAATGCTCAAATTGACGGCCTCCAGTTCATGGACATTGATCTGGCAATGGCTGCCAAGCGGGTGATTCTTACTACCGAGTCGATCGTCTCTAATGATCAGATTCGTCGTCGACCGGATCAGACAAAAATTCCATTTTTTACGGTGGATGCTGTGGTCGAGATTCCCTACGGTGCCGCTCCTCATGAGTGTAGCGGCCAGTACGAGCCATTCTTCAAACACATGGACGAATACACCACACTGGTGAATGGCGATCCTGTAGCCGGACTGCAGGGCTACCTTGACCGCTATGTCTATGGCCCAAAGCACTGGAATGATTACCTTAATTTGATCGGTCTGGACCACCTGATTCAGGCCACTCGTGGTGGTAGGAGTGTGTGGAATGATTAAATCGAAATCCTTTACGGCCAGTGAGCTGCTGGCCGTCATGAGCTCTCGTCTGATGCGCGAGGGAACCGTGGTCTTTGCGGGGGTAGGAATCCCTCTTCTGGCGGCTACCCTGGCTCAACGCGTGTCGTGTCCGGGGCTGACCATCCTTTTTGAGGGGGGTGTCATCGGACCCATCATCGAACCTGGAAAGTTACCCCCGTCGACCAACGAGCAGCGCTGTACGCGCCGCGCCAACATGGTCTTAAGCAGTACCGATGTCTTGCTCTTGCTGCAACGCGGTTATGTCGATGTGGGATTCATGGGCGGCGCGCAAATCGACCGATTTGGCAATCTAAATTCCTCATTCATTGGTGATCCGGATCGGCCTAAAACAAGGCTGCCCGGAACAGGCGGAGGTAATGATATTTCCAGCCTCACGCACATGATCGTCGCTATGAAGCATGAGAAGCGGCGTTTTGTTGAGCGAGTGGATTTCATTACAAGTCCTGGCTTCATCCGTGGGGGCTCGACGCGGCACGACAGCGGCCTTTTGGCTGGTGGCATGCATCGGATCGTGACCGACTTGGGTATTTTCGGCTTCGAGGAGCAGTCTAAGGCGATGCAGGTGGTTGCCTTGCACCCCGACGTGACGATGGAACAAGTTAATGACAACACCGGGTTCAGGGTGCTCGATAACCCACAGCGGCAGGAGACCCTGCCTCCCACCGACCAAGAGCTCCACTTGCTTCGGGAGCTCGATCCGGAAGCCCTCTACATTGCATAAAACCGATTGATACTTACGAAAGGATTCACATGACCACGCTTAAAAATACGTTTGGAATCGCTGCTCGCAATTTCACCGCCTATCCTGAGATGCCGGATGCGCTTGCGCTGACCGAGTACGGCGTGAAGATGGAAGAACTTGGCTTTGACTCAATCTGGGTCTGGGACCACATTCTGCTGGGTGTCGACCCAAATTTTCCTATTGTTGATTCCTTAACGTTACTCACAGCGATTGCAGCGCGAACAAAACGTATCAAGCTGTCCACCGGTATTCTGGTACTACCACTACGCAATCCGGTATTACTTGCCAAGCAGCTCTCCACGATCGATCAACTCTCGCGGGGGCGGCTGCTGATGGCTATGGCCGTGGGTTGGTACAAGCGTGAGTTCGATGCGGTGGGCATTCCCTTCGAGCAGCGCGGCAAGATCATGGATGACAATTTGGAGATTCTGAAGCGTTTTTGGACAGAGGATAAGGTAGATGGCGAATGGGGGCCGCACAAGGTAGCAGCTGGCGTGATGTTCCCGAAGCCGGCTCAAAAGCCTCGCCCGCCATTATTAATCGGTGGTTATGTGGATAAGGTTCTGAAGCGTGCCGCGGAAAAAGGGGATGGTTGGCTAACTTATTTTTATAAACCGGATGCCTTTGTTGAGTCTTGGGCGAAGATACGGCAGTTTGCGCAGGAGGCAGGTAAGGATCCCGACACGATGATGAACGGCAATCAATTACCCATCATGGTTGGCAAGTCGCGCAAGGAGGTGGAGGGTCCGATGATGGAGTGGCTTAATAAGGAGTTCGATATCGCTGCCGGTAGTAAATCCACTATGGACAGCGCAATTATGGGTACCGTGGATGAGTGCGTTGAGCAGCTTAAGGCGCATCTGGATGTGGGTGTACAGAAGATCATTTTTGTGCCCTATAAATATCAGATGGATCAGTGCGAGATCATCGCTAAGGAGATCATCCCAAAGCTCAAGGCGCTTTAATAGAGAGGCTGACGGAATAGGGCTCAACCCATATCCGTCTGCGCTAGATTCCCCCGACAATAATCTTAGGCTTACTTATGTTCACTAGTCTGGAAACAAAAATTGTTAATCAAGAGGTACTTGCGCGCGCGCGCAAACATCTGAAGTCAAGGGGCGTCACACTGCCCAAACTTTCTGAACTTTCCGATCCTGTAAGTAAACTCAAAAGTCGATACGCCTCGATTCTCGGAGCCGATCCCGGCGCACCAGATGCGCGCAATCTCTTTAGAGTGCATTGGCATAACGATGAAAGCGGTAAAGGTATATTGGACACTCCGCTATTTTTGGAGGTGCCTACGGCATTGACTGGCGTTAAAGCGCGGATAGTAGTGGCATTGGGGCGCCATTTCCCGATGATCTCAGCCCACAAAGTGCTCCCAGCGTATGCGTGTCTTGTGCCTCGACTCGTGACTGGCAAGTTTGATCCAGAGCGTAATCGTGCTGTTTGGCCGTCGACGGGTAACTACTGCCGCGGTGGTGTTGCTATCTCCCGAATTATGGGATGTCGATCCACCGCAGTGCTACCGGAAGGTATGAGCTCCGAGCGTTTTAACTGGCTCGAGCGCTGGGTGGCCCATCCAGACGACATCTACAGAACCTATGGTACGGAAAGTAACGTCAAGGAAATTTACGATGCCTGCAAAGAATTATCGAAAAACTCCGATAACGTGATCCTGAACCAGTTCTCCGAGTACGGGAACTATATTGCCCACAGAACCGTCACAGGCCCCGCTCTTCATCGCATATTTAATCACTTGAATACCGGGAAACGTTTGCGCCTGCGGGCCTTTGTCTCTGCTAGCGGTTCTTCCGGAACACTTGCGGCAGGAGATTTTCTCAAATCTGAGTTTGGCAGCCATACGTGTGTAGTAGAAGCACTCGAGTGCCCGACATTACTGAAAAACGGCTTTGGTGACCACAACATACAGGGAATTGGCGATAAGCATGTACCTTTAGTTCACAACGTGATGGGTACCGACTTTATTTTTGCCATCTCTGATCACGCAACCGATTCGCTCAATGTCATTTATAACTCTCCTGAGGGCCATGACTATCTTTCTGAGCATCTGGGTCTTGGCGAACGCGACATCAAAGCTTTATCTGCGCTTGGATTATCGGGAATAGCAAACGTTTTGGGTGCTATTAAATACTCAAAGTACATGGATCTTGGACAAGACGATGTAGTTATGACGGTGGCTACCGATGGTGCCGAGCTTTACACGACTGAGTTGAGTAACGCGCGCAATAAATATTTTAAGGATGGTTGTACGCCGGTGCGCATTGCGGAGACTTTTGGTCGTTATCTATTGGGAGCTACAACCGATAATATGCTTGAATTGACGCGGACAGAGCGCGAGCGCGTCTTCAATCTTGGTTACTACACTTGGGTTGAACAGCAGGGCATTGAGTTAGAGGCGTTCCAGGCTCGTCGTTCTCAGGCATTTTGGGATGACTTGATTCAAGTTGTGCCTGTTTGGGATGATCTGATTGAAAAGTTCAACGCAGACTAACATGCGCATGCCTTCGTCTCGGCCTGCAAGACCTGCTCCGCCAAAGTCGACAATGTGCAGATTGTCTGTGTTTGACCTATTCAAGATAGGTATTGGTCCTAGCAGCTCGCACACTGTGGGGCCAATGAAAGCAGCGGTGCTGTTCCTAGAGAAACTGCAGCGTGCAGCGCTTTTGACGCAGATTGGACGGGTGCAGTGTATTTTATACGGATCGCTTGGTTCAACCGGTAAGGGTCATGGAAGCGATAAGGCCGTAATTCTGGGATTAATGGGTCACTTGCCTGATCAGGTACAGGTATCGGAAATTCCAGAAATTTTGCGCTCAGTACGTGAATCGCGTCATCTCAGACTAGGCTGTGGACTAAGTCAGATTAGTTTTGACGACAATACTGACATTCAATTTATTACAAAGCCTCTAGATTCCCATCCTAACGGGCTGCGTTTTACCGCGTTTGATGGCGCACAAAATGAGCTTCTGTCTGCTACCTATCTCTCGATTGGTGGCGGCTTCGTTCGAGAGGAAAGTTTCAATGCTGTAGTTGTACAGAGCGCGGGATCCGATTCCGAAAGTATCAGTGAGATCTCCTTTGAAAGCGCCGATGAACTGATTTCGTTGACTCGCAGCAAAGGACTAAAAATTTCCGAGCTAATGCGTCACCACGAGCGTACATGGCGAACGGACGAGCAGATTGATCACGACCTCTTGCGGATCTGGCAAGTCATGCGCGAGTGTGTAGATCGTGGCTGTAAAACGGACGGAATACTTCCCGGGGGATTTAAGGTCAGGCGTCGCGCTCACGATCTTTTTATACAGCTGAGCGCTAACGCCGAGAGCGATACTCAAAACGCCGATCCGCTAAATATTCTAGACTGGGTTAACCTCTTCGCCTTGGCGGTCAACGAGGAAAACGCTGCGGGGGGGCGGGTTGTTACTGCTCCAACTAATGGTGCGGCTGGCATTATCCCGGCTGTATTGCACTACTACTACCACTTTATTCCAGGTGCCAGCGATCGACAGATCGTAAACTTTCTGCTTACGGCTGGTGCGATTGGTTTTTTATACAAGATGAACGCTAGTATTTCCGGCGCCGAAGTGGGGTGCCAAGGGGAAGTAGGTGTAGCTTGTTCGATGGCAGCAGGTGCCCTTTGTGAAATTCTCGGCGGAACCCCGGCTCAGGTGGAGAATGCGGCCGAGATAGCAATGGAACATCACCTCGGGCTAACCTGTGATCCAGTTGGGGGTCTTGTACAAATTCCTTGTATTGAGCGTAATGCAATAGCATCTGTGAAAGCGATAAATGCCGCTCGAATGGCTCTGCGTGGAGATGGTTCCCACACGGTAAGTCTGGACCAGGTTATAAAGACGATGTGGGAAACCGGAGCGGACATGCGAACAAAGTACAAGGAGACTGCGAGAGGGGGGCTCGCAGTGAGTATTGTTGAGTGTTGACTTTGCACTTAATTGCACTAGGAGTGTTTTAGTTGAGCTCCGTTGACCAGCTCTTTAGGAACAATCGTGAGTGGGCAAAACGAACTGCTAAGGAGGACCCACTGTATTTCAAACGATTATCCGAGCAGCAGTCTCCTGAATATTTATGGATCGGTTGTTCTGATTCTCGAGTTCCAGCAAATCAGATCATTGGCCTACCACCCGGTGGAGTTTTTGTTCACCGTAATATTGCAAATCTCGTAAACCACACTGACTTAAACGCGCTTTCGGTAATTCAATTTGCAGTAGATATGCTAGGAGTGAAACACATAATGATAGTCGGACATTATGGTTGCTCAGGCATTTCCGCTGCAATGAATAATCAATCTATTGGGTTGGCAGATAACTGGATTCGTCATATCAAAGATACGAGGGAGCGATTTGCAGAGAACCTCATAAAAATTGAATCAAGTAAGGCCCGACTTGATCGCATGTGTGAGCTAAATGTATGCGCACAAGTTTTAAATGTCTGCAAAACCAATATTATTCAAGATGCTTGGCTTAATAGACGCTCCCTAGCGGTGCATGGCTGGATATACGATATCAAAGATGGACTGTTGAGTGATCTTGATGTGACTGTAACCAGTAAAACTGAACTCTTGGAGCTGGAGATGCGGGGTTTTGAGTAGATAGCGTAAGTCTAGAATTTTTCAACCTAGTTAAAGGGGTAAAGCATGACAACTGTAAATCAGATACTGCAACGAACGACCCGAAAAGTAGTCACAATAAGCGCTAAGGCTTCTGTATATCAGGCGCTTGAGTTGATGATGATTGCAGATATAGGTGCTTTACCAGTTATTGAAAATGACGTATTAGTCGGTATTTTTTCAGAGCGCGACTACGCACGAAAATGTATTCTAAAGGGAAAAAAGAGCTCGGACACACTGGTAGCAGACTTAATGTCGACAACAATAGTTACGGTGAAGCCCGAGCAAAAAATAGACGACTGTATGCAGTATATGACTACTCATCGTATTCGTCACCTTCCTGTGATCGTTGGCAATAAAATAATCGGTATGGTTTCGATTGGCGATGTTGTTAATACGATCATTTCCGAGCAGGCAAAAGTGATACAACAATTGGAGTCTTACATAACATCCTAGTAATAATAGAGGCTCAGTTGTAATCCGGGCCTAGTATTCTATGGAGAATATTGATCTTTTGGTGCTTCGTAAGCTGCGTGATTGGCGCCAACTTCGTCATAGAGCCATTCTTGCTACAGTTGTGCGCACCTGGGGGTCTTCGCCGCGTCCGGTGGGTTCTCTTATGGCAATTAATGAATCTGGCTCCGTTGTTGGATCTGTCTCGGGTGGCTGCATTGAGGAGGATTTAGTTCACCGTTATGTCAATTCCGCCTCAAATCTTGAGAAGAGTGAATTTCGTGACAGGCCTCCGGAATTAGTTCTTTACGGGCTAACGGCAGAGCAATCGAATCGTTTTGGCCTGCCTTGTGGAGGAACCTTAGAGTTATTGTTGGAGTTCAATCCTGATTTAGGTTTACTCGATAACTTGGTAACTTGTCTCGAAGCGGGATTGATAGTGCGCCGAACTACTATTCTCGAAAGTGGTGAAGTTCGAATCGAGAATAACCATGATCTTCCCGTCTTCAAATTTAATGATCAGGTGCTTGTGAATACATTTGGCCCACGATTTCGGATGCTTATCATCGGAGCGGGTCAAATCACCGATTATTTGACAGCAATCGCCGACTCTTGTGGATTTTCTGTGACCGTGTGTGATCCTCGGAGAGAGTACTCTGCTGACTGCACGATCTCTGGGGTAGAGCGAGATTATAGTTGGCCTGACGAGGGCGTTCAGAAATTTGGACCAAACATTCGAAGTTGTATCGTAGCGCTATCACATGATCCGAGATTAGATGATTCCGCACTAATTGTGGCGCTGAAAACGGAGGCTTTTTATGTTGGTGCAATAGGTTCTAAACGCAGTCAGATCGAACGTCGGCGTAGATTGTCACATCATTTGGATGTTCCACGCGATGTTCTAGATAGATTGCGCGCCCCAATTGGAATGTATATTGGAAGCAAAACGCCTCCAGAGATCGCGGTAAGTATTATGGCCGATATCATTGCAACAAAGAATAATGTTTCAAGGGATCTTAGTTGGGCACCCTATCAAGAGTAGCGACCATTTTAAGATTGCGTAAATGAAAGTTCGAGCGACAACTGTTGCCTATATTCTTTCTGCTGGAGCCGGTCTACGACTCGGTGGTCTCTGTAAAGGTCTCATACAGATCGATGGGGTGCCATTAATCGCTCGTCAGCTAAGCGTTATGATTTCAGCTGGTATTGATCACATCGTCGTTGTGACTGGTTATCAGTCGGTTCTTATCAGCGAGATCGTTGCAGACCAAATTTCTAACTTCCAGAATAGGCTACACAAGGCTATCACCGTTGAGTGCCTCCAAACAAATGGTTCGGATATTCAAGTGTCGGTAGCGTCCGCCATTCGACACTCTCACTCGCTCTTCATTCAGCGACCAGATTTTACTGGAGCGATGATTTCACTTGTGGATCTACCTCTGATGACCGTGCGAGATATCGTAAAGATTACCGGTACAGCTCTACAGTCTCGTGTTGACGCAGTAATTCCCACCAGTGAGAGTGGACAACCTGGTCATCCAATATGGTTGTCGCGAAAATTTTTATTAAATATCGATTGTTTGACCGACAAATTTTCGCTCAAGAATGCGCTTTTGAGGGGGGAAAGTGATTCAACGTCGAAGATAAAACGTTTCGTTACTGATGCGCCCAGTTATTTTAGCGATCTCGACACAATAGAGGACGCGGTTCGCTATGCAACTGATTACGGGCTATGTGTGTTTGTTCCCCGCAGTGAGTCGGCTGTCGGCACGTGCATCGTTGAATAACTGCAGGCGTTGAGTCATTTGGTCTGACCTGTTTTATGGGGGCGGGTTCACACCAAAAAAGCGGTTGGACATGGCAGCGTGAAACCACTTCTGGTGCCCGTTAAAAAGGGGGGATTTCCACTGGCCCTGAAGGGTCTTTTATTGGATCGGGAATAGACTTTATATGTGTGTAGTCGCTTAATTAATTTGTGGATAAATGGGATTTTTTGGCCTTTTTTCTTATCTTTTTGTTGGGATAAAAAAATGGATAAAAATTTTGTGTAGTCTTATAAGTACATGATTTAATTGAGCATTGTAATCCCCTAGGGGACGCCATCTACCAGCTGAATCGCCGCTAATTTCCTAGATACTGGCGGACCTCTCGAAACAATCAACAAGCGTGTTTTGCGCAGCGTTTAAGCGAACTTGAATTTGTCCCGCAAACCTTGGGTTCCCGACCGGAAAACTCCCAGATCGCTGCCAACCGCCACCATCGACACCCCCATTTGCATGTAGCGCCGGGCGTCGGTCTCAACCGGTGCCAATATGCCCACGGCTTTTTTGTAACGTTTGGCGCCTCCGATAATTTTTTGCATTGCCTCTTGCACCTCAGGATGGCTTGGGTTGCCGAGATATCCAAAACCGGCCGCGAGATCGGACGGACCGATAAATACGCCGTCCACACCTTCCACGGAGGCGATTTCCTCAATCGCATCACATCCTTTGCGTGACTCAATTTGAACGACAACGGAGATATTGTCATTTACGATTTTGAAATAGTCAGGCACGGTTCCGTAGTTGTTATTACGTGTCGAGACAGACACTCCGCGTATGCCTTGAGGGGGATATCTCGTCGCGGCGACCGCTCGCTTTGCGTCCACAGCACTTTCGACAAAAGGAATTAAGAAATTATGGAATCCGGCGTCGAGCAGCTGCTTTATGACCACCGGATCGTTCCAGCGTGGGCGTACCACTGGGGCGCTAGCGCTACCTTTAAGGGCCATGAGTTGGGGCACAAACGTGGTGATGTCATTTGGAGAGTGCTCCCCGTCCAACAGGATCCAATCGAAACCAGCGATTCCAAGAACTTCAGTGGTAATTGGATTGGCTAACGAGCACCAGCAGCCGATTACCGTATCGCCTGACAATAGGCATTTACGAAACGTGTTGGGAAAGGGCGAATAGGGGGTGTTTGACATGCTCTGCTCTGAGTTTTTTGGTGTTAGAAGCGCTAATTAACGCACCATGCATGGGCGTTTCGGATCGAACTTCCATCCTGGGATGAGGAACTGCATTGCGATCGCATCATCTCGGGCGCCAAGTCCATGCTGCCGGTAAAGGGCGTTGGCTTTCTCGACCTCTGCCATGTCGAGCTCTATGCCCAGGCCCGGTGTTGAAGGTATTACGACCATGCCACTAGAAATCTGAAGTGGGTTTTTGGTCAGACGCTGCCCGTCCTGCCAGATCCAATGGGTGTCAATCGCAGTAACTTTTCCAGGGGCCGCTGCTGCAACATGGGCGAACATCGCCAACGACACATCAAAGTGATTGTTCGAGTGCGACCCCCAGGTGAGGCCCCAGTCACGGCACGTCTGGGCGACGCGTACAGAGCCGGCCATGGTCCAAAAATGCGGATCCGCGAGCGGGATGTCAACGGATTGCAGGGAGAGGGCATGCACCAACTGTCGCCAATCTGTTGCAACCATGTTGGTTGCGGTGGGTAACCCGGTGGCGCGCCGAAACTCTGCCATCACCTCTCGTCCACTAAACCCATCTTCGGCTCCACATGGATCTTCGGCGTAGGCCAGAATGCCCCGCAGGTCCTTCATCAGCCGAATTGCGTCACGTAACAACCATCCCCCGTTTGGATCAAGCGTGATGCGCGCGCTTGGGAAGGTCTCATGCAACGCTCTTATTGCCTCGACTTCCTCCTCTCCGCGTAGAACTCCGCCCTTGAGCTTGAAGTCATTGAACCCATAGCGATCAAACGCGGCTTTGGCGAGCGCAACAACATCCTTGGGTGTCATCGCTTTTTCGTGACGTATCCGGAACCATTCATTGGAGGCGTCTGGCTCAGAGTGGTACGGTAAATTGGTGCGGGTACGGTCGCCCACAAAAAAGAGGTAGCCAAGCATCTCGACGGAGTCACGTTGTTGGCCTTCTCCAAGCAGGGCGGCCACGGGGACTCCCAAGAACTGCCCAAGCAGGTCCAACATGGCACTCTCAATAGCGGTCACCGCATGAATCGTTGTTCGCAAGTCGAACGTCTGCAATCCGCGGCCTCCACGGTCGCGATCTGCAAATTGAACGCTCAGATCCCGGATGACCTGCTGAGAGGTTGCAATCGATTTGCCAATGAGTAAATGGCCGGCGTCCTCTATGGTTTGACGGATCTTCTCGCCCCCGGGAACCTCCCCCACGCCGGTGTTGCCGGCGCTGTCGGTGAGAATGACAAGGTTACGAGTAAAAAACGGGGCGTGCGCCCCGCTTAAATTTAAGAGCATCCCGTCTCGCCCGGCGACTGGTATAGCTTTCAGGCCGGTAACGATTGGGGCAGAGGAAAGACCCATGGTTTTTTTATAAAAATGCGTTCGTTAATCTGCTTTTATGCCGCGCGTCTCAATGACCTTCTTCCAGCGTGCAAACTCAGCGGCTTGAAAGTTGGCAAATTGTTCGGGTGTGTTTCCGACAATCTCAAATCCCACGTCAACGAAGCGCTCTTGTATTGACTTGTCGCCCAGTGCCGTCTTAAGCGCTGTATGCAGTTTTGACTTCACATCAGTCGGCAGTCCCTTAGGTGCTGCGATGGCCTGCCAGGAGTAAACATTGGCTCCTGTCACACCGCTTTCCGTGAGCGTTGGAACCTGCGGAACCAAAGGGGAGCGCTTCTCCGACGTAATTGCCAACGCGCGAAGCTTTCCGGAGCGTATATGAGCAATTACAGCGTTGATATTTTGAAAAGAGATTTCCACCTGCCCGCCAAGTAGGTCAGTGATCGCTGGGGCGCCGCCCTTATAGGGGACATGGATGCCGGAAGTGTTTGTCTGCAGCCAGAAGAGCTCTGCGGTCAAATGATCTGAGGAGCCATTGCCTGAGGATGCGAAGGTGATCTTATTCGGATTCTTTTTAAGCCCCGCGATGACGTCCGCCACTGTTTTGTAAGGGGATGCTGCCGGCACGACTAGCAAATTGGGCGCTTGTACCGCGACCATGATTAGATCAAGGTCTTTATTTGGGTCGTAAGGCGTATTTTTTATCAGGTGCGGCGCAATCACATATGGGCCCAGCGAGGCGACCAGCAGCGTATAGCCGTCTGGTTTTGATTTTGCGACAGCGTTGGTTCCGATCGTTCCAGTGGCTCCTGCTTTGTTATCCACGACGAAAGGCTGGCCCAATTTCGCGGTGAGTTGGGCGGTGAGGGCGCGCGCCAATGTGTCCGTTGATCCGCCAGGCGGGAACGGCACGACCACCTGCACCGGCTTATCGGGCCAGGCGAGAGCGGTGCCTGAAAATGCCAAGCATGTGATTAATCCAGCGAGATACTTTTTCACGAAAACGTCTCCTTTGGTTTTAATTTATATCGAATGCTAGCTTACTCGTCAGACATCGTACAACTAGGGGCAACATGCACAGGATGCGGCGGCGCAGCAATTACTCATTTAAGCCGGCGGTCCCGAGGGCGGGCCTTCTCTGCAGCGCGCCGCCGCCGCTCTAAGCTATTGCTTAAATGAATCCGCATTGCCGCTCGCGCCGCATCGGCATCTCCTAGTTCGAGCGCTCGATAAATATCGCGATGCTCAGCGTTTATACGCTCTAAATAGGCCTGGACCTCGGGGAGTGTGTAGTCCGTCTGGGTGGCGCGGGAGCGGGGAATCAGTGCAGAACCAAGCGTGTTCATGAGCCCGGAGAAGTGCGCATTGTGGGTGGCAGATGCGATTGCGTGATGAAATGCGTAATCCGAGTCAATGGCATCTCGCCCTTGAACAACTGCCTTCTCAAACTCTAGGAGTGCCCTTGAAAGCTTCTTTAAGTCTGCGACGGTTCGACGCTGCGCAGCCAAGCCTGCTGCCTCGACCTCAATACCGATGCGTAGCTCTAATAAGAAGACGGTTTCACTAAGCCCACTACTTTGATCGGCCGTGACCAAAAAGGGTGTGTCCTCCAATCCTCTGGCAAAGGTTCCGATACCGTGCCGTGTTTCCACGAGCCCTGTCGCTTGCAACTTCGCGAGCGCTTCGCGGACTACGGTTCGAGACACATGGTAGTCCCTCATCAATATCGCCTCCGGCGGGAGCTTTTCGCCTTTTCTAATGTGCTCTTCGCGAATCTTTTTTCCAAGAGATTCCGCTAGCATCAGACCCAGGGACTTGGCCGACGCTCTATTTGCAGAAGTACTATTTTTGTAATTTCTTTTCATTTGCTTTGTAAACGAGCCTATCTCGCGAATGGTATCCGTTCGGCAAGATGGTCTTCAAGAGACCGCTTCAACTCGTTCTTCGGTGGGCGTTGTCGAGTTCGTCGAATAGCCACTCCTGAAACCAGCGGATTTTTGGGAGAACCGCTCGGGATTTAAGTGCGTTAAACGAATGCGGTTCGGGCCACCTTTTATCGCAACGCCTACAGCACCTCGGTGGCAAAGTCCGCCAGTCGTGACCGTTCGCCCCGCTGCAAGGTCACGTGGCCGCCATGGGCCCAGCCCTTGAAGCGATCCACCACATAGGTCA
>JACCDW011820808.1_pt1 | contig 31748 bp, 46 predicted proteins | sample 7449781 | NCBI WGS metagenome assembly JACCDW01 (sample SAMN15323449, study PRJNA562643) | freshwater metagenome | isolation source: river surface water | place: USA:Blue River Watershed | collected 2017-08-18
CCACTATGTTAAAAAGAGATCCTTATGAGCTAGAAACGTCTATTAAACAAACTAATATTGCAAAACTAAAAGCACGGTTTCCAAACAAGTTCAATAGCACAGACGCCATTGAAAGAAACTTGGATGTTGAAAGACAAATTTTGGAATCTAATTAATTGTCAAAATCCCTTTCTTTAACCGGAAAGGGATTTTTTTTATAAATGTCGAAAACATCAAAGTGAATGCTTTTCAAATCATTTTAGAAAAAGGTCAGCTTGGCGCTTTGAAATACGCCAATGAAATTGATAATATAAATCCAAAATTAGCTTCAGAAATCGATGCTGCGATTTTAGATATCGAAACAACGGCGACCAAAATATCAAAAAGTTTTACATTTGTTAAGCAAGCACAATCCGCACAACAATATCAGCAATTTTTAAAAGATTTGCCCACACAAGATTACACAAGCTCACCTGAAGACACAATAGAGGAATCAACAGAATCTGAGTCACCCAAGGAGGAAAAGCCACTCGATGAACTTGAGATACCAGATTCAATATTTCAAGCTGGCGCAGGTGCTATAAATCTTTTTATCGCCAAATACCTCGCAACCGCAGGTCTGAAACAAACAGCAATCAACAAACTGCTGGAAAAAGCGAATAAATTTGGGTTCTCAAATTATGTTCTGAATGAGCTTTACACAAAACACCCTGAGCTAAAAGGAAGATTTGGTGATGTTGACCAAACCCTTTTGCAATCAGAAATTGCCAAAAAAGGTTTTAATATACAAAAGAGTTTTAAGAGCATTAAAGTCCCAGCCGCCAACACACAAGATTTCTCTAATCTACAAGACGCTGTCGAGCGGTGGCTTGGCGAAGCCGATGCTGCAGGCGTCAAAAATGTAGCCCTGAAGAGCCTTAAAGACCAAAATTCCGCATTATATGCTGCTCTTGAGAAACCATTGAATTTGCCAAAAACAATTTCTATATCGCAAGCCGAAGATGCAATTGCTAAAAGCATTAAAAATCCAGCAGTTAATAAAATTGTTGACGAAATTATAGAAGGCGTGGCGAACAGATTCCCTGGTATCTTGAAAATAGGCGGCTTTACTAAATTTGTGGGAAGATTTATGCCTTTAATAGGGGCGGCTTTTGAAGCTGCTGGAATTATTCAAATGTACCAAAAAGAAGGCATAACCGCTAGATTGTGTTGCCATGTTTTTAGGGCTTTGATTTTCACACTGGGAACAACAGGGAGTGCGGGTGCCGCCGTTGGCTCTGGAGGTACATTGGCGCTTCCTGCAGCTGCTGTTGCTGTTTTGACTATAGGGCTTAACTTTTTGATGGGCATTGCCTGTGACACTTTTAAGCAAGAAGAAAAAAGCAAACAAGCCAATGGTTAATCAATAATATTTAATGTATGTATGTCTTGGAAATGATATTTAAAGTTTAAATCATCATTAAAATGGACCCCTGATAGAACAGGATTAACAGGGGTCCAACAGAAAGAGTCCTTGCCGCAAAAACACTGTTTTTCAGTCCGAAGGCTTATTTTTTTGCATATTTCACATTTCCAATGATTATAAGCAAATTTCCCAAACGCATAATCTTTTTCTGCTAAACCTTCAGAATAAAGTGTTATTTTTTTTGATTTTCTATAAAACCTTAAATTCATTTCATTGGGCAATTTTGTTTCCATATCCATAAAAGAATCGTAACTAATCAAAAGACCGCCTGGATTTATGGAATCTAATTCAAAGATCACACAAGACCACCCAGAACTATTTTGCATTATTTCATTCACTTGATGATCCATGAAAAAATTGTACACCAAGGTTCAATCATTTAAATAATTCAATATTATTATATGCCTGTTATTAAAATAGATAGAGATATTCTTTTAGATAAAGTTTATGAATGCAGGAGTAAGATAGATTTTACAAATAATGACGCGATTAAAGCAATCGGCGATCTTGTAGATTTAATTATTCACGCACCCGAATCAGACAATCAATCTCTTTTTCCTAAAATTAAGATCAGCCGATGAAAGAAATAAATTCATTTTTTAGTTTACTTAACAAGCTGGATGAAAATAAAAATTTTCATGAAGCAGACCGCTTGGAAAAGCAAGCTTTAAATTTTCGTTTAAAAAATAAAAATCCGCGCGATCCTTTCAAGGAAATAATGGACAAGTTAAATTTTATACAAAACCAAGTAGCCGATCTGCCAACAGATGGCATGGTGCAAGATGAAATAGACCAACCAGAAAAGACACAAAATGACACAAACCAAGCTGAATGAATTCAAAAAGAAATTCGAAGAAAAACAAGGCGATGTCAACGATGTAGGATTAGTTTTGTGTGAGATGTTTAAATCTTTATCAACACATCTCAAAGAAACAAAATCCAATATAGACTACCTAAACGAACAACAGGAGTTGATTTTGGCGCACCTCGAAGACTCCTTGAACCCAGTCTACACCATCATTCGACAAGAAGACTGAACCTTTTTGGCTTTTTTACGTATAATAATACATGCAAGGCAACTTGCGTGTACTTTGAAAATTAAATGATAGATGGTTTCCGTGGTAAAATCACACACGGAGTAAAATCGTTTGTGTCAGAATTTTTCTGTTATTCGCGCAACCAACGCGACAAAATTCCATTTGCTGAGGCTATCCTCAGCTAAACAACAACACAGGAGGAAACTATGATAAAATGGTTATCAGTACTGTGGGTTGTGACATGCGTAGCGGTGTTACCATCAACTAGTAAAACAGTTGATATAAAAAAGGTTCCCGCAAAGCAGACAAGTAAACCGATAGAAAAAAAAATCGAAAGCTTGACTGTACAGCGACTGCCAAAAACAGTTGTGCGTATTCAAGAGCAATCCACGCTTCAAACTCGAAAAGGCATTGCTGCCAAGGCCGAAAAAATGATCAGGCAAAATGGCATCAAATCAGACAAAATGATTACAGCAATGCTAGTTAACGCTTGGCATGAGTCTCGATGGAAACCTAGTGTTTCTGATGGGCCTTGTGTAGGGTTTTTTCAACTTCACGTTAAATACATGGGCAAAGGATCTTCAAGAGGCCAATTGAAGAATCTTGAGCATAATGTAAATAAATTAATGAATTCAGATCATTTCAAGGAATGGGTTCAGTGGTGCAAAGAAAACCCCAAAGCTACTGCAGGGCAAATGTCTTACAGATTTGCAAGCACAGTTGAGAGATGTGCCAAAAAGCACAGGTATCAACGAAAAACTACAGCTGACAGATGGTATAAAGCCATCATGAACGCTTAACGCAAAGCCCCACATAGTGGTGGGGGTTTTGTTTCAAAAAGCCACGGATGGCGAGGAAACAAAAAGGTATTTATTAATATTCACATAATCTGAAATAATATAAGGCTTATTATGGGAATATTTAAGAAATCTAATTTGGATACATGGTTCAAAGAAAAATGGGTAGACGTAAGTAGACCCAAAAAAGGCGGCGGCTACGAAGAATGTGGTCGATCTGATGCAGATAAAGGCAAATACCCAGTTTGCACCCCTGCGTCAAAAGCCAAAACATTAGATGAAAAAGAAAGAAAAAACAGAATAAGAGCAAAAAGAAAAAACGAAAAGAAAAAACGAAAGGGCAAAAAACCTAATATGACCCAATACACAGATTCTCAAGGAGGCAAATCTAATCCAAAAACCGCAAGTGTGGTCGAAGAATTAGTGGAATCTAAGGGTTTTAAAATTCACACAACTTTTCGCAGATGCTTAATGGCCTATGATGATCATTTTTTTGATTTAAAAGGCAGTTGGAATTTCGAAGATCTAATGTCTCCCAAAAATATATTAAAAATATTTCCAAAAGAAATACTTGAGCTTCCCGTTGTGATAGACGGGAAGCATTTAGTCATTGATATACCTGGCACTGGTGTAGAAGTGTTTAATATTATTCCTGAATATTTAGTTGAAACAACATTAAGGTGAAAAATGAAATCTCCATTACTTAACTCTATTTACTTAAAAATGAGCCAAAAAAATGATCTGTCTGGCTTAAAAAAAACAATTGACACATATGTGAAATATATGTATGTTTTATATCTCGATGTTCTTGAAGATTGCGGAGTAAACAATCTAGATGAAAAAATTGAAGTTAAAACAAAATTTCAGGATGGATACACCCTGAAACATACATATGAAGCTGGCTATTATTTAATAAATCTTTTACTAGACTCTGATGAATACAAGAGAGCAGTTTCTAAACTAGATGAAAGATTCCTTGATGAATGCGAATGCCCAAATAAGGAGCAGGTTCTTAATTACCTAAAGGCTATTATAGCGGATGTTGGCAGTGAAACAATTGAAAAAGAAAAATGGGATTCAATCATCGAATATTTCACAGATTGCCCAGAACTTTCTTCCGATGAGGAATGACATAAAATAGTCTTAATATAAATATTATGAACCTAATTGAGCTTTTTCTTACTCTTCAAAATCAACTCAGGGTCTTTCACTGGCAAACAGAATCACATGCACAGCATGAAGCCTTTGGTGATACATATGGCACTTTGGACGGTCTAGTTGATTCTTTCATTGAAGTTTATATTGGCAGATACCAGCGTCCCTTTGCTAAAAATAAATTTGAAGTCTCACTAGTCAATTATGATTCTGGGACTTGTGGAGATTTTGTTGATATTTTCGTTGAAGTTCTTGAAAATCAATTGGCAAGTGCAATATCTGAAAAAGACACAGATCTTTTGAACATCAGAGATGAAATGCTCGCTGCTTTGAACAAACTTAAATATCTATTGACACTCAAGTGATCACAGTAGTAATGCCACAACAATACTCTTCTGAATAAATTTCTGAAGAATCGTTATACACCTTATATATTGTTGTGGCTTTTTTCCTAATTCTCATCAAAGCATTGTCAACTGCTTTTGCTTTAATGTCTAATGCCGCCGCGATATCTTTGTATGAAGAATTGAAAGCGTATTGACCGAAAATTGACATTTCAAGTTCTGTGAGCTGCTCTGACATCATGCTAAAATTAGCTTCAAATTCTTCTTTGATTATATAATTTTCCAAAAGATTTAAGTTTTCATCTGGGATATAATCCGCATAAGTCTGATGCCCTTCGTCTTCAGAATTCGAAACTGGGGCACTCAAGCTTACAGCTTCATTTTGTAATTTAAATTTTTGTGTATTGGCGTGTGACATTGCAGTTATCAAATGCCTTTTGCAACATAAATTGATACTAAAATTTTTAAAAGATGATCCTGCATTCTCATCGAAGTCTTTAACCGCTTTCCAAACGCCTATTCTGCATTCTTGAAGTACATCATTTTCGTCGCTTCCGTTTATATAATATTTTCCAGCCAATTTTCTTAAATCATTATCGAGTATTTTAAGTATTTGATTAAACGCATCTTCGTCGCCTGATTTGGCCTTTACCGCAAGAGACTGCAAAATTTGCTCTGTGTCCTTCATGTATATTTTTTACAAGATTTGTTAAAAAAGCGCCCAATGTTAAACCAATGGGCGCTTGAAGTCAGTCAATATTGTGTTTTTGATATTTTTAACTTAAATCCTGTTATTTTTCTGCCATAAAAACACCACCAAGGCTTGTTGTAGTATATTTTTTCTAGTGAATAAATGCATTTATTATAATACAAAGCGTCATTTAAAAATGACCTAAGAGACCAATGCACTGAATCTTGATTTGAATTTAAAATGAAGAAAACTTCTGGCAAACCTGAAGAATTATTAAAACATTTTTTGATTACAATCCCATCGACGTTTTGATGGAATTTTTTATTTGCCACAGAAAGTATATCGTTTAGAAAAAAATCAATAGTATAATCGTGAAGATATCGCGGCATAATTAAACCTCCTTAAAATGAAATCTAATCTTCTATTAAAAGAGAATTGCCTTTAATCCTGAAAGATTTTCACTTCAACTCAAAATTTAAAAGTAGCTGATTGTAATTTGGAGATAGATTAATCTCCTTGCCTTGATATTTGTAAGATCTAGGACTGTCTTCTGCTTGCTCTTTGTTGTATCTGTGTACGAAAAGGCTTTTCAAAGCTCTTTGTATTGTGGAAACACTACAGCCAGTGTCCTGTGATATTAGCTCTAGAGCATAAGGTTTTTTGTCATCGTATTGGCAGCCTATTAAGCAAATTAAGAAATATTTGATAGTGGTGGAATTCCATTCCCTGATGATTTTCTGACCACTAGTATTGAGCCGCACAGGGAATCTTTTAAGTTCTTCCTGAGGAATTTTATAACGCTTTCTGCCGGATTCAGACTTGAACTTATTTCTTGACGACAATATGATAAGTCCATTTTGGTATCGGAAGAATGGGTTGCTATGCATTTTAGACCTTAGCATACTTTTGCATATGCCAAGGTCTAAAAGATCGTCCACCTTATGATAACCGTTTTTATTTAAGCTTCTTAAGTATGTCCAAATAAAATATTCAACATGCAAATTATTCAACAGACAATGTTGTGCAAGTTTTACATTATAAATTATCATTTAAGTCTTTTTTAACACCAACCGCAGCCAATCTGAGCAACTCTCTCTCAGCACCAGAACGGAGAATGTACCAATCAGCTTCTTGTTCAGAAATATTCGCGGCATTCATGATGATTTCGCGACAGATCATGTGCTTGAGAGCAGCAGTATTATTAAGTACGACATTTACACATAAAACATTCGGAGGATTATCCATTATTTTGCTAATTCTGCTTTCGATGATACTTAGTGTTTCTTTGTCTAATATTTTTCCAGATAAAGGGTCATTTAACTCTTCCATTTATAATCTCCTGAATAGCTTCTTGATTTGACTCAGAAATATATTGATCAAGCTTTTTGTATAATTCCTCGCCTCTTTCAAAATCTTGCTTTAGAATTCTTCTGATTTTGTTTGTTGCTTTCATTATCTGCCTTTGTTTTTTGGCTAAAGTTAGATCATGTTCAACAATAGACTTATAAAACTTTTCGCTAGAAGTTTGTATGTTGTCAATGGAAGCGCCATCCAAACCCTCGTACATACAAATAATATGTATGGCTTGACTGTAAGTCGTATTAAGTAAATTGGCAACAAGAGTCACAAAATCACCCGATCTGCCGCACCCAAAACAATTAAATACAAACTTCTCCAAGGAAATCCCGAAGGAAGGGCTAGAGTCAACGTGGTCTTCAAAAGGACAGGAACAATTTAAAAAACCTGAACCTGATCTAGAAAACTCGCACCCATAATTTTCCTCTAGCCAATCCTTCGCCCTAAAAGAAGAGTTAATAAAATCAAAGTCGTATTTCATCAAAAGTCTTCTGCCCAATTAGAAAGGTCTGTCTCGTAAACTTCATAAGTTTTTGGCTGTATTCGCACTTTCTCTTCAGCTTGTGTGTCGGCAGATTTAATAATACTGAGAGCGGCTTGCTGAGAGTCCGTAAGCTCAACAACTTTATTGTACTCAGGAATCCACTTTGCGGCGAAGGGAGCAAACCAAGCATCACGCATCTTTACTGGATGATACCAGCAGACACTGTCTTCCTTGTTAGGCTCCATGCCAATAACATAAGTTGCAAGGTGAATCAATCGCTGGTCGCCTGAAGCTGCATCCTGATAAAAAGCGGCGGCTTTACCATCTTCTTTTCGCTTTCTATTTTCCTTGATGGAATCTCTGTTGATTTGTTGTGCTGTAAGAACAGGAACGCCATATCTTTTAGCCAGTTTAAACAACCCTTCCGCCGCATCTCCATTTTTCTCCCAGTGTTTTGCATTCTTGCTGGTAGATCTTGTCGTCATGTTGCCGATATAGTCAGCAACAATCAGATCAGGCTTGCCTTTTTGAAGTGTAATTTCGCGGATTTTTTGCTCAATAAACTCTGGTGTTGGGTCTTCAATCGCTTCCATATATTCAAAATATTTTCCATTAGCAATCTCACTAAAACGAGAAGCCAACTTTTGCCTCTCTTCAGCAGAAATGCGAGTGGCTTTCATTTTGCCGTAATCAATTTCTCCGATCAAAGAAGCATGGCGCAATTTACAAAGCCATGAAGACATTTCAAATGAAAAATAAAGAACATTTTTCTTGCAGACTCTGTGGGCATAGTCAGCCCAATTCAATAATTGTACGCTTTTACCACCACTGGATGGGGCAAGCAAAACTACTAACTGAGCAGGTAAAAACCCAAAAGTCTGCTGGTCAATATTAGACAAGCCACAATGGATTCCTTGATATGCCTCAAAATTCTCAAGTCTTTCATCGTACTCTTTAAAAAAGAATTCATCAGCTTCAGACATGTCAAACGCAACTTTGTCCTTTTTGAACTCATCTTGTTCTTCATGCATTGCATTAAGATAGTCTGTCATTGTATTGATAGACTCCTTAATTTGATCCTTTTCTACATAATCGGCTAATTTATCAACCATTTCTGATTGCAACTTGACACAATATCTGTCTTTAAGCAATTGCAGTAGGTGGGGTAAATCATCATAATTAGCCTCCTCGTCGGAAATCTCATCCCATAAGTTTAAGTACTTGGCTTGAGTAGAAGGCTTTTTATTCTTTTTAAGCATCATGCTTTCTAGAACAGTCTCTGTAAGCTTGTGCCCCCCTGAATCCTTGCAATATTCTAAGGCTAACTTGTATAAGTTGCCAGTCAATGAAACTTCTGTTCCTGGTTCTTTCGATTGAAAATGATAAGATTCAATCGATCTTTCTGTCGCCATATAAACAGCGTTATCGTAATTGAATAAACAATATAAAATTTTAAATTCTAGTTCTCTTTGACTTAACTTCATTCTTTATGTCTGCCTCGGGTAGTTTTAATGTAAATGTTTCGCGCGTAAATTTATTCCAGATATTGCCAAAAATAGGATTTTGATTATCGGTAGTGTCAATAGAACAAATGGTAGTTTTGCCGGAATTTAAACGACTGGATATCAAACGATCTAATTGAATCATGAAAAACTTATTGTTTGACACATCATACTGGAATATAGAATCAATGATCAAAAAGTCAACATCAAGGCATTGATAGAAAAATTCTTCATTGGTGTTTCGACCTTCAAAACTTATAAAACGATCAATATAATCTGACCATTCGATGTATTTAGTGGTATAGCCGCGATTGATCGCACCCTGTGCAATCACAGAAAGCAAAAAGGTCTTTCCTGAAAATTTAGTTCCATCTAATAAAAGATCTGTAACAAAGCGCACAGAATCTTTGAATTTAATCTTCAGACCATTACCAGCTTTGATACTATCCAAAGACTTGATGTAATCTGAAACAACTCGGTAAACTATCTCACTCCGCTTTTTTGCTACCCCAGTTAAAGTGCCGCGCGGAGAAAAGGACACCGACCAATCAGTGTCCAGGTCGCAAAAATGATATTTTTTAGGTATTCCAGACTGTGTATAAATTTTTGACAACTTATTCTTCAAATCAATTGATACAATATCTGGAGCAGTCAATAGCTCTGTAGTAATCATAATTCTTCTTCTTGAACCTCAAGATGTTTTAGTTTATCAGCTTGGGCTTTCTTAGAAGCATTTCTAGCTCTCTTGCTTGCCCATTCTCTTAAAGCTTCTATGTTTTCACGCATTGTCACGTAAATCGGGATAGATTCTTTTAGTTCCTTAATTATATCTACGGTTGTAATGCGTCTTTGGTTGTCAGAAAATCCTTCATACATAGAAGAAATGATAGCAGCCTCTATTTCAGCGCCTGTGAATCCTTCAGATTTATTCACTAGATCGTTTATATTAAATTCACTAACGTCAAAATTGCGTTGTTTTAAGTGAATCTCCCAAATTTCTTTTCTTTCTTCAGAGTCGGGCAAGTCAACGAAAAAGATATCATCAAACCTACCTTTGCGAATTAATTCTGGAGGTAAGTGAGAAACATTGTTAGCTGTTGCAACTACAAAAACAGATGACTTCTTTTCCTGCATCCATGTCAAGAATGTTCCGAAAATACGCGAAGAAGTGCCTGAGTCTCCTGAGAAGCTTGTATTTGAAAAAGCTTTGTCGATTTCATCACACCACAAAATACAGGGCGCGACAGATTCAGCTGTTTTAATAACAGAGCGTAAGTTTTCCTCACTGCTTCCAACAATGCCGCTAAAAATACGCCCCATATCTAACCTTAATAAAGGAAGACCCCAAAACGAAGCGATTGCCTTGGAAGACCTTGAATTATGTACGATTGTGTAATCGCTTAAAACAAATAAATGATCTTTGTCAACTTCAAACCCATAATAAGAATCTTCAATATCTTTGGTGACAGTAAACTTGGTCAATACGGTTTTAGGAGTCATTACACCATCACGCAAACCAATATTTGAAATTTTCAACAAAGTGTACTTGTTTTTTTGTTTACTATTTACTTGGAAGCATAAACTTCTTGCTAAATCTGTGATGTCTTTTGCTAAATTCTGATCTTTGATCTTTAAATAAAAAGTCTTGTTTTTCAGTTTACCAGAGAAATCCAAAAAGCCTTCCAACACCTTAGTGCGATCCTCTGCACTCATATTTGGGAAAACTGAAGATAGATTTTCTGCTCCTAATTTTTTATACCAATGCGGCACTAATGCGTCATTATATGTATCTTTGTATGACAAAAACGCACCCAACATATATGGCTCTACCTTTTTCGGCGCGGATTTTTTATCTATATAAGCCTTGACCAATTTACACTTTTTTTGAAACTTTATGCTTTGATTTAAAAAGTCCTTTACTGAAATATTAAGCCTTTTCTTGCAATAATCTACATGAAGAATATGATCGCCGTTAACATAAAAAATTTCTCCATTTACTGGTGTTATTTTATATAATGTATCAAATCCCTCAGAAATACCCTTGACTGCCCTAGAAAGCCCATCAGGACCCATTAACAAGTCTTTTCCTGTTATGTCCTCTACATTTTTATGGGTGCCGTCATGCATAAGCACTTGTGTGCCCTTTTTGAAGCATTTTCCAGCGCCTTGTATACCAATAATCAACAAGCCCTTGGGATGCGCAGGTAGACCATATTCGATGGCTTTATCTGAAAAAGCGTCCTTTCTTTTAATTAACCAGTCTTTAAGATTACTTAAGCCACCAACTGAAGATAGATCGTATTCCAAATCAATCCATTCTAAGATACCAGATTGCTTGATTATGTCTTGTTTTTTATTTGCTATTTTTTTGGGATTGAACTCACTGTCTGTTAAAATAAAATAGGTAGAAATCATTTCAATTTCTCTCAAAGAAAGTCCCTGAAATGCCTTGACAATTGCTTCAAACTCTACATCGGAATAATCCGTTCTAAAAGAAAGACCAGGTTTTGATTTGGAAGCATTAACCAAACCAGACACAGTCTGTAATATCAAATCCTGATCGGGTAAAGGCCAATCCAATAAAGAAACAAGCTTCTCAAATTCAAGAGGCATATAATATTTCGCGCCTGTTAAAATCACACATTTACGCTCCGTGTGACATTTTTCAATAAGATTCTTTAATGCACGGATTGTTGCAATCTCCATCTGACCGGGATGGCCTTCAGGTGCTAAAAATTTATAAAAATCATGAAGAACTAAAACACAAAAATCATCTTTCTCAATAATTAAATCACTAAACCAAGTAAGAATTTCAGCCTGGTCCATGTTGTTTTGGAATTTGTATGATGCATTTGTGAAACCACCAGATGCAATATCCCAGAAAACAAAAGACCAGGGCTTTGCTCTTTCGCAAGCAATAGACTGAATAGTTTGGATTACACGATGTTCTTCGTGAGTTGTGATATAGATCAAAGACCTATTTGACTTTATTTGGTTTTCTAATTCTTTTTTATATTCTTCTAGTGTTAACATTTGGGGCACCACGGTTCTGAACTAAAATACATAAACAATGATTTTAGATTTTTTTCATAGTTATGTAATATTATTTCTGAAGTATAAGGTGCATTTTCTACTGTTACACGCAACATATTTTTAAGTTTAGTTAAATCTTCTTTGGTGTTAGTCAGACTTTCTAATTTCTGCATAACAACTTTAATTAGCTGATCTTCCGCTAAGGGCTTTTCAGACAAGAGCTTGGTTGTTGACAAGGGTATGCCATACTTCTCGAAAGCAAGAAGAATGTTTTTATGGACTTCTACATCCCTGAGATCAGATAATGTGATTTTATCATTGAAATCAAATTTTAAGAACTCTTTGTCCCACTCCCCGGCAAAATTTGCACAATTCGACAAACTAAAAGAGCCGTATTTTTTCACAAAAAAATCATAGTTTTCAAAACACCACTCCAGATATTCGTCCACAAGAGATTCATCTACTTGATAATTTTTTGACAAGTCGAAACATATCTTTTTAAAAGACATTGTTTCGACTCTTTTGGAGATTTTCAAAAATTCACCAGTTTTTTGTAAATAACGGTCCCTGAATCTTTTCTGAGAAAAATCAAAGTTAAATAAATCAGGGGTGTCACCGTATTGAACATTCGAGTACCAATTATTAACAATTCCTAGAACTTGTGTATCTAAATATTTAATATTCATCAGTTCACCTTTGAAATGCCATCTTCTTGAGACACATGAATTATATGGTCTGCGTAATCACCAAAAACCGCAAGATTGTGTGTGGCAAATAATACTTGTCTTTTTGATGTGTCTACATATTTACGCATAAATTGCGCCACTAGATCAAGTTTTTCATCTGATGACATGGACTTATAAGCTTCATCTAGGATTAATGGTCCCTTGTATCCTAGCCATTCAAGAGCCGCAATTCTTAAAGCGAAAGAGGATGTTTCACAAACACCTCCACCCCGTTCATCTTTTAATCCAGTAACCACAGGATTTCCATTTAATGTAGACTCAATACCAATCTCCATCTTAAATGCTGCAGCTGATTTTTTTTCTCCGTTAGTCATAAACAAAAGACGCCGATCATCGTTATAAATCGCACGTAAAGCATATGTGCCAGTGTCTTGAATTGACTGAATGGCAGCATCACGACGCTGGGCAATAAAACCAAGCAGGAATAGATAAGCGTCCTTTTTTATTTTAGAATCATTGACATTAAAATTTATTTTGTTTTGTAGCTCATCGTATTGTGCTTGGGCTTTACCCTTCGCTCCCTTGGCGGTGGCTAGCCTTAATTGTAGCTTTGTTAATCTAGACCCCAGAGTTTTCGAATTCAATTTCTAACTCCTTAATACTTTCATCAAGTTCTTCATAAGACTTCTTTAGCTGATCCTTTAAAGATTGTAGTTTCTGAGGTACCTCAGACAAAGAAATCCCAAGCACAGATTGCGCTTCAGATTCTGCCTTTTTCTTTTTCTCAAGAAGATCTTCAATGGATTTCTTCTTAGCTAGCAACTGCGCCTCAAGATTGATTAATTTGCTTTCTTTTTCTTTTAACTTTTCAATGTAATTGATTTCAGACATTTAAAATTCTCCCCCAGTTTTTGTTAGATTGACGGCAGTCTTTGCCATCTTAAGTATTTCTTCATCGACTTTTGTTTTTTCCGCGTAAATCTCCAGATCCTGTAACAAATCTGAAGAAATACTGTCATTAATAGATACGTTGGTAATAGCCTCAATAAACAACTCTGTGTTTTTATTTTCGAATTTTCTTTGATTGTTTTTATCTAAGTCAAAAATAACATCAGAAGATAAAGCGCGTTTTAATGCCAAATACTTGTGCTTGATTTCATCCGTGTCATAATCGTATTGCAATAAAATAACCTTAGGATGATGCGTCTCATCAATTTTAGATCTACCTAAAGAACCAGGATTAAAAAACGGTACACCTGTACCGGAAATCGATTCCATTGGATGATGAATGTGACCGGAAACAACTAGTTTTGTGTTTTTGTTTAAGACAAGATCATCAAACAAAACATGCGCAAATCTACTAGGCTTATCCACAATAGAAGCATGGCAAAATAATATTTTACTGTCTACATTTTCTAAAAATCCCGCGCGTAAATCATCATCCAAATCAGGTCTGAAATGTAAAAATTTAACACTTAAATCTGAAATTTCATCAACCTTTTTTAACGCGCCAGCAGCAATTAAAGTCTCAAGCGCACTTTTGTTCAAATTAGAAGGATTGTGAGCGATATCATGATTGCCGACAACAACATATTTCTCAAAAGGCCAAGGCACACCGTCGTTTGAAAGAAGAATTTCTAGCGCCCTGTTGCGACAAGCTCCACCAACTTCAATCCTTTCAAATATGTCGCCGAGCATGATATAATAATCAACTTCAGCTGCTTTAGCTATTAAAAGCGTCTCCTTTAACTCCATTAAACCGCTTTCCATATAATTGTCTAAACGGCTCTTCGGAGACCTAGAATCTAAATGATTATCTCCGACAATTAAAAACTTTTTCTTCATTTCAACACACCACCACACTTATCACATAAAATATTTTCTTTAATCATTTTTTCTCTTAAATCCATATGCTCTTTCTTTTGAGATTCTAATTCAGAACTTAAAGATTTATAATCTTCAGTTAATCTTTGACCGGATTCCTTGATTGTGTCGTAGTTTTTGATGCGCTGATTTAAATCGTCAATATTTTTGCAAACTACTGAACAATTTTTAACCTTGCCTTTAAGAGTCTGAACCAAATCCAATAACCCATTTATACCATCTGGATTTACATCAACGTGTTCATTTAATAAACTGAAAATCTGAAGTTTGTTAATTTGATCGACAATTTCTGTGAGGGCTTTAATTTCAGATCGTGTTGATTTAATCCTTGCTAACATCAAATCAATGCCGCTGATATCTTCTTCCTTGACATTCATATCTATCTCACAAAAAGGCTCCATCTGAGCAATTTCTGTTTCTATATTAGATACTTTTTCAATCATGGCTTCAATGGAACTGATATCTTCTGTGTGTTTATCTAAAATATCATATCCTTCAAGCTCTTTTTTAAGCTTCTTTAATTCTAGCTCGTCTGATTTATTAAGCTTGTCAATTGCTTTGTAATTCTGCATCAACTTTTTTGCAGACTCTTCTAAAACCTCAATTCCTGTTAAATTAGAAAGTGATCTTGGCAATTCTGAAGGCGACAAATCAACAAGGAACATTTTTGAAAATTGATCTGCATAAGAAATAAGACCGTTGAAATCATCTTGAGGAGGATTCCCGAGGAGTTCCTTGATTTCATCTGGTATTTCCGTGTCTATTTTCTCCTTTTCAATTTTCTTTCCATTAGCATCTACGGCTATAATTGCATTTCTGCCATCACCCTTGATCCTTGTGACCTTTACACCATCGCTAAACTCAAGTGTGACAGAAGTTTCTTTTTCACCAAAGTGAATTAAAGTGTCTTTTTTCGGATAATTATATAAGACGAAAGAAATCGCGCGCAAAATAGCAGATTTACCTGAATCAGAAGTCCCAACAAGTAAATTCAGACCAGGTTCTAGATTAATAACCTGGTCTTTGTAGGATTGAAAATTTTTAATGTGTACAGATTTTATATAACGATTCATCAATTATATGTACGATGAAATTCAAGGTTCAACCAACACAAAACGCTAAAATTAATCTATGCCTCTCTTGCCGATATCATATTATTCTAATTACTACGTAATTCAAATGAATTTCGCAGGATATTTTAATAGACTAGGCATACCATACACACCGAATACAGCCCCTGTCAAATTTATTGCCAATAAATTCTCTGTCTCAGTCACCAATGAGGCAGACGGCAAAACTATGATACAAGGCAAGCCAGGTATCACAGTCCAAGATATCAAACCTGTAATCTACACCTACACAATAGAAGCACCAATCATCATAGGACCGGCAGGACAATTTTTCAACGGTTTTCTGCCCTATAACTCACTTAATTTTTTTGCCTTGCAAATGGCAAACTGGCAGTGGCAGCAACTATTCAATGGCTTGAATTTTTACAATGCATATGCTTACTTAGACAGTTATTCAATTAAAGCCAGCAATGAAGGAATCTCCCAAAGTGTAGTGATAAAATCAAACATTCCACTTTTCAGAACTAATACAGAATTTTGGATTGATTCATTTCTTATCAGTGAATTGATTAGCACCGGAACCGCTACAGATGTCATTGCGTATATCGGCAGAACCGCCAAGAATTATGACATTTTCACGGACATGGAGCTATTTCAAATTAATAGCGACGGGACAACAGGAGAAAGATTTTTCCTCAATTCAGCGAACTCAGGAATTTTCTTAGAAAGTTCTAATTTCGAAATCAAGTTCCCGACAGATAATAAATATTTCATAAATAGAGGTAACACTGTAGACTTTATGATGAAAAACTATAATTTCACACAATCTTTTGAAATTAAAGGCAACGAAATTCAAACAGATATAGCTCAGTTTTTGCCTGGATATTATGCGTATTATTACACAGAAACTACATTGATGCTTGCTTCACAAATATTATTGAAATACCAAGCACCATTAAATGTTAAAACAAAAAGCAAAGAACTAGGCTCAGACCAACTCACAAAAACTGGTTTGGATTTTAGTATGGATGGTACAACCTTTGGACCTATAAACAGTCCATACGGCAATACATTATTCCAATCCTCAATAGCTTAATTTTCGACAGATATCTGTAAATATTTTTCGTGAAATCGAAGCACTTGTTTAAGTTCATCTGTGCCACCAAGTTTGTAAAGCCAAGCTTCTTTAACAAAACCACCGGCTACAAACATAGCTACGCTTTCGCCGTTTTCAAATATTTCAATGAACTTAATTCTTGTTTTAGACAAAAACATACACAATCTGATATATTTATCTGCAATTGGTTTACCAACATATTGACAAGGCATACAAGACATCAATGAAGCAACAATATTATTCCGCGATCCCCCAACGATCATTTCACAATTGGATGTGTCTTCATTTTCACCGACAAATCCTAAATAATCCAGTAAATTAATCTCAGTCACAGGAAGTAAAATATTTTCTCTGTAATGTTCACGAAAATCCTCTTTTATGTTTTTCAGGATAACAAGACTGTCATCAGGGGAAATATAACAATCACCCATTGATCGTATTTCTCTGTAAATTATATTTGCATCATTCTTATTTTTTGCTTTTATAATAAACCATTTTGTGCTAGGCGTCAGCACATTTCTCCAAAAATAATCTACAAAAGTATGATTCTCGTTATAAATTAAAACCAAATCTGAATTACCGTCCGATTCTTTTCTGTGACTCATTAAATCGCCCACAAGAGAATGCATGTCTCTAAAATTTCCGTATACTTTATAGGTCTCGATTTCTTTTGTTAGAAATAACAATAGTAAACTCAGGTCTAGCATATAACAATTTTACATTTTTTTAATCATGCCAAAACAATCTTCGCTCCATGTTTTTGACTTTGACGACACACTATTTGAAACAGATAATTCTGTCATTCTAGAGATCCCTGGTCGCGCGCCAATTAAACTCAATTCACATGAGTTTGCGCAGCTTGAAAAATATCAACAGCTGCCCAGTAAAAATATAACACCAGAAGATTATAAAAACGCATTTTTGAACTTTGAAGATTTTCAATCAATCAAAAATCCGCGACCAATTACAAAAAACCTAAGGATATTCGGCAATATACTCCTGCACAGCCCAGATAACCTTTTTATATTGACAGCAAGAGGAGGCGGAACAAATAAAGCTGATATCAAAAATTTAATCGATGAATATTTTGCGCCAATACTCCCAGAAACAGGTTTTGATATCGGGCGTATTATAACAAAAACCGAACAGCAGCACATAAAGGGAGATACAGCCGAAAAAAAGAAAAATACACTGATCGAGCTAAAAGATTACACAGGCTTAGAACAAGTTCATTTTATGGACGACTCAGCTAGTAATATCGAAAAAGCAAAAGAAGTGCCAGGTGTTCGAGCAAGACTCGTGACAAAGCAAGATCAAAAAACAGCAGAGAATAATATGCCAAGAGAAAACGTACCACATAGAGTTGACGAAATCGCTGATGCTATTCTAGAAAGAATGAAAAAATCAAAAAAGAAAATGTCAGAAGAAAAAATGTACGACATTGCATATGGCACTGCCTGGAAAACTTATTATAAAGAAAACCCCAAAGCTAAAAAAGACAAAAAAGAAGCCTCAGAAGAAATAGATGATATCAAAATCGCAAACTTCCTCGACTCCTTGAATCTTTACAAACTGGCAGACACAATTATGCCCCTTAAATAGGGGGCATAATATCACCGGAAATAAACCTTGAAAATTTCACCGGTTTCAATGTCCATGAATGTATTATGATCAACGCGGTATAATACATTCTCCTCACCAAAAGGACTGACAATTTCAGCTTCTGAACTAACATATATCTTGGGACAGTCAATCTTCAAATTTAAATCGTCTGCATCCAAGCTGGTATCAAAGTCACCCAAGGCACCAATAGAACGCAAACCATTTTCAGTTAAATCCGTGACATCAAAGTCTTCAACGTACTCTTCAGTGTTTTCAGCAATATCTAACAATCGAGCAAGCTTTTCAGCCTCGCTTTCCACATAAACGTCCTCGATAATTTCATCGTTTTCAGGCCGTGTGACAGTTTTGGGGCTTAAAGCGTTAATGGTAAGACAAATATTATCCACCAAAAGAGGCTCGCCGGTAACGACTAAATTCAAAATCGCGCGCGCAAACATACCGCTACTTACATCAAATGTATCAGGCAACGCATCAATTAGAGCAGTAATTTCATCGGCGATGCTAGGATTGCTAACTCCGCGCGACTCCAGTAATGCTAGAGTTTTTTCTAAAGTTTCTGTGTGATTCATATATCCTCAAAATATCAACAAGATATTCTGTTTAATTGTACGATTTTCTGAAACAAAAATTTTCAAAAAACGTACAATAACATATGGAAGATAAAAATGAACCTTTTGTCTGCATAGAAGTCAGCGAACAATCTTCCCTTGATTATCTTGCAAGAGAATTCGATAAGTTCTTCCCAGGGAGAACAGTCAGATTGATTATTGATGGGCAATATTCTTCTGTGTTTTATGTAGGCGCGGGAATATGGATCAACAAAAATACAAACCGTGACAACCGATACACATTAAAAGTGCATCACGATGTTGATGCATTCGACTATCTCGAAAGCGATCAAATTCAATTGGTCCAATCTCTCAATATCGAATTAAAACCTTTTAGATTGATAAACGATATTAACATTGAAGGAACTGAATACAACGGAATTTTTTTCTCAGATGGCAACCATGTTATTATTGATCAATATTTAATCGACAATAGCAAAACAATCGCAGATTTTCTTCGTAAACAATTTGAAGGTGAAATTATCATTGATCTAACAAACGAAGAAGAAACCGGAATGATAATCATCAAAACTAATAAAAAAATTTTTGGAGAAAAATAATGGCATCAGTTAAACTAAGACAAAATGAATCTTTCGACAGCCTTCTCAAACGATTCCAAACCGCAGTCGCACAAGATGGAGTTCTTAAGGAACTTAAAGAACGATCACACTACGAAAAACCATCTGTCAAGAAGCGCAAGAAGAAGCTTGAGAAAATGAAAGAGTTCAGAAACAACAACACAAAAGACTAATTAATAGTCCCATTTAAACATGGGACTATTTTGTATAAAAATATTATGAAATTTAAACATACAAATCAAGAAGCGCCAACAAGTCAGACGGCGCAAATGGTCAACCAAACACAAGAAAAGCCACATATTAATGTCGTTTTCTGTGTGCCGGGACGAGAATTTACAGCAAACTTTCTTCAAAGTTGGACGAATCTTTGTAACGCAATGTACCAAAACGGTATCTCATTTGCACTATCAAATGCCTACAGTCCAGTTGTTTACTACGCCCGAAGCGCTTGTCTAAGAGCGCACGTCCTAAGAGGAAGAAACCAAAAGCCGTTTAACGGAGAGTTTACATATGATTATATTATGTGGATTGACTCTGATATCGTCTTTGCTCCAGAACATTTCTTCGCCTTGCTGCAGAGAATGCAACAAAATAAAGAAATCCAACTCCTATCTGGGCTGTATCTTATGGCTGACGGACACCATACAACTTGTGTCGATAAATGGGATGAAGAATATTTCTCTGAAAATGGTAGCTTCCAATTCCTCACTATGGACCAAGTTAAAGCAAAAGCAATCGAATCGGATACCATTAAAAACAATGGAGTATTTGAATGCGTCTATATTGGGTTTGGGTGGCTTATGGTCAGATCGGGTGTGCATGAGTCGTTTGAATACCCATTCTTTAAGCCTCAGTTCCATGAATTGAAGAATGACATCTACGACTTCAGCTCTGAAGATGCTAGTTTCTTCCTAGAGCTTAGAGAAAAAGGCATCAAATGTTATGTAGACCCTAATGTTTTGGTTGGACACGAGAAAATGGTCGTCCTTCGATAACAAAACAAAACCAAACACAATCTTAAGCCCCGAAAGGGGCTTATTTTATTTGCGCGGGAAATATTGATCCTAACTGTATAAATAAAACATGATCAGAAAAGGAATCATTCTTGCGGGAGGGACAGGCTCTAGATTGTTCCCGGTAACGCAATCTGTGAGCAAGCAACTTTTGCCAGTATATGACAAACCGATGATTTATTATCCTTTGTCAATTTTAATGAGAAGCGGTATTCAAGATGTATTAATTATTACTACGCCGCATGAACAAAGTTTATTCAAAAATCTGCTGAAAGATGGTTCTCAATGGGGGATGAATATTTCTTATGAAGTCCAAGAATCTCCTGATGGATTAGCACAAGCATTTATTATTGGAGAGAATTTTATTAATAATGAACCGGTTGCCTTGATTTTAGGCGATAATATATTTTATGGGGGAAACCTCATGAAAGAATGTGAAAAAGCCACACAAAGCGACCTAGCTACTGTTTTTGCTTACCGAGTCAATGAGCCTGAACATTACGGCGTCGTTGAACTCAATAACAATCAAATATTATCAATTGAAGAAAAACCGATTTCACCTAAATCAAACTACGCGGTTACAGGCTTGTACTTCTATGATGAAAATGTAGTTGAAATCGCAAAAAGCATCAAGCCGTCAAGCAGAGGTGAGCTAGAAATAACATCTGTCAATAATGAATATCTCAAAATGGGAAGATTACTTGTAGCAAAGTTGTCTCGTGGATGCACCTGGTTTGATGCTGGCACCTTTGATAATCTTCTTGAAGTAAGCAATTATGTTGCATCTATTCAAAAAAGACAAGGTATGATCATTGCGAGTCCTGATGAAATTGCGTTTAGAAACAATTGGATTACACAATCTAAACTAGAAGCATTAATTGATTCTTACGGCAAAAGTTTGTATTCAAAACAATTAAAATTGAGCTTAGAATAACACTCCGCGCGATACATGAGTTAAAACTTTTTAATTATATCAAGAAGTTTTGTGTTTTTGTTTAATTCTTTTTGCAAATTTAATAAAAATGTTTGTTGCTCGTCAATTAATTGTTTTGTCAATTTCTCTAATTTGGCGTCAACTATTTTTGTAACTTCAGTGTTTAGTTTTGTGTTTAGATTGTTTAATTCTTGACTTGTAGATTTGGTGAATATTCCGAGATTTGCTTTGGTTGTTTGAACTTCATTGTTCAAATTAAAAAAGACATGATCTAACTTCTGGGTTATTTCAGACCTGATCTTACCATCTGCTTCTTTTACAACTACGTCAACATGATTCTTCAACGCCTTGGTCTGATTGTCGAACAACTCATTTACACGATTTTTTATCTCTTCTTCTACCAAAGATGCCACTATCGGCGCTAGTAAAGACATTAAAAATTTCTTCATTAGCTTCTTGTCCATAGTTCTATCGAAGGCTGGGTGCCAAGACCTGTTACAGATCCTGTTGTGATAGATATAGATGAAATTCCAACAGACTTATATGTGCTGTTATTTGCTACACCGATTATGAATCGTCCAGTTGTATTTGTGGTTCCTAAAGTCACAGTTGTAGTTACACCACTACTCAAGGTAACAGCTAAGCCAATGTTTGACAAGATAGCTGTCGCCGCGAGTCCGGTGACACCTGCCGTACCCAATCTGAACTCTAGAAATTCTGGGTTCTTTATCGGTCTAAAGCTAAATATAGTTGTTGTGCTTGGGTCCACCCCTCCACTTAAAGTAATTGTATTGCTGTTAGCATACCCAACAACAGTTGTCCCAAGTGATATCGCTGCAACACTTGGTATACTTCCAGTTGTAGAAGCAACAATAACATCACCGGGAAGAGCAAAATTAGTCACAATTGGAATATTGGATAATGTTAAAACATTGCCTGAAATTGAGGCTACAGAAGCAGTATTCTGTATATTTGTGGCGGCTGAGTATGCAGGGTAATTAACTAATGTCGATCCATTCCAAGTAATAAAACCTATTTGCTGTGTTAACTCTTGATTGTTCGCTTGGTACCATGCTTCCTTAAATGAATTTTGCCAAGCAATTGTTTTTGTAGGTTGTGAAGAATCAAAGTAGTCTCTAAAAACAACGCCGTAAGTGCTTTGAAAAAACGTGTTAGTGGCCTGTAAAACTCCGCGCGCGATATTTAATGTGCCAGTATTAAAAGTGTTCTCTGCGGATAAATGAGCGTTGACAATAACCAGAGCATTAGAAACCTCTGAAGAGGCTAAATTGGATAAAAGATTCTGACGTGCGGTGACATAATTCGGAATTAAATAAGAAGGATTGTAAACTTGATCGTAACCTCTCGCGTATGTCGCGCCTATGATAGTTTGGTACGAACTGTAAAAACTTGTATCCGCAATAGCCATATTTAATATTTAAAATAAAAAACTTTCCAACCTTTTGAAACTTTTTTGTACAACATCCGTAGTTATTGGTGTGATGATGAATTACTTTAAAAACTTCGATATCAAAATCATGGCTAACCGAGTCGTGACATTCGCCGTTTTTGCGTTCCTCAGTGCATTTAGCACTGAGTGGCTCAATTCAAAAGACCTTCAAACAGCTGTCCAAGCAGGACTCGCTGTCGTGCTACAAGCAGCATTTGCGGGTCTCGGATTCGACCAACTTGTTTATAACTTCTTTAAGCAACCACAAGTCGAAGCCGTCGTTAAGGCACTCTCAACTCCAGTTGAAGTGGTAGAAACTAAAGCTACGAAATCCAAGAAAGCTAAGTAAAATTAGTTTTACTTTCATTACGTTACTCCTTGTATTTGCCAACTGCGTAAAAGTGGTTGGCAAATATTTTTAAACTATTATGGCAGAATTCACACAAGAAAAATACACAGTCTTTTCAAAAGACGGAGAAAGTTTTGGACCAGTAGATATGGTCACACTCGTCGCTTGGGCTAAAGATGGGAGACTTACCGCAACCAGCAAACTAGTTTCAGATCTTGATGGCAAGGTTTACCGCGCGGAAGATTTTCCAGACCTGAAAAATATTGTATCAGGTGTCCCACCAGTCGTACCACCTCCAGCACAAACCGTCACACAATTACCAGCTACACAGAACGACGGCGGAAACGTAATCAACATTATTAACAACGTTCAGTCAAATAACACCGGCTATAATCCATATGCACCGACTGTGCATGTCCCGCGATCAAAAGTCACAGCAGGTCTTCTAGCTATATTTTTAGGCTGGCTCGGCATTCACAGATTCTATCTCGGCTATAATGCTATAGGAACGTTAATGCTCGTACTTTCAATCTTTTCCTGTGGATGGTTAGCGATCCCCGTGTACATCTGGGCTATCATCGAAGGAGTGCTTATATTTACAGGCCAGTTTAGAGACGCACAAGGAATGCCGCTAAAAGATTAATTTCATTGGAACTTTTTTGATACAAAAAACGTATATATTTTTACGACAAAATTAAAAAAGAAAGCCCACAACTTTAGTTGTGGGATGAATTTTTTATCAGATTAAGTGGGTATTATGTAGATGCATTCTGTATAATATAATTGATTTTGCTTTCAGCAAATTATATCCAGAGGCACTGGAGAATTTAAGTCTGTGGAGAGTAAGGATAGGAAAATAGTTTCTGAATCAGACTCGACGAAGCAGAAAGCCTTTGCGTGAGCAAAGGAAGGAATCCCACGACTAAAGTCGTGGGAGGATGTCAAATGGAACCAATCCATGATTCTAAGACCCTTGAGAAGAAGGGAAGGAATAAAAATATGAGACTAAATAAAGCTTTAACAACAATTGATCCAATTCGAGAATTTAACGCATTGCTCCCTCAGACCTTGTTTGAAAGTTTTTTTCAAGATCACTACAAGCAAGTTATGAGAACTGACTATTTCATCGAAGATGGAAACATTACAATTAATGTTGATGTTGCAGGTGCAACGTCCGAAGATGTCACCGTGAATCTTTCAAAAAGCCAAAAATGCGTTGTAGTCAAACTTGCAAAGCAATATGAAAAGAAAGACTCAAAACCTCACTTTTATATTCGTGAAAGAATGATTAGTGAACAGAGGAGAATCTTCGCACTCCCTGAAGAATTCGACTATGAATCAATGGACGCATCTGTAAAAAATGGACTACTTACCATTAAAGGTAAGCTAATGACTAAGCCTTCAAACGAGGCGAACATCATTATTAAAGTCAAAAGCGAAGATTAATTTTCGCGCGGATTCTTCAGATTATCAAAAAGCTAGGCATAGCCTAGCTTTTTGATTTAGGCCCATCTATGCTTTGCACATAATTTATAAAAGGCCATGAAAAAATACAAATACATAATCATTTTATTAGTTCTAGCCTTCGCCGCTATGAACCACATGAATTTTTTCATGGTTGTCAAGGGCGATTCAATGAACCCTACGCTTAAAAACGGTCAGCTAATATTCATTGACCAAACCGATCAAGAATATTATAACAATGATATTGTCGTCTTTAAAAAAAACGAAGACATCTATGTCAAAAGAATTATCGCAAATAACGGTTATTATTTTGTAGATTTAAATTATGACCTTGAAGACTCGGCGGTACTTTATTCCTATATATCCGAAGAAGAGTATAAAAAAACTTTAAATTTTCCTAGCAGTGCATTATCGAATTATGTTTTTATTAAACTAGAAAACCAATACTGGATGAGAGGCGATAATACCAGAAACTCCACCAATTCAGAAATATTTGGTCCTGTTGAAAAAGAAGAAATTATAGGAAAAGTCATCGGGCATAGTTAAAAAAAATCGTACATTATATTATGAAAGAATATAATGATTATATTGAAAAGTTTTATTCAGACAATTACCTAAAAAACAGATATCCATCACCGGCATATCTCCTACAACAGGGACCTTTTCAAAACGGTGACTCCCCAGATCTTGCGGCTGTCGCACTCGGTTTTAAGAAAAGCGCTATCTTGCCAATTAAAGACTTAAGCAGAGAGGTTAACGACTATTATTTAACTCAATCTCTCTACAGTGGTAAAACCGTTTACTATCTCGATGAATATCAAATTGCTATAATCTGTGATAGACAAAACCTGGACAAGATAATTGATGCTTATCGAAATTGCAATGACTCTGAACTAGGCATTGCATTAGATTATCCCACACATCTTGTTTACCTTTTCTCGCAATGTATGGAAAACGGTTTTCCAAACTGGAAAGAATATGACAGAAAAGCAGAAGAATTTGCTAAAAAATTTTTATGAAATTCCACTACACAGAATCACAAGAACTTAAAGAAATCGCAGGACAACTGAAAGCAAGATACTATTCTTTAATCGGTCATGTCCAATTAGATAAAATTTTTTTCGCATTCAAAGGAGGCGAATTACCAGAAGATTTCTTGTATGAAATCCAAGGCTTAAAAAGTGATTGGGTCAAGCACACCAATGAAACACCAATGTACTGTATAGCTTATTCATACGATTACTACTCAAAAATAACACCGGCATTGCTTCAATGGACACTACTAGAATGCTTGTATTCTTGCTCCGGTGATATGGACGGTAAACTCAAAAGAAAGGAAATCAATGAATTCGCCGCATTCGCTAAAACACTAGAAGATCTAGGTCAATCAATAGACTGGAGAGCTAATATGCACGTTCCAGCGCTACTAGAAGAAGAAACAATATTTTTTCACCAGGAATAACAATGAGCTTATATAATAAATATAGACCGAATAATTTCAACCAATTAATCAAAAACAAATTTACACAAAACTTAGAGAATAATCCACTCTCACATCATGCATACCTCTTCTTTGGACCACCAGGCACAGGTAAAACATCCTCCGCCAGACTTTGCATGACTAAATATGTCGAAGGCGAAAAAGCTATAGAAAATATCATTAATGGTAAACACCCCGATTATTATGAAGTTAATTGTGCAGTTAATAACGGCGTGGATGATATCCGACAGATTGTGTCGGATGTGGTAAATACAGTCCCTACACAATCTAAATATAAATTCATCATCTTTGATGAATCACATATGCTTACCACACAAGCTCAAAATGCACTCCTTAAAACAGTAGAAGAGCCACCACAGCACGTTAAATTCTTTTTCTGTACGACAGAAATAAATAAAGTCCTTCCTGCTATTCGATCAAGATGCCAAATTACACCGTTTGTCAAATTAACAAACAAACAATTAACACAACTCATCTCTACAATCGCTGAAAAAGAAAACTACGCCTATAACGCTGACTCAATCAGTCTTATCGCGAATTCAGCAGATGGGTCAGCAAGAAACGCAATCAATCTACTTGAACAATCTTCTGCTGTACTCAATGATGCTGATGCTGTCGCGCAAATTCTTGGGACTGCTTCTACTAACAACTTTTATAAACTCACTAAATATATCTTTGATAAAAAACCCAAAGACACTATCAACCTCGTTGAAGAAATCTTCGATAACGCAATTGACCCAAATAGCGTCATGAATAAATACGCGGATTATATCGCAGAACTTATCATCCAACGTGTCAATAATCCACAATCTGAATTTGAAGGCAAAAAACTACTGCTACTTGCAGATTGTGTCACGAATATCCTAAAAGACTTCAAAGTACTACAAAACATTAAACTAATCTCAAAAATGCATATCATGAAATTAGTTCAGGCCATATAAAAAAAGCACAGGCAAAACCTGTGCTTTTTTAATGCCGACATCAAAAGGCTACCATTCTAAAACTTCAGATTCATTAATGTCTATACATCTAAAATCTGTCGTGCCAATTGTTTTCTGAAACTTTTTGTGCCAATGCCCGAACCTCCAAGCAGGAGGATTATGGATCTTGAACATCTCCCACAATAACCTACCGGTGTGAGTATCAGTGGGAAATGCCTTCAAAATGTGATATCCTACATTTGGCGGAGCATCATGAGTTATCACTAAATCAATGTCATTGCAAACCTTCTCCCATAATGTTAAACATTGATCTGCTTCTTCGTAAGATAACTCCTCACATGACCACCAGTCATAACCGGGAGTCCGTAAAGCGTGATCGATTGACCAAGCACCGGCAACAAAAAATATCTGCTTACCGGCAAACTCGAACACACCAAAACGCCCCAAATCATGAGGATACTGCTTAAGAATATTCCAATTGTCATGATTGCCGTGAAGCACACGAAGACGATCTGAACTAACTCTGTCCAGAAACTTCTCAGCGCCAAAACCAATCCCGAAATCACCGATCTGAATTGTCAAATCGTAAAATTGACAAGATTGTGTGAGTTCGTTTAATGCTTGGTAATCGCCGTGTACGTCACCAACCAAACGTAAAGTAGCCATAATTGTATTATACGAAAAACCCCCAGAAAAGTTCTAAACTCTCCTGGGGGTTTCAATAATTAAAACGAATAGTCGTAAGCTAATACAGAATCCACGCGAACATCGTTCACTCGCAAATATCTATTGCGAGCAACAGGAGTCACACTAACTTCAGTCCAACCACCAGGGCACTGCTTAGGAACAATCACAACAGGATTCTCAACCCCTGTAAACGTAATCTGAGGATATCTAATCGTACCATCCTTATTATATCTAACAACAGGCTCCCACAAAAGATCACCGGATTCTAATCGCTCAACGTCAATCCGACGAGTCAAAGTAGTACCATTAGTAACCTTTGAACAAACTCTTGTCGCAGTGCGATGATCGTAAAAATAAAACTTAAAGTCACGCCGCTCAACCATATCCTTGAACTCAGCATCATCTATCCCTAAAACTTCCTGAACCTCATCCCGAGAAATCTTCCCAAAAGTAGTAGGCCAATAAAACGTCCAATTTGCAGCGGCAACCGCAGCAAGCGCTAAAAACCCAAAAGCCATCGAAAACTTGTTTAATTTACTCATAATATAAATATACGAAGTTTACACGATAAAATACTTTAACGTGTAAATCAAAGTAGGATTTTTTGCCTATTTGGTAAGAAAAAACCGCGCGGAATTAGAAAGTGTACAAGGAAACTATGAAAACAAAATTCTTCATCACAACGGCAGTTATCGCAGTTTTGGGTTTTGTTTTTGAAAAGAAAAGAAGGCAAACGCCTGAATATATTATCCAAAAAACAGAATCTGTATGCGACAGATTAGAAAGAAGGCTGGAACAGTACGCACTTGAAAAAGACCCCCTGTAGCCTATATATAGGGGGTCTTTTTTTTTGACCCCCTCCCCCCCCTATACTCCAAAAAAACACAATCTGAATCTCAAATCTCGAATTTCAAAAACTCAAATCTCAAATCTCAGTTTTAGCATTTAGAACTTAGAGTTTCAAAAATCGTAAATCAAATTTTCAGATTGTGTAGTGGGGAATAAATTTTCAGATTGTGTAGTGGGGAATAAATTTTCAGATTGTGTAGTGGGTGTTTAAGACCGTGTTTGATTTTTTTTGGGGTGGGATGGAGTCCTCATTTATATTTTAAGTACCCCCCCTCCCCTATATATAGTATTTTTTTTGCATTAATATCACAAAAAACACAATCTGACATTTAGAACTTAAAAACCCGATTCTGAGATCTCAGGACCGGGATATCGGGTTCACAGTCTTTATGCTCTAGTTTTGCTATCCCGTACTGCAAAGAACATTGCGATAGCGAAAACCAGGACGAATGTGGTCATAGCTTGCATGGCATAGTGCCATGCACCGCTGGTGTTATTGTCCATGTAGCAAGCGTATCCAAAGATCATCAGGAGTGTGGGGATCGGGAGGGCGGCCACTGCGGAGATCATAACATTCTGCTTCATATCTTATTATACGTCGGGTTGTGTGATGGGTTGAAAGAATATCGCGCGGATATTGCATTAGGTCAGCGCCCCTTCGAAGGGGGCAAGATTGTGGAGATAGCAGGAGTCTACCAGTCACTGCTATAGAACTTTGCGCGTTTCTCTTCAAGCTTTCGCTCGCGGCGATCTGCCTTTCGGCTTTTGGACTCATGGGCACCAAATCCTGAATAGCTTTGGTGTCCAGTGGGCGCGAACATCTTAGTTTCAATCACGGAAGTTTTGCCGTTCATGGTGAATTTCGTCTTGTAGACAGCTTGATTCTTGCTCATATCCTATTATACCTCAGATTGTGTGAAGGGTTGAAAAATTATCGCACGGATGTTGCAATTGGTCAGCACCCCTTCGAAGGGGGCAAGATTGTTGCTGGAGTTAGTCGCTTTGTTTGTTAAAGTGAACTTTTAAAGCGCCTTTGTGCTTAAGGTGAGAGAACAAAGTGCCAAGGAAGAGTGCATATAGGACTATGCACAAGATTCCTGTGAATTTTTGGGTTAAAGAAGGTGCATTAATCACAAGATATATGGTGTACAGCGGATAAAGTGCAAACAAGCCCAAGATTGCGCTAACGATAAGTACTTGGGTGCCGAGGAGAAGATCAGCGAGGAGATTATTGAGAAAATTTTTCATGATTGGTTTTGGTTAATGAGCGGAAATTAACTTCAGGCACGGTCTGTCATTGTTGTGCGATCTTTTCGAAGGAAGTTCCCTTTAGGTTTTGGTTGTACCAGCTTCCAATGCCTTTTCCGGTCTTAGCAGTGGCGACAAGATCATTGATTTTGTCATTGTCAACAAAGTAGCGATGCTTCTTATTGTTTACGAACGTAATCGTCGCGACATTCGCGTTGATTTCAATCTGGTTAATGAAGGAATCCTTCATGGTGATAGTGTGGTTCTTCGCGATGCTGTATCGTGTTTTGATCATGTTTTATTATACCTTGGGATTCGTGAAGGGTTGAAAGGTTATCGCGGCAAAATTGCAATTGGGCAGCACCCCTTCGAAGGGGGCAAGATTGTGTCAAGAGATTTAACCTAGATGTTTAACTAATCAACACTGTTTGAGCAACTAGCAATAACTATCAATAAATTGTACTGATAAACTACTTGCCATGTAATCCAGTATTGGCTTAGGTACATCCAATGTGTGGAAATTAACAATAGCTTCCCACATATCTTCTGGATCACGGTAATACTCTATACTGGCAACTTTCAAAAGGACAAAGCCAGTTGGAGATTTTTTGTGATCCATTAGAATTAAATCACCCTCGTTTACATTGTTGCTAATGCCAATCATTTTGGCTTTATCTTCGTCAATGCGAGAAAGTGAATAAGTACACGCACTGTATGTTCTGGTGTAGTTATGAATCTTGTCCCCTTGGTAGTTCATATCTTATTATACGCCAGACTGTGTGAGGGGTTGGAAGGTTATCGCGGCAAAATTGCAATTGGGCAGCACCCCTTCGAAGGGGGCAAGATTGTTGCTGGAGTTAAAGATTTGGTGGGCGCGCTGGGACTCGAACCCAGAACTTATTGGTTAAAAGCCAATTACTCTACCATTGAGTTACACGCCCATTATATCTGTAATTAGTCGGAGTAATCCCTGTCTTGTTCGTCGCATAGGTTTTCGTAGTCACCGTATGCAGTCATGATATCGAATTCAAATGGGTCCATTGTTTTTGTCCTTTTGGATTTACATCTTATTATACGTCAGATTGTGTGAGGAGTTGAAAAAATCGCGCGGGAATTCACATCTGACACAATCTGGATTTAGGTCAGCGCCCCTTCGAAGGGGGCAAGATTATTACTGTAGTTAGTTCCGCTACGCACTAACTACAGTCTAGAGACTAGTTCCGCTACGCACTAGCCGCTAGAGTCACACAAATACTTGTGAATCATTGTCTGATTATCTTCTGAGATTGAGAATGTATTTTCTTGACCGCTGTTCATTCGTTGCAAAGCTTCAAAGTCTTCAGCGGTAATAGGCTGACCATCTTTTCGGCTATAGCTGAAAATGCCTTCAGAATAGCAAGATCGCCGACTGGTAGTTTCATGAGTGCGATCAAAGAAGGTATTGAGATACATTCTAGCTTTTGCGGCATCAATAGCCATTTCAGCCCAATCGGCTCCAAAGGTCTTGTAGGACCGAATTCTTGTAATTTCTTTTTCGTCTAGCTGAATCTCAGTGTATCTCATATCTTATTATACCTCAGATTGTGTGAGGAGTTGAAAAGTTATCGCGGGAAAATTGCATTAGGCCAGCACCCCTTCGAAGGGGGCAAGATTGTTGCTGTAGTTACGGTTCTAGCATCATTTGAGAGATTCTGAAGCTAAAGATATAGTTATTAGATTCCCAGAAGTCACAGTCTTCATACTTCTTGATCTTTACCCATTCTTTTCTCTCCACTTCTTCGATCAGTTCGAGGCATCGTATTCTTGCTGTTTCAAGAGACTGATGGGCAGACATCATTTTAAAGTCTCCACACACTTCGTCTTTTTCTACAATCCAGATATCCACGGACTATTATACCTCAGA
>JACCDW010890002.1_pt1 | contig 31740 bp, 22 predicted proteins | sample 7449781 | NCBI WGS metagenome assembly JACCDW01 (sample SAMN15323449, study PRJNA562643) | freshwater metagenome | isolation source: river surface water | place: USA:Blue River Watershed | collected 2017-08-18
GATCGTGTTCTAGGACCGATATCATGTCTCTATAGAAGCATATCATCAAACTTCTATACAGTTTGATCCTCTATCTCGATATTATCTTAGTTTGTTAAGTATATAGAGGGTATATAGATCACCATGTCTTATAAGTACGAGTGCAAGCCTTGTGCATACAAGACCAATCGCAAGGTTGATTACATTCGGCACAGCTCAACCAAGAAGCACATGGCGAATCACCTGATCTGCCATCGATGTCATTCCTCTTATACTTTGACTGGTTCATATGAAAGACACATGAATAAGACACCAATTTGTACTTCATCTAACCAGCGTACTGCCATGATCCCATATGAGGCCGCCCATCAACTCGGTACAACCATCATCAACAATAACAGCTACAACTACAACAACACTAACATCTACATTCTGGATCCTAATTCATTCAAGGGAGCGAAGCATCAATATGCGAAGAATCTATTGAGCGACAACGTACTACCGTTTCTGCACCAAGACAACTTGACTATCTACTATGCCAAATTAGAGGAAATCGTTAAGAACGATTTTGTTGTCTTTGGATACGTGAAGGACTTCGGTCTTACCAGCGAAATGGTAGATGTGTTGAAAGCCAAGAGATATGATGATGAGTATCAAACGTTGAATACCAGACTACTCAATCTATCGCATCATCTAGTCGACGTCAAGAAACTTGATACTATCAAGGGCATCGAGCCGCTATTTCGACACAATGATATCATCTTAGTCAAGCTATGGTTGAACCCATCACTTCTAACAGAAGACGAGATTAAGGAGATCTCAGCTGACATCAATGGATACCAAGATAGAAACAAGATGCGAATCAATGCATATGTATCTAAGGCAATCATGGAGGCATTCCGCCATACATATATCAACACTGAGAACCCCCGTCGTCTCTGTTTGTTTCCAGAGAATCAAGAAGATATCTTCTATAAAGACAAGTATGTGAAACCATGCAATAGTCTCAAACGGCTAACCAGAGAAGTGATCCTATCGGTGCTCAATGACTACGATAGTCTTAACGCGATCATATTCGACTCGTTCAACATCTATCACTTCAAGGAGTTTGAGTTTGATATCAACTATGAGGACATCTACAACTCGATCGCCAATGAGCTACATGGCGTACTAGAAGTCTAGATCGCGAATATGATGCGACTTGTTTTTTTGATCAAAAAAATAACTATGGCCAGATGAGAGATACTGCTTCTCAGTTGCTTATGATTCTATAAACGTTTTGTCCACAGATACGAAGCCGTCCATGACCGATACAATGGATGCTTCGAAGTCATAGTTCTTCTTCGAGTCGTTCTTACGAACAAGCATATTCTTATAGATTAGAACATGAGGGACTTGTTGTTTGAAGGAGGCGCCCTCTGTCTGCTTTGACAGATTGGTTGTCAGCTTGCTGTTCACGTATACGGATTGGCCGTTGGACATCTTGTATTGGAGTGTCTCCTGATCGTAGACTAGGACGTTGTTCTTATATCCCTCGTATATGTTCTTCTTGATATCGATGACAGCGTCTACGAACTCAGACTTGTTTCCGGCTAGATACAATAGAGATAGTATGTCTTCTCCGTCTTCACACGACATTGGGTTGACCTTCATCATCTCTACAATCAACCAACTCGTTTCTATGAGTGTATCAGAAACAGTGGCAAGGGCCGTGTAGTTGAGTCCATTCTCTAGACACCATTCTTTGACTTTGACGATGTCTCCGTCTAGCGCCTGCACCTCAAGCACGAATCTCTTGTACACCAATAGCATCTCAATGAACTCGCACGCTACTAGTATCTTTGCTCTTAGTCTACTGTAGTTTGCTACGTCTAGTGTTCCATCGGATGAACCGTGTGCCTCGGCAAAGATGGTATCTATGGTGATTGGCTTCTTCATGTCTAGAAGATACATCTCGCTCTTCTTTAGCATCATAACACAGGCAAGAATCATAGTATCATACACGTGTTTCTTACGGGCAACTGCGGCAATGATCACCTTTCGCAGTTCGAGATCCATCTTTCTGAATCGGTTCATGATGAGTCCACATGGCGTAATCTTGGATTCGCTGTCAATCGCTCCTAAGACATATAGCTTCTCCTTCGCATACGCGATCGTATCGTATGATGGAGGTGATATCATTCTCTTGATTGACGCTAGGTTGTCGCTTGCTGCGAGCGCCAGCATATGAGGCGACATGTCTTCTACTAGAATGTTGGGCGTGTTGTCTACTACCATAGAATCAAATGTCTCTTGAGTGAATAGCGGATAGAAGATACCAGCGTGCTTTCGCCCGACGCGACCCTTTCGCTGAAGAGACATACTCGATGTTGTTGGTTTGGTGTAGAGCATGGTTGCTCCATACTTGGGAATGAATTCCGATGTGAATACTAGTGCTGTGTCTATGCAGTATTTGAGGCTCTCAAGGGTGAGTCCGGTTTCGGCTACGTTGGTCGATACAATGATTCGTCTTGATGGTTTGTATGTTTTGTTGTTGTATGTGAGTTTGATGTTGTCGATCGGTGAGATGAGTCGTCGGTAGTCTTCGCTACTATGGTTGATGTCTAGACTAGTGATTGGTATGATTAGGAACTTGGTGGGTTCTGCCTCGTTGAGCTTCTCCAGTGTCTGAACCATCTTAGAGATGTATCCTGTGTTTGGCATGAAGATGATGACGTCCGATGGTCCTTTGGTATCTGTATCTGTTCTTTGTATCTTCTGGACTACATCCGATGTGTATGTGAAGATGTTCTCTACGTCAAACTTTGGGTATCGTATCTCGATCGGCTTCGATTGCCCAGACACTTCGAAGATTGTGTTTGTCTTGAAGTATTTGCTGTATTCTGAAACGTTGAGGGTCGCGCTCATGAGGATGAGAAAGGGCGGATCCTTTCCTAGGTTTCTAGATATGAGTTGTTTCATGAGAAACAGGATCAAGTCGATGTCCATGGATCTGTCGTGTGCTTCATCTATGATGATGAATTTGAACTTGCGTATGAACTCCTCATCTGTCATGTTCTTGAGATACTGAAGAAGAATACCAGTCGTGGTGAACAGGATACCCTTGGACTTGGTCTTCTTAACGAACTCCTGTGTTTGGTATCCTAGATTCTCAAACAGTTTAATAGAGTTGCCTTGCTTGTTTCTCTTCTTATAGATATCAATCTGTGCTATGTCTTTGGGGATCTCTACTGCAGTGAGTACACGCGGCTGAGTGATTACTATTCGTTTCTTGTATAGTTGGAAGAATCGTAGATACAGATTTGGTGCTATAGATGTCGATTTTCCTGATCCTGTCTTTGATAGCAATATAACAACTCTATCACTCATTGATAGTCTAGTCCGCGATTGAGACATGAGTTTTGTTTTAAACCATGACATGATGTAATCAATTGGCACCATCTTGTCTAGCTCCGTTTGGTCCTCCCCCATTCTAGCGACCAACGATCCCTTTTTCAGAAGAGTGATCGGAGCTCCTCCGTATACCATCTTTAACGTTGTATTAGATAGTGCAATATCGCTAAACAGAATTTTAATGCTTCTATATATATGCATTCGATATTAATCTGAATCTATTAATCGTTAGTATGTCTGAGTCATCTGATAATGCCCGTGTTATGCATCTAAAAAATGCATTTAGATTAGTACCAAGTGATGGGTCTGATACTAGTTCAAATGGTTCGGACAAGCGTCGATATCTCCGCGATTTTCATTCTACTAAGATTAGTAGCTCTGATCATCCGCCTGCGAAGCGCGAGAACGCCATCATCAGTTTGACTAAGCTAGCTAAGGATATGATAGATAACGAGGGAATCGAAAAAGCATTGATGTCTGATATTGCGGTATCAGAGTCATCGATCACATCTAGTAATGCTTCTATTGGTGGAGCGATCATTTCGAGGGAACTCAAGAACATATCGTCTGCGTCTCGGTTTAACCAAACAAGCGAATTGATCGTCGGTCAGATGCTGAGACTGATCAAGAAACTAGATAATACAAAGCATAGACGACTCGGTCTATATGAATTCATTGATATGGTTCGAGACCTTCTGTATCCAGATGTTAGTCTTGTTATGTTTAGCGAATACCAGAAGAGCGTTCGGTATTATCCCAAAGATCACTACTTTCATTACTATGTGTACTTTCTGAACTATGGAGCATACTATCATCTCAAGAGATACAAGTCTGAGATACCAGATGAGAAGACCAAGCGTTTACATTGTGAGCATTTCAAACTGATTACTGACCAAATGAACTATATATACACTATTATAAAGAACAAAAAAATTGCCCTGAGCGTGCCTATCCTAGATACAGCCAAATAGGAGCAATGATCGGCGGCAATCACAGACTAGACGATGATGTACACATCGGCGAATTCAGCTTTGAAGCATACCAAAGATACACCAAACTAAAAAACCTGATTCTTGGGCAGGATCCTAAATACCCATACACACTCAACTCAGATGTTAAGTTCACACAGAATGAAATAACCCTCAAATACAAACAAAACTACAAGATTGATGACTCTAAGCCAAATACAGAAAAAAATGACAAGGATGGTGGCAAAACGCCATCAAACATTGACGTTGTCTATTTCTAGTCTATATTTCATTAAAATTGATTTTATTTTATCATAAAGTATACCATACAGGTTAATACAGCAATTCAGCACACCAACCACCCACACCACCCCTCATCTACGACAATGTCTGCCGCTAACAAGGTCACCACGCTTACCCCTAAGGACATCAACGATGCCTACGCCGCTCACGGCAAGGATATGCTCATGCTCGACCTTAACTCAATGCGTGAAAGTGATTACGGTCAGTACCCCAAGCTCCAGTTCAAGCTGGCAGATGGAAAGGTAGTCACCGCAAACACAATGCGTCTCAAGTCGCCTGAAGGACTCACTATCAGTGGATCCATGAAGGACGTCATGAACCGCAAATGGCCGTCGCTCAGAGTCCGAGTGTCATCCATTCTTGAAGATGGAAGCATCAATGAGAATGCAGTGGCAATGGGACACGTGTGTGAAAGCTTCGAGACTCTCATTGAGACACTAGTCGCTGAGAACAAGATCACCACCAAGACAGCCAAGGCAACCAAGACTTGCAAACTAGTCAAGTCGACGGAAGTCGAAACCGCCATGGACTCCATGACTCGCAACCGTGAGACTGGAGAGCTAGAGCAGGCCGACACTCCAAGCTTCTGGATCAACATCCCCAAGAAGCGCTGGTGGAACGCTGGTGAAGCTAAGCGCCCACAGGATGAAGAGGCCATCGAAGATGCTTACTACCTTGACAAGGACGGAAACCCTTCAATGGATCGTCCAGTCACCAGACATGACTTCCAACCGAAGTTCTTCAACGTCAACAACTCATACTTCAGTTCCAAAACTGGAAAGCAGTTCTTCCGTACGCTTGGAGATCACGATGAAGAGACTAACACGTACAACCTGGACAACAGCAACGTACACAAGTATCTCACGCGCAACAGCCAGTTCATCGGAGACATCAAGATGGAAGTATGCATCGTCAAGTCGCAGTGCAAGCTCAACCTCTCATTCGGGAACTACATCTACGTCAACCACGTAGAGGCAACCATGGGCGAACCAGAGATCAGCGATGATGTACTTGGATTCGCTAACAAGTTCGCGGCCAGCGTCAAGGTGGACGATGAAGAAACCAAACCAGCAGCCAAGCCGAAAGACGAGTACGAAGAAGACCAGTACGACAACGATGACTTCTAAGTCAATCGACCATCACTAACTAAGAAGACTGCATAGACCTAGTCTGTACTTCTTTTTTTGTAATCAAATAGAGATATGATCATATGATATAACCAAAACCAATTTGATTCATAATGCCGTTTAAGCCGCCGTATCGACCATTCAATCCGCCTGTTTATGTGCCGATCATATACACAGGCACGCACAACAAAGACGATAGAATTTACAAAGAATGCATCTCAGACAAATGGAACAACGCGTATATCTTCTTTGCTGAGAATGAGGAACCAATCAACGTATACACTATCAAGACATACTGGCTCGCATCGCATGATGGTCTAATTAGAAAGTCGCTCATCAAAGATGGAATGCATATCTTTAGTTCGAACCCATTGGAGCCATGTGATTACATTCAAAACAAAGACTATGATTGGAAGCATGATACAGTTCTATACAAAGGCAACCGGACAGATGCACTCAACGTAGCGGCAAAACGCGCAACTGACTCTAGTACCGCAACAGAGTGGATTCTAATATTCGGATTTATATGGATCCCGATCGCATTGGCCTTGATTGGATTTATATTCAAAATCATTCTTGAAGCACTAGGAATCACATCCTCAAAAAAACAAAAAGCTGAGGTCGGCACACCCAATGGCAACTCGACTAATGTTGAGTACAGAGTATAAACGACCGATCGTTGTTTTTTTGAAACCAGATATCATTCTCACGAAATTGATTGGTCATTATTTCTAGTACTCTCGGTTGTCTACTCAAGTAGTCTTCTGAGATACCCCGGCTCCCAGCTTCTCGCCTTTCGCCATGTTCACCATGTTCGATGCTTCTTGCTCGATGTCGTTTCGGCGCGCTAGCACCGATGACTTGCTGAGCATGAACAAGAGTGAGTTTCTGGCCGCGCTTAAGAAGCACAGGACAAGCATTGCGTTGTTCAACCGCTCAGAAGCTGATGTTCCTCTGTTCGAGAAGTATGAAGATGAGCTGAGCGCAGAAGAATGGTGCAGTATTGCAGCCAGTCCATTCTTGCAGCACCTCGTGGCCAGGCACGTTGGTCAGTTAGATGACACAGCGTGGATTAGCATTGTCTGCTACCGACAAACTTCTCCTCTCATCACGATGCACGCAGAGAAGTGGGTTCACCTAGGCGAACCAGTGTGGTCTCAGGTCATCGACGCTCCTTGGATCACTGAGGTTGCATCCAAGTACCCACAGCATGTCCCTAGCAAGTACACTAAGGTCATCTCGGACAAGCTCCGCCTCGTGTGGCAGGCCAGTCAGTACTCGGGTGTCAAGTCACTGGAAGACGATCGGATTGCTCAGATGGAGAAGCGACTCGGAGCTTTGGAGGCAGCCATGAGACGCGCAGACGAAGAGCATGTCGAGTATCGCAAGACAGTCAGCGCACTCGTTCTCAGTACGGTTGCCAAGATCACTGGAGATCTGAAAGAGAGAATCAGTCTATCAGAGGATGCAGTTGCTCAGCTGAAGACCGATCTACACTCTCTAACTGAGAAGATCAATGGTTTCGATACCGGAGCTACCAAGTCAACATCTGATCTGATCGGCGATGCTGTCAGAGAGGTAGCCAGGGTGCTCCATGACAACGCAGACTTCGACGAGACTGAGTGCAGACTGTGGTTTGAGAAGCGCCTCCGCCGCACTGGTCAAGTCCCAGACGCGATGGTGATTAAGATGTACATGGCCGCTGAGTGGGGCCTTGAGTATGCTGCCTAGTCATCTGGTGCATATCGTCTTGTATACCTATAGAGTGTCATTATATGTTTTTTTGTATTTCAGTTGGAGTAGAATTCGCACGAAATTGATTGGTAGTTATTGCTAGTACTCTCGGTCGTCTGCTAATAGTAGTCTTCTGAGATATCCACCGCCACTAGCCTTTCACGCTACCGCTTACCCCCTACCTTCCGCCATGTCGCTCCCTTCGGTTATGTCTTCCTGCACCGCCGCTCACCTTCCAGAGCTCCTTTCTAAGGACCTGGCTTGGTTCAAGCAGCGCGAGCTTAAAGGAGGAGATCAGTTTCCGAGTTTAGTCAAGCCGGAGTTCTTCGACGTGCTCGACAAGCACTCAACTGCACTGACGACCAAGACTTTCCAAGTCATGTGTCAGGAACTTTATGTAGGATGGACCCAGCCAATTCTTCTCAAGGAAGTAGATCGCCTTGAGAAGACTCACTGGCAGGCTCTGTCTCGTTGCCCGTCTGCTCTCCCGCTCCTGAACGCGAACCAAGACAAGCTTGTCGCCTTCTTGGATGACGCTGATTGGTTTGCTCTGCTGAGCACTTCGTGGATCAGTGAAGATATCACGGTCAACCACATTGAGCGAGCCGGAAAAACCAACGGAGTCATACGTGAGTTGCTATCTAAGATCAATCGACTTGAGACACAAATCTTGTGTCAGGAGCGTATCAAGGATGAGGTGCTTGCTGAGGTCGAGTCCAAGTACATGAGAAGACTCGATTCCATCGAGGACAAGCTGAACTCGCTCACTGCCGACCAAGAGAAGTTCGCTACTCTGTTCAAGGATGAGTTCGCGTCTGTTCTTGCTTCTGAGATCAACCAGAACAACGACGGTCGAGTGGATACTACCCAAGAGCAGGTTGATTCGCTGCTCGAGCGCATGCAGGCTATGGAGATGGCTATCAGTCAGCAGGCAGTTAGCTCGCAGAACGCGATCGCAGAGCTAGAGGCGATGGTGTCGATGATGGCTGACCGTGTTGACCTGATTGCTCCACTTCCGGCTGCAAAGTCAATGGATGAGCTGATCGATGAGGCGGTTGAGACAGTTGCTAGTGTAGTGGAGGACGCTGACTTCTCTCGTGATGCCTGTCGCAAGTGGTTCGAGCGCAAGGTTGGTCGTACTGACCGAGCTCCAGATGACGAATCAATCAAGGCTTACCTGTTTGCTGAATGGGAGGTTGAGTGGTCTCGTGATAGTCTGGTGGCAGTCGGAGATGCATTGATGAGTGAGTCAGTCGCCAAGAGCGCTTAGATGTCTTGCATACCTATAGAGTGTCGTTATATGTTTTTTTGTATTTTAAATAAATCTCACGAAATTGATTGGTCGTTATTGCTAGTACTTTCGGTCGTCTGCTAATAGTAGTCTTCTGAGATACCCACCACCACTAGCCTTTCACGCTACCGCTTACCCCCTACCTTCCGCCATGTCGCTCCCTTCGGTTCTGTCTTCCTGCACCGCCGCTCACCTTCCAGAGCTCCTTTCTAAGGACCTGGCTTGGTTCAAGAAGCGCGAGCTTAAAGGAGGAGATCAGTTTGCTAAGCTAGTCAAGCCCGAGTTTTTCGACGTGCTTGTCAAGCACTCAGCTGCGCTGTCATCTACTACGTTCCTACCCATGTGTTCGGAATCTAAAGTCGGATGGGCCCAGCCAATTCTTCACAAGGAAGCAGATCGCCTCGAGAAGGCTCACTGGCAGGCTCTATCCCGCTCCCCGTCTGCTCTCCCTCTTCTGAACGCGAACCAAGACAAGCTTGTCGCCTTCCTAGACGACGCCGATTGGTTTGCTCTACTGAGCACTTCGTGGGTCAGTGAAGAGATCACGGTCAACCACATTGAGCGAGCTGGAAACACCAACGGCATCATTCGCGAGATGATTGGTAGCATCAAGACTCTTGCAAATTTCTGTCAGACATTGGAGACTGAGATTCAGGACCTGAAGAACGACAGAGATGCTCAGACTCATGAGATTCAAGACCTGAAAAACGACAGAGATGCTCAGACTCATGAGATTCAAGACCTGAAAAACGAGATTCAGGACCTGAAGAACGACAGAGATGCTCAGACTCATGAGATTCAGGACCTGAAAGCCACCATCCAAGAATGGGATGTCGCCGAGGATGTCGCCGAGGATGAAGCCGAGGATGAAGCAGAGGATGTCGCTGAGGATGTCGCTGAGGATGTCGCTGAGGATGTCGCTGAGGATGTCGCTGAGGATGACGCTGAGGATGACGCTGAGGATGACGCCGAGGATGTCGCTGAGGATGTCGCTGAGGATGACGCTGAGGATGAAGCTGAGGTTGTTGCTGAGGTTGTTGCTGAGGTTGCTGCTGAGGATGACGCTGAGGATGACGCTGAGGATGAAGCTGAGGTTGTTGCTGAGGTTGTTGCTGAGGTTGCTGCTGAGGTTGCTGCTGAAGATGTCGCTGAGGATGAAGCTGAGGTTGTTGCTGAGGATGACGCTGAGGTTGCTGCTGAGGATGTCGCTGAGGTTGCTGCTGAGGATGTCGCTGAGGATGACGCTGAGGTTGTTGCTGAGGATGACGCTGAGGTTGCTGCTGAGGATGTCGCTGAGGATGACGCTGAGGATGACGCTGAGGATGTCGCTGAGGATGTTGCTGAGGATGTCGCTGAGGTTGTTGCGGAGGATGACGCTGAGGTTGCTGCTGAGGATGACGCTGAGGTTGCTGCTGAGGATGTCGCTGAGGTTGCTGCTGAGGATGTCGCTGAGGTTGCTGCTGAGGATGTCGCTGAGGTTGTTGCGGAGGATGACGCTGAGGTTGCTGCTGAGGATGCTGAGGAGATTGCCGATCTGATCAATCAAGCGTCAGATGCGGTAAAGTCCCTTAATGCCACATTTCAGGAACAGCGCAATGACCCTAACGAGGTAGCAATGCTTAAGGCACAGATTGAGGCACTTTCAGCTGAACTGGAAGCCCGGAAGCAAGAACCATTCCGTACGTATGCCGGCCTTAACCGCCTCAAGAGTACTGTGATTGCTCGGGTACCTAAGATGCAGTGGCCTGGTCGCAAGGTTGCTAGCCCAGTGGCGAACCATGCCAGCATTTAGATATCTTGTATACCTACAGAGTATCGTTATATGTTTTTTTGTGTTTTAGAATTCGCAGATGAGAGGAACATGATCACTGCCTAGAACATCACTCTGTATCTCAGTTGATTTCCAATTCTTATAGATTGAGGAATTTGCAAGAACATAGTCAATTCGCCAACCGGCATTTCTCGATCTGGCTCTGCTTCTATAGTCAAAGTATGTGTATTCTGTTTTGTCGGGATGTATGTCTCTCCATGTGTCTACTAGATCACATGATGATAGTAATGATTCAAATGCGGTTCGTTCTTCTGTTGTGTATCCAGCTGATTTGGTGTGCTTACTAGCGTTCTTTATATCCATCTCTGTTCTCGCTACGTTCATGTCGCCGACTATGATAACTGGTTTGATTCTTTTCATTTTCTGAATGAATGACTTGAACTGAGATGCCCACTCATCTGTTTTGTAATTGAGACGAGCTAGTACCGGACCTGAATTGGGTTGATACACACAGACGAGTATGAAGTCATCATACTCTAGTGCCAATACTCTGCCTTCCTGGTTCTCTGTGAAATCATGTGATTTGATCGGCATTACTTTGGAATAGATACTGACACCAGAGTACCCTTTCTTGATGACCGAAGTAGCGTGATACTGGTAGAGAAACTCATTGAGTATGTTTAGTGATTCTATCTGGTCTCTTCCAATTTTCATTTCATTGAAGCAGATGATATCCAAGTTGAGAGACGATAGATACTCATTAAACAGTTGGCCATTGAGTACCTCTTTCTTCGTAATCGCTCGGATGCCGTTTACGTTCCATACTAGGATTCGCATTGTATCGTCTTGTATCGTCTTATATCGTCTTGGTAGCAAACTGATATATCTATATATGTGTATCTATGTGTCAAAAAAATAAGCGATTAGACAATGAATCCTGGTGTTCTCCTTCTAGTGGGCGCATAGTATTGCGAATCATGTATCATGTCTACCTCTTCATGAAAGCAAGTAATCCACCTCCATGTGTACTTGATGCATTTTAAGATGAGATACAATCCTATACATGGGAATGCAATGACTAGAATGTAAGTTGACATATTGTATGACATGTTGTTCATTATACTACGTTCTTGATCGTGTTTGCTTTGATGTAAACGCCTTCTTTTTTTCCTGATTCTGTTTCAAATGAGTATGGCACAACCTTACAATAGCAATATATCTCTACTCCAATTAAGTCTTTAACGGAGCTCCAAGTAAGATCGGTGATAACCATTTTGCACCATTTGGTGCTCACTTTGATTATCTTCGTATCGGCGTCTTCTCTGTAATCTGAGTAAGATACATAGTTGATTACATGTCCTAGCTTCTCTGCCTTTGGTTCAATCTTGGCTATCGCCTCTTTGCTGATTCTTATAATGATCCCATTTGGGTATTCGCCAATGATGTGTCCTGATATCTTGGTAGTCATGATTGTGTTTATACTAGATACTCGTTCTAGGTTGAAATCAAAAAAAATAATAGAGATGGATTGCTATGGTGTCTATACTTAGAAGTCAAAGTTGATACCATTAGCGTCCGGTGTCATATTCTCATCGTACATTGCCTTATCGATCGCCGTAGTGACCGTAGCAGTGTTCGATACAACACGCGTGTTGATGAACTCAAGTTCCTTACGCACCTTAACTCGAATAGCACGCTGTAGAAGCGTAAAGAAGATAAGGTTTCGAACAAGTTTAGTATCTAGACGAACCTTCTTTTGAGCATCGGTAAGTCCTCCCTTATTGATAATGTACTTATTAAGTACATCAGATAGTACGCCAAGATGTTTATTATCATCAGCTACTGCAATTGCATCAGTTATATTACCAGAGTACGGTTTCTTTAGTAAGCCTACCAATGCAGCATGTTGTGTACCGGTTTCCGCTTCGCCCATAATACCACGAATTGATTCATCGAATGTAATAGAGTAGTTGTAAAGGTTTACAAGTGGAATCTCACGCATAAGAGCATGTACATTGATAGGAACAACATTCATGTCAATAATGTTAGCAACAACTGCCGCAGATCGAGGATTTTGTTCTTTATTTGTGTTCTCGTACGCAGTTATGATCACTTGTTTAGCATTGTCATCTAAAGCATCGATTGCGGTTTGAATACGAGCATATCGAGTCAAACGTTGAATGCGTGTATCGGATGGAAGACGGAGTGCAGTTCTAAGCGCCGCTGCTAGAACATTGAGAGCGACTGTATTAATCGGGTAGGCAGCTAATTCTTCTAGAACAAATTCTTTAATTGTGTCAAACTTAGCGCGAATATTTTCAGGTTGTCCAGCTGGGTTAACTGCCGGTAGATTATTAATATGGTCATACAAAGTCTTCTTATTCTGTAGAAGATTGTATCCTTCGAGAAGCATAATACTCTTCTCCATTGTGTTCAATGCTTGGTAAGTTCGTAGCTGACCTACGATAGCAGCTTTATTAGATGACGCTTCGCTTAAAGATAGATACATTGTATTCTTTGTGTTTGTACCAATGAGAAATCCATCTAGACCCATATCACTAAATAACGTACGATTCTTCGAAAATTGGTCAAGATTGGCCTCTGGAATAACGGCAACATCTGTTATAGCGTTTGCTAATGCTTCAGTAGGGGATTGATTTGCCATGTAATTGACATAGCTAGCTGCTCGTTCAGCATTGTTGGCTCCGCCAAGCATAGCATCAGTAATCATATTATCTGGGATGACAGTATTATCTACTTCAAATGCAGCACGAAGAGCATCTGCAATATGCGTTTTAATTAAGTCTACGGATGCTTGTGTGCTATAGGAATTACCTGGAGCAGATTTCTGACGGTATGTTATAGTACCATTTTCTGCTACAACACGCTCAAAATCCATATCTGTGAACTTAATTGTTTGAATATATTTGCTAATCGCAGTACGCTTAATTATCTCTTTCTCTGCGTCATTTAGCTGTGTATTATTTGGTGTTCTAGGTGTATCTATGTTTTCCATGGCCTGGTGTTTTCCTACTTGGAACTTATCAAATGCGCCAAAGAAGTATTGTTCATCAGATACCGTATGGTAAAGAGCCATAAACGACGCCAGCATATCATTGAACTTCTTTTCTTCAATTGCGTTAGCAGACTGGCTAAAAGAATTGTACTTCTGTACAAGCTGCTTCATGTATGGCATGTCCTTTAGTTCAATGGATTTCGACATAACCGGCGCACGCATAGCATACAAATACTTAACATTTGCATTGTTCTTAAGAGGAACTAAAGACTTCGAAATGTTTGCGCTGTTAAGCGATGCCGTCATTGTAGAGAATGGGCCAAATGGTAGTTCCTTGTCTCCATCAGATAGGAAGTTTTTGGCAAAATCCTTACGGATATCAAACATAAATGGAGGAGAGTTATCAACTGAACGAATCTCAGCAATAACACCATCTACATCAGATACTAGAGTACGCATGCTATTGATGATATTATCAATAAGAAGCACTGCCTCAGTCTTAGCGTCTCCCTGCGCAACAGCAACCGCATTAACCTTACCAAAGACTACATAATCCAATCCACTGTTAATAATTGTTCTATTACCAACAGCCTGCGAGTCGTTGGTAAATACACTTGTCTTTATTGTTACTCCTGCATCTTCAGACACGTTCACGACCGCCGATGGCGAGTTTACCTTAATAAGTAGACGGCGGTATACTTTACATTTCTCAATGAATAGTTTCATCATTCGACTGAAGATAGGAAGCTTAACCTTGATCGTCTCAAAGTTAGAAGGAGATACTTCCGATAGCTCAGATAGCTTAAACACAGGAAGGTTGCTGATAGGATGAATACGATTGATAAGAGTGTATATGGTGTACGCTACAATAGAAGATACTGGACTGTTGCCATAGCATACATTACCGAATACAGCTGGAACCTGTTTGTCGTGCTGAATATCGGGATATGTGTATCCGTTGTTCACTGCATCTGGGATACCAGAAGATACAAAGTTATCAACAAGCTTACTATAGAACTTCTTAGTACCGTTGTCATACATCTGTACTAGATACTGATATACAAGAGTATTGAATTCTTGAACAATGGTAGAGTATGTGTTAGTTCCAACTCGATCGCCACGGATGTTAAATAGATAAGAGTAGAGTTTAATGTCTTGGTCAGACTTACCGCTGATGCCCATGTAAGATTTGGCGTTAGCATTGTAAATGGTAAATACATCCTTTAGAAGTTGACTCTTATCAAACACTTTGTTATAGTTTTCTGCTGATACCCGAACAGATTTGTAGATATGATCAACCTTGTCATTAGTATCTTTGTATAACAAAGGAGCAGCTACATCATGAGATGGAAGAATGACGTTGTTTACAAGCGATTGAAAATTCCACTCGTCGGTGTAGAATTTGTTAACAAGTGAAGGCATTAACTTAAGTGCTACATCAAACGTGAGCGCGCTCTGTTGCGTACGATCACGGTATACATTCTTATCAAAGATCACGCTCATCAAGTTCTTATCGATCCAAGCAATAGATCCAACGCGAGGAGCATTGGTATTAGTAGAACCGGTAATAGAATCAATGAGTTTCTGGTCAACAACTCCTGTGAATCGAGATACCATGCTCTTAATGGACGCCAATAGCAACTCGCACTTGTTCTGTAGTTCACTAACGTCGAGAACAATACGATCAGTGGAAGTAATGTTCAACTTAACAAGCATACCGAACGAATTACTTAGCGACAATAGCGATTCTACAAACATATGGTGCTTATCCCGATATCCATTGTAAACATCAGTTAAGTCGGCGTAAGTATCATAAGGAGGAGCAGCATGTGCAATTATCGCATCCAGATGATTTTTGATGCTGGTCGCTCCAATATTGATGTTTTTAATTGTATCAGGGATACCTTCTTGCCACTCATGGGCAACTACAAAGTACTTAAGCAAGAACTTAACAACCGTGAAGTATACTTCTTGAAGAAGCGTAAGAGGAGCAATAACTGTTTCGTGGAACATGACATACGCCTCCATCTTCGTCTGGTTAACATTCTGTACCTGTTCAATCGCATTGATGATTAGATCATACTGACTCGTCTTGTTCTCAGTCTGTGCTAGATCTTTCTTTAGCTCACGAATAGAAGTACGAAGACTATCCGGCGTGGTATTAATCGCATGTCGGCCAGATACTTTACGGAACTCACGTTCAATCTTGTCACGGAAATCCTTTACAATACGGAATTCAGTGAGCTTAGTGATCTTCTCATCTGGAGTAGCAGACTTGCTATCTAGAGTCTTCTTCAGATCAAGATACTTATCGGCGGGGGAATCCTTTTCGAAGTCTCCGGATTCGTCAAGGATATCATAGTCATTCGTCGTAGAGATTATTTCATTAAAGTCATCGCCGAACGCATTACGCTTAGTATCCTGAATGACCTGGTAGTAGTTGAGTAGTTCCTGTTTCTTAACTACACCATAACGACGATTGATTTCACTAACAAGTTCGAGTAGAACATGACGGGCAAGGTCATCGCTAGTCTTAGCACTGTTCTTGTAGTGCTTGTAGATCATATTGATCTCCGCAATGATCTTAGAGATGTTATCCTTCGTGTAAATACCGCTATCGATATACTTAGCCTTTTCGAAGATGATCTGAATGATCTTGCTCCAGACGCTACCAACTTCAGGCACAAACGAAACTAGTTCGTTATCAGTATCTGCACGGATGTCATCCGCAGTGCGCGTATCCTTATTACCGTTATCAAAGATCTTGTAATAGAACTCGATAAGAAGAGGAATACGAACATACAGCTCGGCCGCCTCTGGAATGACATCCTCAGTGTCTACAACACCACCAGCGATAAGACGAGTACGGTTGTTAATGATAGAGTTGGATGCATCCTTAGGAGACTTAAAGATACGGTTGATACCAGCGACTGAGATGATCTTACCGACCATCGATTTAAGTACCATAACAAAGTAAGTATCATCAAGGATGAAAGGGTTATCGTTGTTTGATTTAGTGTATTCATTCCACATATCATTCATAATAACATCCAACAGGTAATGAACGCGGCGCATAATCTGAACAGGCTGATCAGTGTCCATACCAAACGCGACGTTTGTGTTGTCGTCTACAAGACCTACTGATGCTTGAGCAATCGGATCATCATTCTGAATTAATGTATCTATACTAACAAGACCACGATCGTCTCTGTTAGGCCCAACTGCTTGAACTGATCCAACCGCTAGAGCTCTTGCTTGTAGCTCTGGAATACTAACGTCAGTTCCACGAATCATATCATTAATGATATAAGCATCCGGGGGCTGAAATCCTAGACGAGCGATCGCAATGAAGTACTCCTTGTTATCCTTAAACTTAGAGAAGAGAGACATGATAAGGGCATATAGCGCTTTACGACCTCGAGTATCAAAACTAGTGAACTGGTTTTTGAAGTTAAGTACCTCATTCTGAGCACGAAGTATCTTAACCTTAAGAATGTCTAGACGGTTGCTATGCATACCAATTTCCTCTGGATCAGCAGCATCACTTGCCTTGGCAAGACCAATCTTAGTATCCTCAACCGTAAGAAGACGTTTGATCTTGTTATCATTATCCATGATCTGATGACCAGCGACATTAAGTGTAAAAGCAGATGCCCATACATAGTTAACAAGGTTCTTGTAAATTACATTAGGAGACATGTAAATGTGTTTCTCACTGTTCTTATCGCCATACTTCTCACCAATGTTAACAAAGTAAGAGATGATGTTCTTAAGTACAGTGATGCCTTCTACTGCAGCCTTGCAGCGCTGGAGTACCTCCTTAGCACGGGAAGGACCAATCTTAGCAGTTAGTGCATTGTAATTAGCAATAGTTGCATCATTTGTATACGCCGCATCAAAATCAGCATCAAGAGCAGCTACTCGCGCTCCGTCTTGATCTTTAAATGATTCAAGTACCTTAATAAGGTTCTTACCAGATTCAATATCATACCACTTGGCAATGATCTTAGTCGCAGTAAGCATCTTGTGTAGATCAGCAACAGCATCTGGGTTCTTAGCAACCGAGTCAGTAAAATGGTATAGAAGAAGATCAACCGCTTCAATTGTCTTGTAGAGACCAATACGAGCATCGCATTGCCACTGATAAATGAACTTAAGATCCTGTTTGCTAATCTTCTCTTTAATGTTAGCATTGTCGTTATGCATGTTGATCTCAAGACCAAGACCGCTCTTGTTGTCATCAATCTGACGGAAGAGTTCATCATATTCAGTCTTAATACGGTTAACAGCCTCACCAATAGTCTTGCCTACTAGGTCAGGGTAGCTCTCGCTGTAGCTGGTGAGCTCACTGGCAGTGCGCTTAAGGTTACCACGGAAGACAGCGATATCCTTGAAGAACGTAAGCTTCTTGGAAGCTGTCTCTAGCTTAACTACGGCATTGAGTACCGCTGAGATGTTTACCTTAGACATACTCTGACTGAATAGCTCATTGATGGCGTTGAGTTCACTAGCACCACCAGACTTCTTAATGTTCTCTTGGAAGTTCTTAAGACGATCCGTGGCCGAATCCGTGTGTGCTTTGATCTTAGCAAGCGCCGATGTAAGCTTGGTGATACCTTCAGACGAACCAAGCCCCGAAGCCTTGGAGGATATGAGCTTAAGAATATCAAAGAAATCAGCCTTGATTTGACGGCTATCGACCGCATCAATGTTGAGCTCAAGAAGGTGCTGGTACAGCTTTGTCTTGGTATCAGGTCGAGTAAAGAAACCACGGAACTTGTCGAAGGTAGAGATGAATTCAAGAAGATCATCGTTCGCTTTGATCTTGGTTCCCATCTCCGTTCCCATTTCTTCGGTGGCTTTGGTTACTTGATCGATATCACCGGTAAGCATGCCAATATACTCATTGATGGCGCCCGTGATCTTCTTGCGGTGCTCAACGAGTCGATCAGCGAGCTGCATGGCCTTGCCCTCTACAAGACCGCCGTTGTAGTCTTCTCCACCATACGCGACATCCTCGTATCCGCCCATCGCGGACTCATCATACCCGCCCTGTGTAGAGTTAAATTCAGACATAATGTGTGCGATGATCTGTTTAGTCTGTTGTTCTATTGGGGGGTGTCTGTATGTCGGGCGGCTGTTAGTTGCTCGACTCCGTTTGTTATTTATATTAGTACCACTCAGAATCTCTTTAATATTAAAAATATTTAAATTGTGATAAATTTGCTCTAATTGTCTGATTTTATCTTGAATATTGTAGTTGTGTGTGTTTTGGGAGTGTATAGTGTCATGTCTGTTGGTCTGTGAATTAATAATTTTCTGTATTTTTTGTATGTAGTCTTTTTTTGTCTGTTCTAGTAGTTGGTTGGCTTGTGTGTGTGATAGATAATTATTTTCTGTTATGTATTTTTTTATGTCTGCTATATGTTTGTCTATGAGTTTGTGTATGTCTGTTTGCATGTTATGTAATTGTGTTTGGTTTTGGTTTCCTCCTTTAACCGCTCCTCCAGAAACTTGGAATGGTGTTTCCCCTCCGCGTCCTGAGATGGAACGTGTTGATGTTTCGATGTGTTTAAGCATGTTAGACAACATGTTGTATGTTTGTATTCTTGAGCCTCTATAGGATGAATGTCGAAACTGTGAATAAATTAATTTTTTAGAAATCTTCTATATTATAGTATATACGTAATACCCTGTCAGAACCTAAATCTGATCCATAATGAGCGATATTCACGGAGGTAAGAGCAAATATAAGTGTTTGCTCAGTCTGATTCGACACCATTCACCTGAGCTATACGGTTGCATCAACGATCTTTGTCTTGATGGCATCTTCCGTAGCCAGCGTTATAAAAACACCTTTCTACTTCCTGGTAAGGCTCTAGTTAAGAAGATTGCTGATCTAATTGAAGATGATAAGGACAACGAGGCAACGGCCGCTATCAAGAGTCTCATGCTCAAGGATCACTTCACTGCCAAGTCTCTAGCTTCTGCTAAGGTCGTTGGTACAATCGATGACAAGGTCCTCAGTGCCGCTGGCGATGTTGCTTCTAAGTGTAAGGATACCAAGATGTGTACTATCAACTCCAAGGACGAACCAGTTGTATGCATTCTAGAATACTCTGGTTCGGATGCCCCTAGTAGCGCCGATGGCGAGAAGGTCGAGTCTGTCAAGGTCGGCTCTGGTCCTAAGCGTGGCGGTGCCGTCCCTGATTCTAAGAAGACTGTTGATTCGGTAGTCAAGAGCCTTACTGTGAAGGGTGATGCTAAGAAGACATTTGAGAAGTTCGCTGCCGCTACTGCTGCGATCGTTGCTCATCTTGACAACAATGCTCAGGTGATTCACTACCTCGCTGCCAATCCTATTCTTTCGTTTTACTTCCTTACGATGAATGGTAGCGAGCATGCGCCTCTCAAGAGTGAGGACTTTGATAAGGTAGACTTCGAGTCTGGTCTAGGCGATGTTGATGAGCTTGAGAAGCTGATGAGTGATGTTGAGTTCAACCGCGCTCTCTTCAACAAGATCAATGCTAAGCGCGGCAACCTTCTCCAGAAGAAGGGCGATCGCAATACTCTTCCGGGTGAGCTTCCTAAGGCGTACAAGTCTCTCATTGAGGGTGAAGATGATATGAAGTTGCACTTTGGTAAGTGTCCTGAGGTGAAGCTCCTAATGGACGAGCTTCGTTTCCTTTACGAAGACTCTGTATCTGATTGGGACGATGTCTCTGATGCGCTTGTCCACCTCGCTGCCATCAACTGGAACGACTGTGAACGCCATAGTGTAATGAGTGATAGCAAGCTTTACAAGTGTCTTGTAAAGTGCCCCGAGGCGTTCACGTCTGGTCCTACTCTATTCGTCAAGAGTATCTACTTCATGTACACTCCTATCAACTCGAAGGTAGAGGGCGCGCTTGAGAGCAGCAAGAACGGTGGCGCTGCTTATGGCGGAATGAACCCTTCTGCTGTTAGCAGTGCTGTGTTCAAGGGCGGTGCTGCCCGCAAGGCTATGAAGACTGTAAAGAAGAGTGATAAGATGAGTAAGCTCGTTCGCAGTCTGAGTAAGAAACAGAAGGATGAGCTAAAGGCCCTTCTTAAGTAAAATTGATTTTATGTATTCATAAATATAACTGTGATTCGGTTAAGCTATCTGAGAAGATTGAAGTATGTACCCGTACATCAAGTGCCCTACCTGCAACAATGAGCTGGCCTCTGTGTACCGCGTCTTTCAAGAGATGCGTAAGATGGTAGTGGTTGATCACGATCAGTACTCCACCGAGTTCACAACCAAGAACAGTCTTCTTGAGACCTTCGAGTTGCTCAAGATTAAGAATGTATGCTGCCGCTCGCACATCAACACGGTGCGTGAGTTCAACCCGTTCCTCCACTCGGACAGCTACTAATCATAGCGAATTGAGAGATGCCAGTAGTTCACTCTACTGCTTCTTTTTTTGGTTCAGAATCTAACTAATATCTCAGATACCAATATACGCTGTTCTTATGTGCCGATCTGATACTCAGTATCTATCATCTGATACAATGGTTCCAACCTCTCCTATTGCAACTGGCGACCGCCATGCCGCCCGAGTAAGATACAAGTTCGTTAGTCTGTCTAAGATAGAGGACTACCATCGTCTGCTTGCTAACGATCTATCCGCCGATGAGTTGATTGAGGAGTCAGTCATGTCTACTGGTCGAGTGATTACTATCACGATATTTAAGATCAATGACGGTGAACTACTTGGCCTCCATCGTATCATGCACGGTGGCAAGTCTCTGTCCAAGATCGCATATCGAGATTGGGTTTCTAAGATGGAGTATGTTCACTATGCCACTTATCGTTATTTCTGTGATTTGGAATTCATCCCTTCTAAGCTATTGAAGATGTATCTTGAGCTGGGTATCTCTCAATCTACTCTTCTGAGTATCATGCGCGAATTAGTAAGACTATACGAGCGACGTCAATTCATGGAAAAATGGCTATTTTGGACCCCTTGTGTATAAAAATTGATATAAAACAGATAAAGTATACTATACCTAGTCATCTCATCTGTCAAGCATGTCTTCCCTCCACAACACGACCGTGAACATTGGTTCCGATGTGTCTAAGATCCGTCACCACATTGGTAGCCGCGTTAGCTACCTTGATGAGCAAGAAGTATTGCTTTATCGCAAGACGACGATTGACCGTTCTGAGCCTATCCTCTTTCTGGGAAACGATTTGGAGCAGACAATCAAGTCTAAGAAGTATGAGATCACGCTATATGGCATTCTGCCGTGTGGTAGCAAGACCACTTTGATCATTGAGGGCATCCGTCCTTATGTAGAGATCAAATGTTCTATCTCAGAATCCAAGAGTCGTGCCATCGTCGACGATATCCTAGCAACCATCGATGTTGATGATGCTGAGGTGTGTGTTGTCAAGGGCCGCGACTTCATGGGCTACCGGCACCACGAATCATCCTTTCTGAAGATCTCATTCTTTACACTTAAGGATCGAGATGAGTTCATGAAGCAGTGCAAGAAGCGCCGCGTGAAGACCTACTCAAACGATACGTCTTCGCTATACCGCATGGCCGCCCGCGATTACAATCTGAATCTCTGTAATTGGAGTCAGATCAATGCGTATCGCCAGATCCATGGTTCGTCCATCTATCAGACACACTATGTGTTTCGATGTGATGTGTCTGACATGGTCGCGATCGATCCGGATACCTACACGGGCTCGGTTCCCAAGGATACTCTTCGTTATGACAAGACCATTGTGTCTTCGTTTGATATTGAGATGTGTCCTGAGATCCACGGTGCGTTTCCAGATGCGGATGAGAATGTGAATGATACTATCTTTATGGTAGCTCAGACATTCCATCTGTGTAAGCACACTTCGTCTCTTCTGAATGTAGTGATCTCGATCAAGGACTCAGCTCCAATCGAGGACGCAATCATCATCGTCGTAGCCGATGAGCGAACCCTGTTATTGGCATTTGCGGAGGTCTACAATCTCATGCAGCCTGACTATGTAACCGAGTTCAATGGTGGCGGTTTCGATTGGCGCAACATGATGACCAAGATTGTGCACTACGGTATTTTAACCGATTTCATTTCCAGAACATCTATTCGTCGCCACGAGCGATGGGAGTTTGACGGACTGAACTCGATCGACTACAAGACGATCTCATCTGCTCATTCCGTAGTGAAAGGATTCGTGCGCGCTCCAAGAGGTTCATCTCGTTTGATGGGACTGAAGGGCATCGGTCGGTTGTCTCGCTTCTATGATCTGAAAGAGATCAAGATCGGAGGATCGTCTGGTGATGCTAAGTACTTGGCATTCAGTGTTCCTGGTTTCATTGAATTCGATACGATGATTGTACAGAAGCAGCTTGAGCCCAATGCCGAGAGTCATACTCTGAATGAGTGTCTATCTCGTAATGATCTTGGTTCTAAGGATGAGTTGCCCACGCAGAAGATGTTTGACATCTACCTCAACGGAGATCGTGAGCAAATGAAACTTGTTTCCCACTACTGTCTTGTTGATACTATCAAATTGCAACATCTTCTGGTCAAACAGAGTGTGGTGCAGGACAAGAGAGAAGTGTGCACGCTCGCCTATACTAGCATCCTTGACGGCTTCTTGTATGCCAACGGAATGAAAGTTCGTAATCTGATTATGAGTCGTGCCAAGCACTACGGATTGAAGTTCGATACCACTCTGAGAGCAAAGGCTCCATGTGGCCTAGAGACGTGTTCAAGTCGCGGATCTGGTTGCTACTACAGTGAACGAACTTCCAAGAAGTGTGAGGATGTGAAGTACCCAGGTGCCTACGTCGTTCCTCCAACGAAAGGAGTGGTCGCGCCCATGCTTCGTCTGGATGAGTATCTCATGAAGAACGCGTCAGATGATCTTCAGTGCAACGACCTGAGTACGGCATTCAAGTTCATTGAAGACAACTATGATGATATCTACAGTGATCGATACGTGGACGCGTTTTCAGAGACAGTAAATGCCGATGAGTATGCTCCTATCCGTGTCTTCACTCACGATGACTTCGAAGGATACGGTCTTGATCACGATAGTGAATCTGCTGTACTTCAGTACATTGAATTTGCTCAGAAGAATGAGAATCGCTATCCTATCTCTGGATTGGATTTCTCCTCTCTGTATCCATCTATCATCATGACATACAATCTCAGTCCTGAGTACATGATTCGAGACAAGGAGTATGCCGCTGAGTTGGAAGCTAAGGGTGTTCCTCTGAAGTACGTATCGTTTCCATTTGGCGGAGAGAAGATGGAAGCGTGGTTTGTGAGTCATGGTAATGATCCTGATCAGTTTGGTATCTGTGCTCGTGTTCTGATTGAGCTATTCAATGCTCGTAATAAGCTGAAGGGCATCTTGGAACCATTCAAGGACCGCAAGAAGGAGCTCGAGATGATGATGCATGAACAAGGCTCTCGCTTCAAGGACACAGATGAGTATAATGCTGTCTGTTTCAATGAGAAGTATTATGACTCGAAGCAGAAGGCTTTGAAGGTGTTCATGAACACATTCTACGGTCAGATGGGCAACCTGATGTCCTTCGTCTGCGCTGTCGAGGTAGCCGGATCAGTAACTACCCTTGGTAGATACAATCTGATGCTTGCTAAGAAGTTTGTTGAGACTGAGTTCAAGGTCCGCACATACTATGGAGATTCAGTGATTGGTAGCACACCGATGTATCTGAAGATGAGAGGCAAGAGCACCGTATGCTCAGTCGAGTCGATAGTGCCGCATTGCATGTTCTCTAAGACAAATGAGAACAAGGAACTCTATGTGTGTAATGATGAACCGATTTATGTATACTCTGAGATGGGCTTCATTAAGGTCAAGAAGGTGATCCGTCATCGTACCAACAAGAAGCTATACAGAGTGTCCACTGATCAGGGCTACGTCGTTGTGACCGAGGATCATAGCATGCTATCTGCTGCTGGTGATGTTCTGAAGCCAGACGAGTGTTCTGTTGGAACCAATCTCCTGACTTGCAATGTGCATGAGATGGATACCAGTTCTGATGGATATCAATCTCTGAGTGAGATGACTCAAGAGATGAATCTCAGTGTTGGAGTGATTGACTCTAAGTACTATTGGCATGGTCTGTTCTACGCCTTCGGTCGCATAGTGGATGGCAAGTGTTTGCAGTTTCAGATCCCTGAGTATGTGATTCATTCTATCCCAGCTGCAGTTCTCTCTGACAAGAGCATTGTCGTTAAGGGCGATGGAATCTTCGTTCACTACTTCCCAGATTGTGAGGATGTTGATGCATGGGAGAGTCATCACTACAATGATTCGTTGAAGAAACGACTCCCATACTACCTTCTTCATTGCACTAAGGATCAGCTACTGAGCTACATGTATGGCGCCTTCGGGCACAACATGATTGAGACCCGCAATCGTATCTCATTCTCTGTGTATGATGATGTATCCGCTCAGACACTGTATGTGGCTCTGCTTCGGCTGAACTACAAGTTGTCTATTGAGAAGAGTGATGGTGCCGCTATCGATTTGTCAATTCACAAGGAGATCCGTACTACGACCAATGATGGTATTGTTTCTAAGATCGAGTTTGTAGGATACACATCTGATTACGTGTATGATCTTGAGACAGAGACACATCACTTCGCTGCAGGCGTTGGAAACATCGTTGTCCACAACACTGATTCTCTGTACATCGCCTGCAGCGCGACTATCTTTGATGAGTTCAATCGTCTCTACTTCAGCAATAAGATGCGCAAGCTTGACTATGCGACTGCTCTAGTCGAGGCCACCTTCCGCGAGATCGAGAGAATCAATATTGGAGTGAACACTACTCTAATGAATGATAATGGATCCAAGTTTCTGAAGATGGCCTATGAAGAGGTTCTCTATCCTGTGGTCTTTCTGGGAAAGAAGAAGTACTATGGAACTCCTCATGTGAAGGTAGTGGACTTCTATCCAAAGAAGCCATTCATCCGTGGAGTGGACTGTGTTCGCCGTGGCAAGTCAGAGGTGTTGAAGGACACATGCATGCACATCATGAGAGGAGTGATTGACATCAACAATGTCTATACTGTTCTTGAGTTGGTGAATGAAGCTGTGAAGCGATACTTCTCTACCGAATGGGACATCAACAACTTCGTGAAGACAGCTGTGTACCGACCGCACAAGAACAACGTGTCCGTGTCTAAGTTCATTCAGCGTATGTTGGCAATGAAGGAGTATGTCGAGATGCACGAAGGACGTAGCTTCCCGTATGAGATCCCCGAGTCTAATGTTCGGTTCAAGTATGCTATCGTGAAGCGCTACCCTTGGGAGTACGACATCAATGGCAACCAGGTGGCGATCTCTGCCAGCGATCGTTGGGAGCTCGTTGATCGTATCAAGGCCGAGGATCTTCCTATCGACCGCAACTACTATTTCGAGAGAGAGATTACTGGTCAGCTTGCTCGTATGATTGCATATGACAACAAGTTTGATTGTTATGATCGTTCTAAGTTCTCCTCTGACATGACCGATGATGAGAAGTTGAAGTGTATCGATGATGCTATGTTCAAGGAATGTAAGAAGTACATTGATGCGATCGCCTCTCAGTTCAGTCCAAGCTACTCCAACAAGGGCAAGCTATACAAGAGCACGACGAAGCGAGTGAAGGACATCGTTGGTACTATCAGCAAGCATCAGTACAGCAAGTCCATGCAGATGATCAGTGCTATGAAGTCTCTTCCTTCTAATACAGTTGACAATCTGTATGAGTACTTCTGCAACCGCCGTGCGACTGATATCTTGAAGCACATGCTTCACAAGAGCAATGATGCTGATGTTCGAGAGTGTCTCCGTACTGTGATCGATGATGAGTGTGATAGAGGAACTCGTATTGAGGTGGTGAATCGTACACTTGACAAGTACTACACTGAGTGTGCCTCTGTGTTGTACAAGGACATGTTGTCTCAGTTAGGCCGCCCCAAGATGCAGATCATGTTTGGCGATAACAAGACGAACTATGCTTCTAACAAGTTCAAGAGTATCCATCGCATGCTGAATGATAAGTTGGATAGTTTCTCTTCCTATATCACTCAGAACAAGTTAGAAGACAAGATTGGTTCTCTGGACAAGAGTGTTGAGAGCATGGTGAAGGTCGTTCGTCAGAAGTATGATTTCCAGAAGCTGTGTGATGATAATGTCGATGTTGATGTAATCGATGATGTTGTTCCATTCCAGGAGCTTGAGTCTCTGGTTAACGACTGTGTTCCTAGCTACTCACTGGATGCAGATCAGAGCAATGAGGTGTTAGACATGATCCTCGAGATTGATATCTTGATTGATATGAAGTACACATATCAGAAGCTGAAGGACATGACTAAGAAGATGGTCGCATGTGCGCGAGCCAGATCGTAGAGTATGATTGATGTGCTTCTATAGTTTGCATTCTGCACTATCTATATATTTTTTTGATTTAATAAAAATTGATTTATTGCATGTTATATATATCATCTTTAGATTGATCCTTCTCAAAGTATTCTGAATTCGCCAAGATGAAGTTCTGTGCTCGCAACGGTTGCAATGCTATTCTTAAGAGTGAAATCACCAATAACGAATTGATTTTCAAGTGTGGTATCTGTGCCGAGGTGTATGAGTCTGATCCTTCTGATACGCTCCTCATCAATGATACTATCCGCGAGTCTGATAGTCTTTACAAGCATGAGATGTACATCCGCAATGCGCAGTATGATACCATCTCTGAGCTAATCAAAAAAAAGTGCACTAACAGTGCATGTGATGAGACCATCGTTCGCGTCATCAAGATAGACAAGAATGGGCAATCCATGTATGTCTGTCCCAAATGCGGAAATCGATTTGTCTAGATGAGTGGCTTCACCATCTCATTGACGCTCCAGACTTCAACTCTGTTGGAGTTCCCAAGCTTGCGCTTGATGGAGAGAGGGCAACAGTTCTCCCTAATCTCTTTTTTTGCAATCTCAATTGGATCCGACAGATTCTCTGGATTGGTATAGATTGGAGCACCGTTAGAGATATGAGTAGCTCGCACACCGACAGTGTGAGTGTACTCATACGACGTCATATGATCACTTGTTATACGATTCTCTGGTTTAACGATAATGATCGTGTTGTCCGTGGTATCCGAAGCAGTCTTGACCTGATGAAGCTTCTTGCGCTGCACTACGAACTCCTCCTCTTTCTCTTCTGCATCTGCATCTGCGTCTACATCATCATCGTCATCATTGTCTCTGTTCTTGGTTTCTTCATCATCGTTGTCTTCAATGTCAGATGAAATCACTTCTTCTTCGTCGATGTTGCTCATCGCATCATCGTTCATGTCGAACTCATCATCACTAAGGCTCATGATCTCTACTCTTGATAAGACGGTCTAAGCTAGGATCGATTCGGCGTATAAGGCGAATCAAATACTCTCTTAATACTAGTATATATTAAAATCAATTTTATATAATGGTATAATAATATTATTCGCGTAAATACATCATGCCGATTACATCTAGTGAGATATCGTCTCTAGTAGAATCCAGATCTGGATTCATCCTAGAAGTGTATCGAAATGGAAAGAACGCCGTTGAGACAATCGCTGCAGTTTCATACTATCTATATTGCACTATCGTGTCGTTTGCATACATCGCAACCATGCGTCTTATCGTAGACACGATGAGCAACCTAACGATCTGCTCTGTGCGTTGCTGTGTATCGAACTCAGTATCTGATACTGATTCAATGGCCGATAGTTCCGATGAGGAGGAAGGATCCAAAGAGACCAGCACGGTTGTCTTCACATCAGCTTCCTTGTTAATTCTAGATGAATCTGGGTACTACAAATGCGTTAACATACTTCCAATCATTTCTGAATTGGTTGTTCTTGATGGTGGATATATTCAGATCAGCAAGATTGAGATGTTGTATCCTAATGCCAAATTCGGGTACTTTGGGTATTACTTCACGGAGGACGGATTGGAGAACAAGCAAGATGCGTTTGTACCTAGATACAAATCTATCGATCTGTGTAGCCGTATAGTACCTGTGAGCGGAAGCCGATGTAAGTATGGCCGAGTGTATCTATAGATCGATTTGATTTAATTATTTTTTTGATAGTTTTGACGATTAGTTCTGTAATATAATACGGATTGAAGTGGTATTCTTGCCTTAATTCGTATCTTTGATATTGTGAATTAGACATGTTTCAGCCTCGGTTCTCGACTTCTGATGATAGCACTGGCTACTCCGGTAAGCTAATCGTTGTAGAAGGGATCAATGGTTCTGGAAAGAGTAGTATCATTTCAGCTGCTGAGAAGACACTTCGTCGATACGTACGAAACGTATGTGTATACAAGTTTCCAGATCGTCGTACCAAGATTGGTAAGAAGCTAGATAAGTATCTAAAGAAAGAGATAGAGATCCCTAGCAAGTACGATGTGCTTGATCTCTTTGCTCGCAACCGTCTTGAGTTCCGTACTCAGATTTACAAGGATTTGTATAGTGGTAGTATCGTCATATGTGATAGATACACATACAGCGCAGTTGCATACCACATTCCTCTACACGTGAATGCATTGCATCAGATAGAATCATACTCCAAGATCATTTCATACTTTGATGTCAAGATGCCACAGCCCGACATCACATTTCTAATCGATGGAACTCATTTAGAGAAGAGATCAGAAGATGCCGAGCGGTTTCACTACACTGAAACAAAGGCGAGAATGATGCACATGAAGCTCAGTCAGGTGATCAGTATCACTTGCTATCAATACGTTGTAATTGAGAACAAGGAAGGGTTGATGAGTGAAGCAGTTGATACCATGGTTGACATGATTGGTTCTTTGTATGACTAGTCTAGTGGCGTGCTTATTAGCATTAAAAAGATATAAAAATTGATTTTTTTGAATAGAAAATATACCGTGATCATATTCGCAGTTAACCGAACACCACTACTCTCTTCACCTACCACAATGGCTACTAACCAGGATATCACTAAGGCTATCGCTGAGCTCACTGCGTCGGTGAAGAAGCTTGAGACTAAGATCGATAACTCTGAACTAGCCAACCGTACTATGCTCGAGATGCGCTGGAAAGAGATCAGTCAGAAGTTTGATATCTTCGCTAATCTCAATGAGAAGTCAGCTCAGCAACTAGCTGATGATACCTCTAACAAATCGAAGAAGCCTAACCGTCCTACTGTGTACAAGGAGCTCTTCCTCAAACAGCGCGATCAGTACATGAATGTATTGTTCACTCAAGATGAGATCGACATGTACATGCAGCATGCGGATGTGGTTAAGAAGACTAAGATGGAAGACAAGTATGGCAAAGTACAGCGTCTTATCTATGACAACCATGTCAAGACCAATACTCCAGAAGGACGTCTCAATGCGTTCGAGAGCGTATACGCCAAGTATATCGAGTAGTCATCTTATCACGACTCTTTAACAAAAAAGAGAGCACGTCAGTTTGCGAACTAACGTGAGCAATCAGAGACTCTGTCTCGCCTCTCTTTTTTTGATTAACAATGGGTTGCCACGTACGCCATGTGTCTAGACTGAGTCGCCATGATCGCGTCTAGCATCACAAACATTCCAGCTTCTGTGGTTCTGTTCTTTGTCATGAATAGAAGTGATATCAGATATGACAGTACTGTTCTCTGGTATGCTTTCCATACTAGGGTATCGCTGTTCATGTTGATCAAGAACTTGACAAAGAATACAATCACGATTGCACATATTAGAATGATGATTGATGGTTTGTATTTTGGTGCATTTGGGTGCAGCGCTATCATTGCACCCAGAGCGACTCTGATACTCACGCACCCTAAGTGTGTTAGTACATTGTGATTCTTGTATAGTGTGGTTTGGTCAGATGCACATTTATCGATTTCGTACAACATATCTTATTTAACTCTCTTATTTATATTGCTTCAAATATATTCATAATGACAAAATCAAATTCCTTAAACGGTATGAAAACCTCAGTATGGGGTCCGCACGCATGGACCTTCTTATTCTGTTCTGTAATCGGAGCGTATCCTATCAAGATAGACGAGAAGAACAAAGAGCACCTCAAGATCAAGAAACACTTTAAAAACATGTTTATGTCTCTTGGATACACGATGCCATGCGTGTTCTGTCGCCAGTCATATAGAGTTTTCATTCAGGAGATGCCTATCGACGCTGCTATGGGATCACGCGCTGCCATGACTAGATGGCTATACAATCTCAAAGACAAGGTCAACAAGAAACTCATCAAGCAAGAACTGGAATGCTACAAGAGTGAATACGATGTCGCTCTGACTCTGTACAACAACAAGAAGATATCAAAAGACAAATACAATGAGAAGATTAAGGAACTAAAGAGAACTATCTTAGTGACGAAGCCTAGTGTTCCGTTTGCTACTGTATGTTCTAAGTATGAGAAGTATCGGGCGGGTTGTTCTGAGAAGAGCAAGAAGTGTGCATAGATGATGATACTAACAGGTTTCGCCGCCGAGGTACTCGACTACGATGATTGAGATCTCTACTCATCTTTATCATCTTTTGTGCATGAACTAGATCTGATTCTAGATATGACAAAGCGATTTGATCGGTTTCGTATCTTTTTGTATTCCATATACATTCGATACATAGGATTCGGATATATACATTCATTGTATATTTGTTCTGCGATGCTGTATCTGCTGCTCACTTCTTCGTAATCGTTGCATACCTTGATGATCTCATCTAGCCCAATGTCCTTTGCTCTGTATATGCGTGCTCCTTGTTCAATCGATATGTATCTCTGTAATCTGGAGGGAATCAATCGCCCCAGTTCCAAGAGAAGAGATGTTATCTCGATTGGTGAGTATGGTGATTCGAGCTTGGTTCTGTGTACCAGCTCTACATTGGTATCTACTCCATATTTGCGCAAAATACTTCTTATTTGATAGATACCCATTTTGCAGATTGAGTCTATGTTTACTGCCAAGTCATAAAATAGAATGATATATGTTCTTCCTAGGTATGCTATAGTATAGATGATCAGAGACGTTGATGGTACCTGTAGCCCTTTTTGTATGTATCTAGATATCCGATTTGATGCATATGCGTAATAGCTAATTCCGCTATCTACTTCACTTTGAATGATCATGTTCTCTGTA